>JACXTT010004153.1_pt1 | contig 21661 bp, 21 predicted proteins | sample 9270951 | NCBI WGS metagenome assembly JACXTT01 (sample SAMN15532306, study PRJNA645909) | rock metagenome | isolation source: weathered quartz diorite | place: Puerto Rico | collected 2017-06-21
GACTGCTGGAAGCCCACCAGCGCCTCATTGAAATACAGTTCCACGTCCCAGCCGGGCGGCAGGTCGCCCTGGAAGGTGTGGCGGTCAAAACTGCTGGGGCGGTCCAGGGGCATATTGCCGACTGCGAAACCGTTGCCGGTCGCGTAGGTGCGGCTGATCAGGGAAATGCCGGGCACGGAGACGCTGCCCAGCGCCACCAGGCGCGCATGCAGGGGACCCAGCAGCTCGCCCATTGGGTCCTGGCGCGACAGCGTGATGCGCGAATTGTCGCGGCCATTCTTGGCGCTGCCCGACACATAGACTGATGATTGCATGCCGGCCAGGTCGGCTGTCATAAAGGTGCTGTAGGACAGATCGCTGGAACTGGCGCCGCCGCCGCGTGAGGTGGTGGCGCCAATGGTCTGGTCGATCATTGGCACGCTGGCCACCTCGTAGGGGACGGGCCGCAAGGGGTAGGCCTGCTGGTTGGCCTGGCCCTCGTTGATCTGGCCTGCGGCCGCCTCGCGCGCCAGGCGCAGCTGCAGGGGCAAGGGTTCGCGCGGTTTGACGGTCAAGCTCAGGGCCGACATATCAGCTTGCAGGTCGATCGGTAGCCAGCGCGACAGCAAGGTACTGTCAACATACAGGTCCTCGCCACGCACTTTGACCAAGGCAGGGTCAACGCTCTCGCGCCGCTCGCCGATGGTGACGCTGGCGCTGGCCAGGTCCAGCAGGAAGGGCCGGTCTTCTTTCAGGACGAAGCCGCTGGCACGGCCCTGAGCCGGATAGCTGCGGATGGCGATGGTCAGCAGGCGTGAAAGTTCGCCAAGTGGCAGGAAGGTCTGACGGCCGAGTTGGAAGCCAGTAAAGGAATCGGAGATAACACTGCTGTCCAGGCGCACTTCAAACAAGACCTGGTTGAGGTCGGACAGGCTGCTGTCGGTCGCGGCGGCGGCCGCCGCGCTGACAACCAGGTTGGCGGGAGCAGTGTCGCTGTTCGCCGTAGCGGCGAGGGCCTGGCCGGATACCAGTGCCAAAGCCAGCAAAGTCGCCAGGACAGATGCAGGTTCAAATGGCAGGCCACGCGCAGGGTGGGACACGCCTGCCTGGTTCTCGGCAAGGACAGCGGATTGCACTGCCGGCACTTCGCTGGTGCATGCCGTGGCGCGCCAGCGCCGCTTAAGGCTGGACAAAGCTCGCTTGCGCCATCACCTTGCCGCCCTCTTCGCGCCGCTCCGTGTACTTGACGCTAAAAGTGCCGCGGCCAAAACTACTGCCGCTCGCCGGGCGCACGCCCAGTTTGGCGCGGCGCAGAGGATTGGGAACATACACGGCCACGCCGCTGGCTTTGCCGACCACCGCTTCTTTACCGCCTTCCGGGGTAAAGCTGATGGTCAGGTCGCCATAGACGGAACGGTTGCCGCTACGCTCGAGCGTGAACGACATCACGGGCAGCTCATCGGCGCCGCTTGGCGGCAGCAGCTTGATGTCCGAAATCGCCACCGTCGCCGCCGTTTCGCCATGGCGCACGATCACGGGAATCGACACGCCCACCAGCGCGGTCAGTTGGATGCCCACTTCACCGGGCGGCGGTTCATTCCCGCTGGCCACGCTGTTGGTCGAATTGGGGGCAGCGATGCGGTCAAAGATCAAGTGGGAACGGTATTCGCCGCTGGCCAGGTCGGCCGGCTTGCGCACCAGCACGCGCACCAGCTGCGAGGAGCCTGGCGCCAGCACCACCTGGCGTGGCGAGTAGACCAGCATGCTGTCGGCGAACTGCTCGCCCGCTTCGGCCTTGTCGGCGATCTGGAAGTCGCCAATCTCGCTCATGCGGCGGTTGACCACGCTGATGCGGTAAGTGGCCGTCTCCGTGCCGTTATTGATCAGGTCAATCTGGGCCGCGCGCTGGTTCTTGTCAAACACGATGCGGGTCGGGTTGAGCATCAGGTCGGCGCGTGCCAGCAGGGGGGCAGCCAGCAGGGCCAGGGCCAGGGCGAGGCGCGCCAGCGCCGGCAGGGAATGGGGGAAGCGGATCATCAGTTATTGTTGACAGTAACGTTGAAGGTGCCGGAATAGCTGCCCTTGGACTGGTTGGCGCCAACTTGTAAGGTGGCGCCCACTTTAAGCACCTGGACCCCGCCGGACAACTGCCCCGTGCTGTTGGTGGCGCCCGAAGGCAGGCTGACGAAATTGCTGATCTGCATGGACGCCGTGCCTGAGCTGAGCGTGGCCGCCGTTGGCAGGGTAATCGAATACACCTGGCTACTGTTACCCGTAACCATGAACTGGGCAGCGGTGCCGGGGTCGGTCGAAAACAGGAAGACGGCGCCGGTCGCGCTGCGCGCGCCGTTGGGCGTCATGACGACATTGCCGCCCGTGCCCGGATTGAAGGAGCCGAATGCCAGGCTTTGCATATTGCTGATGCGCAGAGGGTCGGCGTGGGTGCTGCCTGCGGCCAGCGCGGTGGCGACAAGGAAAAGGGAAAACGACGTTGGAATGCGAACCATGCTTCAGCCAGGTCAAGCGGCAGGCCCCGCGGCCTGCATCTTCAGTTGTAGTTGAGGGTGACGCTCACGGCACCCAGGGCAGCGAGCTCGGCCTTGGACAGCTCGACCGCCAGCTTGTGCGAAGCACCCAGCATACCCGCCTGCGGAGCGTCTGCCGCGCGGCCCGCGCCAGCGTTGCTGCTGCGGCCATCGCTGGCCTGCATCGCCACCACCGGCGCGCTGTCGCCCATTGACACGGCGCCCGACAAGCTGGCCCCTTCTGCGCGCGCAGCGACATTGGTGGCCGACAGGGTCACGCTGGTGGGGGTAGAGGGGCTGCTGATGGTCGACAGGACGATGACTGGTTCCGGCGCAATGGCGCCGATGACCGTGGCCGACGCACCCGCAATAACCGTAGCCGCCTGGGCTGTCCCGAATCCGATCGGGGCAACGCATGCGGCACAAGTGGCGATCACGCCAAGGATGCGGTGTCCTAGCCTCATGCGAGGGATTATACACCGCTTTTCTCCTTGGAAATAAAGCGTGGCGATCCAACAACTGAGGGGAGCGCGGCGGCCGCCTGGGCGGTCAGCCTACCCTCCCAACAGCAGGGATTAGTTGTAGTCCATCGTCACCGAGAAGGTGCCCGTGTAGGCGCCTGGTGCCTGGGAGGCGCCCACTTGCAGGGTGCCGCCGACAGTCACGGTGCCAGCGCCGCTGGCCAGGGTGCCGGTGCCCGAAGGATTGCTGGTGAAGCTATTGATTGTCATCGAATTGCCGCCACTGGTCAGGGTTGCCGTGGATGGCAGGGTGATGGCATAGGTGTAGTTGGTGTCACCGGCCACGGTAAAGCCTGCCGCGCCGCCCGTATTCATCGACGACAGTTGCACGCCGGAGCCGGTACGGGCGCCAGCGGTCGAAATGGTCACGGTACCGGCAGCGGCGGTGGCAGCGAAGGAGCCGAAACGCAGGTCATTGGTTTTGGTGATCGTCATCGGGATCAGCACGGTCGCCGTGGCGTTGGCCGATACGGTGGCTGCCTGGGCCGGTGCGGCGATGGCGGCAATGGCCAAGGTGATGGCGGTGAATGCAGATGCAGTATTGAGCTTTTTCATGGTTGACCTCGTCATAGTTTTAAGATGTTGTTCGATTGACTGGGCCGGGGTCTTGGGCGCTCAGTGATTAGGTGTCATCTTAGGACAAGGTCTTCCTGGTCAAAGCGACGAGGAAAGGGGGAAAACACCCCCGTTTTCTTAAAACTTCAGAAACAATGCTCGGCGGCGGGAAAACTTCCATTCTTTACGGCAACAACATAGGCCTCGATGGCGGCATCGATGGACGTCTGGCCTTCCATGAAGTTCTTGACGAAGCGGGCCTTGCGCCCAGGAAACACTCCCAACAGGTCGTGCATCACCAGCACCTGGCCCGACGTGTCCGGGCCCGCACCAATGCCGATGGTAGGGATGGCCAGCTGTTCGGACACTTCCTTACCCAAGGCAGCGGGAATCGCTTCGAGCACCAACAGCTGGGCACCGGCCGACTGCAGCAGCTGGGCGTCGGCCTTGAGCAGGTCGGCGCTGGCCGTGGTCTTGCCCTGCACTTTGTAGCCGCCCAGTTGGTGGACGGACTGCGGGGTCAGGCCCAGGTGGGCACAGACGGGCACGGCGCGTTCGGTCAGGAAGCGCACCGTGTCGGCCAGCCAGGCACCGCCTTCGAGTTTGACCATATGGGCGCCGGCCTGCATCAGCTTGACGGCGTTGTTGAAGGCGCTCTCCGGCGTAGCGTAGGAACCAAAGGGCATATCGGCCAGTACCAAGGCCGACTTGGCGCCGCGCGCGACGGCCTGGGTATGGTAGGCGACGTCGTCCACGGTCACCGGCAAGGTCGAGGAATGGCCATTGCAGACCATGCCGAGCGAATCGCCAATCAGCAGCACTTCCACGCCGCAGCGGTCCATCAGCGCGGCAAAGCTGGCGTCGTAGCAGGTCAGCATGGCGATCTTCTGGCCGGCCTGGCGCATTGCGGCCAGCGTCGTCACCGTCACGGCCTTGGACTGGATCGGCTTCAGGGGAGCTGGCGCGTCGCCGCTGCCCATGTCTTTGCTTTGGATGTAACCGCTCATAGCAATCCTTCAGAAATAATTAAGCGCATTCTACTCGCCACTACGCAAAGGTGCTGGAGGCTGCCTACTAAAGGCGGACTGTCTCCAAACTCGTAGGGTGGGCTCTTTGAGCCCACGAGGATGTCAGAGGACCTTCAGCAAATGGTGGGCACAAAGTCCTAGGCGGCCCCGCCCACCCTACGATCGGAAGATGAAGTAGACGGCACCCACCAGGCACAGGCCCGCCCACACATAGTCCATCTTGAAAGGCTGGTTCATGTAGAACATCGCAAACGGCACGAAGACGGCCAGGGTGATCACTTCTTGCATGATCTTTAGCTGGGCCAGGCTGTACTGGGTAAAGCCGATGCGGTTGGCCGGCACCTGCAACAGGTATTCAAACAGGGCGATGCCCCAGCTGACAAAGGCGGCAATCCACCACGGCTTGGTGGCCAGGTTCTTCAGGTGGCCGTACCAGGCAATGGTCATGAAGACATTGGACAGCACCAGCAGGCCGGCGCTTTGGACAATGACGGGAAGTTGGAGAAACTGCATATCGGACTACCTCCGGTTGATTCGATCCAGGCCAGCCAAGCCTAGCGCACTTTCGTAATGCCTTGGTCGGCCACTGCGGCCAGGAAGTTGCTGGCCGGCCCCCGTCCCGGGATCACCACATCCGGCGCGATTTCAATCAGCGGCACCAAGACAAAGGCGCGCAGCTGCATGCGGGGATGGGGGACATGCAGGCCGGGCACATTGATCTGCTGGTCGCCGTATAACAGCACGTCCAGGTCCAGGGTGCGTGGGGCATTGCGATACGGGCGCTCACGTCCATGCGCCAGTTCGATCTGCTGCAGCATGGCTAGTACGGCAGGGGCATCGAGTTCTGTTTCAATACAGGCGACAGCGTTGATGTAGTCGTCGCCCGACGAATCGATCGGTGCGGTGGAGTACAGGCTTGAGCGCGACTTCAGTGTGCATGCCGCTGCCAGCCGGGCGATCGCGTCTTCGACATTGGCTCGGGCATCCCCCAGGTTGGCGCCGATGCCGATATAAGCAATCATTCGTCGCCAGTCGATTGCGGCGCATCATTTGCGCGGCCGCGCCGTGCGCCGCCTTCCTTGCGGCTGCCTCCTTCGGTACCACCGCCTTCCGTGCGGCTGCCTCCTTCGGCGCTACCACCTTCACCACCACCACCGCCTTTGTTGCGGTTGCTACGACGGGGCGGGCGCTTGCGTTTTGGTCCTGGCGCGGAAACAGCATTCGTTTGCAGGCGCTCGCGTTCGCCAATATCGCCGTCGTAGAAGGCGGTCCACCATTCGCCGACATCGGCTTCAATCTCGCCCGATTCGCAGCGCAGCAGCAGGAAGTCATAGCCGGCGCGGAAGCGCGGATGCTCCAACAGCTTGTATGGCGCCTTGCCCTGGCGGCGTTCAAAGCGCGGCTGCATGGCCCAGATGTCGCGCATGTCCGAAGCGATCTTGCGCTGCAGGGCCAGTTGTTCGGTCTGGGCGTCGAGCACATCGTCGGCCGCCAGGTGCAGGGCAGGGATGGGCGATTCGCCCGCTGCCTTGTAGGCCGTCCACTTTTCCAGCACCTGGTGCCACAGCAGGGAGGCAAACAGGAAGCCGGGCGACACGCCTTTGCCCACATTGACGCGCTGGTCAGTCGACTCGAGCGCCAGCGTGACAAACTTCATGCCGATGGGCTGTTCGAGCACGACGTCGAGCAGGGGCAGCAGGCCGTGGTGCAGGCCTTCCTTGCGCAGCTGCTGCAGGCAGGCCAGCGCATGGCCGCTCATGAGCAGCTTGAGCATTTCGTCGAACACGCGGGCCGCTGGCACATTGTCGATCAGCGGCGCCATGACGGAAATGGGTTCGCGCGTGGTCGGTTCGATATTGAATTTGAGCTTGGCCGCAAAGCGCACCACGCGCAACATGCGCACCGGGTCTTCGCGGTAACGCGCTTCCGGCTGGCCAATGATGCGCAAGGTCTTGGCACGGATGTCGCCAATGCCGCCGTGGTAGTCCAGCACTTCCTGGGTGGCCGGATCGTAGTACATGGCGTTGATGGTGAAGTCGCGCCGCATTGCGTCTTCGTGCTGGGGGCCGAAGTTGTTATCGCGCAGGACGCGGCCATGTTCGTCTTTGGGCGCATTGTCCGAGCCGGCGCCGCGGAAGGTGGTCACTTCCAGCAGGTCCTGGCCAAACATCACATGCACGATCTGGAAGCGTTTGCCAATGATGAAGGCGCGGCGGAACAGGCGCTTGACCTGCTCGGGCGTAGCATTGGTCGCAATGTCGAAGTCTTTGGGTTTGACACCCAGCAGCAGGTCGCGCACGGCGCCGCCGACGACGAACGCTTTGTAGCCAGCGTCTTGCAGGGTCTGGGTCACCCGGATCGCGTTCGACGACAGCAGATGCGGGTCAATGCCATGCTCTTTCGGCCCCAGCACCACCGGTTCGGTGGCATTGCGGGCAGAGTCTTTGACGCCGAGGATCTTGCGGATGAATTTCTTAATCATTGAATAAACGAAGTGTAGGCCAGCCGCGGGCATTGGCGTGGGTGGCGAGGGCAGTATTGGGGTTGGTCGCGATTGGGTCGGTCACGATGGACAACAGGGGAATATCGTTGTGCGAGTCACTGTAGAAGTAGCTGTGCTCAAAGCTGGCCAGGGTCTTGCCCTGCTTGGCCAGCCAGGCTTCGGTGTGGGTGACCTTGCCTTGGCCCTGCGTCGGCGTGCCCACCAACTTCCCGGTGATATTGCCGTTCGCGTCTTCTTCAGGTTCGGCAGCGATCAGGTGCTGCACGCCCAGCGCAGCGGCGATCGGCGCCGTCACAAAGCGGTTGGTGGCGGTGATGATGACCACCAGGTCGCCCGCATCGAGGTGGCGCCGGACCAGCATGGTCGCGGCGGGCAGGATGTTTGGCTGGATCACTTCGCGCATGAATTGGGCGTGCATGGTATACAGCGCATTGCGCGGGAAACGCGCCAGCGTCCCCAGTGAAAACTCCAGGTAGACCACCGGGTCGAGCACGCCGGCCTGGTACTGGGCGAAGAATTCGTCATTGGCACGCTTGAATTCGACCGGGTCGACGGCGCCGGTGCGCACCAGGAACTGGCCCCATTCGTAGTCCGAATCGATCGGCAGCAGCGTATGGTCAAGGTCGAACAGGGCGAGGTTGTTCATTGCGGGCCCTGGGTGGTGGCCTGCGCCTGCAGCAGCAGGTCGCGCAGCAACGGCAGGGTGACCGGCCGCTGGGTTTCAAGGGAATACTGGTCGAGCGCGTCGAGCATTGAGGACAGGGAGCGCATATCGCGCTGAAAATGGGACAGCAGATAGGGTAACACGGTCGCCGACAGGTTCAGGCCGCGTGCTTCGGCGGCGTGGGTCAGGGCGGCGATCTTGTCTTCGTCCGACAGGCCATGGATCTGGTAGATCAGGCCCCAGCCCATGCGGGTGCGCAGGTCTTCACGCACGGGCAGCACGGCCGGCGGGGTGGAGCCGGTCGACACCATATAGGCGCCGTGCTCGCGGATCTGGTTGAACAGGGCAAAGGCGTCGATCTGGCGCTCGGGCGAGAGCTTTTCGCAGTCATCCAGCAGGTAGAGGCTGATGGCCGGGTCAAAATCAAAGGCAGCCGCAGGGGCGCCGGCGCCGATATAGCGCGCCCCCTCATAGGCGGCCAGGGCCTGAAGTAGGTGGGTCTTGCCGGCCGCGCCCTCGCCCCACAGGAAGGCGAAGTGTTCGCGTGCCGTGCGCAGGGCAAACTGGTGCATCTGGTGCGCCAGTTCCCCGTTTTGCCCCACTTCGAAGGTTTCGAAGCTGTGCGCCACTTCGGCGCCTAAATCGAGCACCAGTTGTTTCATCGCGCCCGCTTCATCGTACGTAAAAATGTGAATCCATCAGTCATTATAAAAGCTGCTGCGCAGGTAGTGGTGGCGCAGGTGGCGGAAAGCCACCATCAGCACGGCGGAAGCGGGCAAGGCCAGCAGCACGCCAACAAAGCCAAACAGCTGGCCAAATGCCAGCAAGGCGAAGATGACCGCCAACGGATTCAGGCCGATGCGTTCGCCCACCAGGCGGGGCGTCAGGTAAAAGCCTTCGATCACCTGGCCGGCCCCATAGATGGCGGCCACCCAGATCAGGCCATGCCAGCCGGAGAACTGCAGCACGGCGGCGATCAGGGCCAGCAGCAGGCCCAGGCCAAAGCCCAGGTAGGGGATAAACACCAGCAGGCCGGTCAAGATCCCGACGGGCAGGGCCACGTCAAAGCCGGCAATCGACAGGCCCACCGAGTAGTACACGGCCAGCACCAGCATCACCAGCAGCTGGCCACGCAGGTACTGGGCCAGCAGGTGGTTCACTTCGGCGGCCATGGCCACCGTCTGCGCTACCCAGCGGCGCGGCACGGCGCCCTTGACCCGGCCCAGGATCTCATGCCAGTCCAGCAACAGGTAAAACAGCAGCACGGGCACCAGCACCAGCTGGGCCAGCCAGCCCAGCAGGGCTACCCCGCCCACCTTGACTTGCGCCAGGGCGGTGCCCCAAAGGTCCCCGCCGCCACTGCCGGTGAACTGCTCTGTCAGCAGCTGCTTGATGCTGGCGCTGTCGAGCCGGATCTTGACGCCCAGCTCCTGCAGGCGCGGGGCGACGACCTCGTTAAACTTGTCAAGAAATAAAGGAATCTTCTCGGTCAGCAGGGGGATTTCCTGCTGCAGTACCGGCACCACGATCAATACCAGGGCTGTCACCGCCGACAGGAATAGCAGCATCACCAGCGCCACCGCCAACGGGCGCGGCATGGAAAAACGCTTGAAACTGAGGTGGTCAAGGTAATCAACCAGGCCATTCAGGGCATAGGCCAGGATGGCAGCGGCGATAAACGGAGTAAGGATGGGTCCCAGCGCATACAGCAGGGCGATGAAGCATAGCCAGACTGATAACCAAAATGCCGTTTGCTTCTGTTCCGGCGTCAGGGAAAAGGGCATGAATGAGTTTTTAAGTAGGTTAAAGAAGCTTTGGACGGGCCATTTTGATAAAATAGCGGACTATTCCAGCCTGCGCGAAGGTACTCAAGACGCGGCCCGGCTGACGCACCGCCTTCTATTTTACCGCCTCTGTGCCCCTTAAACCATGAGCCAACCATCTAATGTTTCCCTGTCCTACCGCGACGCCGGTGTCGATATCGACGCGGGCGACGCCCTGGTCGAAGCGATCAAGCCCTTTGCCAAGCGCACCATGCGCGAAGGCGTCATGGGCGGCATCGGCGGCTTTGGCGCGCTGTTCGAGATCAGCAAAAAGTACAAGGAGCCAGTCCTGGTCTCGGGTACGGACGGTGTCGGCACCAAGCTCAAGCTGGCGTTCGAGCTGAACCGCCATGACACCGTGGGCATCGACCTGGTGGCCATGAGCGTCAACGACATCCTCGTACAGGGCGCTGAACCCCTGTTCTTCCTCGACTACTTCGCCTGCGGCAAGCTGGATGTGCCCCAGGCGACGGCGGTGGTCAAGGGCATTGCGGCAGGCTGCGAACAAGCCGGTTGCGCCCTGATCGGCGGCGAAACGGCGGAAATGCCCAGCATGTACCCGGCCGGCGAATATGACCTGGCTGGATTTGCCGTCGGCGCAGTGGAAAAATCCAAAATCATCGATGGCAGCAAGATCCGTCCGGGGGATGTGGTGCTGGGCCTGGCCTCGTCGGGCGCGCACTCGAACGGTTATTCGCTGGTGCGCAAGATCATTGAAGTGGCCAAACCGGACCTGGAAGCGGACTTCCACGGCCGCAAACTGGCCGATGTGCTGATGACGCCGACCCGCATCTACGTCAAGCCCCTGCTGGCTCTGATGGAAACGATGGAAGTTAAAGGCATGGTGCACATCACCGGCGGCGGCCTGGTCGAAAACATCCCGCGCGTGCTGGCAGACAACCTGACTGCGGAACTGGATGCCAAGTCCTGGACCATGCCGCCGCTGTTCCAGTGGCTGCAACAGCATGGCGGCGTGGCCGACGCTGAAATGCACCGTGTATTCAACTGCGGCATTGGCATGGCCGTGATCGTCAGCGCGGAGAATGCCGACGCGGCATTTGCACAACTGACGGCAGCCGGTGAATCGGTGTCGCGCATTGGCGTGATCCGCGCGCGTGCCGACGGCGAGCACCAAACCATCGTCAAGTAAGCAAATGGTGGGTAACAAGCCTAGGCGGCCCCGTCCCACCCTACACAAGGGCGCAAGAAAAGAGGGCGGTCGATGCTGACTGCCCTTTTCTTTTCTTTCTCCGGATTAGCTGGTAGGGTGGGTAACTCGTTACCCACCTTTGCTTTAGCGTTTCAAGATTTTTTCGACTGGATTGACGCGGAGACGGAAAGCGTCCGGCATTCCTGATCCAAGCAAAGGCCGCAGATAAAGGCGGAAGGCGTCGGTGACGTCGGTGCCGCTGGCCGTCAGGAACTCGTCTTCCATCACGCGGGTTTTTCCGGCAACGGCTTCCAGCGGCAGCAGGTCATAGTCGACGGAATAGAAGCCAGTGCGGCGGATCGCCACCGAACCGTTCTGCTTGCCCCACATGGCGAACTGCACTGCCTTCTCGCCCACCTCGCGCGCTTCGCGCTGGTCCACATCCGACACGCAGCCAATGAAGGAGCGTTGTAGGTAGCCAAAGGTGTCGCCCCGCACGCGCTTGATACCCAGCTTGGATTTGATCTCATCGCACAGCAGGTCGGCCAACGCGCCCGTGCCGGACAACTGCACGTTGCCGTGGGCGTCGCGCTCGACTTCCTTGGCCAGCAAGGTGGCAATCGGCTCACCTGCTGCGTTGTGGATGCCTTCAGAGACGGCGATGACGCAGCGGCCCACGCGCTCATAGGTGGCTTTAACATCAGCCAGGAACTGCTCCAGGTCGAACACGCGCTCAGGCACATAGATCAAGTGCGGCCCGTCATCCGGGAACTTCTTGCCCAAGGCGCTGGCCGCCGTCAGGAAGCCGGCATGGCGACCCATGACGACGCCCACATACACGCCGGGCAGCGCGGCATTGTCCAAGTTCGCGCCCGCAAACGCCTGCGCAACAAAGCGGGCGGCCGACGGGAAGCCGGGCGTGTGGTCATTGCCAACCAGGTCATTGTCGACAGTTTTTGGAATATGGATGGCGCGCAGAGGATAGCCAGCGCGCGCCGCTTCCTCGCTAACAATGCGCACGGTGTCGGAGGAGTCGTTACCGCCAATGTAAAAGAAGTGCTCAATCTCGTGCGCCTGCAGGACCTTAAAGATCTCATGGCAGTATTTGGCATCGGGCTTGTCGCGCGTGGAGCCCAGTGCCGATGAAGGCGTGGCGGCCACCAGCTCGAGGTTGTGGCTGGTCTCCTGCGTCAGGTCGACAAAATCTTCGTTGACGATGCCGCGCACCCCATGCAAGGCGCCATAGACGCGCGTCACATGCTGGAAGCGGCGCGCCTCCAGCGCCACGCCCACCAGCGACTGGTTGATTACTGCGGTCGGTCCGCCGCCCTGTGCTACCAAGATCTTCCCTGAACCCATCTGCGACTCCTTCACTGTTTAATTCAGTCTTTCCCTCAAGGCTTGCCAATATTCTTGGATAGGAACCGTTCTACTTTGCTCCAAAAATCAACGCGGTTTTCGGGAAGCCTCCAACCATGCCCTTCGTCAGCATAGGCAATCCACTCAACGTTCTTGTTATGCGCCTTAACCGCTTCATAGAACTTGGTGCCATGGTAAATCGGAACGCGATCATCGGCAGTCCCGTAGGCCAGCAGGAGCGGCTGCGTAATTCGAGCCGCGTGCTCCAACGGAGAGGTTGCCTTAAGTTGGGCCGCATCTTTCACTTGGTCGCCAACCAAAACGGGCATGCCATATTGCTTCCATTGTTCTGTCATATCGGATTCATGGGACCAGTGGCCGTCATAAATGAGATTAATATCAGTAACACCGACCCAATTGATGCCGCAACGATAAAGATCGGGATCATTGATTAGTCCCATCAAGGCCGCATATCCGCCGTAGCTCGCGCCAGCGATACAAATGCGTTTTGGGTTGGCAAAGCCTTGGGCAATGGCCCATCGCGTCGCGTCAGCGATGTCATCCTGCATTTTCAGGCCCCATTGCTTCCATCCCGCTTGGAAGTGTTTGAAACCATATCCCGTACTTCCGCGAAATTCTGGCTCAAGAACGGCATAGCCGCGCGAGGCCAGGAACTGGGTTTGCGGATTCCAGCCCCAGCTTGTTCCACGGACGTATGGACCGCCATGTACCAGCACAACCATTGGCAAGTCTTTTTGAACATTGCCCGGGGGCAAAGTCAGCCAGGTCGGGATGTCCAGCCCATCACGTGCTTTTAGGCGCACGAAGCGCTGTTGTCCCATTTGCTGCGGTTTGATGTTCGGGAAAGTGGATCCGACATTGGTCAGCTTTTTAGTGGCAGTGTTGTAAAGTAAGTAGGTTGAAGGTAAGACGTCCGACGATGCATGCACTAGCACCACAGGCAGCTCAGGACGGGCCGCCACGTGCAGGGTATTAATGGTGCCAGGAAGAAGCGCATCAACCTCTTTCTGGGCGGCCTTCATTCCGCCGTCAAACCACTGGACGCCCGTCGCATCGACTTCAAAGCCGATTCCCATCAGCTTGTTATTCTGAACTATTAACTCACCCTTGAAATCAAAACCGTCCAGCGCGACGATCGGGTCGTCGGCGACTTTTTCGGTCTTGGTATCAAAAACATGGAGTGCGAGCTTGTCGCGGCCCGCATAAGTTTCAACAAAGAGCTGTCCATCTGGGCCAAAATCGAATGGCGAAAACACGTCCTTGCTGAGTTCAAAAGTCTTGAATTCAGTCATTTTTCGCCACTCAGCTTGCGCAGAGTCACGATAGTAGATGGTGGTCTTGTCATCCTTTTCTGTCGTAACGATGCGAGGTATGCCTTGCTGGTCCAACAGCCACTGGCGGGCGCCAACCGGTCGCTTGACGCTTTCGATGGCGCGGGTCAAAGTGTTCAGGCGCAACAAATCCACGGTCTCGGAAGGTCGGCCTTCGGCGGTGTAGGGCGTTGTCACATAAACATACTCCGAATCTTGAGCACCTTTCTGATGCATCAAGAAATAATTCGGTGGCAGCAAGTTGGCGGGATTGCGCTTAATCTTGCTGTCGGCCCTGTCTTGGTCGAAATAGCCATGGCTGACTAGTTTGCGGAATTCGCTGCCATCCCGATTGACTGCATAAAGGCCTGGCCAAAAGCGAACTTCGCCTTGCGCGCGTTTGGTTTCTGTCGTATTGAAAACCAAACGATTCGGACTTATCCATTGGAAATAGGCGACGTCTAGGTCGTCAAACATGGCGACAATCTTTGCACTGGATTTCTCGATGTCATACACGCCCAGGCTATCTGGCTTGCCTTTGACGCCGATTCTCATTGCCAGGAATCGGGCGTCTGGCGACAACACAGCGTTGCTGAAGCTTGGGTTGTTGAAGAAATGCTCAATTGGTGGCAGCGACGACGGTGGCGTGGGGGTGGTTTCTGCCCGTGCACTGCCGCCCAGAATTACAACGCTTACTGAAAAAGTAAGAGTGAGGCGTAGGAGGAGATGAATCATATGTCACGAAGCTCTGTTAATCAGAAGTATGAATATTACAGGCATCAAGGGGCGATTGCGTCTTGAGAAAAGTCAAATAGGCAATTTTGTTGGAGCCGCTCGCTAAGGATGCCTCTAATCCGGTGTACGCAAATATTCGACCAATGACTGCGTGCCCAGGGCGGGCGGCGCCGTTAGCAGGCTGGCGATGACTAGCGTGGCCAGGCCCACTGGTACACCAAAGACTCCAGCCGACATCGGCGCGATGTTGAACCACAGCCCTGCCGCGCTGCCGCCCAGTAGTGGCGTCGTGTGCACCATGTAGTAGAGGCACAAGCTGAAACCGGCGACCATGCCGGCGATGGCGCCGGCGTGGTTGGCGCGGCGCCAGAATACGCCGAGCACCAGGGCTGGGAACATGGTGGACGCAGCCAAGGAGAATGCGGCACCCACCAGCGACAGGATGTCCGCTGGCTTTTGTGAAGCCGCATAGGCTGCGATAAAGGCCACGGCCAACAGCAGCAGTTTGGAGATGGTCACGCGCTTTTGCGTAGAGGCGTTAGGGTCGACGACTTTGTAGTAGATGTCATGCGACAGCGCGTTCGAAATGGCCAGCAGCAGGCCGTCGGCAGTGGATAGGGCGGCGGCCAGCCCTCCCGCCGCCACCAGGCCCGAGACCACATAGGGCAGGCCGCCGATTTCGGGTGTCGCCAGCACGATCACGTCGCCGTCGAGGAACATCTCGGCCAGCTGCACAATGCCGTCGCCATTGATGTCAACGATGCTCACCAGCGGATTGGTCTTGTCCACATTGGCCCAATACGACACCCAGGTCGGCAAGGCGCTGTAATGGCTGCCCACCAGGGTGGAATACAGCTCGGCCTTGACCAGCACGGCCAGCGCGGGAATGGTCAGGTAAATCAGCAAGATGAAGAACAGGGTCCAGAATACGGAGCTGCGTGTCTCCTGCACCGACGAGGTGGTGTAAGAGCGCATCAGGATGTGGGGCAGGGCGGCCGTGCCCACCATCAGGCAGAACACCAGCGCCAGGAAGTTATTGCGGCGAATATCTGACTGCGCCTTGTCCTGGCCGGGGAAGGGCGTTGCGTGGGGGACGGGTGGCTGTGACCGCGCCATGTTGGCGTTGCTGGCAGCGGTCCATTCTCGCGCTGCTTCGTCCACGCTTTTCGGATAGGCGATCAGCAAGCGTTCGGCATTGCGAATCTCGGCCAGCGAGGCATTGCGCTGGCGTAGGACGTCGAGCTGGCGCTGGGCTTCCTGTTTGCCCTGCTCCCACGATTCCGGCAGGGCTTTGACGCGGGCAGCGTCCTGCGCGGCACGTTGCGCGAACATGGCGCGCACCTGCTGCTCGCGCGGGTCATTGGCCAGTTGCTGTTCTTGTTGGGCCAGTTTGGGCATCACACTGCCGTAGGCGACCTGGGGCACAGGGTTGCCCGTGTGTTTGACGGACAGCCAGATCGTTGGAATGAGGAAGGCGACGAGAATGATGATGTATTGCGCCACCTGGGTCCAGGTAATCGCGCGCATGCCGCCCAGGAAGGAGCACACCAGGATGCTGGCCAGGCCAAGGAAGATACCAACCGAGAAATCGACGCCGGTAAAACGCGAGGCGATCAGGCCCACGGCATAGATCTGCGCCACCACATAAGTGAACGAAACGATGATCGTTGCTGCTACCGCCATCAAGCGCACTGGTGCGCCGCGCCCGCCCCGGCCGCCGCCATAGCGCGCCGCCAGGAAGTCGGGAATGGTGTACTGGGCAAAGCGCCGCAGGTAGGGGGCGATCAGCAGGGCCACCAGGCAGTAACCGCCGGTCCAGCCCAGGATGTAGGCCAGGCCGTCAAAGCCGCGCAGGTATAGGCCGCCAGCCAGGCTGATGAAGCTGGCGGCCGAGATCCAGTCCGCCGCCGTGGCCATGCCGTTGAACACTGAAGGCACGCGCCGGCCCGCCACATAGTATTCCGACACATTGGACGTCCGGCTGATGACGCCAATGGCGGCATATAGTCCGATGGTGGCGAACATGAACAGGTAACCAATCCAAATGCGCGGCATGCCTTCGCGTTCCAGCATGAACAGCGAAATGAGGAAGGCCGCGAAGCAGGCCGTGTAGGCCAGGTAGTAGCGCGTCAACTTGGCGCGGTAGCTGTCTGGATGGCTCATGCGCCTGGCTCCAGCTTGGCCAGTGCTGCGCGCAGCTGCGCGTCCAGCCGGCCCATGCGCCAAGCGTAGATGGCCAGGATCAGCAAGAAGAGCAAAGATACGCCCTGTGCAGCAAGATAGAAGGACAGGGGCCAGCCGAACACGGTCAAGGTTGACAGTTCACGCGCGAAGAAAATGGCCACAAAGGTCGCCATGAACCATGCCAGCAGCAGCCAGCCCGTGAACCGTCGGGTGTGCAGCCAATATTGGGCACGCAGGCCGCGGCCCGTCGCAGCGGGCGATGCAAGGGGTGCCGGGGCTGGGTTGGCTTCTGGTTCCATCGTCATCATTGCTGTTCTTCGTTGCTGTGCATCGGCGGGAAAGTCAGGCGGAACAGGGTGCCGGGCATCTTGGGCACACTGCTACGGGGATTGTTGAACAGGTCGATCTCGGCGCCATGCTGCTGGGCGATCTCTTTGACGATGGCCAGGCCAAGCCCGGAGCCGCTGGCGCTGGAGCCGAGGATGCGGTAAAAGCGCTCGAACACATGGCCACGCTCCTGCGGGGCGATGCCGGGGCCCGTGTCTTCCACTTCCAGCACGGCGCGGTCGATGTCGGCACGCACCCGCACGGTCACGCTGGCGCCGCTGCCCGCATAACGCAGCGCATTGTCGATCAGGTTGGACAGCAGCTCACGCAGCATGACGGGATTGCCGTTGATGGTGAGCGGAGCATTCGGAGGCTCGTAGCCCAGGTCTACCCGCAGTTTGAACGAGGCCGCAACCCAGTCCTGCACCACCTGCCGTGCCAGCGCGCCCAGGTCGACCGGTTCAAAAGCCGATCCGGCCTGAGGCTGGTGTTCCGCGCGCGCCAGGGCCAGCAGCTGGTTGACCAGGCGGGTAGCCGATTCGGAGCTGGTGGCCAGCTGCTCCAGCGACCTGTGGATCTCCTGCTCGTCGGTCTGGCGCAGGGCCAATTCGGACTGCATGCGCATGCCAGCCAATGGTGTTTTCATCTGGTGCGCCGCGTCGGCGATAAAGCGCTTTTGCATATCGATCGATTGCGACAGGCGGCCCAACATGTCGTTCAATGAACCAACCAGCGGAGAGATCTCCTCCGGCACCTGGCGCGAATCGATCGGCGACAGGTCGTCCGGGCGGCGCGCGCGGATGCGCTCCTGCAGCTGCGCCAGCGGCGACAGGCCGCGTGCCAGCGCAAACCACACCAGGGCCAGCACAATGGGCAAGATGATGAACTGCGGCAGGATCACGCCCTTGATGATGGCATTGGCCAACTGGCCGCGCTTGCCCTGGGTTTCGGCCACCTGCACCAGCACTTCGTGGCTGTCGTCGTCATCCTCATGGCCAGGCCCGCGCAGGTTCAGGAAGGTAAACGCCACCCGCACAGGCGCGCCGTGGATCACGTCGTTGCGGAATTGGACGGTGCCAGTGCGGTAGCGTTCCGGGTCCTTGGGCGCGGGCAGGTCCTTGTCGCCATCAAGCAGGGTTTTACCGGGGCCGACGATCTGGAAGTAGACATGGTCAACGTCATCGACGCGCAGCATGTCGCGGGCCGAGCCGCCAGCGCGCGTCTGGATCGCGCCGTCAACCTGGCGCACCTGCTGGGACAATACTGTGATGCTGTCTTCCAGCGCATGGTCGAAGGGCTGGTTGGCGATGGTCTTGGCCACCAGGTAGGTGATGGCGATACTCATTGGCCACAGCAGCAGCAAGGGCGCCAGCATCCAGTCGAGGATTTCGCCAAACAGGGAGTGCTGGATATTGGCTTCGGCTTCGAGGTCGGGCGGGACGTAGGGCGGCAGTTCCGGTTCGGCAGTCAGCGGCGTGGCCAGGCCTGCGTCGCGGTCGTTCACTTGCTGGTCTCGCCTTTGGGCGCGTCGGCGACTTTTTCGAGGCAGTAGCCAAGGCCGCGCACGGTGGCGATGCGCACGCCGCCCGTTTCGATCTTTTTGCGCAGGCGGTGCACGTAGACCTCAATGGCGTTATTCGACACTTCTTCGCCCCATTCGCACAGGTGGTCGACCAACTGCTCCTTGGACACCAGGCGCCCAGTGCGGGCCAGCAGGATCTCCAGCAGGCCCAGTTCGCGCGCCGACAGGTCCAGCATCTGGTCATTGATGTAGGCGCTGCGGCCCACCTGGTCATACACCAGCGGGCCATGGCGGACCACGGTGGGGCCGCCGCCGGCGCCGCGCCGGGTCAGGGCGCGCACCCGCGCTTCCAGTTCGGACAGGGCAAAGGGCTTGGCCATATAGTCGTCGGCACCCAGGTCGAGGCCGCCGACGCGCTGCTCAATTGAGTCGGCCGCCGTCAGGATCAGCACGGGCAGGGTGGAATTGCGGGCGCGCAGGCGGCGCAGCACCTCAAGGCCGGGCAGCTTGGGCAGGCCCAGGTCCAGGATCAGCAGGTCGAATTCCTGCGTCGACAGGGCGGTGTCGGCTTCCTGGCCATTCTTGACGCAATCGATGGCGTAACCCGACTGGCGCAATGAACGGGTCAGCCCGTCGGCCAGCACACTATCATCTTCGGCAAGTAGTATTCGCATGAAAGCCTATAGTCAGTTGATGCCAGGGCGAACATCTGCGATGTCCAGCACTTGCACGAATACATTCTATTGCGTGTTGGCAGATTTTGACATTTTTCAAACATCGGTCGAAAGGCGCTTGCAATTACTACTGTTTTTTTATACAGTACTACCTGTGAACACGGACAACCAAGTTTTTTAGCCTGAAAGATGATTATGGACGACAAGAAAAACGTAATGCTCGCTTCCGAAAAAGGCAAGGCCCTGGCCGCTGCGCTGGCCCAGATCGAAAAGCAATTTGGCAAAGGCTCGGTCATGCGCATGGATTCCAGCGCCCCGGTCGAGGAAGTGCAGACCGTGTCGACCGGTTCGCTGGGCCTGGACATCGCGCTGGGCGTGGGCGGCCTGCCGCGCGGCCGCGTCGTCGAGATCTACGGTCCTGAATCCTCGGGCAAAACCACGCTGACCTTGCAGACCATCGCTCAAATGCAAAAGCTCGGTGGCACCTGCGCCTTTATCGACGCCGAGCATGCGCTGGACGTCACCTATGCGCAAAAACTGGGCATCAAACTTGATGAGCTGCTGATCTCGCAGCCGGACACGGGCGAGCAGGCGCTGGAAATCACGGACGCCCTCGTGCGTTCGGGCAGCGTGGATCTCGTGGTCATCGACTCCGTCGCCGCGCTGACCCCACGCGCCGAGATCGAAGGCGATATGGGCGACGCCCTGCCAGGCCTGCAAGCGCGCCTGATGTCGCAAGCCCTGCGCAAGCTCACCGGCACCATTAGCCGCACCAATACCCTGGTCATCTTCATCAACCAGATCCGCATGAAGATCGGCGTGATGTTCGGCAGCCCGGAAACCACCACTGGCGGCAATGCGCTGAAGTTTTACGCCTCGGTCCGCCTGGACATCCGCCGCACCGGCTCGATCAAGTCGGGCGACGAAGTGATCGGCAATGAAACCAAGGTCAAAGTCGTCAAGAACAAGATCGCGCCACCGTTCAAGGAAGCCCACTTCGACATCCTGTACGGAGAAGGCACGTCGCGCGAGGGCGAAATCCTCGACCTGGGCGCCGATAACAAGATCGTCGAAAAATCCGGCTCCTGGTACAGCTATGAAGGCGAGCGCATCGGCCAGGGCAAGGACAATGCGCGCCTGTTCCTGAAAGAGCGTCCAGCATTGGCACGCGAGATCGAGAACAAGGTCCGTGCGGCGCTGGGCGTGCGCGAACTGCCGCCGATCGTCGAAGAAAAAGCCGTCAAGGAAGGCAAGGGCGAGGCCAAGTTGAAGGCAGTGGGCGAATAAGCCCTGATGAGACGGTGGTGCTGCCGCAGCCGATATCGGGCGCGGCGCATCATCTCAGACAAGTCGAGCCGGAGACGACATGGCCAAGCCACCCCTTAGCCTGAAAGCGCGCGCGCTGCGCTACTTGTCACAGCGCGAGCACAGCCGGCTGGAGCTGGCCCGCAAGCTCCAGCCCTATGTGCAGGAGGGCGACGACCTCGACGCCCTGCTGAACTTGCTGGAATCAAATAAATGGCAGTCACAGGAGCGGTTCTCGGAGTCGCTGGTCTACAAGCGTTCCTCCCGCTTTGGCAATAGCCGCATCATGGCCGAGCTGGCCAGCCATGGGATCAAGGGGGAAGCCTTGCAAGAGATTAAGACGGGCCTGGACGGGGATGAAGCGGCCAGGGCCTGCGCCATCTGGCAGCGCAAATTTGGCACCGTCGCCGCCGACGCTGCCGAGCGCAGCAAGCAAACCCGCTTCCTGCTGCAGCGGGGTTTTTCCCAGCGCGCCATTCGCACCGCCATGCAAGGCACCCAAGACGACGAGTTGGCCGACCAGGAATAAATACGCAGCGTCTTGTATTGCTTTGGGTTAATAGCCCATTGCTCCTCACCTTGCAGGGCGCTGCGTATTTCTTCCTTCTAGACGACAACATTGTCCGTCAAGCAATACAACTCTTCATTCCTGCCACAATACTGCCCCTTTTCTTCCCAGCAAGGCCCTGCTTTTGAGCGGTTCCGCTGCCTAGCTCTGCCGCGGTGTGATAAACTTTTGGGGTTGTAACAGCGCCGCATGAGCGGTGTTCGCCGTAGAAGCTGCGGCAAACGTGCAAGGGCACTTGGGGTGCCGGCGCACACTGCTGAAGTCAACATTTACTGCCGCTTTGGCGGCCCCGGTCTTTATGCCCCTGTCACCTCCTGTCTCCCGACGCGCGCTACGGCATACCCGCGCCATCACCGTCCAGGCGTTCGCGCGTGACGACGGGCTATGGGACATTGACGCGACCATCACCGACGTTAAAACCCTCGACGTGACGCTCGCCTCCGGCCTGCGCCCCGCCGGTACGCCGCTGCACGACCTGTCGCTGCGCCTGACCATTGACCGCGAACTGAATGTGGTTGGCGTCGACGCCAGCTCCGACGCCGTGCCCTATGCCGGCTATTGCGATACGATTGCCCCCGACTACCAGAAGCTGGTCGGCCTAAACCTGATGAAAGGTTTCCGCCACGCCTTGAAGGAGCGCCTGCACGGCATCCTCGGCTGCACCCACCTGACGGAACTGGCCCAGATCCTGCCGACGGCCGCCATCCAGGCTTTCGCCAATGACGTGCTCAAAACGCGCGACGGCGACGGCCCCGATGCCTTGCCCCACAAGCCTTTCCAGATCGACAAATGCCATGCCCTGCGTTCCGACGGGCCCGGCGTCGTCAAGTATTACCCGCGCTGGGTCGCGGCAGCCAAATCCTAGCAATCGCAGCAGAAGTTCCAGATTTAATTGTTTTCAACATTGA
>JACXTT010004154.1_pt1 | contig 21659 bp, 15 predicted proteins | sample 9270951 | NCBI WGS metagenome assembly JACXTT01 (sample SAMN15532306, study PRJNA645909) | rock metagenome | isolation source: weathered quartz diorite | place: Puerto Rico | collected 2017-06-21
AAGTGGGCTGCAGGGGCCGGCATTGCGCAGCGGCAAATCCAGGCCAACGAGACCGTCGATCGCTGCATTTACGCCCTGGTCAATGAAGGGGCGCGCATTCTGGCAGAAGGCTATGCGTTGCGCGCAGGCGATATCGACATCATCTATCTCAACGGCTACGGATTCCCGGCTTATCGCGGCGGCCCGATGTGGTACGCCGATACTGTTGGGCTGAAGAAGGTTTACGAGCGCGTCAGCGAGTTTCATCGTGTGCATGGCGAAATTTGGGAACCGGCACCACTGCTCAAACAACTGGCGGCTGAAGGGAAAACCTTCGCGGATTTCGACAAACAAAGGGGCGCAGCACCGTAGCACATGATTTTGATGAACGACCAACGACGATCGACTAACGACTAGATTTTGCCTTGGAGTGACATGAGAGAAGCAGTAATAGTTGCCAGCTCGCGAACCGGACTTGCGAAGTCTTTTCGTGGTTCCTTCAATATGACTCGCCCGGAGGAGCTGGCTGCTCATTGCATCAGGGATGTTCTACGGAAAACCCCGCAGCTTGACCCGCGCGAGATCGAAGATGTGGTTCTCGGCTGCGGCCAGCCGCATGGCGTGCAAGGCCACAACATCGCGCGCGTCTCGGCGCTGCTGGCGGGGTTGCCGGTTTCGGTGGCGGCGATCACGGTAAACCGGTTCTGTTCGTCCGGCCTGCAGGCGATTGCGATGATGGCGCATCAAATCGTGAACGAAAACGCCAACGCTGCGATCGGCGGCGGCGTGGAGAGTGTGAGCCTGACCGTTCGTGATAACGATGCCAGCCCGGCGGTTAAACAGAAATACCCGGGCCTTTACATGGTCATGGGAGAAACCGCCGAGGTGGTTGCAAAACGTTACAGAATCGCGCGGCAGGCTCAGGACGAATATTCGCTAATCAGCCAGCAGCGCACCGCCCGGGCTCAGCAGGAAGGCTTTTTCAGCGGCGAGATCGCTCCCATGAAAGTTACCAAGGCGGTGCTCGACAAGAAGACCGGCGCAGTAATCGGCAGAGAGGAAGTTTGCTGCGACCGCGACGAGTGCAACCGGCCCGACACCACGCTGGAAGGGCTGCTTGCCCTGAAGCCGCATTTCGACCCCGACAGCGGACAAGGCACCGTAACGGCGGGGAATTCTTCTCAACTCTCGGATGGCGCTTCCGCGACGTTGCTGATGTCACGCCAGCGAGCGGATGAACTCGGCATTCCCTACAAGCTGATTTTTCGCGGCTTCCAGGTGGCTGGTTGCGAGCCGGACGAAATGGGCGTCGGTCCGGTATTCGCCGTGCCCAAACTGCTCAAGCGGCAGGGACTGAAAATGGAAGACATCGATCTGTGGGAGCTGAACGAAGCGTTCGCGGTGCAGGTAATCTACTGCCGGGACCGTTTGGGTATTCCGACGGACAAGCTCAACGTGAATGGTGGATCGATTTCGATTGGCCATCCATTTGGCATGACCGGTTCGCGCATGGTGGGCACGCTGGCGAATGAGATGGAACGCCGCCAGGCTCGCTACGGGGTGGTGACCATGTGCGTCGGCGGCGGCCAGGGCGCGGCGGGCCTGTTCGAGCGCGCCGGGTAACCATCGCATGGCAAGTTGCTCTCAATGAAACATACAAAGCTCACCGCTCGCCAGATTCGTGATTTCCTGCCGAGGATTCCCTTCAACACGCTGCTCGGGGTGAAGCTCACACGGGTTCATCGCGATGGCGTCACTATCGAATGCGCGCTGCGCCACGAATTGACCAACAGCGCCGGCGTGGCTCATGGGGGAGTCGCGGCCGCCATGGCCGATGTGGCGGTCGGAATGGCCATCAACCGCCATTTTGGGGGCAAGCGCAAGATCACGACGGTTGAGATGAAGATTAACTATTTCCGGCCCGCCAGCGAGGGGCACATCTTTGCCCGCTCACGCCTTTTGCGCCTGGGTTCAACCCTGGGCATTGGGAGTGTCGATCTGACCGACACAAAACGCAATCTGATCGGCACCGCGATTGTGACTTACATGTTTCTGGATGCGCGTGGAACGAATGCGCCTGCTTAGATAGGTCCGCCAGCAAGAGGAGAGGTGTTCACCGTGCCGCCGCTGGTTATCGAAAACCTGGATGCCCTGAAAGCTTTCGTGGGCCGCGAGATCGCAGTCACCGATTGGTTGGAGGTCACGCAGGATCGCATCCGGCAATTTGCCGAGGTCACCGAGGATCGCCAGTGGATTCATCTGGACCGCGATCGGGCACAGCGAGAATCGCCCTACGCGGCCACAATCGCCCATGGCTTTCTGACTCTTTCCTTGCTTAGCCATCTGATGCAGCAAGCGCTGCAGGTTCAAAATGGGGTTCGCATGGCTGTGAACTACGGATTGAACCGGGTTCGTTTCCCTTCGCCGGTTCGTGCGGACACCAAGATTCGCGGACGCTTCACCCTGCAATCGCTGGTGGAGGCGGGTAAGGCGCGTGAAGCTGTTTTCTCAGTTGTTGTGGAAGATCAAAGCCAAGGGAAGCCGTGCTGCGTGGCGGAGTGGGTTATCCGTTACTATCCTTAGGATCCTCTCGAGCATGTGCTGCGGAATCAGTTGAAGAACGACTTTCGCTACTTCGGGGCTCGATTTTTTTCTACTTCTTACCCACGGCTTGCGCCGTGGGCTGCATTCTGGCGCCGCTTTGCGGCTTCAGCGCCGCGTCTTTTGCCTTCTGACCACGTTCGTTGCGGGGCATCGCGCGCCGGCGCTATAGTTGTGCTTTGGTCGCTGATTTATTTGAATTGCATGGAGGCGTCCATGGCTGTGGCTACGCAGAACCCGCTCAACTTGCCCGCACCTCCCACTTTCGCCACTCCGGCGGAGGAGCGCAAGTATCGCAAGCAGCGGCTGGCGGGCGCGTTTCGGCTGTTCTCGCGGTTCGGATTCGATGAAGGCGTTGCCGGCCACATTACGGCCCGCGATCCGGAAAGGCTTGATCACTTCTGGGTAAACCCGTTCGGCATGCATTTCGGCCAGATTCGTGTCTCCGACCTGATTCTGGTAGATGACCGCGGCCAGGTGGTGGAAGGGAAATACCCGGTCAACGGAGCGGCCTTCGCGATTCACTCCCGAGTCCACGCCGCGCGTCCCGATGTCGTGGCTGCCGCCCACGCGCATTCGTTGTATGGCAAGACCTGGGCATCACTCGGCCGGTTGCTCGATCCCATTACCCAGGACGTCTGCGCCTTTTATGAAGACCACTCTTTGTTCGCGGATTTTACCGGCGTAGTTTACGAGACCTCCGAGGGCGAGCGAATCGCAGAGGCCCTGGGCGACCGGAAGGCAGTGATCCTGCGCAATCATGGCCTGCTGACGGTGGGCCAAACGGTCGACGAAGCGGCCTGGTGGTTCATCACCATGGAACGAAGCTGCCAGGCTCAACTAGTGGCGGAAGCCGCCGGCACGCCAGTGAAGATCGACGCAGCAGACGCGGCGTTGACGAGACAGCAGGTCGGATCACACATGGCCGGCTGGTTCCAATTCCAGCCGCTGTGGGCGCGCATCGTCCGCGAGCAACCTGATCTGCTGGAGTAATATGGGCGCGGCCCGGCAGTGATGGCTAAGACAGTTAGTGAAATCGCTGTTTACAACAATTACTTCCGAATAGTCTGTGATCCGCTAGCTGAAGTCGCTACAGCTCCGAAGGTGACGTCTGATCGGCACCACCAAAGTCCACTGGGGCCAGTGAGCCGACATTGTTATGAAATCATTTCACCAGCAACACTTGGAGGCGACCCCGACGCATCCCGGCAGTACTTAAGTAACTGAAAAGCAGGAATTCCCTTTGTTAGACGCCCGCGCCGTACCAAAATACATTCTATTGTGAGGAATCTATCTCGGTTAGCGATTCTGTTCGCGCTGTCTGCCGTTGGCCTATGGGCGCAGCCGCCCCGGACTTTCGACTGGGTGCGGGCCAGTGACGAGATTGTGCAACTCGATCCGTCGGACTTCCACACCGGACGCGTCTACCGGCCTGGGGCTCAGGGCGGCAACATGCACGTGCTCATTCACGCCAGGCAGCCGGTGACGCTTGCCATGACCTGGGCGAGCGATTGGAATGACGCCTTGCTGCATCCGGAAACACTCGGGAATCTGGAGTATCGCTGTGTGCGCGAGCACGTGGTGGACACGACCTACGAATGCCATCTTCCTGCGGAACGGCCGATGGTGCTGGTGCTCCACGATGAACGCACTCCGGACCGTGCGATCTTGCAGGGAATCGGAGCGATCGTAGGCAGAGTGAGTGCCAAGCGACTGGTTTCTCCCAACGAAGTGCAAATTACCTATCACAGTTGGCAGTGCGTGCAGAACTGCATCCAGCCCGAGTACCAGTGGATGCGCGTGGTAAAGGAAAAATACGATCTCACGCCGGCGCCGAAGCTCTACAGCGTGCTTACCCCAGAATACGACGGCCAGCGGATGTGGCTGAAGATCAAAGCCGGGGCGCCGATAACGATTGCGGTATTGCCCTCGAAGATAGCGGATCAGGTCTATGACAATCCAACTACGCTCGCGTCTGCACTATCGCAAACGGCTTGCAAACAACGGGGCGTGCAGTCCATGGAATTCGAGTGCAAAGTTAATCGAGCTGATGGGATGCAGTCGCTGATCATTTTGCCAGAGTCACCGGTCCACTCCCACAAAAAAGCGGAAATCGAGTTTCAGGCCGTGAAGTGCACGGCGAACTGCGAGCTGATCCCGAGCGATAGCGCCGACAATCAGTAGGCAAATCCCCTTTCCAAGACCGATCCGGATAGGCCCTTCAGCCTGCTGACGCGGACAGCACGGTTGTCCGCGCTCATCAGGCTTCGTCAACAAAAAGGTCTGGCTTGAGCGCCTTGCCTTTGGTCACCGCGTATCCAGTCAAATCAGTGATTCCCGCAACGGCTAGAACCTCGTCGTCGATAAAGAAGGTGCCAGTTGTGCTGCGACTATCGCGAGTCAGAATGTGCCATGCCGCGTCGGCTACGATTTCAGGCGTCCGGCCACATTCGGGCTCGGCGCCGGGAATGACTTGCAGGGCCGCCGTCGCGATTATGGTGCGAGGCCACAACGCATTCACTGCGATCCCGGCCTCGCGAAATTCTTCTGCCATGCCCAGCACGCACATGCTCATCCCGTACTTCGCCATGGTGTAGGCCAGGTGTGGAGCGAACCATTTGGCTCGCATGTCGAGGGGCGGTGAGAGGGTGAGAATGTGCGGGTTCGCCGCTTTCTTCAGGTGAGGCAGGCAGGCCTGCGAACAGAGAAACGTTCCGCGCGCGTTTACTGCCATCATCAGATCGTAGCGCTTCATGGGCGTGTTCAGCGTGCCGGTGAGGCTGATCGCGCTGGCGTTGTTCACCAAGATGTCGATACCGCCGAAATGGACGATGGCTTGCTCCACAGCACCATAAACCTGATCCTCGAAACGGATGTCGACTGCCAGCGGCAGCGCTTTCCCGCCCGCCGCTTCGATTTCTGCGGCCGCGGTGTGGATGGTGCCGGGCAGTCTGGGATGGGGAGTTTCGGTCTTGGCGGCAATCACGATGTTGGCTCCATCGCGAGCCGCACGCAATGCCACCGCCAGGCCGATGCCGCGGCTGGCGCCAGTGATGAACAACGTCTTGCCGGCAAGGCTCGCCATGTGTCACTCCCTGAATCGTGCTTAGCGTTCTAAGACTATCTGATGAGCCCTTCCACGTCGTGTATCATGCCGAGCGGGATTCGCGAAAGCTTTCCCCTGGGGGATGCAAGAACTTAACCATGAACGTGCCGCTTACACCCATTCGATGTCTATACCGGGCAGTGGACCTTTACGGTAAGAAGATAGGTGTTGTCTCGGGCGCCAGCTCCTTCACCTACGGCCAGTTCGGAGAACGCTGCGAACGGCTTGCGGCCGGACTGCTTTCGGAAGGCATACGCGCCGGCGACCGTGTCGCCTATCTCAGCTTCAATAACCATCAGCTTCTGGAGGGCTATTACGGGCCGCCCCTGGTTCGAGCGATTGCGATACCTCTGAACGTGCGGCTGCAACCTGCTGAGGTTACGACCATCCTCAATCACGCCGGCGCCAGCATGCTGGTATTCGAAAATGAATTTGCTCCCATGGTCCCGGAACTGCGAAGGGCCTGCCCCACTGTCAAGCGCTACGTCGCGATCGACCAGCCGGACCCGGAGGCCGACATATTCCTGGAAGACCTGCTGGCACGAGATCGTATCGCGCGTCCCGACATTTTCTCCTTCAGAGAAAATGACATCGCCGAGATCTTCTATACCAGCGGCAGCACCGGCACCCCCAAGGGAGTGATGCTGTCGCATCGCACGCTCTATCTGCATGCACTGGGTTTGCTCGGGACTTTTCCCTGCAGGGACACCAACGTCGAGCTGCACACCATCCCTTTGTTTCATGCCAATGGCTGGGGACGTCCGCAGAGCATAACCATGAGCGGAGCCAGGCATGTGATGGTCCGCCGCTTTGAGCCGGCCTATGTGCTGCGCCTCATTAAGGAAGAGAAGGCCACCGGGATGACGCTGGTTCCCACCATGGCCAACGCGCTGCTCAATTGTCCCGAACTGAGCAAGTTCGACACTTCGAGCATGAAAGTGATTACCACGGGCGGGGCTGCCTCGGCGCCCGAACTGATCGCCCGTCTGGAGCAGGCGTTTCATTGCGAAGTGTGTTCCGGCTACGGCCTCACCGAAACCTCTCCTGTGATCACTACCGCACAGACCAAAGGCACTGTGACCTGCACCGACGAGGCCGACCGGCTCAACCACCTCGCGGCCGCGGGCTGGCCGGTGGTGGGCTCTGAAGTTCGGGTAGTCGATTCGCATATGCGCGACGTCCCGCGCGACCGTGAAACCGTGGGCGAAGTCGTGGCCCGCGGCGACAACGTGATGGACGGTTATTACAACGAGCCGGACGCCACCCAGGCAGCCATCACCGAGGGCTGGTTGCACACCGGCGACATGGCGGTCTGGGACGAAGAGAACTACATATACATTGTCGACCGCAAGAAGGACATCATCATCAGCGGCGGCGAAAACATCTCATCGATTGAAGTGGAGAAGGCCATCTTCGCTCATCCCGCCGTGCTGGAGTGCGCAGTAGTTTCGGCGCCTGACAGGCAATGGGGAGAGATCCCTGTAGCTATCATTGTTCTTAAGCCAAATCAACAGCTTAACCAGGAACAGTTAATGTCATTTCTGAAGCCACGCATTGCCAAATTCAAGATGCCCCGCCGGGTCAAGTTTGTCGAAGGGCCGCTGCCAAAAACGGGAACCGGAAAGATGCTGAAGCGCCAACTCCGTGAGAGTTTCTGGAGCGGGAAAGAGACCCGCGTCCAGGGGTAGGGGTGGCAGCCCTGCCGGCAGACCGGAACCAAAGCATTAGGGAGTTGGGGAAGTCCAAGGCAGCCCTAACTGCCCACGTACCTGGCATAGAGGCTTCGCGCCACCGCCGTATCGGTGGTGCCTTTGATGATCGCCCGGCCATCGGGAAACAAAGTCATTTCGTAGGGCTCGGGCCAGAACTTCAGCACGAAATCGTTGTGCCGTACCTGGCCGTGCGGTTTCAGCCGCTGGCTTACCTCCGAGAAATCGATCGGCCTGTGGCGCTCGTGAATCTGTACCGAGTTGCGTCCACAGAGTGTGATGTGCGCCCTGCCTTCGGCTTCGAGATGGACGAAATCTCGCTGGCTGCAGGCGCGGCAGTGCGGTCGCGGATTTTCTGCCTGCACCTCGGCTCGCTCATTGGTCCATACATCGAACGAAAGCAGGGTGCGACGGACCTGACGATCCGCCCCAACCAGCATCTTGATAGCCTCAGTGGCAGCGATTGAAGCCGCCAGGTTTACCGCTGAGTTCAGAATGCCCGCGGTGTCACAGGTCTCGAAAGCTCCGCGGGGAGGGTCGGGAAACAGACAAGCGAGACAAGCTGTTCTCCCCGGCAACACGTTCAAGGTGACGCCGTAGCTGCTCACAGCAGCGGTGTAAATCCACGGGATGGAAGTCTTCACCGCGAAGTCATTCAGAAGATAGCGGGTTTCGAAGTTGTCGGTTCCATCGAGAATCAGTTGCACCCCATCCAGCAGGGACTCAACGTTCGCCGGGACCAGGTCTGCCACCTTCGCTTCAATTACAATTTGGGAGTTGAAGGCGGAAATCTTTCGGGCGGCTGCGATGGCCTTGGGCAGCGACTGCGCCGCGTCGGACTCGTCAAATAGCGATTGGCGCTGTAGATTGCTGGGCTCAACATAATCGCGATCAATGATCCGAATGGTACCCACGCCGGCTCGGGCCAGCAGGGAAGCCAGTGCTGAGCCGGTCGCGCCACATCCCACCAGGGCCACATGGGCGCTAGCCAGCCGGCGTTGCCCCTCCGGGCCGATTCCGGGGAAAAGCACCTGCCGCGAATATCTTTCTTCGAGTTCCAAACAGATCACCAGTTCCGGGGGTCCAAGCCATTATTATAGGTGCCGCCCGGTTTCCCGGGCCAAATGCAACACTGCCTGATACTTGTTCATCGAACCAGCATGAGCTGCACTCGCGAGGAGCCGGTTTGCGCTTAAAGGGAGCGTTTGGGACAACCCTGACAGGACTGGCTCTCGCGGCCGCAGTCTGCCTGGCTGCCATGGCACAGTCGCCGGTGGTGCAGGAATCCGGCAAAGCCCCAGCAGGCCAGGACACTTCGTCCAGTGCCCCACCACCCAAGGCGGCGGTAGCAGGGATGAACCAGTATGAGGGGCTTACCGTCCAGAAGATTGATTTCCCTGATCTGCCGGGCGCGAGCGCCAAGCGCCTGCTTGCCCTGATTCCGCAGAAATCCGGCGTCTCGTTGCAACGCGAGAGTGTGCGGCAAAGCATTCAGGCCCTTCACTCCACGGGTCGCTTTGCCGATATTCAAGTTGAGGCCGAACGCACCTTGGACCAACAGGTCGTGTTGATGTTTCGCACCCGATCCAATTCCTTCGTGGGTGAAATCTTCGTCGAAGGAGCACCCAATCCTCCGGCAGCCAATCAATTGGTGAACGCATCGAAACTGCAGCTGGGGGAATTATTTACCCGGGACAAACTTGACCGCTCCCTGGCCGGTATCAAGCAACTGATGGAACAGAACGGGTATTACCAGTCCAGTTCGACCGATGAAGAGCAACCGCATGTGGAGACCCAGCAGACGGATATCACCTTCCGAATCAAGCCCGGGCCTCATGCGAAGGTCGGCCGCGTAACCGTGACCGGCCCGGCCGGGTTCTCACAGGGGCAGATTCAGGACATTGCCAAGCTGCACCCGGGGGACTACGTCACGGTACAGCGCGTCAGCCGCGCGCTTGACCGCCTGAGAAAAAAGTACCAAAGGCAAAATCGCCTTCTGTCCCAGGTAGCGATCTCAAGCCGGACTTATCGTCCAGAAACCAACACCGTGGACTACGCCTTCGAAATCCAGCCCGGACCGAAAGTGGATATCGCCACCGAGGGCTTCAAGATCAGCCATTCCCAGCTCAAGAAGAATGTTCCGGTGTACGAAGAAAACGCGCTCGACGATGACCTGCTCAACGAAGGGCGGCGCAATTTGCTCAACTATATGCAGGGGCGGGGCTACTTCGATGCCAAGGTCAGCCAGCAAAAGACTTCGGTGTCCTCGGATGAACTTCGGGTCGTCTATTCCATCGACGCAGGAGAACGCCACAAGCTCTCGAAACTCGAGATCGTCGGGAACAAGAGCTTCAGCCTGGAACAGATCCGGTCCCGCATGCAAATCCAGCCGGCTGGGAGGTTGCTTTCGTACGGCCGTTACAGCCAGGCCCTGCTCGCAGGCGATGTCGGCAATATCGTGGCCAATCCATATCACGACAATGGCTACCTGGACGTGAAGGTCACACCCAAGGTGGAAGACAACTACCAAGGCAACAAGAATGAACTGGCGGTCACCCTGCAGATTGACGAAGGCCCGCAGACCATCGTGGGAACACTGCAGATTGTGGGCAACGAAACCGCGTTGAACAATCCATTTCCTGATCTCTACATCTCTCCTGGACAGGGATTTTCATATTCCAAGATCAATGAGGATCGAGAAATCGTTCTGAACTACTACTTCAACAACGGATTTCCCGACGCCACTTTCGAAGCTTCGGCCAAAGGGTCTGCGGCCGGCCCCAACCTCATGGACGTGGTCTACACCATCCACCCGGGCGAGCAGGTAATTGTGGATCAGGTGTATGTGGCCGGCTTGAATCACACTCGTGACTCCGTTGTGCAACGCGAAGTTCAGGTCAAGGCAGGCGATCCGTTGAGCCAGATCGATATGCTGAACACGCAAAAGAACCTTTATGATCTCGGCATTTTTAGCCAGGTAGACACGGCGGTGCAGAATCCTGCCAGCAACGAGCGTGAAAAAAACGTCCTGGTAAATGTGCAGGAAGCCCAACGCTACACTTTCAATTACGGTTTAGGACTGGAGTTCCAGACGGGGCAACCCACCATCAACGGGACCAACCCTTTAGGGAAGACGGGAGTCAGCCCACGGGTGTCGTTTGGCGTCACCCGGCTCAATTTCCGCGGTCTCAATCACTCCATTGTGTTTAAAGCCAACGTCGGACGACTTCAACAGCGCGGTCTGGTCAGTTACGACGCGCCTCGTCTGTTCAATAATCCCAACTGGCGCCTCACGTTTACCACTTTCTACGACAACACGGTCAACGTCACCACCTTCACTTCCCAACGTCTGGAGGGATCGGTGGCGGCGGAACAGACGATCAGCAAGACCAGCATTATGACGTACCGTCTGACCTACCGGAGGGTCAAGGCGGTGAATCCAGAGATCAGCCAGGACCAGATACCTCTGCTCTCACAGCCGACACGCGTTGGCATTCCCAACTTCAGCTACATTCGCAATAAGCGTGACAATGATCTGGAGAGCACCAAGGGCAACTACACCACGGTAGATGGCGGCGTGGCGAGCACCTACTTTGCCTCGGAGACCGATTTCGGCCGCCTGCTTATCCAGAATTCTACCTATCACGCATTCGGCAAGAATCGGGAGAGGAAGTTTGTCCTGGCTCGCTCCACCCGCATCGGAGTCGAAATCCCATACGGAAGGACTTTCATGCCTCAGCCGGGAGGAGGCTGCGACGTGCCTGGCCGCGCGTGCCTCCCCCTGGCGGAGCGCTTCTTTTCTGGTGGCGGAAACTCGCATCGTGGGTTCGGATTGAATCAGGCTGGACCGCGAGATCCTAAAACCGGCTTTCCTTTGGGCGGAACCAGTTTGTTCATAAATAACATTGAACTGCGCACCCCGCCGCCGACCCTGCCGTTTTTTCAGGACAACATGAGCTTCGCTATCTTCCACGATGCCGGAAACGTTTTTACCAACGGACATGACCTGTTTCACAACCTGCTGCGCTGGAGCCAGAAAAGTCCTCAACTCTGCTTGCAGCAGACCACCGCGAAACAGTGCGACTACAACTATATTTCCCATGCCATCGGGGTCGGTGTGCGGTACAAAACTCCGGTGGGCCCGGTGCGCTTCGATTTCGGATACAATCTGAATCCGCCTGCGTTCCCGAGTCAGAAGACGACTACAGTTAACGGTGCCCAGGTCACGGTTTTTGATCCTCAGCACGCGAGCCATTTCAACGTTTTCTTCAGCATTGGTCAGACTTTCTAATGGGCAAACGGCTCTTCATCTTCGTCTGCACCGTGATGCTGCTCGCGCTGGTTTCTTCTGGCGGCGCCGCGGAAGTGATTGACCGCATCGTGGCCACCGTCAATGGCCATATCGTTCTGCAAAGCGACTGGGACGATGCGCTACGCTACGAAGCCTTTAGCAACGGCCGCCCCCTGGATCACCTGACTGCGGATGACCGCAAGGCCGCTCTGGACCACCTGATTGACCAGGAGCTGCTGCGTGAACAGCTGCGAGCTCCGGATTCCCCGCACGCATCTCCGGAGGAAGTGGCCCAGCGTATTACGGAAATTCGCAAACAATACGCGAAGGGCGAAACTGATTCGGGTTGGCACACCCTGCTCGAGAGTTACGGGCTGACCGAGGACGATCTCAAGAGCCGGGTAGCCACCCAGCTCGACCTGATGAACCTGGTGGACTCCCGCCTGCGTCCTGCGGTCAACATCGATAGCAAGAGTATCGAGAGCTATTATCAGGAAGAGCTTCTGCCCCAACTTCATCAATCGGGCGGGCAGAGCGTCCCCCTGGCTGAAGTCTCGGGGAAAATCAAAGAACTCCTTACCCAAAAGAAGATCACTCAGCTGCTTTCCACCTGGCTGCAAAACCTGCGGGCAGGGAGTCAAATCCGCTCGGAGGCGCTGACGGCTGGACCCGGGGGCCGGGCACAATGAAAATGAGTGAAACCGGCGCGAGGCCGGCACGGCGCAAGATCTGGGAGTTCCTGCTGCGGCTCATGCTCGCCGGGCTCTTATTGCTGGCCGGTCTGGGCTGGTATAGCACCACCGATTCCTTCCGCGATCTGGTGCGCCGGCGTTTGGTGGCCATGCTGGAACAAATGACCGGTGGACGAGTGGAACTGGGCAGCCTCCATACGGTCCCCTTTCACTTTCAAATGGAAGTGCGTGATCTGACGATCCACGGACGTGAGCAGCCCGGGGAAGTGCCTTATGCCCACGCGAACAGCCTGATGGCACAGATGAAGATCTGGTCCATTTTGCGGACTGACGTCGGGCTTAATTACCTGATTCTTGATCATCCTGTCATCCACATCATTCTGTATCCCGACGGCAGCACTAGCCAGCCCGAGCCAAAACTGAAGCAGGTTTCGACGGCGAAACCGATCGAGCGGCTCTTCGCTCTTTCCATCAATCGTCTTGAAGTGCGCCACGGCGAGGTGATTTGGGGAGACCAGAGAATCCCGCTCGATTTCGCCGCCAGCAATGTCTCCGCCGACATGAGCTATGCGCTCTTCCGGAGAACCTATGACGGCAACATCTTGCTGGGCAAGGCGGACACCGCTTTGCAGAACTATCGCCCTTTTGCCTGGACCGCTGAAGCCCATTTCCGCCTGAGCCGAAACCGGCTTGAGATTCGATCGCTGAAAGCGACCTCCGGCCGCTCGCACTTGCAGGTGAAGGGGCAAGCGCAGGGCTTTAGCCAACCGGATTTTAGCCGGACGAAGATAGAAGGCGACTATGACGCGAGTGTTGATCTTGCGGAAGCTGCCGCTATTGCACGGCGTCCGGAAGTTCGGCGGGGTGAAATCCGGCTGACGGGGCACGGTTCCTGGTCAGCGCAGGACTTCTCCTCGATTGGCAAGGTCCTGATTTCGAATCTGGATTGGCGCGACCTCCCCACGGGGCTACACGACGCCAACCTCAGCGCGCAATATGCGCTGAATCCGAAGCGGCTCATACTCTCCCAGGTCCAGGGTCGCGTGCTCGGCGGCAGCGTGACCGGCGATGCCGATGTGACCCAATGGCTCAATCCGCAGACCGCGAGGGCAGCGGCGAAGACAAGAGAATCCGAGAAACAGGCGGGCACGGCCCACCTGCGCTTTAAAGAATTGTCGGCCGGTGAAATTGCAGCGGCCCTGTCGACTCCTTCGCGACCGTTTCACAAGGTTAAACTGGCCGGACTGGTCAATGGCAATGTGGACGCCCGCTGGAAGGGTTCGCCTCGCGATGTGGAAGCTCAGTTCGTGGCCGATGCGGTGCCACCCCGCAACCCGTCCCGCGCGCAGTTGCCGGTTACTGCTCACGCACAGGGCGCATACCGGGCCGGCCCTGGCGAGCTACAGCTCGACCAGCTGAACGCGTCCACCCGCGCCACGCAGGTTTGCGCTTCGGGAATATTTTCCCCCAGCGCGGCCCTCAAGCTCTCTGTTGTCACCACGGACCTGAGCGAATGGCAGCCGATTTTCAGCGCGGCGGGCTATTGGGGGCCCATCCCCGTCACCCTGAAGGGTCACGCGTCCTTCAGCGGCACCGCTACAGGAAAACTTTCCGAAATTACCCTTGCGGGCAATTTGCAGTCACAAGACTTCGAGACGCTATATCCCGCCACTTCTCAGACGCCCGAAAAAGTGGTCACATGGGATGCCCTGCGTGCGGATATTCAGCTTTCCCCCTCGGTGTTCGCGGTCCGCAATGGTACCCTGAGCCGCGACCCTGATTCGCTCAAGTTCGATTTCCACGTCCATCTGTTCCAGCGGCAATTCACCGATGCCAGCACGTTCCAGGCGCACCTTGATACCGAAAACGCCGACGTTGCAGGGATTCTTGCGCTAGTAGGGAACGCCTATCCGGTTACCGGAACGATTGACGTTCAGCTGCAGGTGGCGGGAACGCGTGCCGACCCACACGGCCAGGGCCACATTCTGCTGCGCGACGGTACGGTCTATGGCGAGGCCGTCGAGCGTTTCAGCTCCGCTGTGGAATTCGGTGGCGGAGAGATTGGACTCAAAGATGTTGAACTGAAACATCAGGAGGCCACCGTCGCGGGCGACGCTGCTTACAATCCTGCGAGCCAGGCTTTGCACTTTAATCTGACTGGCGCCAACTTTGACCTGGCCGGGATTCCCAAACTGCAAACTGGCCACGTTGCCGTCAGTGGCCTCGCGGATTTCTCAGCGTCCGGTTCCGGCAATTTGGAAGCTCCAAAGATCAACGCGGCCATTCACGTCCGCGACCTTGCCTTCGACCAGGAGCGAGCCGGCGACTTTACCATCAACGCCGTCTCCCTGGGTCCTGAATTGCGAATTACTGGACAATCCCAGTTCGAACAGGCGGAGCTGAAAGTTGACGGCAACATTCAGGCGCGCGAGGACTGGTTTGCCGATGTGTACTTCCGTTTCCGCCAGCTGGATGTGGATTCGCTGCTGCGCGCCTACATGCGAGGCGGTGTGACCGGACATTCGAGAGCGGACGGCGAAGTACACCTGGTTGGCCCGTTGCGGCGGCCCCGTGAACTGCAGATCGCGGCTAAGCTCGACACCGTGGACGCAAGCGTGGAAGATGTGAGGCTTCGTAACGACTCTCCGGTTCGTTTCTCCATTGCCAACCAGTCGCTCAAGATCGACCAGTTCCATTTGGTGGGGACGGACACGGACATTTCGGCAACGGGCACGGTTCAGCTGACGGGAGAGCGCGACCTTGATGTGCGGGCTCAAGGCCGGGTTAACCTGAAACTGATCGAGAGCCTCAATCCCGATTTCACTTCTTCGGGAGTGGTTACGGTTGACGTTTCGCTCTCGGGCGCCATGGCCAAGCCTGTTACCCAGGGCCGTGTCCGGGTTGAGCACGGCGCCATCGCCTACATTGATCTGCCCAGCGCCTTGAGTGATATCAACGGCTCGCTGATCTTCAACCAGGATCGCCTGCAGATTGAGAGTCTGACCGCTCACACCGGCGGCGGCCTGGTCACCTTCGGCGGGTATGCCACCGACCGTGGCGGAAAGCTGAATTTCGACCTCACGGTGCAGGGGCAGGACGTCCGCCTGCGTTACCCGCCCGGTATCAGCTCCACCGCGAACGCTGATTTGCATTTTGTGGGCAGCTCTTCCGGCTCCACGCTTAGCGGCGACATCACGGTGATGAAACTGGCCATGACCCCCGGTTTCGATTTCGGCGCCTATCTGGACCGCACACAGGCTTCCGCGCTTCCGCCTACCAACCGGCTGCTGAATCGGATTCGGCTCGACGTTCACATCGTCACCACTCCCGAATTGCAAATGCAGACCGCCAGCGTACGGCTTTCCGGTGACGCCGATTTGCGTCTCCGCGGCACGGCGGGCAAGCCTGTGATCCTGGGCCGCGCCGACATCATCGAAGGCGAGGTGTACTTCAACGGCACCAAGTACAGCCTGGAGCGCGGCGACGTCACATTCATCAACCCGGTGACCACCACCCCTGTTCTCGATTTGCAGGCCACCACTCGAATTCGCGATTATGACGTCACCCTTAACCTTAATGGCCAGATCGATCGGCCGAATGTGACCTACCGTTCCGAGCCGCCCTTACCCACCTCCGACATTATTGGGCTTCTGGCGTTTGGACAGACTGCGCAAGAGTCAGCGCAATTGAACCAGTCGCAGTCCGCGTTCAACTCGGCGACTTCCAGCGCCATTCTTAGCGCGGCGCTCAATGCCACGGTGAGCAACCGAGTACAAAAACTCTTCGGCGTCAGCCGCATCAAAATCGATCCCCAGGGGCTGACTACGGAAACTTCTCCCACCCAGACGGGTCCGGCGGTGACCATCGAGCAGCAGGTCCAGAACAACCTGACCCTCACCTACACCACCAACGTCGCGCAAGCCTCGCAGCAGATCATTCAGGTGGAGTACAACCTGACGCGCAACGTCTCGATTGTGGCGGTACGGGACCAGAATGGTGTAGTCAGCTTCGATGTGAGAGTCCGCCGACGAAAGAAGTAAGTTCCCATAAACGCTGCGTGCCGCTGGCGGTCGTGCACTACCAGCGCCAGGCGCAGGCCAAACTAGCTAACTGGTAGTATGTTGAATCAGCTTTGATTGCCTGACTTTGATCACTGAACCCCATACCGATCGTTTTACGCTCGAGCGCCTGAAGATGGTGGAGACTCAGCTGCGGGCTCGCGGTATCCGTGATGCGCGCCTGCTGAGTGCGATGGAACGCGTCCCGCGTCACGAGTTTGTGGAACCGCACTACCGCGATCAGGCTTACGAGGATCATCCGCTCCCCATCAAGGCGGGCCAGACCGTCTCGCAACCGTATATCGTTGCGCTGATGCTGGAAATACTGCGGCTGGAACCCTCGTCCAAGGTGTTGGAGATCGGAACCGGTTCGGGGTATCAGACAGCCCTACTGGCCGAACTTTCCGCTCACGTCTATTCCATCGAACGTCACCCGCAGCTGGTCTACGAAGCGCAAGAGAAGCTGTCCCGCCTGGGCTATACCAACCTGACTTTGCGGGTCGGTGACGGCGGCCAGGGCTGGGTTGAGCATGCGCCATTCGATGCCATTGTGGTCTCAGCCGCGGCAAAGCAAATCCCCGTGCCGCTGTTTGTTCAGTTACGCGAAGGCGGCCGCATGATCATCCCGGTGGGTCCGCCGGAAGCGCAGGAATTGCAATTGGTCCGAAAGCGGGAAGGGAAGCCGCTGATTAGCCTGATGGATGGGTGCCGCTTCGTCCCGTTGATCAGCAGCGCAGCCTAGCCCGGCCTCGTTTCAGGGCGTTTGCTTTACAATTTCCTCGTGCTCCTGCTCCGCAACCTGCGCGTCACTCTGGAGATGATCAAGTGGGAGCATTCCATCTTTGCGCTGCCTTTTGCACTGTGCGGGGCCATGCTGGCAGCGAACGGCCTGCCCGCCGGACCGCAGTTGCTCTGGATCATCGTTGCCATGGTCGCGGCCCGCTCTGCCGCCATGGCGTTCAACCGGCTAGCTGATGCTTCGATGGACGCGGCCAACCCGCGCACCCAGACCCGCGCCCTCCCCGCGGGCAGGCTCACGCCCGCATTCGTAGCTACTTTCGTAATTGTTTCCTGTGGAGTGTTTGTTTTCGCTGCCTCACGCCTGAACCACCTGGCACTCCTGCTCTCTCCTGTCGCCCTGGCGGTGGTGTTGGTGTATTCCTACACCAAGCGTTTCACGCGCTGGTCACATCTGATTTTGGGCCTGGCGCTGGGCATTGCGCCATCCGCAGCGTGGATCGCTGTACGAGGGTCTTTCGATACCCGCATTCTGCTGCTCACTGCGGCAGTAACCTTCTGGGTGGGCGGTTTCGACGTGCTCTACGCCTGCCAGGACTATGAATTCGACCAGCAAGCTGGCCTGCACTCCATACCTCGGCATTTCGGCATCAGCCGCGCGCAGTGGATCGCGCGCGTGTTCCATGTATTCATGCTGGTCTTGCTGACGGGGCTGGTGGCGGTCTTCGGGCTGGGCAAGCTGGCCGTGATCGGGATAGTGGTCGTGATGCTCCTCCTTGCTTATGAGCACTCCCTGGTTTCCCCCACCAATCTTTCCAGGCTGAACGCGGCGTTCTTTACGATGAATGGCGTGATTGCGGTCGTGTTCTTTCTTTTCGTGGCCGGAGACCTTCTGCTACGGAAGTAAATTCTGCCACTGGATGGTTAACCAGGGCTGTGACTTGCACGGCGTGGCTGCGGTATCATCAAACTGATGTCCACGGCTCATCCATTCCAGACCGACGACCCGCACCTCAGGCCGATTCACGCCAAGGTCCTCGCCGGCGAGCGCTTGAGCCCGGATGACGCACTCGCCCTCTACCGCAGCGGCGACATTCTGGCAGTGGGTTGGCTGGCCAACCATGTCCGCGAACGCTTGCACGGCGACACGACGTATTTCAACGTCAACCGTCATCTGAATCCGACCAACGTTTGTGTCGCTGCCTGCCGCCTGTGTGCCTTCGGCCGCAAGAAAGACTCGCCCGGAGCCTACACGATGGCGCTCGAAGAAGCTTTCGAGACCGCCGCTTCCGGTTATACCGAGGCGGTCACCGAATTTCATATCGTGGGCGGCCTACATCCCGACCTGCCGTTCCAGTATTTCCTCGACCTCATTTCCGGACTCAAGCAGCGCTTTCCGCAAGTGCATCTGAAAGCCTTCACCATGGTCGAGGTGGCGTATCTGTCCAAGCGCGCCAAGCTTTCGATTCGCGAGACCCTGGAGCAACTGAAAGCGGCGGGCGTAGACTCACTCCCCGGTGGAGGCGCGGAAATTTTCGCCGACCGGGTGCGCCATATCATCTGTGACCACAAGATTGATGGCGATCAGTGGCTGGACACCGCCAGGCTGGCTCATCAGATTGGCCTGAAGTCGAATGCCACCATGCTCTACGGCCACGTCGAAAATGATGAGGACCGGGTCGACCACCTGCTGAAACTCCGAGCGCTGCAAGACGAGACCCGGGGCTTCCAGACCTTTATTCCGCTGGCCTTCCATCCCGATAACACGCCGCTACAGCATCTGCCCAAGACCAGCGGTATGCTCGACATCCAGCAAATCGCCGTCAGCCGCCTGGTGCTCGACAATTTCCCCCACATCAAAGCCTATTGGCAGATGATGAGTCCCAAGATTGCCCAGATCGCCTTGCGTTTCGGAGCCGATGACATCGACGGTACCGTCATCGAGGAAAAGATTTACCACGACGCCGGCGCCACCACGCCACAAGGCATGCAACGCAAGGATCTGGTTCGGCTGATCCGCGAAGCCGGCAGGGAACCGGTGGAACGCGACACGCTGTATCGGCCGGTTACGCGGACGGGGACCTCCGTGACAGTGGCAGTGTAGGCGATCCTTCAGGATCAACAGAGCTTCAGGAAGTTCTCGACGGACATTTCCACATCACGCAGGATGGCTCGAAGAAGGCCCGGTCCGATTATCTCACCGGAATGCAGCGGGAGTTTCATTTCCTGCTAGCGTCAATCGTATTTCCGCTGACTTTCACCGTTGCCTTTTTCTATCCGGGTGTAGAATCAGCTTGTAAAGGACGACAAAGCTTCACGGGACCCGCTACCCGTGCTCCTGAGGCTTGGCATGAATGTCCACATCAGCTATAAGCTGCGCAGGACTCCCGATCTCGAAAAAGAAATTCATCACCTAATCGAAAAACTACGCAAACGGCTGCAGGTGTTTCGGCCTGAACTACTGCACCTCAAAGGTGTTGTGGAGCAGAACTCGCCACGCGAAGGCACCACGGTATCGCTGAACCTACGCCTGCCCTCGGGCCAAATGGCGGTGCAGCGGTCGGCGCAAACGCCGATAGTAGCCATCAAGAGCGCCTTCGATGATCTGCGGCACCAGATCACGCGCCATAAAGATCTCCTGCGTAGCTCTCACAAGTGGAGGGGTCGACGCGCGGACAACTCCCGTGCCGCAGCGCAGGTTCCTTTCGAGCAAACTCTTGCGGCAGTCCAGCCATCTACGATTTCGGCCGAAGATATCCGTTCCTACGTAAACGCGAATCTCTCGCGCCTGGAGCGCTTTGTCGAGCGCGAGCTTTATTTTCGGGAAGCCGCCGAACAGATCGTGCCCGGTGCCGTGACCAAAGAGGAAGTGATTGACGAGGTGATTGCCTCCGCCCTGGGCGATGGTGGAGACAAGCCGGAAAAGCTGGCGCTCGAGCCCTGGCTCTACCGGCTGGCCATCCATGCTATCGGCGACCTCCAGGCCCGCAGTTCCGATCAGGTTTTGTCGGTTCACCTCGAAGACTCGGCTCGCCTCCCTAACGTTCGAGCCAGCGACGAGCCCGAGCTCCAGTTTCATCAACCCGATGAAACCCTCACCCGGGAAAGCGTGATCGCCGACCGCCGCATCGCCACGCCCGAAGACATCGCCTCCTCGGACGAAATGGACCGGCTGATGGAATTTGCTCTGGCTGCCGCCAAGCCACGAGACCGCGAAGTGTTTATCCTGCACACCATCGAAGGATTCTCAGTGGCAGAAATCGCTGCCATAACGGATCGCAAGCCGGAGGCCATCAGCGCCTCGATTGTTGCCACGCGTGAACACCTGCGGCGGTCTCCGTCCATTGCCGGACGCTTTAAAGGCCGGGGACTTCAGAATACGGGCACCGACTGATCCTGGGACATGGGGAGAGAGTGGAATGATCACCCGCGAAGACATGCTTGAGCTGGCCCAATTCCAGAGCCATGGCGCAGAGTGCGCCATCAGCTTTTATTTTCAACCGTCCCAGCCCAGGAACAAGGCGCACCGCGAGGACGCCATCCTGGCAAAGGATCTGGTTCGCCAGGCTCTGCGCGAGGCGGAGAAAAACGGCCGCAATGGCTGCGCCCGGGCTGACCTGCAACGAATCCTCGATTCGGCGGCCGGATGGCCCGGGAATCAGACCCACGCCAAGGTTGTCTTTGCTTGCGGCAGCCGAAATATCTGGCGCGAATTCGAACTGCCGCCACAGTTTGCCGGGAATCACCTTTTTGTCAATCGCCGCTTTCACCTGAAGCCGTTGGTTCTAGTGTTGCGCGCGCAACCCCGCCTGTGGCTGGCTTTTCTGGACCGCCATCGGGCCCGCATTTTTGATTTGCACCTCGACGAACTCACAGAACGCGAAGCCCTGTTTCATGCGTTGCCCCGCCGCGGCCGCGGGGACGGTTTCGCGGGATACGACGCCGGTCATGCCGAGCGCAGCGTGCACGATGAAATCCTGCACCACTACAAGAATGTGGCTGAGTATCTGCGCCAGGGGCAGGAAAAGGGCGCCTTCGACAACCTTATCATCGGATGCCAGGATATCAATTGGCACGAGTTCGAGCCGCATCTCCATCCCTATGTAAAAAAACGATTGCTGGGGCGGATCGCCTCAGATGTCGGCACCGTCGCCGAGCAGCAGGTGCGTGAGCAAGCTGGACACATTGTGCGGCAATCGCTCGATCAGCATAGGCACGACCTGGTCAACGAAGTCCTCAGTCAGGCTAGAAGCAACGGAAATGGCGTCACTGGCCTGCGGCGCGTATTGCGTTCCATGGAAATGGGCGAAGTGCAGACGCTGCTGATCTCAGAAAATTATTCTGCGCACGCGGTTGAATGCGGCAGCTGCGGTCATCTCGACGCGCACATGGTGCGCTATTGTCCGCTGTGGGGCCGCGGGACACGAGGCACGGACGCTGTGTGTGAGGCCGTTGATCCTGCCCACATCCCCAGGGTGATCGACC
>JACXTT010004155.1_pt1 | contig 21656 bp, 16 predicted proteins | sample 9270951 | NCBI WGS metagenome assembly JACXTT01 (sample SAMN15532306, study PRJNA645909) | rock metagenome | isolation source: weathered quartz diorite | place: Puerto Rico | collected 2017-06-21
GAACTTGTAGGTCTTCTCGTCAATGACGGCGGCAAAGGCTCCGTCCTGCGGCTTGCGCCGTTCGGCGATATCCATGCCGGCGTGGGCCTTGAAGCGGGAGATGACCATCCCGCCGATCGTCGCGTTCAGCGAAAAGATATTGCGCAGGTCCCCATCGACGCGGAAACGGATGAGCGAGTGGGTCTCTTTGGGATCGACGTGGATGTCGCTGGCCCGCCCCCGCACGGCTTTAAAGAGGATGTGATCGGCGATCTCCACCACGGGCAGCTTTTCAATCTCCTCCTCGGTAAGGTGCTCTCGCTCCACGTGAATCATCCGGGCCCGTTGGTCCTTCTCGGCGACAGGGAGGTCCGTCACAACCGGTTGGCCCGGCGTCCCGCCGCCGGTCCCGGCGCTCTGGAACATCGCCCCAATCGTGGCCGGTTCGGTAATGAGCAGACGGAGAGACTGGCCGGGACCGGCGCACCGTTTGAGCGCGTCCAGCAACTCCCAGTCGAAGGGATTGCTGAGGACGAACGCGTTCTCCCCGGAAGCCTCGCGGATAGCCACGACCAAGTGCGTTTTGCAGAACGAAGCGGGCAGCACGCCCAATCGAATCGCGTCCCGGTCGATCTGGACTACGTAGGGCAGCTTCAGGAACGCAGAGAGGGCCTGCGCGATCCGGCGCTCGTCGAGCCCCAGCTGGGAGGCGGCAGCGTAGAGTTTGGCGGGCGGCGTCTTCGCCAGAAGGGCCATTTTCTCCGGTTGCACCGGGATCTGTCCTGCAAGATCTTCTTTGAATTGGATGAAGTCCGCCGGCTGGATTCCTCCGGCCTGGGGTTGCGCAGGCTTGAGCAAGTCTTTCCAGCGCGGGCGTGTCAACATGTGCCTGCGCACGGTGTCGAGCAAGAGCTTCCGCTCGAGGGGCTTGACCACGTAATCCACGGCGCCCAGCGCGAACGCACGGGCCTTGTCCGGCTCTCCACCCAACGCCGACACAAAGAGGACCGGAATGTTCGCCGTCTCCTCCTGTTCCTGCAGGCGGGCGCAGAGGGCATAGCCGTCCATGTCCGGCATCACAACGTCCAGTAAAATCAAATCCGGCTTGGCGCTTGTCAGAGCCAACAGGGCACTCTCGCCGCCGTCTGACGTCAGCACATCGTAGCCTTCTCCGGCCAGCCACCCTTTGAGGAGACCCAGCACCGGCGGCTCATCGTCCACGCAGAGGATCAACGGCTTCGCGTTCTCGGCCATGGCGGTCATCCTTTCTCGAATTCGGGGTAATCCCTCGCGAGACAGTCCGCGCAAATCCCGTGACTGAAGAGAGCCCCGGAATGTTCCGTGACGTAGGCTTCGAGGTTCTGCCAAGCGCCCGTCTCGTTGCGTACCTTCTTGCACGTCGCGCAGATCGGAATCAGTCCTCGCAGCACCTTGATTTCCTGCAAGGCGTGCTCCAATTCCCGGTTCTTCTTCAGCAGCGCCAGTCCCTGCATCCGGCAGGTGTCTATTGACTGCTTCAGTTTCAATGCCGATCCGACCCTCGCCAGCAGCTCCACCTTTTTCACCGGCTTGGTGATGTAATCCACCGCGCCCGCGTCGAACGCCGCGACCAGAAAGGCGGGGTCGGTCATGGCCGTGACCATGATGATGGGCACGTCCCGCAGGCGGCCGACCGCCTTGATCAGACGGCAGGCTTCGATGCCGTCCAGCACGGGCATCGAGATGTCCAGCAGAACTAGGCCGATCCGCGGGTCGGGACCTCCCGACTCCTCCATGCCCAAGTGGCGGAAGGCATCCCGGGCCGATTCCGCCAGAAGCACGTCGGCGTACCCCGATGCCGTCAGCAGCGCCTGCAGCAGCAGCCGATTGTCGGACGAGTCATCGATGATCAGGATGCGCGCGCTGTCTTGGACGGCATCAATCACTGGCCACCTCAACGCGATCCAGATAGGAGGAAAGGTCACACAGGCCCTTGCCGATCGCTCCGGGATCTTTGCCCTTGGCCGCCTGTTCCAACGCCGCGCCGATCTCGGTGATGGCGTCGAACCCGTAGCCGCCGCCGGCGCCCTTCATGCTGTGGCCCAACAGACGAACGGTCTCGAAGTCGCCTTGCGCCAGAGCCGCCTGCATCGCCGTGATATCCTTCCGGCGGTTGTTCAAGAAGCCTGGAATCAAGTCTGCCAAATCCGGATCCACCGTCACGCGAATTTTTCCGTCCTGTCTTCCTTCGATGTCTTGAGTCATGCCACGTGGCTCCTTGTATGTTCCAAGAGGGCGGCGAGCAGGGTCGCCTTCTTGATCGGCTTGGTCAGGTGCGCCGTGCACCCGGCCTCCAGGGATTTGTCCTCGTCGCCTTTCAGCGCGTGGGCCGTCAGCGCGAGAATCGGCGTGGGCGGCCGGTGGTTTTCCTGCTCCCACTCCCGGATCTCCCGCGTGGCGGTATAGCCGTCCATGATCGGCATCTGCACGTCCATAAGGACCAGGTCGTAGCGTCCCACTTTGAATTTCCCGCAGGCGACTTCGCCGTTTTCGGCAATGTCCAGCCGATGCGGAGTCTGTTTCAGGTACGCCTGGATCAACAGCCGGTTGTCCTCGGCGTCCTCCGCCAGGAGTATGGAGAGGGCCGGCTGTGCGTCCAAGGGCGTCTGAACTGCCCGCGGCGACTCTTGCCGCGACGGCAACGGTGTATTCACGGCGGCGGAGATGGCGTTGAGCAGTTCGGCGCGCTTGACCGGCTTCACCATATACGCAGCCAATCCTAGCTCCTTGGCGCGCGCCATGTCCCCGCCGCGTCCGTCCGACGTGAGCATCATGACCGTCACGCTCGCCAGCTCCTGCTGGCGCTTCATCGCTTCCGCCACCTGAAAGCCGTCCATGTCCGGCATCCGGCAATCGAGCAGCACCAACCGATACGGATCGCCTGCCTCCTGCGCGCGCCGCAACCGCGCCAGCGCCTCCTCGCCGCCGGCCGCTTCCGTCACCCGCGCCTTCCACCCCGCCAGCATCTCATGCAGGATCAGCCGATTCGTATCGTTGTCGTCCACCACAAGCACGTTCAGATTGTGCATGTCCACAAGGTGGCGCGCCACGCGCCGCTTGGGCCCCTTCCACACGCCCGCGCGCAGCGTAAAGGAGAAGGTGGTGCCTTGCCCTACACGACTCTCCACCAAGATGCGTCCGCCCATCAGCTCGACCAGGCGCTTGGAGATGGTGAGGCCAAGCCCGGTCCCCCCATATCGGCGCGTGGTGGAGGAGTCCACTTGCGTGAAGCGCTCGAAAATCGCTTCCAGTTTGTCCGGCGGAATACCGATGCCGGTGTCGGACACCGAGAATCGGAACAGGCTCGGCTCTTTGGCACCGGGCTCACGCTGGACCCGCAAGACTACCTCGCCATGCTCGGTGAACTTGATGGCGTTGCCAAGGAGGTTGAGAAGCACCTGCCGCAGGCGAGTGGGGTCTCCCACAACATCAAGCGGGACGTCGGGCATTATGTGACTGGTGACTTCCAAGCCCTTTTCGTGGGCCCGGATCGCGACAACTTCCATCGCCTTCTCGACGACATCGTGCAGATCGAAGTCGACCTCTTCCAGCTCCATATGCCCCGACTCGACCTTCGAGAGATCCAGGATGTCATTGATCAATGTCAGCAGGGTGCCGCCCGCGCGCCTGAAGATCTGCACGTATTCTTTCTGTTCCTGCGTCAGCGGCGTCTCCCAGAGGAGATCGGCCATGCCCACGATGGCATTCATCGGCGTGCGGATCTCGTGGCTCATGCTGGCCAGAAACTCGCTCTTGGCCACGTTGGCGGCCTCGGCCGCTTCCTTGGCCTTCTGCAAGTCCGCTTCCGCCCGCTTGCGTTCGGTGATGTCGCGCACGAATGCGCTGAATGTCACCGTTTCCCCGGATGGCAAGGGAGAAATCGACAGCTCGATGGGAAACTCGTGTCCGTCACGGTGGAGGGCCGTGACCTCGATGCGCTTGTTCAGCACCGGCCCCTGGCCCGTCGCTATGAAGTGTTTCAAGCCGCGGGTGTGCGCTTCGCGGTAGGGTGGAGGGATGATCGTCTCGGCAAGCGAGCGCCCGATGGTTTCCACGCGGGTCCAGCCGAAGACGGCCTCGGCTTGGGGATTCCATTCGGTGATCCGGCCGACGGCGTCCATGCCGATGACGGCATCCAGGGCAGTGTTGATGATGAGGAGTGTCCGGGCGGCACTTTCACGCGCCTCCTCCTCCGCCGCCGCGGCGCGTCGGGTTTCTACCTGCGCAACGGTCCATTCTTGTCGCAAGCGTCTTGTGGTCCAAATCAGGAAACCGATCGCCGGCATGAATACGACGGAGCCGGCCAGCCCCAGCTTCCACAAGAACTTGTTGATGGGAGCCAGGATATCGCTCCGGTCCATACGCACCAGGACTCCCCAATGGAGACCCAGATAGTTTCCCTCCTGCTCGGTCTCGGCGTAGCCGGAAACGACCGGCACGCGGCGGCGGAGATGCGTCTCTTCGATGTAGCCGGGCTGCGCCGATCCGGTCGACAGCGCAGACGGCAACCCCATGGTCTTGAGATTCACTCCCACTGTCTGCCGCAGCATCGAATCCACGATGACCTCTCCATCTCGAGTCATAAACTGCCATTCGATCTTGCCCTCGTCGACACTCCGCTGCAGCTGCAGAATACGTATCGTGTTCGCAAAGGTGTCCTCGATGGCCGGCAGTCCGACCAGCGTCGTCATCACACCGATGAACTCGCCGCGCGGGCCTTTGATCGGAGCGGCAAACCTCACCACTATCACGCCGTCCGAGTCCTCAGAAACGTGCGCATCCATAACGTGTATCGTGGTGCGGCCGTCGCGGATGGCTTTGAACCACTCCTGCGCGCTCCGATCCTTTCCAATACTGTTCGGGTCGGAGGCGGCAATGATCGTCCCACGCGCATCGGTCACGGCAATCCACAGGTAGGTGCTGTAGAGTTGCTTCAGCCAGGTTGCGTACTCGGATTTGGCCTTGGGGTCATGCCCCTGGAAGACCCCTACACGGGCAAAGCCCTGGATGTTGTTGTACCGTTCGCTCAGGGTACGGTCGAGTTTGTCGGCAATGTCGGCGGCCGCCAGTGCCAGGCTTTCTCCCGTAGCCGCCACCAAACGGTCCTCGATGTAATAGAGCGTGAGACCTCCGATCATCAGGGCCACTACGGTCATTCCGATGATTATGACCGGGAGCCAAGCGTATAGGCGGTTTGGTTGATGCATAGTTATCTCCGATTGTGATCCGTAGGTGTGTCCAGCACCTCGCGCACTTTGCGCAGCAAGCCGTGCGTCGTGAAGGGCTTCTGGAGGAACGCCATGCTTCGATCCAACACGCCATGGCGCACGACCGTGTCGTCGGTGTAGCCGGACAGGTACAGCACCTTCATGTCGGGATGTGCGGATGTCATGCGTTGAGCCAACTCATACCCGCTCATGTCCGGCATCACCACGTCGCTCATCAGCAGGTGGATCGGGCCTTTGTGCTCCGCGCACACCCGGAAGGCTTCGTCGCTGTGGCCTGCCGACAGCACGGCATAGCCGCCCTTCTTGAGGATCGCCTGCGTCAGCTTCCGGAGCGGCGCATCGTCTTCAACCAAGAGAATGGTTTCCGTGCCCTTCAGCGGCGCCGCGCGCACGGCGCCCGGCAGCACAACGTCCGGCTCCTCCTCCACCCGCGGCAGGTACACCTTGAACGTTGTGCCTCGCCCGACTTCGCTGTAGACCCAGATAGAGCCGCCGCTCTGCTTGACTATCCCATACACGGTCGCCAGGCCGAGCCCCGTGCCTTTCCCCAGCCCCTTGGTTGTGAAGAACGGCTCGAAGACGCGTTTCTGCGTCTCCGCGTCCATCCCGCAGCCGGTATCGCTCACCGCCAGCATCACGTACCGGCCGGGCTTCACGACGACGTGCTTCCGGGCGAAGTTCTCATCCAGTTCCACGTTCGCGGTCTCGATGGTAATCTTTCCGCCCTGTGGCATCGCATCGCGGGCGTTGACCGCCAGATTCATCATCACCTGCTCGATCTGGCCAGGGTCCGCCTTGACGCGACCCAGTTTCGGCATGAGAGCCGCGGCCAGTTTGATGTCTTCGCCGATCATGCGCGTGAGCATCTTTTCGGTGTTGGTCACGACGGCGTTCAGGTCCAGGACTTTGGGCTCGAGCATCTGCTTGCGGCTGAAGGCCAGGAGCTGACGGGTGAGGGCCACTGCCCGCTCGCCGGCCTCTTTGATCTGGACGGCGTTGTCTCGCTGCGGATCGTTGGCAGGGAGGGACTGGAGCAGCATCTCGCTGTAGCCGTTGACGATCGTCAAGAGATTATTGAAGTCGTGGGCGATGCCGCCGGTGAGCTGGCCGACCGCTTCCATCTTCTGCGCCTGATGAAACTGCGCCTCGAGCCGCTTCCGCTCGGTGATGTCCTTGATGATCGCGGCCAGGCCGCCCGGCTGGCTGTCCCGTCCTTTGACCACAAACACGGTAAGCGAGATCGCCACCCGAGATCCGTCTTTCCGGAGGTACTCCTTTTCGTACTCGGCCGGCTCCCCGGTCCTGATGATCTTTTGGACGATGTCGGCTTCGAACTTGCGGTACTCCAGCGGCGTGAGGTCCTGATAGGTTTTGGTCAGGAGCTCCTCCTTTGTGTGCCCTGTCAGTTTGAGAAAGGAGTCGTTGATATCAAGAAACAGGCCGTCGAGCGTCAAATAGGCGATGGCGTCCTTGGACGATTCATAAATGCCAAGGAACCGTTCCTGCGTTTCGCGCATGGCCTTTTCAATCCGCTTGCGCTCGGCCCGCTCTTCGGCTTCGCGCAGGGCCCGGCGCACGGCGGGCACGAAGCGGGCCGGCCGCTGCTTCAGGACATAATCGGTCGCGCCGTCCCGGAGAGATTGGATCGCCGACTCTTCGCCGAGGGTGCCGGAGAAAAAGAGGACCGGCGTGTCCGGGTGCTTGGCCTTCGCGAGCAGCAGAGCGGACCGCCCGTCGTAGGAGGGCAGCGTGAAGTCGGAAACCACCAGATCGAATCGTTGCCGGTCAAGGGCGTCAGCGAACGCGGCTCGGGTCTCGACGCGCACGATCTCGCAGGCGAGGCCATCCTCGGCCAGCATGGCTTGAACCAGCTCCGCGTCATTCTGGTTGTCTTCAAGATGGAGAATGCAGATTGTTCTGTCCATGGATACCCTCTCGCTCCCGCGCTCAGTTTCCACCGCCGACCCTGCATGTTTCATGGCCCACTATCCTTTCACCGTCCTTTCACGTCGCGCATCGTTTTATCCGCGCTTCCCGGCGGGGCCTCGTTGACAACCGCCCAGAACACGCCGAGCTCCCTCACGGCATCCACAAACCGCTGGAACTCGACCGGCTTCACCACGTAGGCGTTCACGCCCATTTTATAGCTCTCGACCAGGTCCTTTTCCTCGCGCGAGGACGTGAGGATGACGATCGGAACGGCTTTCAACGCGGGATCGGCCTTGACGGTCCGAAGCACCTCCAGTCCGTCCACCTTGGGCATTTTCAGGTCCAACAGCACGACGGCGGGATGGCTGCCGATGCGCATTTGAAATTTGCCGCGGCGATAGAGGTAATCCAGCGCTTCCGCGCCGTCGTTGACGACCACCACCTCATTAGCCAGATTGTGTTCGTCGAGCGCCGTCAGGGTCAGCTCCACGTCCTTGGGATTGTCCTCCGCCAGCAAAATCCGCTTGATCTCGGCCATCATGACTCGCCTCCTTCCGAGTAGAGAGTGAGAAGTAAAAAGTTGCGCCGCCATCCACCGTTCCTTCGGCCCAGGTGCGGCCTCCATGCCGGGCGACGATGCGCCGGACATTGGCCAGCCCGATCCCGGTGCCTTCGAACTCGCCGGCGCTGTGGAGCCGTTGGAACACGCCAAAAAGCTTGTTCACGTATTGCATGTCGAAGCCGGCGCCGTTATCACGGACAAAAACAACGGCCTCATCCGGGTTGTCGTTGGTGCAGCCGATCGCAATCTTGGCCTGATCGCGTTGACGGGTGTATTTGACGGCATTGCCGATCAGGTTGATCAGCACTTGCCGCAGCATAGACGGATCGCCCTGCACCGTGGGCAGCGCCCCAATCGTCCACGCGATATTCCGGCCTTCCGTATCCTGCCGCAGGTCGTGCAGTACGTCTTTGGCGAGCTGGTCAAGGTTGACGGTGGTGAAGTACAGCTCCGCACGGCCCATCCGTGAAAACGACAACAAGTCGTCAACCAGAGTACCCATCTGTTTCGCGGACTCAGAGATGGTCTTCAGATAGCGGCGGCCTTTCTCGTCCACCGCGGAGGCGGCGTGCTTCTGAAGCAAGTCCGAGAACCCGTCGATATGGCGCAACGGCGCGCGCAGGTCGTGGGAGACGGAGTACGAAAAGGCCTCCAGTTCCTTGTTGGCGGCCTCGAGTTGGGCGGTGCGCTCGATGACCCGCTGTTCCAGCTCATCACGGGACCGTTGAAGCGCCACATCTTGCTGTTGAATCTGCACGAGCATCTCGTTGAAGGCGTTCACGAGAACTCCCATCTCATCTTTGCTGTCGGCGACGGCGCGGACCGCATAGTCCTTTTCAGCGGACACGGTTTTGGCCGTCTCCACCAATTGGAACAGCGGTCGAGTGACGCTTTGCTGGAGTCTCGACGAGATGACAAACGCGACCGCGGAAGAGGCAAGTAAGACGACGCCGATGATTCCGAGGTATTGCCAGACGCGGTCATTCATCGCCGCCATGTCGGAGTGGATATAGACCGTGCCGATCGGCTCTCCCTTAAACACGATCTTATGGGACAGGATCAGGCCGTCATCCTCAAACCGGTACCCATCCATTTGATCGGCGAGATGGAGAGGAAGCGCGGCCTGTCCTTTCTGATCATCACGCACATACCTTGCAAATATCCGATTGTCACGCGTGTATAGGCCTGCGGCGATGGTGTGCGGGTCGGCCTTTAGCGCTGCCAGAGTCTCAACTGCAGCGGCCTCGTCGTTGAACAAGATTGCTGACGCACTGTTGACCCCGATGATATTGGTCCGGACTGAGAGGGCGTTGATCATTTCAGCTCGGTAAGAGAACAATTCATAAACAAGAAACGCCGCGCAGGCCAGCAATAGGGCGGTGCCGCTCGCAAAGATGCTCATCACCGTTAATTTCTTCCGGATGGAAAGATCTCGGAAGGCGCGCATCTGATTCAGTTTCCCATCCGCGGCTTGTAGCCGACGATCCTGGCTAATTTCATGAGCTGTGATCCCACCTTCAGCCCTGCGCGCTCCGCCGCGTCCATGTTGACGTTGAAGCGCACCTTCTGGTCTTCCATCTTGAACGCGATCATCCCTCCGCGTTCGGCAAATTCTTCCATGTCGCTGACCGTCAAGACCGAGGCTTTTTCAAGCCCCTTCAGGATTTGCGGCAGATGACTTTCCTCCGATGAGCTGAGAAAGAGAATGTGGCTGTTCGCCGCATCCTGGATTCTCACGAATCGTTTGACGGCCAGTTTCCTGCCCAGGACGGTTTTGTCGAGGACGGTCTCTTCGAGTACAGCGCCGAACGGGTCCTCACCGAGCACGCCTATGATCAGAGAGTTCTCGCTGCGCTGGAATGCCTCGTCCGGCCATGTCACGAACTTGGCGAAGTTTAAGAGGAATGCCGCCTGCACCTGATGCACGGTCGGCGTCAGGGCTTCTGCCTTGGCGACCACGTCACCGCTGACAGCGATCCACAGCGCGAGCAGCGGCCAGAGACATGCACGTAAGCAACGTCGCAACACGATCGTCAGTAACTCCATACAGCCTTCGCGTAGAATGCCCGCGCCAATTCGCTGCGATTCGGCGCCGCCCCGAACTCCGGATGGTCATGATCCAGCAGGTTGAATCCTATCAGCGCGATCTCGAGACCTTTCCAAACGGTCCAGCCGAGCCGCGTGTCCAGCGTGACATAGTTGCGGACATCCGGAGACGCCAACGCGCCGATCACGCGCAGCCCGACATCCCATTCCAGGTTATGCGCCAGATTCATGGCCGAGCGCGCCGAAAACTGGTGCGCCGGATCGTTGCCGGCGGCGGCGGTATTGTGATCGAGGCTGTCGGCTTTGAACCCCAGTTTCTCCTTGAGGTAGTTGTAGCCAGCGCTCAGCCGCCACCAGTCGAGCACGCGGTAACTTCCCCAGGTTTCTACACCGTAGGTGTACCCCTCCATCTTGTTGGTGAGCGTGAACGGCAACGCGCCGCCCGGTCCCGGTTCGATGCTGCGCAAGTCGTCGTACACGTTGTAAAACGTGGAGATCGAGAGCGACGCTCGGGGTGTCGGCTGTGCGCGGTATCCGATTTCATAGGCGATCAGTTTCTCCGACTTGAAATTCGGCCCGCCGGCGAGCAGGAAGGGCGCCTGGCCAGGAGCAAAGAGGTCGCGATCCAGACGCGAGGGCGTCCGCACCACGCGCGAGACGGCCGACCACAGGAGCGCGTCATCGCGAAACTTCCAGGCCAGCCGCGCGCTAGGTTGGACTTCGAGTCCGGTGTAGCTATTGCTCTCGAGCTTCGCGCCCAGCGTCAGTTTCAGACGATCGAGGAGTGCAATGCTGTCCTGGAGGAAGCCGTTAGCCAGGCGTAGAACTTTGACATTCGGGAGAAACGCCAGACCCGCGCTGTTGGTGACGGCGTCGTGCATCAGGCGGTATCCCCCGCCCCAAACGATCTCGTGGCTTGTGCCCAACTGGAAGCGGTGCTGCGCCTCGATATCGTACGTGTCGAGCAGCTCACCGAAGGTGCCGGGGAAGACCCGCCTGGTCCTGTCGAAATAGCCCTGGACCTGGAAGGCCGATCCGCCTGACAACGTCCGGTTCCAGCGCGCCAGTAGATTTGCGCCCGAGATCGACTTGTTGTCGCCCACCTGCGCGATGGTTCCGGTATAGCCGTCGCCCTGGAGCGTGAGTGCATCGCTCCCCCGGCCCCAATCCGTGCGGAATCCCGCCTGCGCCTTCTTCCACGCATCCTGGACGCCCATGCCATTTGCTTTGACCGTGTTATCGCGGTTGAAGCCCTTGCCATAGACGCGGAGGGTCGCGTCCTCGCCGAGCTTGGCGCCGTAGCGCGCGCCGGCGCCGCGTTCTTCGGTGCCGTCCCCGAGACTCACCAGCGCACCCGTGGTGTCCCGTGAATGACGCGTGATGATGTTGATGACGCCGTTCACCGCGTTGGAGCCCCAGAGCGTGCCGCCCGGCCCGCTGATGACTTCGATACGCTCGATGTCTTCGATCAGCGTGTCCTGCGCGTCCCAAAACACGCCGGAGAACAGCGGCGTATAGACGGTGCGCCCGTCAATGAGCACAAGCAGCTTGTTGGCGGTGGTGCTGTTGAAGCCCCGCGCCGTGATGGCATATTGACTCGAGTCCACGCGCGCGACCTGGAGGTTCGGCGCCAGGCGCAGGATCTCCGGGATGCTGGTGTAGCCGGACCGGCGGATGTCTTCACGCGTAATGACGTACACCGACGAGGCCGCGTCGCTCAGCCGCTCGGTCTTCTTCGAAACCGAGGTGACCTCGATGTTCATCAATTCTTCAAGGCTCAGCTCTGCGAGAGCGCCAGGATCCGTTGCGGCGTGTGAGAACTCGCCAATGCAGACGACGGTCGCAGACAGTATCAGCAACCAGACAGAAACGGCCGGACGAGGCCTCGTGCGTACGGTCATGGCGTCTTCTCCGGGAGATTCATCGCCTGCTGAATATTTTTCAGAGTATGCAGGACCAGTTCCTGTTCCCTCGAGGTCAGTCTTTCGATGGCGGTGTTCAGATGATGGCTTCCGGCCGCCGCCCGTTCCGCCTTGCGCCGGCCCGTGGCGGAGAGCGACAGGAACACGACGCGGGCGTCGTCTCTGGAGCGGGCTTTCCGAACAAACTTTCTGGATTCCAGCCCCCTCACGGCCTCGCTGGCCGTGGCGGGCGAGAGCGCAGCGCCTTCGGCGAGATTTGTCAGAGTGAGAGGATTGGGAGACCGGCTGAGGAGGAAAGCGAGAATCCGTTCCTGCGTGGGACCGATCCGGCCTTTTCCATTGGAGTTCAAGGACCTGCTTTTGAGCGTGAGCGTCCGGGCGATTTTCAGCAGCTCACCCGTTATGCGAGGAGCCAACGAGCTAGCGCTTTCCCGCATCATGACACAGGTCCCCTCTCGTTGTGCGACCCCGGACGGTTCGGATGCCGAATGATTCGCACGCCGAATTATTCGGCATGCCCGACTGAAGGTGTAGGGCCTTTGGGGAAGTGAACGGTGAGAAAAACGGCCCTAGTGTTAGGGCCTAACAGACCTAGGCGTGGGCACTTTCATGAATATTTTGACAGGACTGGCTGAAAATTAGGCGGACTTACCTGAATCAGCGATGAAGATGGCGGCGGCCTGGGCCCTGCGGGACACTTGCAGTTTTTGGAAGATGTTGCTGAGGTAGTTCTTCACAGTCTTGTCGCTCAGATCGAGCGCGGCGGCGATTTCCTTGTTGATTTTCCCTTCGGCCACCAGGGCCAGGACACGCCGCTCCTGAGGCGACAAGGACTCTTTTCTGTCCTTGTCCTTGTCCTTGGGCAAGTCAGAGGACGAATCCTCTTGATCGGAAATGGCCTTCATACTTTCAAGCACGCTGCGGGTCACGGCCGGATCGAGGATGGAACGTCCGGCCGCAACGCTCTCAATGGCTCGGATCAGCGCCTCCCCTCCGATTTCTTTGAGCAAGTAGCCGGAGGCGCCGGCGAAAATGGTTGCGAGCACGGCGTCGTGGTCCGAATAGGAAGTCAGAAACAGCACGCGCGTGTCGGCGCAAGTCGTGAGAATCTCCCGGCACGCAACAACACCGCTTCCGTCTGACAGGCGGAGATCCATCAGGACTACCGCCGGCTTCAGCCGTTCCGCCTCTTCCACTGCGGATTCGGCGGTTCCCGCCTCGCCGACTACCTGGATTTTCGTGTTTCTGCCGAACAGCGTTCGCAGGCCAACACGGACGACCTCATGGTCGTCCACCAGGAGCAATGTGATCCGTTCAGACTCCGGCTGGGACACGCTGTCGCACCATTGGGATGTCCACCATGATCCTGACACCCAGTCCCGGTTCAGAAACGATTCGCAGCCGCGCATCCAACTTCTTCGCCCGCGCCGCTATATTGTGCAATCCCTGGCCGTACTTCCCGGTGTCGGCGGTGTCAAAACCCTCGCCCACGTCCGCTACGACGAGGCAGATCTTCCCATCGCGGGCCTCGAGAACCACAGTCCCATCACGAGCTTGCGAGTGACGCAGGCTGTTGCTCATGGCCTCCCGCGCGATGTACAGCACATTGCTGGCCTCCTCTGGAGTCAACCTGTCCGCGGCTGCCTGGTCAATCTTCAAACGGAAATGAAGCAGCTGGGTGCCTTCCATCGTTCGAGCCAGCCGTTCGATGGCGAATTTTAACTGTCGTCCGTCGGAAATCTTCGGCTCAGACCAGGCAATATAGCTCCGCACGTCCCGAATCACCGCATTCAAGTCGCTGATGGCGTGGCTGATCGCCTGGCCGACCTTTTTCGAACCTTTGCCTAAGAGCCGCTGGCAATCCTCGAGGCCCAAACCGATGGCGTAGAGCATCTGAATGATGTTGTCATGGAGGTCCCGCGAAATCCGCTCGCGATCTTCGAGGAGCTGACTAAGCCGCTGCCCACTCTCGCGCAGTACCTCCTCCGCCCGTTTGCGCTCCGTGATGTCGCGCATGCAGCAATGATGTCCGATGAACTTACCCGCTTTGTCGAGGCGCTTGACGATCAAGACATGCTTCGGAAACATGGAGCCGTCCTTGCGTATTGCCCTTACCTCAAACTCTGCCTTGCCTTCGTTCAACATGCGTTGATATGCCGCAACCGCAATGTTTCGGTCATTGGGAAAGATCGTCGCCGCCGGGTCCATACCGATCATCTCCCTTGCATCGTAGCCGACCATCCTCGCGTAATCACCGTTGACTTTAAGATACCGGCCGTTCGAATCCAGCGAAGAGATGCCCGGCATGGCATTCGTCAGCGCCACGTTCATCTCGACTAGCGTCTCTTCCGCCCGCTTGCGTTCGGTGATGTCTGCAATGAATGCGGTGAACTGATATGAATCGTCCGACTTGCTCACACTGATCGCGAGCTCCACAGGAAACTCGGTCCGGTCACGGCGCAAGGCGGTAATCTCGATGCGCCGGTTCAGGACCGGTCCACTCCCGGTCGCTAAGAAGTGTCGCAATCCGAGTTCATGGGCCTCCCGATGTTGCGGCGGGATGATCATGTCGGCCATTTTCCGTCCTACCGCTTCGCTCCGCGTCCAACCGAATATCGCTTCGGAGCGAGGGTTCCAATAGGTAACGATACCCTCTGTATCTATCCCCACCACGGCATCCAATGCACCGGCGAGGATGGCACGCATACGCTGCTCGCTCTCCCGCAACACCTGCTCTACCCGCTTGCGCTCGGTGATGTCGCGGGCGACGAGAAGACGGCCGACCACACGCCCTTGCTCCTGCACGCTCGCAATGTTCCCCTCGGCCACAACCGGGACGCCGTCCGGGCGAAGGAACTCCAACTCGACCAGAGCGGGTACAGCTTGGCCCTGACGGACGGCGGCCAACCGAGCTTCGGCCAGTGCCGCTGCGTGAGACGACAACAGCGCCATAATGGGGCGCCCGATCAGTTCGTCACTGGGCCGGCCTGTCACTACCTCAGCATGATGGCTGACCCATTGAATCGTGCCGTTCAAGTTAATATAGAGAATGGCGTCGTTGGCGTAGCCCATAAGCAGACGGAGCCGCTCCTCGCTCTGACGCAGAGCTTCCTCCGCCCGTTTGCGTTCGATGATGTCTTTTTCGAGAAAGTTGATGGCGTTCTGAAGGTCGGCCGTGCGTTCCTGAACTCGACTCTCCAGCGTCTCTTCCACCTGTTTGCGATGCCGGAGGAAGAGTGCCGTCACCCACAGCAGGGTTATGCCTATAGTGCGATTGTAGGTCACCGGTCCGGCGGCGCCCCCTGGGGGAGAAAAGAGCCATCCCAGAATGATCAGCGCCGAACACAGGGCTGCGAAACCGACCAGGTGGTGGTGGTGAGGCGACCGGAAAAGGATGAGCATCATCGGGATCAAGTACAGAAACCCGTCCGCCCATCCTAATGGTGTGAACAGGTCCAGGACGAAGATTCCCGACGTGAGGGCTATGATCAGCAGAGAAACGAGGGGTGGCGACGCCATTGTCATAGCGCGCATCCTGGAGGACGGTGAAGAATGAGGTGCAGGCGGCAGCGGCTCGGGCATGTGAACACTCCCGAAAGCCCTGCAGTCTAGCGCAGTCGGCCGGGAAAGGCTAGGAGAAGGGCTCAGTCCTCTTCGGTGACTTCTTTGATCTCGACGATGCGGACATGCGGACTGCCGAAAATACTATAACTATCCAGGATTTCCTGGCATCGCGCACGGACATCTTCGAGTGTACGGCACTCCCGATAAAGGGCATGCACGGCGGTATCAATGACCATGGTCACGGCATCATCACGGTCATTGGATTGGGTTGTGATCGATACTTTCATTCGACCTGCTCCCAGCGGCTCGACTGTCTCTGGAGCGGGCGGTTGGTAACCCCGCTGCATAGCGGGGTTAATTATAAATGCGAAACTTGCAAAAACTATCGGGGTTTGTCCTACGTTTCATCGAGATCACACCAGCTTATTTGAAATCGCGTAGCGGGTGAGCTCGGCGTTGGTGCTCATCCGCATTTTTTGCAGGATGCGGGTTCTGTAGGTGCTCACCGTCTTGACGCTCAACGATAACTGCTCGGCGACCTCCGTGGCCGTTTTCCCCGAGGCGATCAGGGTCAGGACTTGGAACTCGCGGTCGGACAGGCCGACATGAGGAGGGTGCATGGCCCCCGACACGCGGTCCAGGTCCAATTGCTTGGCCAGCGCCTCGCTCACGTAGGTCTCCCCGCGGCAGATTTTTCTGATGGCGCGGATGATTTCCTTGCCGGGGCTTCCCTTGGTCAGATAGCCTTTCGCGCCGGCCTTCAGCATGCGGCGGGCGTATTGCTCTTCGGGGTGAATAGTGAGGACCAGCACGGGGAGCGTGGGACACAGGGAGAGGAGTTCTTTGATCAGATCGACGCCGTTTTTCCCCGGCAAGGTAATGTCCAGCACGACCGCATCGAATTTTTCTTTCCGGACGGACGCAAACGTGTCATGGGCTGTCGCCGCTTCCTTCGTCACAACCATATCCGATTCCTCGGATATCAGCAGCTTCAGCCCCAGCCTGACGACCTCGTGATCGTCGGCAACAAGAATTTTATACATACCCTCGCCAACTGCGCTGAAGTTTCACCCTCAATAAATTCTGTGGGCCATACGGCTGTCTGTCCATCCGGTGTACACCCGATACCGGGCCGGTTTGTAGCAGGATCAAGACAGAACTTCTATCAGCATTTGTCCTACGCTTGCGGCGTTTATTCTACGCTTGCTCGGCGCGCGGCAGCGGTATCCGGGCGGTCACGACCGTCCCTCCGCCGGGGGAACGGAAAACCGTGACGCTCCCGCCGCACGCATGGGCGCGTTCCTGCATGCCGATGAGGCCGAGGGAGCGATGATCGGAGATCACGTTCTCGGCGATGCCTTTGCCGTCGTCCTGAATCGCCAGCATGAGGAGCCGGTCCATCCGTGTGAATGCGACCGTTACCTTCGTGGCGCCGGCGTGGCGCGCGACGTTGGTCAGGCTCTCCTGAAGGATTCGGAAGACCGCCGTGGCGCGCATCTGGTCCAATTCGATCTCTTCAATGTTCGACGAAAACGTGCAGGGAATGCCGGCCTGGCCCTCAAATGTCTGGGTCTGCCATTCCATGGCGGCGAGAAGGCCCAGGTCGTCCAGCACGACGGGTCTCAGCACAGCCGAGATCCTCCGTACCGAACCAATCGTCCCGCCGACCAGGGCCAACAGCGCGCTGATTTTTTCCTGTACCCTGCGCTGATGCGGGTCCAGCTTTTCGCCCAGCCATGTGAGGCCCAATTGCAGGCCGGTGAGGGACTGACCCAGTTCGTCGTGCACCTCGCGCGCGAGCCGCGTCTGCTCCTCTTCGCGTATCGACTGAAGGCGCGCAGACAGGGCGTGCAGTTGGTCCAGGGAATTCTTCAGCGCCTGTTCCATCCGTTTGCGCTCGGTGATGTCCGTGGCGATGCCGCCGATCGCGTACACCCTGCCGTTCCCATCGAACAGCGGAAACTTGTAGACGATGCTCGTGTGAGGGCCGTCGTCATGCAAGGCGACTTCTTCGAACTCCGCCCGGGTCTGGGCCTCCAGCACTCTGCGGTCGTTGGCCCGGAACGCGGTGGCCTGCTCCCGTGGAAACAGGTCGATGTCCGTCTTGCCGATGATGTCCTTGCCGGGCCTATGCGTGATTTTTTCAAACTCTCGATTGCTGAGCAGATACCGGCCTTCGGTGTCCTTGAGAAAAATCATCATCGGGCTGTTATCAAGGATCGCATGCAGCCGGGCTTCACTCCTTCGGAGCGCCTCTTCGGCCCGCCTGCTTTCGGTGATGTCCTCCGTGATGTACGCAAACCGCGCAGGGCCCTCGCCGGCGCCGCCGATGTAGCAGATGGTTGCGGACAGCCGACGCGGGCCGGCGGGCATCTGGCGCAGGTACTCAAACCGGACGGGTCTGCCCGTCCGTACGCATTCATGGTAGCGTCGGACCCATTCGAGAATGACCTCGCGCGGTACGCCGAGTTCACTGGCGCGGCGATTGGCAATCGCCTCCGGCGCCATACTCAAAAATCTGGCCGAGGCCGCGTTCACGGAAACAAGCTGGATATCGTCGCCTTCAACGTCCGCAACGCCCATCATCATGGACGCGCTGTCGTAAAAACTGCGGAGTGTGTATTCTTTTTGCTGCAACTCATCTTGCGCCCGTTTCCATGTTTCGGCCAGAGCCGCTGCAAGCCAGAGCATGGGAATGCCGAGCGAGCGATTGAAGATGGAAATACGCGGACCGACTCCCGAAGGAGAGAGGAAATGATCGAGCACGATCAACAGGGAGAACGCGCCTGCGGCAATGAATGCGGCTCCGCGATGCGGAATCCACAACGTGAGCAGCATGATAGGCACGTAGAGGAGCCAGGGAACCTGGCCAAGAGGCGTTGTGATATCCCAGGCAAAGACGGCCCCCCCGAGTAGGACAATCAGGCCCCACATGACACCGGCCTTATTGGGCGGGAAATTCATAGGGGAAAGGCTACAGACTCTTGCAATAAGAGGCAAGTCCTTCACTCAATACTCCAAACTGAATCCATTCAGGTCGAGGGAGTTATGCCATCGTCTATGATTGCTTCGATGGCTACGATGCGCACAGGCGAAGCGCCAAAAACAATGTAACTATCCAGGATTTCCTGACATCGAGCGCGAACGTCTTCGAGTGTAACGCACCCTCGATAAAGGTCATGCGTTACGGTATCGATGACCATTGCCTGAGCATCATCACGACCATTGGATTGGGTTGTTATCGATACCTTCATTCCTGCGCCTTATCAAGATCATCGGAATGCACCTTAACTATGTAAGTTCTTTTAGCAGATCAGTACGCGAGGCGGTATCGGGGAAAACCTAAAATTTTTCAGGGGGGAGGTAAGGAAAGACCTTACAAAATAAGAAAAAAAGAGATGCTATCGGGGTTTGCTACATTTTTCCTACGGCCATGAGTATGCCGGCCTCCAAGGAAAATTGGACGAGGTCGGCTCGGTTCTGCAGATTCAGCTTCTCCATCACGCGGGCCCGGTAGGTCTCGACGGATTTGATACTTAGTTTCAGGCGGTTGGCGATTTCCTGATTCGTGTGCCCCTGGGCCACGAATTCGAGCACTTCACGCTCACGTGCGCTTAACAGCTGGAGCGCTGCATCGTTCAACTTTGTGCCTTCTGAACTTTTCCGCTTGAGCTCCGCACTCTCGACACCTTCCCACTTGCCCGTCCGCTCCACCAGGGCTGATTGATGATACCGCACCACATCGATGACCTCCGTGGCTTTACATTGATCCAGCGCGTAAGTGCAAAGGATGAGCATCTTGAAATCCTGAATGGTTCTGTCGAGCAGTTGTTCAAACCTGGCAAAGTCATCCCATCTCGATTTTCCGAGTGCAGTGATGTTGCCTGTTACGTCGCCTGCCACCCTCATCCCATCGTAGCCCTTGGCCAGAGCTCGATCGAGTTTCTTTATCCAATCTCGAAGTACCCATAGGATATCGAATTCTCCTCCTTTGAGGAAGCACTCGGCGGACACGATGAACTCGATTTGGCCGCCTTGTACGTAGCGATCGAACTGAGGCACAACCTTTGTCATTGCGTTTCTGGCGTCTTTTTCAGCCAGGCGGGTCGGCATCACCCACAGACAGAATTCGTTATTCTCCAACCCCGCTTTGAAATACGGAACCAAAAGGTCCATCAAGCCTTTTGGGGTTTCGTAGAAGTGACAGTAGTGCGTCCCCCACGGTGCCTTGTCAATGCCAGGGATGCCGACCGTTCGAAGTTCTTTATCCATCTCGCTACCTCATCATCAGAATCACGGGGAGAATGTTTCGGAGGGGCATGGACATACCGAAAGGGTCACGAAGGGAAATTTGAGAACGCTGGACGGTTCGGGGCTGCATTCATGTGCTCCCCCAAGTCAGTTAAGTCAGTCTAGCGAATCCGCCCTAGTCTAGCGTATCCGTGGCGGTTAGGCCAGTGCGCCACATCCCCTTCTTGACGAACTTCGGGACGGGGGTGTAGCTTCGAGTCCTATGAGTAGCAACACGTCAGTAGCGCTCGTCAACATGCCGTTCAGCGCGAGCCGGTACCCGTCCATTCAATTGGGGACGCTGGCCGCTCTGTTGAAATCCAAGGGGGTCGGCGTCAAGACCTACCATCTGTACCTGCACTTCGCCTACCAGATCGGCCCTCCCCTCTACGAAGTGCTGAGCGAGAAGCGGGGCCTGCTCGGCGACTGGCTCTTCTCGCACCTCCTGTTCCGCGACAATCCGAAGAACGGCGAGTACCCGCGCACCTTCAAACCCCTCTTCGAATCGGTGGCCCGCGAGACCGGTTGCTCTCCCTCCTACTTGGAAGAGCTCAAGCTGAAAGGCGCGCCCCAATATCTCACGCGGATGTTGACCGAAATTGATTGGAGCCGGTACAAAATCATCGGGTTCACCTCGACGTTCGATCAGAACGTCGCCAGCCTGACGATGGCGAAGCTGATCAAGGATCTCCACCCATCCGTCACGATCGTGTTCGGTGGCGCGAACTTCGACGGCGAGATGGGGCTGGAGCATTTGCGCGCCTGGCCCTGGATCGATTACGTCGTAGTGGGCGAAGGGGAAGTGCCGTTCCCGGCGCTCGTGAAGCACATCCTGGAAAACAAGGACGGCGAACCCCCGGCCGGGGTGGCCTGCCGGCGGGACGGCAAGATCCAGTTCAAGCCTTCGCCCCATCTCTTCGCCGAGTTTCAGAAGACCGGCCCCCCGGATTACGACGATTACTTCGAGCTCCTCGATCAGCTTGACCCCAAGCGGTCGCAAGGCCTCAACCGCATCCTTTTGTATGAAGCGTCCCGCGGGTGCTGGTGGGGCGAGAAGCATCACTGCACCTTCTGCGGATTGAACGCACAGAGCATGGAGTTCCGCTCCAAATCGCCGGAGCAGGTCTTCGAGGAATTCACGGTCCTGGCCGGCCGCTACAACACCACCCGGTTCCGCTTCGTGGATAACATCATCGACATGAAGTACATCGACGAGCTGTTCGCGAAGTTCGCGGCGGAGCGGCTCGATTTCGAAGTCTTCATCGAGACCAAGAGCAATCTGAACAAATCCCAGGTCCGGACGCTCGCGAGCGGCGGGGTAAAGTCCATGCAGCCCGGTATCGAAAGCCTCAGCCAGAACCAGCTCACGGAGATGAAGAAGGGGGTCAGCCCCCTGCAGAACCTCCAGATACTGAAGTGGAGCGGCTACTACGACATCCACGTATCCTGGAACATCCTGCTCGGGTTCCCCGGAGAGACCAACGAGGACTACCGTCGCCAGATCGACCTGATTTCCTCGATCCTCCATTTCCAGCCGCCGGAGGCCGTGGGAGAGTTGTGGCTCGAGCGGTTCAGCCCCTACTTCAAATGGCCGGAGCAGAACGGCATCCGGATCACCGGTCCCGGCCTGGCCTACGCCTACGCTTACGACCCCCGGCTTGTGGACGTCGGGAAGATCGCCTATGATTTCGAGTACGAGCTCATCGAGAAACGGGTGGACCCGAGCCTGATCGAGGAACTGACCCGCGCGACAACGGAATGGAAGCGCCGGTACGCCTCGGACGACAAACCGTTCCTCTACTATTCGAAGGCCCCCGATTTCGTCACGATCTTCGACGGCCGCGTGGCCGATAAGCCCGTCAAGGAGCGCTACGACTGGCCGCACGCCGGCATCATCGAGTTCTGCAACGAGGCGCCCCGGTACTTCGGGCAGATCCGGGGCGAGTTGAACGATCGGAAGGGAGCCGCGTACGATGATGCGGCGGTCAGGCGCGCGCTCGACGATCTCCTGCAAAAACGAATTCTCTACGAGGAAAAGGGCCGCTACCTGACCCTCGCCCTGCCGGTGAATCAATCGTTCTAAGGCCTCCCCGCCTC
>JACXTT010004156.1_pt1 | contig 21653 bp, 19 predicted proteins | sample 9270951 | NCBI WGS metagenome assembly JACXTT01 (sample SAMN15532306, study PRJNA645909) | rock metagenome | isolation source: weathered quartz diorite | place: Puerto Rico | collected 2017-06-21
GCCGCCACCGGCCCAGTCGGTGCGCGAGCGCGGTGCCGACGAGGCGCTGCTGACGCTGGACAAGCTGCGCCGTCTCCTGGCCGGAGAGCTGGAGCCGCAGACCCCGATGAACCGGGTGCAGAGCTTTGCACAGCAGTTCGCCCGTGATTTTGAAAGCGGCCCCGGCCATGCCGAAGCGCCGGTGTCGGACTTTGATTCCACCGTGCCGGCGGCGCTGGAAGCGCTGACCGAGATGAAGCAGGTGGAGCGCGTGGTGCAAAGCCTGGAGCAACGCCAGGCGGCTGCCGCTGCCGGCCTGCCGGGCGGCGACGGCTCCATCGCCGCGGTACGCCAGAACCTGCGCCGTGGTGCCAAGGGCATGGCGCAGGCGCTGAGCCTGGAAGTGGTCACGCTGATGGTGGACAACATCGCCCACGACCCGCGTCTGCTGGAGCCGGTGCAGGAACTGATCCAGAGCCTGGAGCCCGCGCTGTTGCGTCTGTCGCTGGTGGACCCGCGCTTCTTCACCGACAAGCAGCACCCGGCGCGCGTGCTGCTGCAGGAGATCACGCACCGCAGCCTGGCCTATGTGACGGTCGAGGCGCCCGGTTTTGACGGCTTCCTGCGCCACCTCAAGCTGACGCTGGAGCCGCTGGTGCAGGCCGATGTGCAGGACGCCACCCTGTTTGTCGAGGTGCTGGCGCAGCTGCAGATCGCGTGGATGGAGGCGGACCAGCGCAAGACCCAGGGCCGTGAAGAGGCGGTCGAGATGCTCAAGCACGCCGAGGCGCGCAACATCCTGGCCGAGAAGATTGCCCACCAGATCGAAGCCCATCCGGACGCGGCACGCGTGCCCGAGGTGGTGCTGGACTTCCTGTGCGGCCCATGGGCCCAGGTGGTGGCGCAGGCGCGCATCACCGGCGGCGCCGGCTCCAGCGTGGCGGACAAGTACCAGGCGCTGATCTCGGCGCTGCTGTGGAGCACCCACCCGGACCTGGCGCGCAAGAACGTACCCAAGCTGACCCGGCTGGTGCCGCTGCTGCTGAACACCTTGCGTGACGGGCTGGAGTCCATCCGCTACCCGGCCACCAAGACCAGTGCCTTCCTGGAGGCCCTGATGGGCCTGCACCAGCAGGCCTTCCGCGCCGGGCCCGGCGCCCCCAGTGCCAAACCTGCGGCAGAGCCGGCACCCCCCAGCACCCGCGCCAACCGGCTGGAAAGCGGCGACCCGTGGGTGGCACCGCAGGAGGCGCAGGCCTCCAACTTCATCGAACTGCCCGACGAGGCGCCTGCTGCGGCGGCGGACGCGGCGCAGCCCGATGCGGCGCCGGTGGACGTCAGCCTGCCGGCCACGTCGTTCGGCGATCTGCCATTGGGCGCCTGGGTGGAGCTGCTGGTCAACGACCAGTGGGTGCGCACGCAGCTCACCTGGGCCAGCCCGCACGGCACGCTGTTCCTGTTCACCAGCGTGTTCGGCACGACGCAGTCGATGACGCGGCGCTCGCGCGACAAGCTGATCGAAGCTGGCAAGCTGCGCATCATCTCCGGCCAGGCCGTGGTGGAGGGTGCGCTGGACGCGGTGGCACAGATCGCGATGCGCAACAGCGTGGATACCACGCTCTGAAATAGGGCCCCCACGCTCTTCCCACGCACGGCCGGTAGGCCGTGCAGGGCGTATTGCCACAAAGTGAGCGCATCTGCGGCCGCAGATGCTTGAGCGGGTCGCTGCCCCCCATGGGGGCTAATTTCCCTTGGGGCGGCCCGGCGGGAAATTGGCCTTCATCGCGTACACCCACCCGCGGACGCTACTTTTTCAGCAAGCGCTGCCGCACCAGGTCGATGTGGTTGCGCAGCGCATACAGCTCGTCGGCGTAGGATAGCGGCACGATGACCTTCTCCACACGCACTTCCATGGCGTCCAGCTCCTGCAGCAGGTTGGCCATGGGCTCCTTGCCGGCCTCGCGCCGCTCCTCCAGGTCACGCAGCTGCCCGTACCAGCGGAACACGCGGGAACGCACGCGGAAGGCATACAGCGGCGGCGCGATCTTGCCCAGCGGCAGCAGCACGGCAACGATGATGCCCAGTGCCAGCCACATGCGCTCCACCAGGTTGGCCCAGGAGAACGGCAGGTAGCGCTGCATGGCGGGGATGCCGTTGCGCAGCGTGCGCTCGGCCTCGGGGGCCAACGGGAACTCGCCCATGTTGGCCTTGGGGAATTCGTGGGCGCGGTTGAACCAGCCGGCACTGCCATGCAGGGCCAGCGTGGCCTGCGACACCAGCTGCAGCAGCGCCGGGTGCACGCTCTCGCGCGCCAGCATGTTGGTGGTGGTGGCAATCAGGCGCAGATTCTGCGCCGGCAGGTTGCGCGCCAGGTCGACGACCCCGCGCGGCAGCACCACCGGGGACACAAAGGACAGGCGGCGTGAATAGGCCTCGTTCTGCGGAAAGTCCATGAGCCGTATGCCCGGGGTCTGCAGCAGCATCTGCACCATGGGGGATTCGGGCGCTGACGCAAACACCACGGCGTCCAGCTCGCCGTTGAGCAGGCCCACGGTGGCCGGCGTCTGCTCGAGCCGGGAGAGCTGCAGCGTCTTCATGTCCACATGGTTCATGTCCAGCAGGGTTGCCATCAGGTTGGGTACCCCGCTTCCTGTTGCGCCCACGTTGACGCGCAGGTGCTGCAGCTGGGCCAGCGAATTCAGTTGGCCGGAATGCACGATGCGTTTGGCGGCGGCTTCACGGTAGAACAGCCAGACCGGCTCGACGAACAGGCTGCCCAGGGACGTCAGCGGCTCGTCGTCGTCCGTGCCCGGGCCGGCCGTGCCGCCCTGCACAAAGCCGATGTCGGCCTTGCCGTCGCGCAGCAGTTGCAGGTTGTCCGACGAGCCTTCGCTTTGCAGCAGGTCCACGGTGATGCCGTTGGCCGCCAGTTCCTTGGCGTAGCGTGCGCCGAACTCGGCATAGGCGCTCTGCGCCGGGCCGGTGGCCAGCGTGATGTGCTTGGGCGGCGTCGGATTGAGCCACCAGTAGGCCAGCCACAGCAGCGCCACGGCGGCAATGACCAGCGGGCTGGCCGATGTCAGCAGCTCACGCAGGGAGAGCAGGAAGCGGCGTATGGATGTAGACATAAATGATGGCCTCCAGCCCTGTGAATATTGCGTGAGTAGCTATTGAATCAATAGCATTATGCCGCCCGCCGGTTGACCAGGACAATGCCCACGGCGACCAGCGCCAGCGCGGCCAGCAGCGCCGGCGTGACGGCTTCGCCCAGCCACAGGGCGCCAAACAGCAGCGCGAACAGCGGCGTCAGGAAGGCAAAGGCGCTGACCTTGGTGGCTGGGTAGTGGCCCAGGATCCACATCCACACCAGGTAGCTGGCAAACGCGCCCACGGCGCCCTGCAGCAGCAGCGACAGGCCGGCAAACGGGCTGAAGCTCCAGACCCAGTGCTCACCCAGGCCCAGCGAAATGAAGGGCAGCGCCACGGCGCTCAGGGCCACCTGGTACATCAGCAGCTTCTCCGGCGAGATGCGCGACAGCCGGGTGCCGCGGATCAGCACCGTGGTCAGCCCCCACAGCATGCCGGCCAAGAGGCCCAGCAGGTCGCCCAGCCATTGCAAGGGGGCGCCACCGCTGGTGAAGCCTTCGCGCAGCGTGAAGACGATGGCGACAAACGCAAAGGACAGGCCCAGCCACTGCAGCGGCGACAGCCGCTCCGAGCGCACCACCCAGGGCAGCACCAGCGCCACCCACAGCGGCGAGGTGTACAGGAACACCGTCAGGCGCGACGCGGCGGAGTACTGCAGGCCGACAAACAGGCAGGCAAACTCCAACGCAAACAGCGTGCCCGCGGCGAGGCCGGGCCACAGCGAGCCGTCGCGCTCCAGCAGGCGCACGCCGCGCAGGCGGCACCACAGCCACAGCAGCACGGTGGACGCGGCAAAGCGGATGGCAGCCTGGAACACCGGCGGCACCTCGGCAATCGTCACCTTCACCAGCACCTGCTGGAAGCCCCAGAACAGGAAACACAACAACAGCAGGGCGATGGCCAGCGGGTCCAGGTGGTCTTTGCGGTGGAGCATGGAGGGCAGATTCGGCGGGAGCGGCAGCACAGGCTGCCGGGAGGAGACGGTTACAGCGGATGCTCGGCGTAGAAGCGGCCGCCATGGAACAGCAGGGGGGATGCCCCGGCCTGGCAGGCACAGCGTTCCACTTCGCCGACGAAGATGACATGGTCGCCTTCTTCATAGCGGCTGCGGTTGAAGCATTCAAACGTGGCGGCGGCGCCCTGCAGCAGCGGCGCGCCGCCGGCACCGGGCGTGAAGGACACGCCGGCAAAGCGGTCGCCGCCCTGGGTGGCGAACTGTCGGGCCAGGTCCTGCTGGTCGGCACTGAGGATGTTGATGGCGTAGTGCGAGCCGGTGCTGAAGGCGCCCAGCGAGCCAGCCGCACGCGCCAGGCTCCACAGCACCAGCGGCGGCGACAGCGACACCGAGTTAAACGAGTTGGCCGTCAGGCCGATGGGCCTGCCTTCCTGTGACAGCGCGGTGACGATGGTGACGCCGGTGGCAAACATGCCCAGGGCCGCGCGGAATTCCGACTGCGAGAAATTGGGGGGGACGGCCTGCGCAGGCCGGGTGGAGGAAAGCATGCGCGCAATTTACCTGAAATCCCGTAGCACCCTGTCCCCCCGGCGCAGACCCATGTCCGCCGCGAGGCCACCCTACAATGGGACCATGCACCTGAAATCCCTTGCAGCCGCTCTTGTTGCTATTGTTTCAATAGCTGTCCACGCAAATCCGGCGGGGCCCTGTGTTGATTTTTCCTACAAACTGCCGAACGTGCGCGTGCCCTTGTGCGAGGCCGCGCAGCTGCAGGACATGCAGGCCCGCTCGGTGCAGGGCCGCGTGCTGTGGGGCCGCGACGTGCGCCCGGCCGACGCCCGCTTGCGCGTGCTGGTGCTGGGCGGCATCCATGGCGACGAGATGTCGTCCAGCTCGCTGGTGTTCCACTGGATCGCGATGGCCGGCGTGCCGGTGGCCGACATGCCGCAGCCGGTGTACTGGCGCTTCATCCCGGCGCTGAACCCGGACGGCCTGTTCGCCAGCCCGTCCAAGCGCGTCAACGCGCACGGCGTGGACCTGAACCGCAACTTTCCCACGCCCAACTGGGAGCGTGACGCCAAGGTCTACTGGGAGAGCCGCACGCGCCGTGACCCGCGCCGCTGGCCTGGCGCCAAGCCATTGTCCGAACCCGAGTCGCGCTTCCTGCATGAGCAGATGGACAGCTTCAAGCCCAACCTCATCGTCAGCGTCCACGCACCGTATGGCGTGCTGGACTTCGACGGCCCGTCGGTGCCGCCGAGCAAGCTGGGCCGCTTGTACCTGGACCAGGTCGGCATCTTCCCCGGCTCGCTGGGCAACTACGGCGGTGTGCACAAGGGCGTGCCGGTGGTGACCATCGAGCTGCCCAGTGCCACGCGCACGCCGCTGGACGCCGAGATGCGCCAGATGTGGCTGGACCTGCTGCGTTGGACCAGCGACCGGCTGGGGCCGACACTGGCCTCCACGTCAGCGCCCTTACCCAAATAAGGCCAGGGGTTGCGCCGGGGCGACAGGCCGCCCTGCAGCCCTGTGTTAAGTTGCCGCCATGAAAATCCTGGACGTGGCAATCGTGGGGGCAGGGGTGGGTGGCCTGTGTGCGGCCATCCGTTTGCGTGCCAGTGGCGTGGGTGCACTGCTCATTCTGGAGCGCAGCGCCGAGGTCGGCGGCACCTGGCGTGACAACGTCTACCCGGGCTGTGCCTGCGATGTGCCGTCGCACATGTATTCCTTCTCGTTCGAGCCCAACACCCGGTGGACACGGCCCTACCCGCAGCAGCAGGAGATCCAGGACTACATCCTGCGTGTCGTCGACCAATACGCGCTGCGCCCGCTGATCCGCTTCAACACCGCAGTGCAGTCCTTGCGCTGGCTGCCCGACCTGTTGTGCTGGCAGGTCGATGTCGCGGGCGCGGAGGCGCTGCATGCGCGCCACGTGGTGCTGGCCACCGGCCCGCTGAACAAGCCGCTGATCCCGGACATCCCGGGTGTGCAGGACTTCGCCGGCGTGGCCTTCCACTCCAACCAGTGGCGCCATGACGTGGAGCTGCGCGGCAAGCGCATCGCCGTCGTCGGCACCGGTGCCAGCGCGGTGCAGATCGTGCCCGAGATTGCACCGGATGCTGCGCAGGTGGCCGTGTTCCAGCGCACCGCGGCCTGGGTGCTGCCGCGCTGGGACCAGCCGTATGGCGTGCTCAAGCGCTGGCTGTACCGCTGGGTGCCCGGCCTGCAGCGGGCCAGCCGCTGGCGCGTCTATTGGTTCAATGAGCTGGTGGGCATGGGCTTCATGGGCTCCAAGCGCATGCAGGGAGTGCTGATGCGGCTGTCGCAGCACCACCTGAAGCGCCAGGTGGCAGACCCGGCGATGCGCAAGGCCCTCACGCCGGATTTCAAGCCCGGCTGCAAACGCCTGCTGATCTCCAACACCTGGTTCCCCACGCTGCAGCGGCCGAATGTGCAACTGGTGACGCAGGCGGTGGCGCGCATCGCGCCCGAGGGCGTGGTGGGTGCCGACGGTGTGCTGTACCCGTGCGACGTCATCGTCTGGGGCACCGGCTTCAAGGCCACCGAGTTTGTCGCGCCCATGCAGGTCTGGGGAGAGGCACAAGGCGGCGAAGCGCCGGAGCTGGGCGCGCTGTGGCGCAGCCAACCGGCGCGCACGCGGCTGGGCATCACCGTGGCCGGCTTTCCCAACCTGTTCATGCTGGTGGGGCCCAACACCGGGCTGGGCCACAACTCCATCATCTTCATGATCGAGGCGCAGGTGAACTACATCGTCGGCGCCCTGCAAAGCCTGCGCCAGCGCGGCCAGCCGGTGCTGCGCCTGCGCGCCGATGTGCAGCAGGACGACTACGCGCTGACGCAGCAGAAGATGAAGACCACCGTGTGGTCGTCCGGCTGCAAGAGCTGGTACCAGAACGCCGACGGGCATATTGACACCCTGTGGCCGGGGTATACCTGGGAGTACTGGCTGAAGACGCGGTGGTTCAGGGCGGCGGACTACCAGTAGCCTGTCGCAGTTTTCGCCGCGCTCACTCAGGGTTTGATGTCTGCGGCCTGGATCGCGGGCAACCAGTCCGCCACCTGCTTGGCGACGAAGGCACTGAACTCGGGGCTGTTGGCCTTGACCACGGTGATCCCCAGCTCGGCAAATTTCTTCACGATGGCGGGGTCTGACAGGATCTCGTTGACGGCCTTGGTCAGCTTGTCCACCACGTCCTTGGGCAGTCCCGCGGGGCCGGATACGCCGAAGTAGTTTTCGGCCACCAGTTGCGGCATGCCCAGTTCCAGCACGGTAGGCACGTCCGGCAACAGCGGCGAGCGGGTGCGGGTGGTCACGGCCAGAGCGCGGATCTGCCCGGCCTTGACCATGGGGGCAAATGCGGTGATCACATCAATACCCAGAGGAATCTGGCCGCTGATCAGGTCGGTACTCATGGGCGCGCCGCCGCGGTAGGGGACGTGCGTCATCTGGATGTGCATGGCGTGCTTGGTCATCTCCCCCACGATGTGGCCGATGGAGCCGGGGCCGCCGCTGCCGAATGAATATCCCGGTGCGCTGGCAGCCTTGGGCAGGTCTTTGAGGGCGGCGGGCCCACTGGCAGGGTTGGCCATGATCAGCACGGGTGCCACACCCAGCATCGCCACATGGGTGAACTGGGTGTTCGGGTCATAAGGTGGCTTGGGAACGGTATAGGGGCCGATGGAGGTTGGCGTCGAGTTGGACAGCATGAGCGTGTACCCGTCCGGTGCGGACCGCACCACATCCAGGCCGCCAATGGTGCCGCCTGCACCGGGCCGGTTGTCCACCATCACCGGCTGCCCCAGCGCCTTGCCCAGGGGTTCGGACAAGGCCCTGGCGACAATATCGCTGGCGCCGCCCGGGGCAAATGTCACCACCATGCGGATCGGCCGTTCCGGCCAGGCAGCCTGCGCCAGGGGGGACAGCGTCAGCAGGCCCAGCGCGCACGCCAGGAAGGAAATTCTGTGTCGAGTGTTCATGGAGTACTCCGGTGGTAGGTCAGGAAAGAATGGACGCGCCCGGGCTGGCCACGTGGGCAGCGTCGGACAACAGGCGGTGCAGGCGCAGGCGGGTGATCGCCGCGATTTCGTCGAGCGTGGTGGCCAGCTCCGTGGCGCGGTCGTGCTGCAGGCGCTGTTCGAAGCTTTGCAGGGCCGACTCCCGCGTATGGCGGCGTATGCAGAGGATGAACGGGAAGCCAAAGCGCGCACGGTAGGCCAGGTTCAGTGCGTTCCAGTGTGCGGCCTCCCGGGTATCCAGACGCGCCAGCGAAAGCGTGCCTTGCTCTGCAATGGACGCCGCGGTCATCGTGCCGCGACGGGCGTCTTCGCCGGCCAGTTCCGGGTGTCCTGCGTAGAAGGCGACGCGTGCGGGCTCGTCCTGCCCGGCCACCACCTGCACCATCGCCGCGTGCAAGGCGTCGACAGTCGCGAAAGGGCGCTGGCCTACGACGCCGTGCGCCACCCAGGGGGCATGTTCCCAAATGTCAGCCAGTGCAGCGCAAAAAGCCTCGGGCGCGCAGGTGTTGAGGTGTTCCAGGCTGAGAGGTGTTGGCATGGGAGCGGATCGTACGGCTGCAATTCATTGCCGTCCATCAGCATTTATGCAGTGCTGCATACGTAAAATTAGTACGCAATTCCTTCGCTTGTACCTATCCCCTATGCGCCATTCGCTCGTTCCCACCGGACTGCGTTACGCCGACCAGGTGGCGCGCTCAGGCTCCATCCAGAAGGCCGCGCGCGAACTTCACGTGGCGGCCTCGGCCATCAACCGCCAGATCCTGCAACTCGAGGAAGAGCTCGGCGTGCCCCTGTTCGAGCGGCTGCCGCGCGGCATGCGCCTGACGCCCTCGGGCGACGCAGTCATCACGCTGGCACGCCGCTGGCGGCAGGACGAGCGGGGCTTGGTCGCCGAGATCCGGCGCATTCAAGGCGTGCACCAGGGGCATGTAACGCTCGTGGCCATGGACAGCCACGCCACCAGCGTCATGCCCGCCCTGGTGCGGGATCTGGACGTGCAGCATCCGCTGGTCAGCCTGTCCGTCGCGCTGGCCACTCCTGACGATGCCGAGGCGGCGCTGTTGACAGGCCAGGCCGATCTGGCGGCCATCTTCAACTTGAAGCCGCGCCGGGAGCTGCTGGTGCTGTGGAAGAGTGCGCTGCCGCTGGGCTGCGTGGTGGCCCCCGGGCACCCGCTGGCACAGCGCCAGACGGTGAGTTTCCAGGAGGCCATGGCCCACCCGCTGGCGCTGCAGAGCAAGGCGCTGACGATCCGGCGCTATCTGGAGGCGCAGTACCACTGGCTGTTCAAGGAACCGCGCCGCTATACCGAGACCAACTCACTGCAGCTGGCCAAGCAGCTGGCCTTGGGCGGAACCCATGTGGTGTTCACCTCCGAGCTGGACGTCGCGACGGAGCTGGCCACCGGACAGCTGGTCTTCGTCCCCATCCGGGACCGGGGGGCCGAGCCCCAGGAAATCAGCGTCGCCGTGGATGCCACCAAGCCACTCGGACCGATTGTCAAGCTGGTGTCCGAGCGGCTCATTGCCGCGCTGCAGGGCTGCCTGGCCGCGGCACGTGGCCCGGCCACGGAGGCGGGGCTCAAGCCGCCGTAGAAGCCAGCAGCTGCCCCCGCGCCTTGTCCACCCACAGCTGCAGGTTGTCCAGCAGCCCCTGCTGGCTGAACGAGCAGCTTTCCTCGCTGAACAGCGCGCTGGACTCCAGCCGGTCCATGAGGCCCAGCAGCACCTCGGCATAGCGGGGTGCCAGCGCGTCCAGCAGCGCGGTCTGGCTGCGCGCCAGATCGGACAGCGCGTGCGGCGTCAGGGCATTGGCCCGCATCTGTGTTAGCGCGGCCTGCAGCGCATCGAGCTGCGTCTGTGCGGCAGAGGGCATGGGTTCAGTGCCCCAGGATCTTGGACAGGAAGTCCCGGCTGCGTTCGCTTTGCGGGTTGTTGAAGAAGTCGTGCGGGTTGTTCTGCTCGACGATCTGGCCCTGGTCCATGAAGATCACGCGGTCGGCCACGGCCTTGGCAAAGCCCATTTCGTGGGTGACGCAGATCATGGTGATGCCGTGGCTGGCCATCTCCACCATCACGTCCAGCACTTCCTTGATCATCTCCGGGTCCAGCGCGGACGTGGGCTCGTCGAACAGCATGATCTTGGGCTTGAGGCACAGCGCGCGCGCAATCGCCACGCGCTGCTGCTGGCCACCAGAGAGCTGCAGCGGGTACTTGTTGGCCTGGTTGGCAATGCGCACGCGCTCGAGCTGCTGCATGGCCTTTTCCTCGGCTTCCTTCTTGGGCATCTTGCCGACCCACATGGGCGACAGCGTCAGGTTTTCCAGCACGGTGAGGTGCGGGAACAGGTTGAACTGCTGGAACACCATGCCGACTTTCTTGCGCACGTCGTCGATGGCCTTGACGTCGTCGCTCAGTTCCACGCCGTCCACCGTGAGAACGCCCTGCTGGTGTTCCTCGAGGCGGTTGATACAGCGGATCATCGTGGACTTGCCGGAGCCCGACGGGCCGCAGACGACGATGCGCTCGCCCTTGGTGACGGTCAGGTCAATGTCGCGCAGCACGTGGAAGTTGTTGCCGTACCACTTGTTGACTTTGTTGAAGGTGATGATGGGTTCAGACATGGCAATCCTTAGCGTTGCTTGTTTTTGTTGACCTGCTTTTCAATCCATTGGCTGTAGCGCGACATGGAGAAGCAGCAGACAAAGTAGATCAGTGCGATGAACAGGTAGCCCTCGATCTTGAAGGGCCGCCAGTTGGCGTCCGAGTTCAGCGCCAGGCTCATCGCGCCAGTGAGTTCGTACAGGCTGACGATGGTCACCAGCGAAGTGTCCTTGAAGGTGGAGATGAAGCTGTTCATGATGCCGGGCACGACCAGCGCCAGCGCCTGTGGCAGCACGATCTTGCGCTGTGTCTGCCAGTACGACAGGCCCAGCGTGGCCGCGGCTTCGATCTGCCCCTTGGGGATGGCCTGCAGGCCGCCGCGGATCACCTCGGCCATGTAGGCCGCGGCGAACAGCGTGATGCCGGCGAACACGCGGATCAGCACGTCGATGGAGAAGCCCTGCGGCATCAACAGCGGGAACATGAAGGACGCCATGAACAGCACCGACACCAGCGGCACGCCGCGGATCAGCTCCACATAGATGGTGCACACGCTGCGGATGGCCGGCAGTGCGGAGCGACGGCCCAGGGCGATGACCAGCGCAATCGGGAAGGCCATGGCCATGGACAGCGAGGCCAGGATCAGCGTCAGCGGCAGGCCGCCCCAGCGGTCGGTCTCCACGCGCGACAGGCCCAGCACGCCGCCATACATCACGGTGAAGAAGAACGCCAGCACGGCAATCCAGGCCAGGCCTAGCCAGGCCTTCCAGAACATGCGCATGCAGCTGCCGACCAAGAGAGCCAGCAGCAGCACGGTGGCGACCAGGGGACGCCATTGCTCCTCGAACGGGTAGCGCCCGAAGATGATGATGCGGTACTTCTCGCCGACCACGGCCCAGCAGGCGCCGGCGGCCGTGTGGCAGGCTTCGAAGTCGCCGCTCCACACGGCGTTGATGAAGGCCCAGCTGATGAAGCGCGGCACGACGGCCAGCAGCACGGCCCCGACCAGGAGCGTGCCCAGCGAGGTGCCGGCGTTGCCGAAGAGGTTGCTGCGGATCCATGCCATCAGGCCCTCGGTCTTGACCGGGGCGGGGCGGGCGGGAATGGGTTGGAAGGTGGTTGCGCTCATGTGCGGCTCCTTAGCGTTCCTTGATGGCCGCGCGGCTGTTGTACCAGTTCATCAGCACCGAGGTGAGCAGCGAAGTGGTGAGGTACACCAGCATGATGACGGCGATGCACTCCACGGCGCGGCCGGTCTGGTTCAGCGCGGTGTTGGCGATGGACACCACGTCCGGGTAGCCGATGGCCACGGCCAGCGACGAGTTCTTGGTGAGGTTGAGGTACTGGTTGGTCACCGGCGGGATGATCACGCGCAACGCCTGCGGCAGCATCACCAGACGCATGGTCTGGCCGCGCGACAGGCCCAGTGCGCTGGCTGCTTCGGACTGGCCCAGCGCCACGGACTGGATGCCGCCGCGCACCACTTCGGACACGAAGGCCGCGGTGTAGACCGTCAGGCCCAGCAGCACGGACAGGAACTCCGGCGTCAGCGCGCCACCGTCCTCGATCGCAAACTCGCCCAGCTTGGGGCGGTTCATCGCCGTGGGCGCGCCGCCCAGCAACCAGCCCAGCACGGTGCAGGCGATCACCAGCGCAATGGGCGCCAGCAGCAGGCTCTTGGCGATGCCGGTCTTCTCGAACGACTTGCGCGCAAAGTGGCGGTAGGCGCCAGCGGCGACCAGGCCGATGACGAAGCCCCAGGCGGCCCAGACATGGCCCGTGGCCCAGACCGGCACGGGGAAGCTCAGGCCGCCCTTGCTGAGGTAGAACGGGCCGAAGGACAGCGGCTGGGCCGCCTCGGGCAGCACTTCGGTGAACATCAGGTACCACATCAGCAGTTGCAGCAGCACCGGGATGTTGCGGAAGAACTCCACATACACCGTGCACAGGCCGCGTACCAGCGCGTTGCGCGAAAACCGGCCGACGCCGATCAGCGTGCCCAGCACCGTGGTGAGGATGATGCCGATGATGGCCACGCGCAGCGTGTTGGACACGCCGACCAGGAAGGCGCGCCAGTAGGCGTCGCCCGAGTCATAGGGCAGCAGGCTTTCGCCGATGTCGAAGCCGGCGGCGCCGGTCAGGAAGTCGAAGCCGCTCTGGATACCGCGCAGCTTCATGTTGGTGATGGTGTTGTGCGTCAGGTAACCGACGACCAGCACGATCAGCGCGATGGTGATGACCTGGTACATCAGGCCGCGGAATGCCTGGCTGCGCCAGGACCATTTTTTCTTGGGTGCGGTAGTGATGGCAGTCATGGCATCCCCTGTAGTTGATAAGCGCTATGCATTACGCGCAGAAAGAGAAAGGGGCAGGCTGCGCCTGCCCCTCGGTACGGGGGAGGCCCCGTATTCCGTGCTTAGCGGACGGGCGGTGCGTACTGGATGCCGCCCTTGTTCCACAGGTTGTTCAGGCCGCGCGGCAGTTGCAGCGCAGACTTGGGGCCGACGTTGCGCTCGAAGATTTCGCCGTAGTTGCCGGTGGCTTTGACGGCGCGTGCCATCCATTCCTTGTCCAGGCCCAGCAGCTTGCCGGTGTCTTCGGTGGAGCCCAGGATGCGGCCGATGACCGGGTCCTTGCTGTTGGTCTTGAGGTCATCGACGTTGGCGGACGTGATGCCGTATTCCTCGGACTCCAGCAGGCCGTAGATCACCCACTTGACGATGGCAAACCACTCGTCGTCACCGCGGCGCACCATCGGTCCCAGGGGTTCCTTGGAGATGAGTTCGGGCAGGATGATGTGGTCAGCCGGGTTCTTGGCCACCTTGTTGCGGGTGGAGGCCAGGCCGGAGGCGTCGGTGGTGTAGGCCACGCAGCGGCCGGCAAAGTAGGCGCCTTCGGCGGCTTCCAGCTTTTCAAACACGATGGGCTTGATGTTCAGGCCGGCGGCCTTGGAGTAATCGGTCAGGTTCTTTTCGGTGGTGGTGCCGGACTGCACGCACACGGTCTGGCCCTTGAGCTGCTTGGCGCTCTTGATCTTGTTCTTCAGCGGCACCATGAAGCCCTGGCCGTCGTAGTAGGTCACGGCGGTCTGGTTCAGGCCCAGCGATGCGTCACGGGTCAGCGTGAAGGTGGTGTTGCGCGACAGGATGTCCACTTCGCCGGACTGCAGCGCGGTGAAACGGGACTGGGCGTTCAGCGGCACGTACTTGACCTTTTCTCCGTCGCCCAGCGTGGCGGCCGCCACGGCGCGGCAGATGTCCACGTCCAGGCCGGTCCATTTGCCGCTGGAGTCGGCAGCACTGAATCCGGCCAGGCCGGTGTTAACGCCGCACACGACCTGACCGCGGGCCTTGATGGCGTCCAGCGTCTTGCCGGCATGGGCGGGCATGGCGATCACGGCGCCCAGGGTGGCTACGGTGGCAGCCAGGGTTTTCAGGGTGTTCAGTTTCATTCAATTCACTCCAGTTAAAGGATGGGGGCAGCGGAGCGGGGGCTCCAAGCCGTCACGAGCGTGACTGTAATGCGATTCCGAGGGGAAAAACATGGGGTTTATGCTCGGCACTCATAGCAAGAATTCATATACAAATGCGCCTAGTGCATTGACACCTTTCCGTCAAAAGCATGATTTATGCCACTTTCGTGGCCCTCCCCGTCAGCAAGGACATGCATGCGACCGCATTACCAGTTCTGGCCTTCGCGCCTGCCTCACGCAATTACTGTGCCCGCCACCCCGCTGTGGGATAACCTCGCCATCAATGCACGGCGCTATCCCGACAAGGCCGCGATGGTGTTTTTCGGACGGACCTTCACCTATGCTGAATTGCTACAAAAAGCAGAGCGCGTTGCGGCCTGTCTGCAGGGGCTGGGAGTCAAGAAGGGTGACAGGGTGGTGCTGTGCATGCAGAACTGCCCGCAACTGGTGATCGCCCATTTCGGCATCCTGCGTGCCAATGCAGTGGTGGTGCCGGTCAACCCGATGAACCGGGCCGAAGAGCTCAAGCACTACATCGTCGACCCCGACGCGCGCGTGGCCATCACCACCTCGGACCTGGCCGCCGAACTGGCCCAGGCCAGCGACGCGCTGGAGCCCGGCCAGCGCCTGGCGCACCTGCTGACGACGCATTTCACGGACTGCTTTGACGGCGCGGTGGAAGGCCCGGACGCACCGCCTGCGGCCTGGCACGACTGGCTGCTGACGCGGCACGCCGCACCGGCGCTGCAGGGCGGCCAGGTGCACGGCTGGGACGCGGTCATGGCCACGGCCGGCGGACCACCGGCACTGAGCGTGGGCGCCTCGGACCTGGCGCTCCTGCCTTACACCAGCGGCACCACCGGCCTGCCCAAGGGCTGCATGCACACGCATGCCAGCATCATGCACAACGCCGTGGCCAGCGGCCTGTGGGGCAACGGCACGATGGAAAACGTCACGCTGATGGTGGTGCCCATGTTCCACATCACCGGCATGGTCAGCCTGATGCACACCAACATCTGCGCCGGCGCCACCATGGTCATCATGCCGCGCTGGGACCGCGAACTGGCCGGGCGGCTGATCTCGCGCTACAAGGTCACGCACTGGACCAACATCCCCACCATGGTCATCGACCTGCTCTCCAGCCCGAACTTTGCGCAGTTCGACCTGTCCAGCCTGGTCTACATCGGCGGCGGCGGCGCTGCCATGCCGCAGGCCGTGGCCCAGCGCCTGCTGGAGCAGTTCGGCCTGCGCTATGTGGAGGGCTATGGCCTGACCGAAACCGCCGCGCCCTCGCACACCAACCCGCCGGACCGCCCCAAGCAGCAGTGCCTGGGCATTCCGTTCATGGGCGTGGACGCGCGCGTGGTGGACCCGGACACCCTGCAGGAACTGCCGGTGGGCGAGCAGGGCGAGATCGTCATCTGCGGCCCGCAGGTATTCCAGGGCTACTGGAAGCGGCCGGATGCCACTGCTGCGGTGTTCGTGCAGATAGCCGGCAAGCGCTTCTTCCGCTCCGGGGACCTGGGCCATGTGGACGCGGACGGCTACTTCTTCCTGACCGACCGGCTCAAGCGCATGATCAACGCGTCCGGCTTCAAGGTCTGGCCGGCCGAGGTGGAGGCGCTGATGTTCAAGCACCCTGCCATCCAGGAGGCCTGCATCATTTCCACCAAGGACAGCTACCGCGGCGAATCGGTCAAGGCCGTCGTCGTGCTGCGCGCCGCGCACAAGGGCCAGCTCAGCGAAGACGAACTGATCGCCTGGTGCCGCGACAACATGGCGGTCTACAAGGTGCCGCGCAGTGTGCAGTTTGTCGACGCCCTGCCCAAGAGCGGCGCCGGCAAGGTCATGTGGCGCAAGCTGCAGGAACTGGAGAACGCCCATGTTTGAAACCGCCATCGCCGGCAGCCTGCCCAAGCCCTCCTGGCTGTCGGAAACCGAAAAACTCTGGCCGCAGTGGAAGCTGCAGGGTGCGGAGCTGCTGCAGGCCAAGGCCGACGCCACGCTCTTGTGGATCAAGGCGCAGGAGGACGCGGGCCTGGACATCATTGGCGACGGCGAGCAGAGCCGCCAGCACTTTGTGCACGGCTTCCTGGAGCAGGTGGACGGCATCGACTTTGCCAACAAGGTCAAGATGGGCATACGCAACAACCGCTACGACGCCATGGTGCCCCAGGTCATCGCGCCGCTGCGCCTCAAGGGCCGTGTGCATGCCTTCGAGGCGCAACTGGCCCGCGCCCACACCACCAGAAAGCTCAAGTTCACGCTGCCCGGCCCGCTGACCATCGTGGACACCGTGGCCGACCGCTTCTACGGCGACCGGCAGAAGATGGCCTTTGCGTTTGCCGAGCTGCTGAACCAGGAGGCACGTGCGCTGCAGGCCGACGGCGTGGACATCATCCAGTTCGACGAGCCGGCCTTCAACGTCTACATGCAGGACGCGGCGGAATGGGGCGTCAAGGCGCTGGAGGTGGCGGTGCAGGGCCTGCGCTGTACCACCGCCGTGCATATCTGCTACGGCTACGGCATCCAGGCCAACACCGACTGGAAGGAAACCCTGGGCCAGGAATGGCGCCAGTACGCGCAGGTGTTCCCGGCGCTGGCTGCCAGCAGCATCCAGCAGGTCAGCCTGGAGTGCTACCACTCGCATGTGCCGCCGGACCTGATGGCCCTGCTCAAAGGCAAGGACGTCATGGTTGGCGTCATCGACGTGGCCAGCGACGTGGTGGAGACCCCTGAACAGGTGGCCGACACCATAGGCCTGGCGCTGCAGCATGTGCCCAAGGACCGCCTGATCCCGTGCACCAACTGCGGCCTGGCGCCGATGCAGCGCGACGTGGCGCTGCAGAAACTGCAGGCCCTGGCGCAGGGGGCTGCGCTGGCGCGGCAACGCTACGGGTCCGCCCCATGAGCGCAATGGGCCTGCCGACGGCCACACCGGCCGATGGGGGCTTTTGCCCCGAGCGCACCCAGCACCTGTTGCAGGTGCTGCAGTCCGACGTGGAGCGCAAGCGCCTGCCGGGTGCCGTGGCGCTGGTGGCCCGGCGCGGTCAGGTGCTGCTGCACCAGGCCCTGGGCTGGCAGGACCCGGCCAAGGCCACGCCCATGGCCGTGGACTCCATCTTTCGCATCTACTCCATGACCAAGCCGCTGGTGTCGGTGGCGGTGATGCAACTGATGGAGCAGGGCCGGCTCCTGCTGAGCGATCCGGTGGCCCGGCATCTGCCGGAATTTGCCAACGTGCAACTGGCCGTGCAGGTGGACGGCCAGACCGTGCTGCGCGCGCCCCGGGCCGCACCGACCGTGCAGGACCTGCTGCGCCACACCTCGGGCCTGACCTACGAGATCCTGGGTACCGAGCCCATCCAGCGCCAGTATGCGCAGGCCCAGTTCGGTGCGCGCAAGCACAGCAACCGCGAGTTTGCCCAAGCGCTGGCGCAGATGCCGCTGATGTTCGAACCCGGCACGGTGTGGGAATACAGCCGCGCCACCGACCTGCTGGGCGCGCTGGTGGAAGCCGTCAGCGGCCAGACGCTGGGCGCCTATCTGCAGCAGCATATCCTGGGCCCCCTGGGCATGCAGGACACCGCTTTCCATGTGCCGCCCGACAAGCACCACCGCATTGCCGAACCGTTTGACAGCGACCCGGACGGCGGCGTCGCCATGCGTCTGATGGATGTGCGCGAGCCACCTCGCATGGAAGCGGGCGGGGCGGGACTGACCTCCACCGCAGCCGACTACGCACGCTTTTGCCAGTGCATGCTCGACGAAGGCGCGTGGGGCGGCTACCGCATGCTCGCGCCCCACACCGTGCGCTACATGACGGCGGACCACCTGGGTGGCATAGCCCCACACCGCGCCGGCCGTTCGGGCGAGCTGCTGACGCCGGGTCATGGTTTTGGCCTCGGGTTTGCGGTGCGCACCAGCGACGGCATCGCCGCTGTCGCGGGCAGCAAGGGCCTGTACTACTGGGGCGGCATTGCCGGTACCACGTTCTTCATCGACCCGGCGCAGGACCTGTTCGCCATCCTGATGACGCAGGCACCGAACCAGCGCGACTACTACCGCCCGCTGTTCCGCAATCTGGTTTACGCTGCGCTGCTGGACTGAACAAGGAACACGCCATGGGTCACGACCACTCCCACCCGCATGACCACGCCCCTACCGACTGGAAGCACGACGGCGTGCGCGTCGTCCCCGGCAACCAGCTCGATGGCAATGTGCCGTCCACGCCCGGCATGGACCGCAAGGCCGCGATCAACTTCGCCCGCGTCGGCGCGCAGAAGCTGTGGGCCGGCACCGTCACCATCCACGCCAACGCCAAGACTGGCGCCCACCACCACGGCCCGCTGGAAAGCGTCATCTACGTCGTCAAGGGCCGCGCCCGCATGCGCTGGGGCGAACACCTGGAGTTCACCGCCGAGGCTGGCCCCGGCGACTTCATCTACGTGCCGCCCTATGTGCCGCACCAGGAGATCAACGCCAGCGCTACCGAAGTGCTGGAGTGCGTGCTGTGCCGCAGCGACGGCCAGGCGGTGGCGGTGAACCTGGACATTGAACCGGTGGAAAAGCCGGAGCAGGTGCTGTGGGTGGACCCGACGCACCCGCAGGGTGGGGCTTGATAGGCTTTTAGGCCTGCAGCCCTCGTAGACATTGCGCAGATAGCTATTGAAAGAGTAGCTACCTGCGCTGCGCGAGACCTCAGTCCTTGGCCACTTCCAGCACCAGCTTGCCGAAATTCTCGCCGTTGAACAGCTTGAGCAGGGTGTCGGGGAAGGTCTGCAGGCCGACGACCACGTCTTCCTTGCTCTTCATGCGGCCGTCTTTCAGGTAGCCGGCCATCTCGGCCACGGCAAGGTGGTAGCGGTCGGCGTAGTCGAAGACCACGATGCCTTCCATGCGGGCGCGGTTGACCAGCAGGCTCAGGTAGTTCTTCGGGCCCTGCACGGCGGTGGTGTTGTTGTACTGGCTGATGGCGCCGCAGATGATGATGCGTGCGCCGCGCGTGATCTTGGCCAGCACGTCGTCCAGGATCTCGCCGCCGACGTTGTCGAAGTACACGTCCACACCCTTGGGGCAGTGTTCCTTCAGGCCGGCGCGCACGCTGCCGGGGCCGGCCTTGTAGTCGATGCAGGCATCAAAGCCCAGTTCCTTGACGACCCAGTCGCACTTGGCGGCACCGCCGGCAATGCCGACGACGCGGCAGCCCTTGATCTTGGCGATCTGGCCCACGGTCTGGCCCACGGCACCGGCGGCGCCAGACACGACCACGGTCTCGCCGGCCTTGGGCTGGCCCACATCCATCAGGCCGAAGTAGCCGGTCATGCCGGGCATGCCCAGCACATTGAGCCATTGCGTCAGGCCGCCTGCGCGCAGGTCGATCTTGAACAGGCCGTTGCGCTTCATCTCGTCCTGGGCGATGGTGATGTATTCCTGCACGCCAAAGCCGGCGCTGACGAAGTCACCGACGGCAAAGGCCGGGTTCTTCGATGCGATGACCTTGCCGACACCGCCGGCGCGCATCACTTCGCCGATGCCGACCGGGGGGATATAGCTCTTGCCTTCGTTCATCCAGCCGCGCATCGCCGGGTCCAGCGACAGCGCCAGCGTCTTCAGCGTGACGCCGCCATCCGCAGGTTCTGCCACGGCTTCGGTGGTGTGGCTCCAGTCGGTGGCTTTGGGCATGCCCACGGGGCGGGCGGCAAGACGGATCTGGTGGTTGACGAGGTTGGCGAGGGACATGGAAGGCTCCAAAAGACAAGGCGGCGATGGTAACGCGGCGCCCGCCCGCGCGCCGTTGCCAACGTGACAGCCCTGAGGGCTATCCGATGGTACGTCCCCGCAGGTAGCGTTCATTCCCGGGGCAGCGCTGCCGTCAGGAAATTGGCGCTGGACGCCGGCGTGTTGGCGATGGCGCTGTCGTCCGCGTCGTCCTTGAGCGCAACGCCGGTGCACTGCAATGCCCGTGACTTCTGCAGCAGCTGGCACAGCTTGGCGGCGGCCGCATCGATGCCGAGGCCGCCGGCGCGCACATTGGAAATGCAGTTGCGCTGTGCGTCGGTGCGCCCGACCTGCGGTGCCCATGTCAGGTAGATGCCCAGGCTGTCCGGCGAACTCAGGCCCGGGCGTTCGCCAATCAGTACCACCACGGTGCGCGCCAGCAGGCTCTGGCCGATCTCGTCGCCGATCGCCACGCGCCCCTGCTCCACGACGGCAATCGGGGCGATGCTCCAGCGGTGGCCGATGTCAGCATGCAGGCGTGTCAGCACGGCGGCCAGCAGCGGTCCGGCATGGCGGTGCATGGCCAGCGCCGACAGGCCGTCGGCCACGACAAAAGCCAGGTCATGGGGAGCCGCAGGCGTCTCGGGCGGATTGCGCTGGATCAGTGTGTTGCGTGATGCGTCGTTGAGCCGGCGACCCAGGTCCGGGCGCTGCAGATAGGTGCTGCGGTCGGCTGCGGCGCTGTGCAACAGCAGCGCGCCGTGCCCCAGCGCCTGCAGCGACAGCGCCAGGCCGTGCGCATCCAGCGGCAGATGCACCGCGTCGCGCGCACTGGCATGGGCGAGCTGGAAGCGCAGGTGGGCAGCGGTGGGCTGGCTGTGCCCGGCGCGGCCCAGCGCAATGCGTGCGTCGGTGAAGCGCTGCAGGCGGTCCCAGGCTGCCGGGGTGACCAGTGGGGGGGCATCGCTCATGGGGCCTCCAGCCGCTGCAGGGCGTTGGCAAATGCCGGCGGCAGACCCTGCGCCAGCCGTGACTGGCCACCGGGTTCGAACACCTGCATGCGCACCAGCCAGTCCTCGAATTCGGGCGCCGCACGCAGACCCAGGGTCTGGCGCATTACCAGGGCGTCGTGGAAGGACGTGCTCTGGTAGTTCAGCATGATGTCGTCCGACCCCGGTATGCCCATGACGAAATTGCAACCGGCGGCGCACAAGAGCGTGAGCAGTGCGTCCATGTCGTCCGAGTCGGCCTCGGCGTGGTTGGTGTAGCAGACGTCGCAGCCCATGGGCACGCCCAGCAGCTTGCCGCAAAAGTGGTCTTCCAGTCCGGCGCGGATGATCTGCTTGCCGTCGTACAGGTACTCCGGGCCGATGAAGCCGACCACCGTGTTGACCAGCAAGGGCTTGAAATGCCGGGCCACCGCGTAGGCGCGCGCCTCGATGGTCTGCTGGTCGCAGCCATGGTGCGCACCGGCGGACAGCGCGCTACCCTGGCCGGTCTCGAAATACATCACGTTGTCGCCCCAACTGCCGTCGGCACACTGGCTGCCGCGGCGCAGCGACAGCGCAGCCGCGCGGGCTTCGGCGAGCAGGCCCAAGTCAATGCCGAAGCTCCGGTTGGCAGCCTCGGTGCCGGCGATGGACTGGAACACCAGGTCCACCGGCGCGCCGCGCGCCATGGCCTGCAGCGTGTTGGTCACATGCGTCAGCACGCAGGACTGCGTGGGGATGCCATAGCC
>JACXTT010004157.1_pt1 | contig 21652 bp, 18 predicted proteins | sample 9270951 | NCBI WGS metagenome assembly JACXTT01 (sample SAMN15532306, study PRJNA645909) | rock metagenome | isolation source: weathered quartz diorite | place: Puerto Rico | collected 2017-06-21
AGTCGTCCATCGTGAGGATCTTGCGCTTTTCGCCGTCGAGGAGATGATCAATGTTGGTAGTCACCGGTGAAACCTTGAAGACGATAAAGACGTCCGCGCCCAGATTGAAGACCTTGGTCGCGACATAGCCATTGATCCCGGCTACGAACGTGACCACCGCAATCACTGCGGCAATCCCGATCACCACTCCGAGCAGCGTCAGCGCCGAGCGCAGCTTGTTCGCCCACAGCGACTGGAACGCGATTTTGATGGCCTCGATGAAGTTCATGAATCAGGTGTTATGTGCAAGGTGTCAGGTATCAAGAAAAACCATCCGTAGAGACGCGGCTTGCCGCTTCTCAGACCCTATGCCCGGTTATTAAGTCTAACAGCCCGCGCGCCCCCATCTATCAACGCCAAGACGATGGCAAAAGTTCCCGGCGAGTCCTATCCCCCAGGTTTGTCCGACCCTGAGACCCGACACCTGAGACCTATCCCAGCGCCCGTCGAATATAATGACTAGGTTGGCAGCCGGGTCGGACGGCCGCTGCCGCAAGGCAGAGGAAAGTCCGAACTCCGCAGAGCAGTGTGCCGGATAACGTCCGGGAGGCTGAGTTCAAGCTCAGTCGACGGAAAGTGCCACAGAAAACATACCGCCTGGGCCGTAAGGCCTGGGTAAGGGTGAAAAGGTGCGGTAAGAGCGCACCGCCGGGGCAGCAATGTCGCGGGCAGGGCAAACCCCACACGGAGCAAGACCAAATAGGGAGGGAATTTCTGGAAGAAGCTCAGCTTCGGCCAGGGACACGTGCCGGCTCGGTGCGTCAAACCTCCGGGTAGGTCGCTAGAGCCGCGCAGCAATGCGCGGCCCAGAGGAATGGCCGTCCCGCGGAGCAATCCCGCGGACAGAATTCGGCTTACAGATCCGGCTGCCAAGTTCGTTTTCATCGAGTTGTCCGATTCCCGCTTTCCCTTTCTACTAGACCGCGTCGATAGAGAAGGTCTGGCTCTGGTCTAGAATGGCGTCGGACTCAGCAATCGTAAAATCCAAGCATTTCGGAGGCAACACCTCTCATGCGCACTCTGACAGCGCTGCTTGTAGTCTTCCTGCTCTCACTGTCGGTCTTTTCTCAGCAGAAGCCACTGCACGGCATCGATGTCAGCGATCTTGACCGGAAGGTCGAGCCCTGCGACGACTTTCCCCAGTTTGCCAATGGGGCCTGGCATGCCCGGAACCCGATCCCGGCTTCCATGAACCGTTGGAGCAAACGCTGGCAGGCGGGCGAGACCGCTAAAGACCGTCTGAAGGACATTCTGGAAGCGATCGATCCGGCCAAGGCCGCGAAGGGGAGCACGGAGCAGATCATCGGCGACTACTACGGGGCTTGCATGGATGAGTCGCGGGTCAACGCGCGCGGCATCGAACCACTCCAGCCCTGGTTCGCCAAAATTGAGGCGGCCAATGACATCGCTGCTCTGCAACGCGTCCTGATCGAGTTGCACGATATCCAGGTGATCACGCCTTTCGCCCTCGGCGGCCAGCAGGATGTCCACCAGCCTACTCAGGTGCTTGCCGATATTGGCGCAGCTGGCTTCACCCTTCCCGACCGCGACTACTACCTGAAGCCTGAGGACCGCTTCAAGGAAGCACGCACAAAGTACCTCGATCACATCGCCAAGATGTTCACGCTCGCCGGCTGGGACAGCAAATCAGCGGCCGCGGCAGCGCAGACCGTCATGACGATGGAAACGAAGTTTGCAGAGGCATCGCTCGACCGAGTTGTGTTGCGCGACCCCAGCGCGACGGATCACAACACAACATTCTCGCAATTGCTGGCCCTGGCACCACATTTTGACTGGGCCGCTTACCTCAGCCACAAGCAGCTTCCGCAGGACGTGAACATGAATGTGGACCAGCCCAAGTTCCTGCAGGAGTTCGATCGTCAGTTGCAGCAGACGCCACTCGCCGACTGGAAGGTCTATCTGAAATGGAATTTGTTGAATTCCACGGCGGAAGCTCTCTCCGCGCCGATTGAGCGCGAGGATTTTGAGTTCTTCGGGAAATACCTGAGCGGTACCGGTGAGATGAAGCCGCGCTGGAAGCGCTGCGCCGAACAAACCGATCGCTATCTCGGCGAGGCGTTGGGAAAGAAGTACGTCGAAAAATACTTCCCGCCGGAAGCCAAGGTACGGATGCAGGACATGGTTCGTAACCTGCTCCTCGCCATGCGTGACGACATCCTGACCCGCCCGTGGATGAGCGACGAAACCAAAGAACGGGCGCTGGCCAAGGTGGCTACGTTCAATCCGAAGATCGGCTATCCCGACAAGTGGAAGGACTACAGCAAAGTCGAAATCCGCCGCGATGCCCTGTTCGAAGACAATCTTGCCGGACGCAGATTCGTCGTGGAGGATGACCGCTTGACCATCGGCAAGCCGGTGGACCGCGGCCGGTGGGGCCTGACGCCGCCCACGTCCGATGCCTACTACAATCCGCTGCTCAACGAGATTGTCTTCCCAGCGGGCATTTTGCAGCCGCCTGCCTTTGATATGTCGGCGGTGGATGCAGTGAACTACGGCGCGATCGGCGTGGTCATCGGCCACGAGATCTCACACGGTTTCGACGATGAGGGCGCCCAGTTCGACTATCTTGGACGCCTGCGCAAATGGTGGACGGACAACGACCTTAAGCAGTTCCAAGCGCGCGGGGCTTGTGTTGTGAACCAGTTCGAGAATTACTTCATCGAGCCCGGCATTCATCACAACGGCAAACTGGTACTGGGCGAAAGCATAGGCGATCTCGGAGGCGCTAAGGTGGCTTTCCACGCCTATCAGAAATCACTCGAAGGGAAACCGCGTCCGGCGGGCATCGACGGGTTCACGCCCGAACAGCAGTTCTTCATCGCGTGGGGACAGTTCCGTGCGGATGAGATTCGACCGGAACAGCAGCGTCTGATGATGCAGTCCGATCCCCACCCGGTCGCTAAGTACCGCGTGATCGGTCCGCTATCGAACTTGCCGGAGTTCCAGCAAGCATTTCAGTGTAAGGCCAACTCGCCGATGGTACGCGCCGCGGATAAGAGGTGCGAAGTCTGGTGAATGCACCCGACCGTGCGGTTAGGACAAGATCCTGGTCCTATGTACCGGTTCCTGTCTGCACGATACTGTCGAGCGAGCCGAACCCAATCCCAAGCTGCGAGCAGAGCGCATGGTGCCGGTCAAACCGGTTCTTCGTCTCGAGGTCTCTTCCCCCGAGTAGCCCCCCACGCCCATAACAAGCCCAACGGAATACCGGCAGAGGATAGTCCGTACCGAACAAAAGCCGGTGATGCAGCTCCGGATGCCGCCGTAAGCGGAACAACATACCCAGGCGATTGGGCAGGCTGAGCGCGGAAATGTCCGAGAAAAAATTGGGATAGGTGTGCGCCAGTTCGAGAAATGTCTTATAGAACTTCTCGGAGAAGATCAAGCCATGACTGCACCCGTGGGCGGCGATAACAGTCACGCCTTCCTCCAGCGCGACGCGCAATTTGTTGGGGTCGCCCGCAGACTGGTCCGTGCCGATCAGGCTGAATTCAAAGCCCACATGGCTCAACAGAGGAATCCGCAGCCGTGCCAGTTCCCGATAGAAAGGAATGTGCCGCCGATCGCCGGGGTCGAACTGCTGCGCATTGGGCAGCCACTTGATCAGCTTCGCACCCATTTCGGCACCGCGCTGGAGCTCGTCCACGGCATCGCGGCGCTGCGGATTCACCGATGCGCCTGCCCAGAATTCGTCGGGATAATCCTTTGCCAGCTTCAGAACATAATCATTACTGATGAGAAACTCGGTCGCTTGCTCATCAAGTTTGCCCACCGAGTTGTACACTCCGTCCATCCCCAGTAGGACAGCCCTGCCAACCTTGCGCGAACTCCGTAACTCGGACAGAAGGTTCGCGACATATTTCGCATTCGACTTCTCCGCTTCCTTCAAGTCGAGTCCCTGCTGCCAGATCAGAAATCTGAACAGGGGGCTCTTGAGCATTTTGGGAGAGACGTAGCAGCCATTGCCTCCGCACGGCAGCGCTGCCAGATGGACGTGGCAGTCCGTCACTTTTGTTTGAGGTGGCGCTAGAGAACTCGGCGCTGACATCGCGCCGCGATTATACCGAGTAGGAAACGTTTTCGCCGCTGGCCTCTGGCGAGGCGACCACAGTCGTCCTCACCTCACCCGAAGACTTGCTCCCGCGTCGCATGGCGACGATCCCAGTGCGGACCATTTCCATCACACCGTACGGCCGCAGCACTTCGAGCAGCCCGTCAATCTTATCTTCGGCTCCAGTGATTTCGATGGTCAGCGATTCAGGAGCGACATCCACGACGCGAGCTCGGAAAACGCTGGCCAGTTCGAGCACATGGGAGCGCGCCTCGTGCGTTGCCGCGACCTTGATCATCGCCAGGTCCCGGACGATTGACTGTTCATTGGTGATATTGTCCACCAGCAGGACGTTCACCAGTTTGTACAGATTGGCCTCGATGCGGCGTGCCTGGTCATAGTCGGCGTCCACAGTGATGGTCATGCGCGAGACTTCCGGCTTCTCGGTACGGCCGACCGTGAGCGAGTCGATGTTGAAGGCGCGGCGGCGAAAAAGTGATGCGACACGCGTCAGCACGCCTGGTTTGTTTTCGACATAGACAACAAAAGTGTTCATCATGTGAGTTACTCGTCCGCTGCCGTTTCCACGATGGGACTGGGCCGTCGAATCATTTCATGTAGGGCCGATCCGGCAGCAACCATCGGGTAAACCGTGTCTTCCTGTTCCACATGGAAATTGATGAGCATGGGCCCGTCGTGCTGACGCGCTGCCTGTACGATCGGAACGACCTCGGCGCGCTGACGCACGGTCGCGGCCTTGATGCCATAAGCTTCCGCGAGCTTGGCAAAATCCGGATTCAGCAACGGTGTGGCTGAGTAGTTACGCTCGTAGAAGAATTCCTGCCACTGCCTCACCATCCCGAGATAGCCGTTGTTGATGATGGCGATGTGAATCTTGAGATTCTCCTGCACAATTGTCGCGAGTTCCGACATTGTCATCTGAAACCCGCCATCGCCTACTACGACCCAGACTTCCGCTTCCGGCCGCGCGACCTTCACGCCAATCGCGGCGGGCAAGGCGAATCCCATGGTGCCGAGGCCGCCTGAAGTGATCAGGCTGCGAGCCTTCTCGTGTTTGTAGTACTGCGCTTCCCACATCTGGTGCTGGCCAACGTCGGTGACGACGACCGTGTCGGCATCGCGGGTCTCGCGCCAGATGTCGTTGATCACATGCGCGGCGTAGAGATGGCCGTTGTCCGGCAAGTTCTGAATGTCGCGGACAGCCGCGTCTCCCTTGAGGCGATCAATCGTGTCCAGCCACTCGCTGCGATCGGGAGACTCGATCCGCGGCAGCAGTTCGTGCAGAACTTCGCGCAGATCGCCCACCAGAGCGACGTCGACTTTCACGTTCTTGTTGATTTCCGCCGGATCGATTTCAACGTGGATCTTCTTCGCGTTCGGCGCGTAGGTCTTCAGACTGCCCGTCACGCGGTCGTCGAAGCGCATGCCGAGCGCGATCAACAGGTCGGCATCCTGGATGGTGTGATTCACCCATGCTTCGCCGTGCATACCCATCATCCCGAGATTCAGCGGGTGCGACGCAGGGAACGCTCCCAGCCCAAGTAGTGTCAGCGCCACCGGAATGCCGGCGCGTTCAGCGAAATCACTGACTTCCCGCATGGCTCCGGAAATGAGAATGCCGTGACCGGCAAGGATCACGGGGCGCTTGGCGTTGTGGATCAGCTCCAGGGCCTCGTCGTATTCCTTCGGAGCAGGTGACAGGTCGGGACGGTATCCCGGCAACTGCGGCTCGGCCGCTTCCCAATCAAACGGGCACGTAGTCTGCTGCGCGTCTTTGGTGATATCCACCAGCACCGGCCCTGGCCGTCCGGACCGTGCGACATAGAAAGCCTCGCGGATGGTCTGTGCCACTTCGCTCGCATGCGTTACGAGATAGTTGTGCTTGGTGATCGGAAGCGTGACACCAGTGATGTCGGTCTCCTGAAACGCATCGGACCCGATCAGCTTGCTGCCCACTTGCCCCGTGATGCACACAATCGGCGTAGAATCCAGCATCGCCGTGGCAATTCCTGTCACCATATTGGTGGCGCCCGGACCCGAAGTCGCGACCGCCACGCCCACTCCTCCGCCCGCGCGGGCGAAACCGTCAGCCATGTGGGTTGCCCCTTGCTCGTGGCGCACCAGTATGTGATGAATCTTGCTGTGCTTCAGCGCGTCATAGGCGGGCAGTATTGCGCCGCCGGGATAGCCAAACACGTGCTCCACGCCCTCGCGCTCCAGACATTCCCACAAGATGCTTGCCCCAGTCATGGTTGCCGATTTCTTGTCGTCTTTCATAAGACCTTTCCTGCCCTTTCAAATAGTCCTTTGCCAAATTAAAACCCACCGGACCAGCGATTCTGGCGGGTGGGATGTGGGAGCGTTTGCAGTTTCCGGTGATTAGCTGACTATTTTCCCACGCAAGGGGCGGGTACTGATACTCATATCCCGGCAACTCGGGTGCTATTCGGCGTATGACAACCCACCATTACGATCGCACGACAGACTACACGATCGTACCAACCGACCGTCCGGTTGGCAAGTAAAAAGTCGAGCCGACGGGCCCTGGGGTCAGCCAGACTCCCAAATACCCTTCGCGGTAGGGAATCCGTTCATGCTCTGTTTATGTACTGAATGCAGGGCGATGCCTAAATGCAAAATAAATCGAGAGATAGACGACGTCTCTGGCGGTTCGCATGAAAATCACGGGCTACTCGAAAGAGATCCATTCGGCGGCTAATCTTTCATTGGAAAATTGCTCGACCACTGTAAGAGGTATCTTAACAACAGACCGAACGCGGCTTTGTCCGGGTACACTATTTCGCGGAGCATTCCATGTCCACGTGTTCGTCTTGCGGCGCTGAGTTACCCATCGCAGTCCGCTTTTGCTCTTCCTGCGGACTGCCGGTTGGCTCTGACGATGTGGCGACCTTAGAGTTTGCCACGACTGCATCTCCGCGCCCGCCGCGGCCGGCGTCTTCTTCTTCGTCGCGGCCTCCGAGTTCCTCCGGCTTTGCCTTCAACGAAGGCCGTTTTCTTCCAGGACGTTTGCTGGCGGGCCGTTATCGCATCATCGCCTTGCTGGGAAAGGGCGGCATGGGCGAGGTCTACCGCGCCGATGACTTGACGCTCGGCCAGCCCGTCGCCCTCAAGTTTTTGCCCGAAGAGGCTACGCGCGATGAGAATCTTCTCGAACGCTTCCGCAACGAAGTCCGCATTGCTCGTCGCGTCTCGCATCCGAACGTTTGCCGCGTCTACGATGTCGGCGACGTCGAAGGCCACACTTTTTTCACGATGGAATACGTTGACGGCGAAGATCTCGCGTCACTGCTGCGGCGCATCGGACGGCTTCCGCACGACAAAGCGACCGACATCGCCCGCCAGCTCTGCGCCGGATTGGCCGCCGCCCACGCCAAAGGCGTTCTTCATCGCGACTTGAAGCCTGCCAACATCATGCTCGACGGCCGCGGTCAGGTCGTTATGACCGACTTTGGCCTTGCCGGCCTCACCGACCAGATCCACGGCGCTGACGTTCGCAGCGGCACTCCCGCTTACATGTCTCCGGAGCAACTGGCGGGCAAAGAAGTCACGGCCCAAAGCGATATCTATTCCCTGGGCCTGGTGTTGTACGAAGTGTTCACCGGCAAGCGCGCCTTCACAGCGGAAACATTGGCGGAATTGGTTCATGACGGCACAACAACCACGCCCAGCCGTCCCTCGTCGGTGGTGAAAGATCTCGATCCGGCGGTTGAACGCGTCATACTGCGCTGCCTGGAACCTGAACCCCGCAGCCGACCAGCATCTGCGCTTGGCGTGGCCGCCGCTCTTCCCGGAGGCGATCCTCTTGCAGCCGCTCTCGCCGCGGGCGAAACGCCGTCCCCGCAGATGGTCGCCGCCGCCGGAGAGATCGCCGGCCTTAAGCCGCGCGTCGCGATTATCTGCTTCGCGGCGCTCCTGGTCGGCCTCGCAGCCGGGGTTTACCTGGCCATTCGTAACAGCGCTCTCGAACAGCTGGGGCTCGATCAGCCGCCGGAGGTTCTACGCCAGAAAGCGCGCGAACTCATCAGCCGCTTGGGATATGACGGCCGACCCGTTGATTCTGCATTGGACTTCGATTACGACACGGACTTCATCCACTATGTCGAAAAGAACGACAAGGCGCGTCCGAACTGGAACCAGGTTCTAACAACTCAACCCCCAGTGCTTCAGTTTCTGTATCGGCAGAGCCCGCAGTCCATGGTCGCATCCGACTTCCACGATTTGCTGCTCACTCCGGGAGTAATTACCAAGACCGATCCTCCGACCACGCTCTCGGGCATGATCAATGTCGCGCTGGATCCACACGGACGGTTGCTGTACTTCCAAGCCATCCCGCCAGAGAAAGACAGCGAGGCGGCACCATCGAAAAGCGTGGACTGGAATCCGCTCTTCAACACTGCCGGACTCGATCTTGCGCAACTCCAATCCGCACCGCCAATGTGGAACTCACTCGCCAGCTCCGACACCCGCGCAGCTTGGACCGGGAAATGGCCCGGCAGCTCGCGGCCTCTGCGCGTTGAAGCCGCTGCTTACCACGCCAAGCCCGTATTTTTTGCCCTGGTCGGCGAATGGACGGAACCGCCACGCATGCACCCGGCCGAGCAAACCCGGGGCAAGCGAATCGGACAAATTATCGGCCTGGTGCTGTTGATGTCGATGATGGGCTTTGGCGTGTTTCTCGCGCGCCTCAACTATCGCCGTGGCCGCGGCGACCGCGCCGGCGCTTTCCGGCTCGCCTCCATGATTTTCGGGCTCGAGATGGTGCTGTGGCTGTGCCGTAGCCACCTGGTCCCAGGCATAGAGACATTTGGGCTGTTCGTCATTGCTGTCAGCACGGCGCTATTTATCTCCGGGCTGACGTGGGTTCTCTACCTGGCCCTCGAGCCTTATGTGCGCCGCTACTGGCCGCAATCCATCATCTCGTGGAGCCGGCTTATGTCCGGACGATGGCGTGATCCGTTGATTGGCCGCGACGTCTTATTCGGCGTAATGCTGGGGACGGTCTGGATTCTCATCTTCAAGATCACACACATAGTGCAATTGCGCCAGGGGTCTCCTCCCTCGCTCTATCAAACCGATTTCCTGCTGGGCGTTCGTCAGGCGTTCGGTGCGTGGTTGTACCAAATTCCTTCTTCGGTGCTCGCCACCTTGGAGTTCTTTTTCCTGCTCCTGGGCCTGAAAATCGTGTTTAGACGAGACTGGCTGGCGGCTAGCGCGTTTGTAGCGATTTTCGTCGTATTGAAGACGCTCGGAAGTTCCTATCTTGCGGTGGAGTTGCCGGCTGCGATTCTCGTTTATTCCATCGCAGTTCTCATTGTGGTTCGCTTCGGGCTGATTCCCCTGGCCTGCGCGGTCTTCACCGTTGATCTCCTCGTTAATGTGCCCTTCACCGCGGACTTGTCTGCCTGGTATGCGAGTACAGGAATTCTGGTCCTGTGCAGCGTGGTGGCGTTGGCGGGCTGGGGGTTCTACAACGCGCTCGGCGGCGCGCCTTTGTGGAAGCTGGACCTCGACAAACGGTAAGAACGTGACCACAGAGACCCGACCCAATCCGAGCTACCCTGATCCCGGCCTTTGCCGCGATTGCCAACATTCCCGCCGCATCGAATCGGATCGCGGCTCGGTATTTTTTCGCTGTGACCTTTCGTTAGAAGATCCCCGATTTCCGAAGTATCCGCGGCTGCCCGTACTCAAGTGCAGTGGCTACCAGCAATCAGTCCCGGAGGGGCGGCCTAGCTAGCCCAGCTCTTTCACAACCTGCGTAAAAACTCTAGGTTCGTATCAGGGCATCGCTGCAGCGATGCCGAAAGTTGCGCTGTTTTGAATGCCCCTTCAGGGCAGAGGCTGGCACTCCGATTTTCCGCAAGCTGTTCAGCACGGGGGAAAGCGGTACGACTCGAGTCCCCTACGAACGCCCCCTCTTAGCGCGCATAAAAATACCTAACGATATGAAAGAAGATCGGCGCCGCGAAGCACATGGAATCCATGCGGTCGAGAATTCCACCGTGACCTTTGATCAGTGTTCCGTAGTCTTTCACGCCGCGATCACGCTTGATGGCCGACATCGTCAGCCCTCCTGCAAATCCCATCAGCGTAATCGTCAGCGAAACCGCCGCCGCGACCACGGGAGTAAACGGTGTCATCCACCAAAGCGCGGTGCCGATCGCGGTGGCGCTAAGAACTCCGCCAACGAATCCTTCCCAGGTCTTGTTCGGACTCACGACCGGCGCTATCTTGTGCTGCCCCAACATCTTTCCCCAGACGTACTGCATTACGTCGCTCAACTGGTCCACCAGCACCAGGTACAGCATGAGCTTTGCCGGACGGCCATAGCCGGGAATGTTGAGCATAAGTAGCGCCGGCGTGTAACTCAGGCAGTAAACACAAATCATCAATCCCCATTGGATGGTCGATGCGCGTTGCAGAAACGATTCCGTGTCTCCCGCGATCGCCAGCCGGGCCGGCACGAACAGAAACGCGAATACAGGAATGAGAATCGCGAACATTCCATACCACTGAATGGCAATCAGAAAATACTGGAGCGGCGTGAAGATAAAGAATGCCCAGAACAGAGTTCGATGGTCGGCGCGCCGCGTCGGCAGCAGGGTCACATACTCGCGCAGCGCGAGAAAAGACATCAGCCCAAACAGCACCAGCGAACCGACCAGGCCGATGACGAGCGTGAGCGCGAAAATCGCGCTCATGATCCACCACGCCCCAATGCGCGCGTTCAGGTTGCTGATGGTTGGCTGTGCTTCGGGCTTCTTGACAACAACTTTCAGCACCAGCCCAACCAGGCTTGAGAGCGCAAGAAGCCCAAGAACTCCCGCAAAAGCCCGAACGAGTTGTGGGTCGAGGGTTTTCACATCGCACGCAACCGGCACAGTGCATCGCGCGCGCGCGCCAGGAAGCCGGTTTTCGGTTCGTCCGGTTCTAGCGCCAGCGCTGGACCGAACGTAAGCTGACTGATGAACGGCACCGGCAAAAACTCTCCCTTGGGAAGAATGCGATTCAGATTGTTCAGGTAACTCGGCACCAGTCGCAACCCCGGTTTCCGCTGGCCAAGATAGTAGAGCCCGCTCTTGAACGCCGCGACCTCTTCGCCAGTGCCGCGTGTGCCTTCCGGAAAAAGGATCAGCGAATTCTCGCTCCCCATTGCCTCCAGCATATGCTCGATCGCCTGTTGCGGGTTGCCCGACACAGCCAGTTCTTCCTGCCCACCCTGGCGTCTCGCCACCAGCACCGCCCGGAACACATTCACCGCGATCGCCCGACGCAAACCTTTTTCCCAATAATCCTGTGCCGCCACCGGCCGGGTTCGCGCGCGGATCTCCGTCGGCAGCGACGACCACAGCACCACAAAATCCAGATGGCTGGTGTGGTTCGCGAAGTAGATCGTTGGCCGCGCATCCGGCTCAGAATCCACCCAGCGCACGTTCACCCCGCTGATCAGACGCGCCGCCCCCGCGATGATCCCCGCCAGTGGGTGCGCCTTCATCGCTTCTTCAGGTCCGCCACGATTCGCGCAGTCCGCCGCCCGCAGGTCACGAGCATGCCGACGACCATGACGATCAACGCCAGCGCGATCGTCTTCCCGTCAAAGCCCAGATAGCTCTCGAACACTGAGATGACGCACGCGCCCGTCAGCAAGGCCATCCGATGCGGCTTCGCCATTGGACCGAGGAAGTATTGCGTGACTCCCATCGATCCGCCCAGCAGCCGGATATAGGCGGTGATCACCGCCAGCGTCGCCGCCAGCCAGCCCAGTTCGTGTCCCCAACTGTAGTTTGCAATCGAATAGCCCGCCCCGACCAGAATCGCAACATCAGCGAACCGGTCGGGCATGTCGTTGAACATTTCGCCATACACTGTCTGCATTCCGCCTTCGACGGCGACCATACCATCCAGCATGTTGCATAGCAGTCGAAGCTGGATGCAAGCTGCGGCCGCCAGGAACAGAGCTTGACGAGTCGCCCCCTCGACGCGGGCTGTCCACGCCAAACACAGGCCCGCTGCCATCGCGAACAAAAGGCTAGCCATCGAGATAGCATTGGGCGCGACTCTAGCTCGCGTAAGCAACCGCGCCAGAGTCTGTGCCCATGCCCGCTGTCGTGTCTTCAGTGGCCGCCGGCGTGGGGCCGCGTCTGGAACCGTTGGTGATGCGCTCATAGGGTTGGTAGAAGTGGGAGAATTGTGCTACTTAAGGGATGCTGGCAGCAACTCCAAACTGGTGACCGCCGAAACTGAAAGCAGCGGCCTATGGCCTTTAAACGCAATTTCGCTCTCAGCCTTGCGCTCGGAATTGCCGGCGGGCTCGCCGCCTACGCGCTGGCGTGGGGACTGTTTACCACGCATCCCGAACTTGGGATGGAGTCCAAGAGTGCGCTCACAATCGCTGTCTGGACCGCCCCGCTCGTCTTTCTGGGAAGCCTGATCTATTTTGCGTTGCGTTCGAGTGAACGCCGCTAACCGCCAGAGCGCTGCGTCCGTGACGACCTTCACCTCTGCAATCCGACCTACGGCCTCTGCAAATTGCGTGACCCACCTTTGCCATGTGCACGAACTCGAACCTATAATCAAAACTCTTACTGAATCTCCACAGGAGCCTAAATGTCCGCACCCAGCCGTCGCCCGGAAATTCGTCGTCGCCGCACCCGCAACGAGAAAGTTCAGAAACTTCGCAAACGCCTTGCCACAGCCTCCGGCGCCGACAAAGACCGTCTCATTGCGAAGCTCCATCGCTTCGAACAGGTTTCCCCGGGCAACCCCCTGGTCAAGAGTTCATAGCCGGGGGACGGAATTCGAATCCTCCACCTTCCAGTGCTACAATCCGCCGGCATGAAACGTGTTGTTGTCGCTGCTCTGCTGATTCTCCCACTACTCGGCGCCTTCGCTGCCGCACCTGAGGTGGAGATCACGTCGGAACCTTCGCACCACCTCGCGATCGACAACGAGCACGTGCGAGTGTTTCAGGTCGAAGTAGCGCCGAGCGCTGCCACGTTGCTCCACCGCCACCGCCATGACTACCTGTTCGTGACCTTGGGCGATTCCCACGTGGCGAACGAGGTCGCCGACAAGCCTCCCGTGGACCTGAAGCTCCTCGATGGCGAAACCCGGTTCACTCCCGGCAACTTTGCGCACGTCGCCAGGAATCTTTCTGACCGTCCGTTCCGCAACGTGACCATCGAGCTGATGGAGGACGACAAACCCCGGACTGCCCCCTCACCGTGGCCGATGGAAGGCGGCGACAAGGAATTTCCTGGCGGCCAAATCAAGGTTCTCTTCGTGCGCGATGGCGCCCGTGTCTCCGCCATCGAGCTACAGCCCAGCGCTACGGTTCCCAGCCATCATCACGACGGACCACATTTACTGGTCGCGGTCAGCGACCTCGATCTGCGCAGCGACGTGGACGGTTTGGGCCCCATGCCGGGGCAATTCAAGTCCGGAGCGGTCAAATGGCTGCCCGGCGGCTACACCCACACGCTGACCAATGTGGGGAAGAACGCGGCAAGGTTTGTTACGGTGGAGTTCCCTGCCAACTGAATTGGATTCACTGTTTAGGCGCGGTGCACGAACTTGCCACCGACGATCGTCGCCACGACCTTCCCGGTGAGCTGCCACCCGTCAAAAGGCGTGTTTTTTGACTTGGAAAGAGTTTTTCCTGTCTCGAACGTCCAGCGCTTCTTCGGATCGAAGATGGTGATGTCGCCAAAATAGCCGCGGGTGAGCGATCCCCGTCCCCGCAAGTCGACGCAGCGCGCTGGACCAGCGGTAAACAGTTCAACCACCCGAGCCAGCGGAATTCGCTTCTCCCGATGCAACTTGGTAATCGCCAGCGCCAGCGCGGTTTCCAGTCCGGTGATGCCGAACGCGGCACGCTCGAATTCCACTTCCTTCTCGTGGGAGGCGTGCGGCGCGTGGTCGGTGGCGATCGCGTCGACGGTGCCGTCTTCCAACGCCACCAGGATCGCTTCCAGATCCGAAGCCGATCGCAGCGGCGGATTCATCTTGTAGCGGCTGTCGTAGTCGCGGACATCGTCATCCGTCAGCGTGAAGTGATGAGGGGTCACCTCGCATGTCACTCGCGTTTTCGCCCGCTTGCCACGCCGCACGCCTTTGAGCGCATCGGCGGTCGAAAGGTGCGCCACATGCAGGCGCGCATTCGGAGTCTGCATTGCCAGTTGCACGTCGCGCTCGACGATCGTCGCCTCGGCCGCGGAGGTCATGCCGCGCAGTCCCAGACGAAATGACCGGGCACCGGCGTGCATGGAGCAATACTTAGTCAGTCGTGTGTCCTCGGCGTGCTGTACGACCGGAAAATTCAACTCGCCGCCCAGAACCAAGGCCGCGCGCATGATGTCGTCTTCGAGAATCGGCCTGCCGTCATCCGTCACCGCGACGGCGCCTGCACGTTGTAGTGAGCGAAAATCGGTGAGTATGACACCCTTGCTCGCATGCGTAGCGGCGGCGATCGGGAACAGGTTGACCACGGCGCTTCGTTCCGGCGAGCGCAGCCACTGCACCCACTCGACCGAATCCACCACCGGCGCCGTATTCGGCATCGTGCAGACCGACGTGAAACCACCCGCAGCCGCCGCGGCCGTGCCGGTGGCAATCGTCTCTTTGTGCGCCTGACCTGGCTCGCGGAGGTGCGCGTGCAGGTCAATGAACCCCGGCGCGACGATCAGTCCACGCGCTTCAAACTTCTCGTCCGCACCCTTGATCTTGTGCGGCGGCGCCACCTCGGCGACGCGGCCTTCCTCGATCAGGATGTCCATGGGCGCGTCGACCTTCGCAGCCGGATCAATGAGATGGCCGCCCTTGATCAGAAGCGATCCGCTTTTCGATCTATCGTGTGCCATGATCGCGCCTGTCTCCGACGTAAGTCCTGATGTAGAGACGCGGCTTGCCGCGTCTCTTTTCGATCGCGAAACATCCGCGTCAATCCGTACAAATTCGCGGGAAGGAAATAGCGCTGCTCATCGCATCCTCCCCACCGCGCGCGCCAGAATCGCCATGCGCACCGGGACGCCGTTACGTACCTCTTCCAGAATCCGCGCCTGCGCGCCATCGGCCACTTCGCCCGTTAACTCTAGGCCGCGGATGATCGGTCCGGGATGCATCACGATGGCATCCTTTTTCGCTGCTTTCAGGCGTGCCGCCGTCATCTGGTAGCGTGCAATGTAATCCGGCAGATCGATCTTCTGTCCGGCGAGTCGTTCCTTCTGAACGCGCAACAGCATGACTACGTCAGTCCCGCGCAGCGCATCTTCGATGTGGCGTGTCACGCGCACACCGGGCGCCAGCGTAGACGCGATCTCGGGCACTAATTCCGCAGGACCGCATAGGATGATCTTCACCCCGAACTTGCCGAGCAGGTGACAAGCCGAGCGCGCGACCCGGCTGTGAAAAATGTCTCCGATAATCGCGACCTGCAAGCCCTGAAACTTCTTCTTGTTGCGCAGGATGGTGTAGGCATCCAGAAGTGCTTGCGAAGGATGTTCGTGGAGCCCGTCTCCAGCGTTGAGCACGGGCACGTCAATGTGCCGGGCCAGCACGTGGGGAGCACCCGCGTTGGGGTGGCGCATCACGATGACGTCGGCCCCCAGAGCGCGCACAGTGTATCCGGTGTCGAGCAGCGACTCGCCTTTTTCAATGCTCGATCCAGCGGCCTGGATCAGGATGGTATGCGCCCCCAGCGTCTTGGCAGCAATCTCAAACGAGCTGCGCGTGCGCGTGGAAGCTTCGTAGAAAAGGAGAACGACCCGTTTGCCCTTGAGCAGCGGCCGTGGCTTGTCCGGGTTCATGCGCCGTGCAAATTTCAGAATTTTCAGGATTTCCGCTGCGTCCAGATGCTCGATTCCGAGCAGCGAACCCCGGGCTGCGCTCATGCGATCTCACCCAACTACAGTTTTTCCATCAGCAGAACCTTTTCCGCGTTGTCCACTTCGCGCAGCTTGACCTCGATGATCTGGTTGTCCGTGGTTTGGACCATGCGCCCCACAAAAGCCGCTTCAATGGGCAACTCGCGATGGCCGCGATCGATCAACACACACAGTTGTACCCGTTTCGGCCGGCCTCCGCGGAACAGCGCATCCAGGGCGCCGCGGGTGGTACGTCCGGTATAGAGGACGTCGTCCACCAGTACCACTGACTTGCCAGCTACGGGAAACTCGAGCTCGGTTTTTTGCACAACCGGTTTCGGTCCCAGAGTGGAGAGGTCATCGCGGTAGAGCGTAATATCCAGCGTTCCCACCGGCACCGGCTTCTTCTCGATCCGTTGAATGATTTTCGCCAAGCGCTCCGCCAGCGGCACACCTCTGCGCCGAATGCCGACAAAGGCAAGATCGTCGGTCCCGTTATTCTTTTCCACGATTTCATGCGCCAGCCGGATCAAAGTGCGCTCGATCTCCGAGGCCGACATCAGCTGCGCCTTCTCGCGAATCTCAACCGGACGTTCTGGAACTCGGGAAGTCATAAACGCCGCATCATACGCGTGTGGCGGGGTTCGGGCAAGGTGGGTTAGAGTGGCGGCCGGCTCCGATTGCGGAAAAGCGTCGACCCGATCACGCCACCCACCGCAGAAAGCAACATCGACACCAGCAGCGCCGTCACCATAAAGAAGGCGAGGACGATTCCGAAGCCTTGCGGAGTGTGGATCAACTGCAGGGCCGACTGTACGTCGGGCCCGGACTGGCGCGCGATACTCTGCTCAAACGTCTTCATCATGAAGTCATGAAATTGTTGCTGCGAATTCAGCAGGACGACCGCCAGCACGATCAACAATGCTGTAGCCGCGAAGGAGATCGCTCCTGCTACGGCACCCAGGCGGGCGGACTTCCCGACACGAAGAGTGCCTGCCTGAGTTCGTTGGTATAGCAATGCTGCCAGGATTCCGGTGAGAACCATCCCAAGACCAAAGGTAATGATGTTGGCCATCACCCCGAGCAGGCCTGCCTGCAGCGCCGTCCGGAAAAAAGCAGGATCTGCGGAGGATCGCAGACTCGCAGTGTTCAGATGTTCGGGCGAGATCCCCAGGTCTGATTGAGAAGCTACAGCGATCGGCGGCAAGGGCGTAAACTCTACCCGCACCTGAGGTGCGCGGCATTTGGGACAGAACGGGCGTCCGTCCTCAACCTCCGTCCCACACTGTTCGCAGGGATGATCCACTCCTCAGAAGCTAGCGCAGGTTCGCGGGGAGAGCAACTCGGGCACTGCCCAAGGGAGCTCGATCCGCTAAATCGTGTCATCCTTCCCGGCGCGTGTGCGGACGTACACCAACGCGAATCGCGTTCCCTTGCCGTCGGGCTTCACGGCGACGATGTGCTGGTTCTCTTCGGTACCAACCTTCAACTCGACCGAGTCTCCGCTATCGCCGTCCCGGCAGGATACCCGCTTGGCTCCTTCTTTGTCTTTGTTGTGGAGCTCGGCATTGACGTCTCCACCGGTCCAGCGCCCGTGGCATTCAATCGGCTTGCCGAAGCGCTGCAATTCCTTGTTGTAGTATGCAATGACTTTCGCGGGAGCATCGTCCGACTGAAACTCGGCGGCTACAACCTTGAGCGCGAAGCCGGGCCCGGAAATATTGACGTTGGCACTTTTCTTGTCTTCACTGTTGTCCTTCTCGGCGGGCTTGGCGCCGACGTAGAGAGAAAGGCCCGTCTCACGGATGTCGGGCTGTTCATTTACGTGGATGTCGCCCATGGGCGTCTTGATGTCAACGCGCCCTTCGCCGTCCTTGTTCTTGTCTTTCACATTGATGCTGCAGCCCGGCAGAACGACAAGAGCCGCGAGCAGCGCAGCGGGAGCAATCTGAGCGACAACGTTACGGCTGAGCATGAGAAGAGCCTCCTGAACTGGTTGAAGCGGGGTGTTCCAGACCAGCGCCTCGAGACGCAATACCTGGAATCGTAACTGGCAGATGTCCGTGCGTTGGGATCTCGCCGAACAGCGCCTTGACAGCCGCCACCTCCGAGACGGTGGCATTCGAAAACGTACATAGATAGTTCTGGACCGATGGAAAATCTTGCGCGAGGTACGGATTGCCCATCGCCAGCACCGCCGTCCGCGGACCGGCGTGTTCGAGGACCGCGTTGAGCAGGGTGGCGCTGGCGTCGGCCATGGCAACGCTATTCGTCACGCCTCCGGCTGCGGCAATCGCCCGGCCCGCGGTCGGAATCACGTACACCGCCGCCACCACGTGCTCCGCCGCGTCCACCGCGGCAAGTGTGTCGGCGCTCATCCCAGCGGCCGAGCGCGTATCGACATAGATGACGCGAGCGTCAGGCACCCGAGCGAGAATCTGGCGTTCCAACATACGTCCTGAGTCGGTGCGAAGATCTTCGCTGAAAATAACGACCACAAGCCGATTCCGTGCCTCTACAACAGATTGATACGGAAGCGCCGACCCGCCGGTTCCCATGGGGCTGGCATGGAGCGGCAGCACTTGCCCGTTATCGCGTACCACTGTGACGGCCTCGTCCGCCACACGCTGGCCGAAGGCTAGGTTTTCAGGCTTCCCGATCGTTTTTCGCAGCAGGCTCAGATCCACTAGCCGAGCCTTCTGGAGATCGAGGGTGGCCTTTAGTTCCAGTATCTTACGAACAGATGCATCCAGGCGCTGACGTGAGATTTCACCACTCTTCACTGCCTGCACCATCGATCGAAAGCTGGCATCTAGATCGGCCGGGATCAGCAGCAGGTCGCTGCCCGCCTTGAAGGCGTCGACGGACGCTCGGCCAATGTCGTTGGCATACATACGCGTCAATCCCGCCATGTCGAGCGCGTCGGTCACCACGATACCTTTGAACTTCATCTGATCTTTGAGCAAGCCGGTGACGATTGCGCTGGAGGTGGTCGCCACCCGGTTGGCGTCCGGCTCAAGCGCCGGAACGGTCACATGCGCCACCATGACGGAATCCACGCCTGCTTCGATCCCGCGCCGGAAGGGCGGTAACTCGACAGAATCGAGGCGCGCCCGGTCTCCCGTGACCTGTGCCACGCCCAGGTGCGAGTCAGTCGCGGTGTCGCCGTGTCCCGGAAAATGCTTGACGGTGGTCAGCATCCCGCCTTGGTGGGCGCCTTTGACGTATGCCGCCACCAGGTCGCCAACCTGCTGCGGATCTTCGCCAAACGAACGCGTGTTGATGATGGGATTCGCGGGATTGGAGTTCACATCCGCGTCAGGAAAAAAATTCCAATGGACGCCGATGGCGCGCGCCTCAAGAGCCGTGATGCGCCCGAACGCCTCGGCATCCTCGAGTTTTCCCGCTGCGCCGAATGCCATGGCATGCGGGAAGACCGTAGCGCCATATAGACGCATCGACACGCCGCGCTCGAAATCGGCGGCAAAGATCAGCGGCAGATCCGACGACTGCTGCAGTCGGTTCAGCAACTCGGCGGCCTCGTAGGGTTGGTTCCGCATCAGGACCGCGCCGTCCACCGGCACGCTCATGCAGAGCGAGCCGATGTGATATTTGCGGACGCTGTCGCGCAACGCAATCCAGGCCGGGTCGGCCTCGTTCATGAAGGTAACCCGCGTCCAGATCATGAACAGTTGCCCGACCTTTTCTTCGGGAGTCATCTTCCGCAGCGTCTTCTCTACCCACTTCTCGCCGTCCTTGCCGAGACGGATGGGTCCGGGCTGCTGAAAGCGGTCTTTGTCTTTGTCCTTGGCGAAGCTGAGTAGGGTGTTGAGGATGAATACGGCTAGCAAAAGATGTCGGACCATGTAGTTGACGATAGCAAATTCCCAACGACAACGCCGCAACCTCTGAGGTCCTCGACGAGAAATGCAGGGACCTCAGCGCTGAAGCGCTCCGCCCCCAGAATCCGCTATTTCTCCGCCACCACCGTTTCCTTCGCCTTCTTCAATTCCGGACGCTCCGAGCTTGACCCCTCACACGTCTTAATGAGCAACGCGTAATATTCCGCGGCCTGCGATGTCTGGCCCGCCATCTCCGCCGCACGCGCCGCTCCATACAGACCGTTGAACCGCCGAGGGTTAAACTTCAGATCGCCCCGATACTCCGCCAGCGCATCCCCCGGTCTTTTCAGTTCCAGCAGCAGATCGGCCAGCATCTCGCGCGCCGGCATTGAGGTCTGTTCTTCGCCCACGCTGTCTTCGTGGTCGGCAACTTTCCGAAGAGCCGCGATAGCCTCGTCATTTTTTCCATCCCCGTGCAGCACCCAGGCCGACGCCTCCTGCTGAAGCATTTCCACCCAATCTGCTTCGTAGTTCTTTTTATGCGCCACCCGGTCTTTATGGATGGCCTCGATCTCGGCGAGATTCTTCTTCGCAGCCACCAGGTTCCCGCAGCGCGCGTTGCCAATCGTCCGCGCCCAGTACGTGTAGGCGCGATCGCCCGACTCGGCCTTGGCGATCACCGGCAGTTCAGCCGCGTCCGTCCAGCGATGCAGTTCCACCGCGTACATCGACGGGAATTTCGCCATGGCGAAGGCCTGCATGTCTCGGTCGTCGCCCATGTTCATCTCGGGCATGGCCTTTACTTCATCAATCACCTTCTGCGCGTCGGCTTCGCGTCCGCTCTGCAGATACGCATAGATCAGAAAATCCATGGCGTGATACTGATGTCCCGCGCCGCCCATGTGCATGGCGGCCGTCTTGCGCGTAGCCTCAATCGAAGCCTGGTTCGACTTGATCGAAGCCGGCCAATCGCCGACCCGCGCAAAGATATGCGAAGGCATGTGTACGGCATGAGGAGCAAACGGCGCAATCTGCGCGTAGCGGCGCGCCGCCGGCAGGCCGAGTTCCGCCAGTTGCGGCTTGTCATAACTGTGGATCAGATAGTGCGCCACTCCCGGATGATTCGGCTCCGTATCGAACAGCTTCTCCAGAATGGCTCCGGCTTTCTTGCGATTGGCAAACGTAGTATCGCCTTCCGGTTCTGATGCCAGCAACGACAGCGCATAAAACGCCGCCGCCTCATGTTCATCAGGATATTTCTGATAGAGCTTTTCCATCGCATCGGAGTATGCCTTGGCCCGCTTCTCATGATCCTGCTTGCCATTCGAATAGAAGGTCTTGAGCGCCACGATGTAGTCGCGCTCGCGCTCAGTCTTGGCGTGCAACTTTTCGGCCTTCTTCAATCCCCCGAGCTCTTTCTTGATCGTCTTCGCGTCCGGGCGATTCCAGAGTTGATGCCACGCGCTCATGCCCTCGCCCCAATACGCCATCGCGCACTTCGGGTCCTGCTTCTGAATTCCCTGGAAGGCCTTGCCGGACTCCTCGTACCAGAAGGAATGCAGCAGCGCGATGCCCTTTTCGAAACTCTTCTGGACATCCGGCGCGCATGAGACAGGAAAATGCACCGTGCCCAGCTGCTCCTGCATGAGTTCTTCGTGATGATGTCCTTCGTCGGCAACCGCAACGCCGCAATAAGCGACAGCAACGCACACTACCCAGATCAGCTTGCGCATGGAACACCTCGCCGAAGCGAGTCTAGTGGGCGAGACGAGAGAGGGTCAAGGTGGGTGGGGGGA
>JACXTT010004158.1_pt1 | contig 21646 bp, 23 predicted proteins | sample 9270951 | NCBI WGS metagenome assembly JACXTT01 (sample SAMN15532306, study PRJNA645909) | rock metagenome | isolation source: weathered quartz diorite | place: Puerto Rico | collected 2017-06-21
CGGCGCGCGTCGTTGACGGTGAGAATGCCCTTCAGGCCGACCGGCAGCTTCGTCGTCTTCATGAGCCACTCGACGTCGGCCCACGTCAGACGCATCTGGAAGTCCGGGATGGGCCCGCGCGGATTCGGCGCGATCTCCATGGCCTTGCGCGGGCTCCAGCGGGCGAGGATGTCGCGCTCGCGCCGGCTGTAGTGCTGCGTGTCGACCGTGAGCGCGACGGCCTTGAAGCCGGACATCTCGACGCGCTTGAGGAGCTCGGCGGCCCAGCCGCGGTCGCCGTGCATGTAGAGCTGGAACATCTGCGGCGCGCCGCCCGCGCGCGCGACGTCCTCGACCGGCCAGCCGGTCGCGCCGGAGAGCCACTGGAGGATGTCGGCCTTGCCGGCGCCGCGGGCCATCTCGACGTCGCCGTCGGGATGGAAGAGCACCAGACCGCCCATGGGCGCGATGCCGACCGGCGCCGAGAGCGGCACGCCCAGAAGGCTCGTGCGCAGATCGATGTCGCGCACGTCCACGAGCACGTTCTGCGCGATCGCGAGGCGGTCGAGGTGGCGCTTGTTGCGGCGCAAGGTCGCTTCCGACTCGCTGCCGCCATCGCCGAAGTTCCACGCCTCGCGGGCGAGGCGCGCGCGAGCGGCGCGGCGGATCTCGGGAAGTGTCGCGAACGGGCGAGGGAATTCCTTGGTCTGGCTCATGGCGCAGTACTATACGCCAGTCACCGAACGGAGTCTTGGTACACTGCAGCGGCTCGAAACGTGAGCGTTCGGGACAAGATAAGGGTCGGCGAAACACCGCCGGAAGGGGACACGAGATGAGCGGAAACGGCGCGAGCGCGCGTGGCGTGAAGCAGGTTGGTTACTTCGACTGCGCCGGCGGTGGACAGGTGGTGGTCGACGGGCGCGTGGCGTTCGTCGCGCACATGAAAGCGCCGCACGGCACGACCATCGTCGACGTCAGCGATCCGTCGAAGCCGCGCCAGCTCGCATCGATCGAGGTACCCGCGGGCACGCACTCGCACAAGGTGCGCGCCGCCAACGGGTTGATGCTCGTGAACCGCGAAGCCCACGGCCAGGCGTCGACGCCGGACGCGCCGCGCGGGCTCGGCATCTACGACGTGTCGAACCCGAGCCGGCCGCGCGAGATCACGTTGTGGCGAAGCGGCGGTACCGGTGTGCACCGCTTCACCTTCGATGGCCGCTACGCATATATCTCGCCGGAGATAAACGGTTACGTCGGCAACATCGTGATGATTCTCGACCTCGCCGAACCGAGCCGGCCGCAAGAAGTCGGCCGCTGGTGGATGCCCGGGCAGTGGACGGCGGGCGGCGAGACGCCAACGTGGTCCGGGCGGCAGCACCGCTGCCATCATCCGATTCGCGAGGGCAACCGACTCTACGTCAGCTACTGGCACGGCGGCTTCGTGATCCTCGACATCGAGGACATGGCCAAGCCGCGCTTCGTCTCGGGCCTCGACTGGAGCCCGCCGTTCCTGACGCCCACTCACACCGCGCTGCCGGTGCCGTTTCCGCTGCACGGCCGCAAGGTGATGCTCGTCGCGGACGAGGACGTCGCCAAGCTCAAGCAGGGACCGCCCTCGTTCCTGTGGCTCGTGGATATCAGCGACGAGAAGAAGCCGGTGCCGTTCGCGAGCTTCCAGGTGGACACGGATGGGCAGCCCCAGCCGGAGTTCACCGGCTGCCATCAGCCGTGCGAGACCGTCACCTCGACCGAGATTCCGGTGGCCTGGTTCGCCCACGGTCTGCGTATCGTCGACATCGCCAATCCACACGCGCCGCGCGAGGTCGGGCACTTCCTGCCGCCCGTGCCCGAGGGCTCGTCGCGCGTGTGCAGCAACGACGTGTGCGTCGACGATCGCGGTCTCATGTACCTCGTCGATCGCGGGCGGGGCGTGCACATTCTCGAGCGCGCGTCGTGACGAGGCCCGCGGAGGCATCGAATGGCCGATAGCCTGCCGACCCGGCAGCAGGACTTCAACGAGTGGTACAACCAGCTCGTGCTGCGCGCTGACCTGGCGGATTACGCGCCGGTCCGCGGCTGCATGATCGTCAAGCCTTACGGCTGGGCGCTCTGGGAGAACATCCAGGGCGCGCTCGACCGGCGCTTCAAGGCAACCGGCCACGTCAACGCGGCGTTTCCCCTGTTCATCCCGAAATCCTTTCTCGAGAAAGAAAAGCAGCATGTCGAGGGATTCTCGCCCGAGCTGGCGGTGGTCACGATCGGCGGTGGCGAGGAGCTCACGGAGCCGCTGATCGTCCGGCCGACCTCGGAGACCATCATCGGCCACGCCTACGCGAACTGGATCAAGTCATATCGCGATCTGCCGGTGCTGATCAACCAGTGGAACAGCGTCGTGCGCTGGGAGCTTCGGACGAAGCTCTTCCTTCGCACCCTCGAGTTCTGGTGGCAGGAAGGCCATACGGCGCACGCGACCTACGACGAGGCCGAGGCCGAGACGCGCCAGATGCTCGACGTCTACACGGACTTCGCGGTCAACGAGGCGGCCGTGCCCGTGATCCCGGGCGTGAAGTCCCAGTCGGAGAAATTCGCCGGTGCCCTGCATTCGTACACGATCGAGGCGATGATGGGCGACAAGCGGGCGCTGCAGGCCGGCACGTCGCACAACCTCGGCCAGAACTTCGCCAAGGCGTTCAACATCCAGTACCTCGACCGGGACAACCAGCTCCAGCACTGCTGGACGACCTCGTGGGGTCTGTCGACACGGTTCATCGGCGCGATCATCATGGTGCACGGCGACGATCAGGGGCTCGTGTTGCCGCCGCGGCTGGCGCCTTATCAGGTCGTCGTGGTGCCGATCTACCGGAGCGACGCCGAGCGCGCGACAGTGCTCGAAGCGGCCCGCCGCGTGCGGACGCAGTTGGCGGACGGCGGCGTGCGCGTGCGATTGGATGAGCGCGACGGGGTGACCCCCGGCTTCAAGTTCAACGACTGGGAGATGCGCGGTGTGCCGCTGCGCATCGAGATCGGGCCCCGCGACGTCGAGAAGCGACAGGTGGTGCTGGCCCGGCGCGATATGCCGGGTAAGACCGGCAAGTCGTTCGTGCCGGAGGCGGGACTCACCGGGGCGGTCACCCCGATGCTCGAGTCCATCCAGAAGTCGATGTTCGAGCGCGCCCAGGCGTTCATGCGCGAGAACACCTCGGAGCCCAGGACCTACGACGAGTTCAAGCAGGCGATCGAGGCGGGGCTCTTTTGCCGGGTGTGGTGGTCGGGCGACGGCGATCGGGAGGCGGCGATCAAGGAGGAGACGAAGGCGACGATCCGCTGCATCCCGCTCGAGCAGCCGAGCGGAGAGGGGGCCTGCATCGGCACCGGCCGTCCGGCCAAGCAGGTCGCGATCTTCGGCCGGGCGTACTAGTCCGCGGTCCGGAAACCTGAGCCCCAGTCGGTGTGGCTGGGCTCAGGTCGCGACGGAGACGCGCGTGACCGCCGCGAGAGGCAGCCGCACCGACTCCGTGCATGCCAGGCAGGAGAAGCTCAGCTCCTGGGAGTCGCGCGCGGTCAGCACCATCCGCTGGGCGCACTTCGCATGATGGATACCGCCGTCCAGCGCCCAGTACACGGCGTCGATCGGAACGGATGTCGAAGCGTCCATGGTCCAACCCTCCGAAAATTCAAGAGGCGAAACTCGTGCCAATGCTTGGACTGATGCGACGCTTCTAGGATTCAGTAGTTGGCCGTGCCGAGCCCCGATCGCCGTGTAAGGGAGATCACAGAGACAGGAAATCTTTACTCAGGGTGAACCGCCGAGCCTTTGCGCCTAGCGCTTGAGCCCGAGGATCAGGACGCCCGCGGCCACCAGCACGATGCCCAGCCAGTCGCGCGCCGAGGGCCGCTCACCCAGGAACAGGAACGCGAACACGGCCACCAGGACCAGGCTCAGCTTGTCGATCGGCGCCACCTTCGAGGCGTCGCCGAGCTTCAGCGCCCGGAAGTAGCAGACCCAGGAGGCGCCGGTGGCCAGGCCGGACAGGACCAGGAAGAGCCACGTGGTCGCCGAGAGCGTGAGGGGATTGCTCCACTTGCCCGTGGCGTACACGAACCCCGCGAGCACGACGATGATGACCGTCGTGCGGACCAGGGTCGCCAGGTCGGAATCGATCCCTTCGAGCCCGAGCTTGGCGAAGATGGCGGTGAGCGCGGCGAATGCCGCCGACCAGAGCGCCCAGTAGACCCAGCTGCTATCGCCGGTCATCACGCGGACCTGTCACCGCGAGGCCGGAGCGCTCGAACGCGCCCCGGCCTCGCCTCGGTGCTTTGGCACCTCAGCAGCAGCTGCCGCCCGACCCGCCGGCGATCTTCCGTGCTTCGATCAGCTCGACCCTGACGTCGTCGGGGGCCCACATGAACGCGATGCGCGGCCCGTTCGGCACCTGGATCGGCCCCTCCAGCAGGCGTGCGCCCAGGCCCTCGAGCCGCTTGATGTCGGTCTCGAGGTGCGAGGAGTCGAACCCGAAGTGCTCGAGCCCATGGTGGGCGCTGGCGTCGCCCGGACCGAGTCGCTCGCCCGTGCGCGCGCCGGAGATGTTCACGCCCATTCCGCCGTCCTCGCTCTGGCAGCGGACGAAGCGGTCGCCGAACACGCGCGTCTCGTCGCTCATGATCTTGAAGTTGAAGGCCTTCACGTACCATTCCGCCGTCTTCCGCGGATCGGACGCCTTCAGGTGGATGTGGTTGATGCGGAATGCCATGGCAGCCTCCTCTGTGGTTTCCGACTATGAGCCGCTCACGCCCTCGGCCAGGATGAGGCGCGAGCGCGTCGTCTTGATCCGGAGCGCTTTCGGGGCGCGATACTCCTCGCAGTCGTACCAGCGCTGGGCCTGCTCGACGGTCGGGAACTCGATCACGACCAGCCGCTTGGGCGCCCAGCCGCCCTCGAGGGTCTTGGTGGTGCCGCCGCGAACGACGTAGCGGCCGCCGTACTTTTCGATGGTTGGCGGCACGAGCTTCCGGTATTCCTCGAAGCCGGTCGGATCGGTCACGTCGACCTCGGCGATGATGTACGCGGGCATCGGCACCCCCTTCGGAGTGATAAGGTTCAGGACCCCTGATATACACCGAAACCAGGACTGAGGTGCGGCAATGGGACAGCTCGACGGACGGACAGTGCTCATCACCGGCGCGGCACGCGGCATCGGGGCCGCCTGCGCGCGCAGGCTCGCGGCCGACGGTGCCAGGCTCGTGCTGGCGGATCTCGATCCCGGCGTCGAGAAGGTGGCCACCGAGCTCGGACAGGTCGCGATCCGCACGGACGTGACGCGCCGAGAGGACATCGAGCGCATGGTCGAGGAGCCGTACCGCCGCTGGGGCCGGCTCGACGTCCTCTTCAACAACGCCGGGGTCATCCGCGTGCAGCCGATGCTCGACGTGACGGAAGACGAATGGGATCGCGTGATGAGCGTCAACTTGCGCGCGGTGTTCTTCGTGCTTCAGGCGGTGAGCCGGCGCATGGTGCGCCAGGATCCGATCACGGGCTCGGATCTGCGCGGCAAGCTCATCCAGACGGCGTCGATCGCGTCGTATCGAGGCGGGAACCACATGACGACGCCGTACTCAGCGTCGAAAGCCGGCGTGGTGAGCATCACCCGGTCGGCGGCCCAGGCGCTGGCTGGTCAGCGCATCACATCGAACTGCGTTTGTCCCGGCGCCGTCGACACGGCCATGTGGGAGCAGATCGACCGGGAGCTGGGCGCGATCGAAGGACTCGCACAGGGCGAGGCGTGGAAGCGCCGGATTCGCGCGATCCCGCTCGGCCGGCCGGAGCGCCCAGAGGACGTCGCGAGTGTGGTCGCGTTCCTGGCCGGGCCCGACTCGGACTACATGACCGGGCAGGCCATCAACGTCGACGGCGGGATCGTGATGGGCAACTGAGGCAAGACGCCATGAGTTGTCGGGCGCGCCATTCGGCGGCGGCGTGTTCTCATCGAATGATCCGATCCGCTCGAGCGAGCAGCGCAGCGGGAATCGTCACGCCGATCGCGCCGGCTGTCTCGAGGTTGATCACGAGCTCGTGATGCGTCAGTTGCTCCACGGGGAGGGCGCCAGGTCGGGCGCCTTTGAGGATCGTGTCAACGTACGCGGCGAGTCGCCGTCCGGTCTGGGCGCGGCTCGTGCCATACGCGATCAAGCCCGTGGTGTCTCCGTAGTTCCCCACGAAGAGTGTGGGCAGCCGATTCGTGATCGCCGCGTCGGCGATACGCCGTCGGTGCTCGATCGTCGCTGGCATCTCCAGGACCAACATGGCTTGTGCTCGTTCACGGCGAGCGGCATCGAAGGCAGCGGCTAGGTCGGGGTTCGATCCTTGAATCCTCAGTGTCTGTGCATGCAGGCCGGCTGCTCGGGCCTGCTGCTCATCCCAGGCTCTGGACACTTCCGGGGAGCCGGGAACGCCTCCGTCTCCGAGAAAAGCCACCCTGGTCAGCCCAAGGACGGCCTCCTTCAACAACTCGAGATGAGGCCTCATTTCCTTTGGATCGAAGCTGGTGAACCCAGTGAGATTGCCGCCGGGCTGCTGTCGATCTAAAACCAAACCAGCGGCAACCGGGTCGATGACCACTGCGAAGACAATCGGAATCGTCGAGGTGGCATTCTTGGCTGCGCGGGTCGCAACCCCACCCAGGGTCACGATGACGTCAACATCGAGTCCGACCAGCTCGGCGGCGAGTTCGGGCAGCCGCTCTAACCGTCCCTCGGGGCCACGAGCCTCGACGACGATGTTGCGGCCGTCGACATAGCCGAGCTCGGCAAGCTCTTCCCGGAGAGCCTGAAGGCTCCGGTTCTTGCCGGCTGCGCTGCCAGCCGATGGGAGGTAGCCAACCCGCCGCATTGTATTTGGCGCCTGCTCGGAAGAGAGGGAAGCGCCTCGGACGCAGCGGAGATTCAGTGCATGACCAAGCCGCCGTCGACGCTCAGCGCCTGGCCCGTCATGTAGCCCGACTTGCTCGAGACCAGAAAACCGATGACGTTGGCGACGTCCTCGGGACGTTCCATTCGCCCGAGGGGCACCGTGTTGGCGCGCTGGCGTGTGAACTCCTCGGCCGAGAGGCCCAGGAGCTTGCCTTGCTCGTGCGCCACCGCGTTCCACATGTCGGTCTCGACGAAGCCCGGGCAGACGCAGTTCACGCGGATGCCGTCGGCGGCGTGGGCTAGCGCGAGGCTCTTGGTCATGCTGACGACGGCGGCCTTGCTCGCGTTGTAGGGGAGATTGGTGCGGCTGCCGACCTTGCCGGCCATCGACGCGAGGCTGACGATCGCGCCACGCTTTTGCGCGATCATCGTCGGCAGGACCGCCTGGCTGGCGAAGAACACCGCCTTGGCGTTGACGTTCATGATCGCGTCCCAGTGCTCCTCGGTCACCTCGAGCGACAGCGCCGCGCGGTAGATGCCGGCGTTGTTGACCAGGATGTCGATACGTCCGAACTCGGCGCGCGCCCGGTCGGCCATGGCCTTCAGGTCGGCGCGCGAGGTCACGTCGGTGCGCACGACACTCACCTTGCGCCCGAGACCCTTCACCTCAGCGGCGGTGCGCTCCGCTCCGGCCTGATCCAGCTCGGCGACGATGATGTCGGCGCCCATTCCCGCCAGCTCCAACGCAGTGGCGCGCCCGATGCCGCGGCCCGCGCCGGTGACGATCGCGACCTGTCCTGATAGCTCCACGTGGTTCTCCTTTGTATGTCTGCGTTACACGTCGCGATTCTTGAGATGCGAAGCGCCCGGTTCAGGTCTTCACGGGCTCGATCACGCCCGCGGCATGCAGCGCGGCCAGCTCGTCCTTTCCCAGGCCGAGAACGTCCGCCAGCACGCGATCGGTATCCTGGCCGAGCAGCGGCGCCGGGCGCGCCACAGCGGGGTCGGCGCCATGAAGCCGGATCGGCGAGATCGGCACCTTCGTTTTCCCGCGACGCGGATGCTCGATCTCCTTCCAGACGCCGCGCGCGTTCAGATGCGGATCCGCTACCACCTCCGCCGCCGTGCGCACCGGCGCGCATGGCACGTGAGCCTCGGTGAGGATCTGCATCACCTCGTTCTTCGTCCTCTCGCGCGTCCACGCCGTCACCATCGCGTCGATCTCCTCCACCTTCGCGGCGCGGCCGGGCGTGGTGGCATAGTCCGGATGCGCCAGGAGATCCTCGCGGCCGAGCACCTTGGTGATGCTCTCCCAGTGACGGTCCGACGCGGTGAAGATCGCGATGTGGCCGTCGCGCGTCTCGTAGACGTTGTACGGCGCCATCGCGAGCGCGGGGTGCCGATTGCCGGTGCGCGGCGGGACCTTCGTGTCGCCGTCCATGAAGACGCCGAGCGCGCTGGCCAGCGCGATGATCGCGGCGTCGAGCATGGCGACCTCGACGAACTGTCCCTGTCCGGTGCGCTCACGCTGCACCAGTGCGCCCAGGATGCCGGCGAAGAGGTGCACGCCGCCGAGGAAGTCGCAGACGGCCGGGCCGGCCTTGACGGGCGGGCGATCGGCGTAGCCGGTGGCGTTCATGATGCCGCTCATCGCCTGGATCGTCAGATCCATCGCCGGCAGATCGCGGTACGGGCCGGAGAGGCCGAAGCCCGTGCCGCTGCCGTAGACCAGGCGCGGGTTCTCCTCGTGCAGGACCTCCCAGCCCAGGCCGAGGCGATTCATCACGCCGGCGGCGAAGTTCTCGACGACGACGTCGGCCTTGCGCGCGAGCTTGAGAAAGAGCGCCTTGCCGTCGGGATGCTTGAGGTCCAGCACCACCGACTCCTTGTTGGAGTTCAGCATCACGAGCGGGTAGGGCTCGACCTGGCGCTTGCGGCGCCGGACGATGTCGCCCTCGGGCCCCTCGATCTTGAGGACGCGCGCGCCCATGAAGCCCAGCAGCAGCCCGCAGTACGGGCCGTTGTAGATCTGACCGAGGTCGAGCACGAGCATGCCCTCGAGCGGGCGCCGGATTCCGTTCGTGGTCGTCATGACGTGCGGCTCGTCAGGCGCTCGCCGGCGCGATCATGGTCTTCACGCCGCGTCCGGCCGCCGCGTGCACGAACGCGTCGGCGATCCGTTCGAGCGGGAATTGCGCCGTGACCAGGCGCTTGAGACCGAGCTTCGGCATGAGCGCGAGCGCGCGCTTGTACGCGGTGCCGCGGCCGAACGCGCCGCCGATCCGGATCTCGCGGAAGTGGACGTCCCAGAGGTCGAGCGGCAGCACGCTGCCCTTGGGATTCACGCCGACCAGCTGGAAGAAGCCGTTGGGACGGGTCAGCCCGATCGTCTCCTTGACGAGCTCGGGCTTGCCGACCGCCTCGCACACGACGTCGGCGCCGCGTCCCTTGGTGAGCTCCATCACGCGCTCTCTCAGGCTCTCGCGCGTCGGGTCGATGACCACGGCGGCGCCGAGGCTCTTGGCCATCTTGCGCCGTTCCTCGATCGGGTCCGAGAGGATCAGCCGCTTGGCGCCCAGACGCCCGGCCAGGACCATCGTGACGAGCCCCATGATGCCGCCGCCGACGACGAGCACGGTCGCGCCGCGAGGCATCTGGAAGGTCTCGAGACCGGCCAGGCAGCAGGCCGCCGGCTCTGTCATCGCCGCGGTGACCGGATCGAGACCGCGCGGCAGTGCGTGCACGTTACGCGCCGGCAGGGCGACGCGCTCGGCGAAGCCGCCGACGCGCACGCACTGGGAGCATTGGCTGATGCGCCCCGCGGCGCACTCGGCGCACTTGCCGCACCCGTAGGACGGCTCGCAGCCGACGGTGCGGCCGATCAGGCTCTTGCTGACGCCGCGCCCGACCTCGCGCACGACGCCGGTGTACTCGTGGCCGAGCACGAGCGGCGGCTTCCACGGAAAGAGGCCCTGCGTCGCGTGGACGTCCGTGCCGCAGATGCCGGCGGCGTGCACGTCGACGACGACCTGGCCGGGCCCGGCAACGGGCTCCGGCGCCGAGTCGATCGTGAAGCGGCCTTCGCCCTGCCAGGTGGCGACCTTCATATCAGCACCTCACCGCGCTGGTGTCGTGTCGGCGTGCTGCGAGAACCTCGGCATCACCTCGGTCGCGAGCAGCTCCATCGATCGGCGCCAGAGCTTGGGCTGGTCCCAGTCCTGACCCGACATCAGGAGCGTCCCGAAGTGGCCGATCTCCTCGCGCAGGGCCACGAGCTGGTCGAGCACACGCCGCGGGCTCCCGGCGATGACCAGCGCGCGCTTGACCGCATCGAGTGTGACCGCCTCGTCGGGCATGTCGAGATCGGGCTTCAGCATGAACAACGCCTTGCGGCCCTTCGAGAAGCTGTGAATGAAGAAGTGGTAGTAGAACGACAACCCGCTGTCAGGATCCGACAGATAGTCTTCAGACTCGCTGTCCGTCTCGGTCACGAGGACGGTACGAGATACGCGCCAGACGCTGGAATCAGGACGGCGGCCGACGTTCTCGCACCCTTCCATATATCGCTCCCAGTGGCCGCGCAGGTAGCGGCGATGGAAGAACTGACCGGAGATCGGAATCCAGCCGCGCTCGCCGGCGGTGCGGGCGCTGGCCGAGTTCGGCGTCAGGATCGAGAGCGCGATCGGCGGATGCGGTTGCTGGAACGGCCGGGGGATGTAGCCGACCTTGAACTCGGGCCAGATGGCCTGCTCGAGCGAGATTTTCCAGAATCGGCCGTCGATCCGGTAGGGCGGATCTTGCGCCCAGAGCTTCAGGATCATGTCGATGGACTCGAGCACCATCTGGGGCCGTAGCTCCGGCGCGCCCGAATCGAAGAGCTCGAGATCGCTGACCAGGCCGCCCGGTCCGATACCCATGATGAAGCGGCCCCGCGCGAGCTGATCGAACATCGCCACCTGCGCCGCGATGGTGGCCGGGTGCACGTGGGGCATGTTGATCACGCCCGTCCCGAGGCGGATGTTGCTCGTGCGGTTGATCACGGTGGCGAGGAAGATCAGCGGCGAGGTGATGCGCTCGCTCCACGAGCTGAAGTGCTCGCCGACGAAGGCCTCGGAAAAGCCGAGCCGATCGGCCAGGATGATCGCTTCCTGGTCCTCTTCGAGCAGATCGGCGTAGTCGCGCGACGGATGGTGGAAGGGCATCGTGAACATGCCGAGCCTGACGGTCACGGGAGCGCTCCTTTCGCTCCGTGAGGCTATCACATTCATAGGCGCGCCTCGGCCGGCGGCCCCATGACATACAATCCGCCCAATCTCTCGAAAAGGAGCCCGACCATGGCCGTGAGCGAGACCTACGAAAAGGGACGCGAGATGCGCCGCCAGCTGCTGGGCGACGCGTACGTCGAGCGCGCCAGCCAGACCGCGTACAACGACCCGATCATGAAGAAGTTCATCGACGTCGCCACCGAGACCGTCTTCGGCGCCCTGTGGACGCGGCCGGGGCTCGATCTGAAGACCCGCACGTTGATCTGCGTGGTGTCCGACGCGGCGACCGCGCGGACGCCGGAGCTCGCGATCCATCTGCGGATGGCGCGCCGGCAAGGCTGGAGCGAGGACGAGCTGATCGAGGTGCTGCTACATCTCTCGGGCTATGTCGGCGTGCCCCTGATCCGCGAGGCGATGCTGACCGCGAAGGAAGTCTTCAGCGAGATGAAGAAGGAGCGCTGAGCGGCGACCGGCTCAGGTGAGGAAGCGCCGGTAGGCCAGGGCGACGATCAAGGCGAGGGCGAGCTGGAACAGGTCCAGAGGGGAGATTACCGGCATCATGATTTTCGCCACCCTCCCACAGGGTGTCTGCTTCGTTTTCGGTTTTCGCCGATCGCCTGTCGCCGCCGACACAACTGCAATCGACGTACCTCGGCCACGCTCGGCACCGGTCGCGGTGCACCAACACCGCGAAAGGCCACGGCGATCGGGGCGCGGCGCCGCGCGAGCACTGAGACCTCGCCGGTCCGCCGCGCCCTGAAACCGTAAACTTCTCCGACGCCGGGCCGCTCGGCTTCCAGAATTTGGGATTGCCCCGGGCGTGCTATCGTCGGCCCGGGAGGTCCCCATGTCCGTCGTCCTGGTCACCGGCAGCAGCACGGGCATCGGCCTCGCCACGGCGCTTCACTTCGGGCGCCTTGGCGACGAAGTCTACGCCGGGGTTCGCAATCCCGCCACCGCAAGCGAGCTCACAGGTGCGATCCAAGCCGAGAAGCTCTCGATCCGGCCGATCACCCTGGACGTCGACGACGATGCCTCGGTGAAGTGCGCGGTCGGCGAGGTGCTGGCGCGATCCGGGCGCGTGGACGTGCTCGTGAACAACGCGGGGATCGGTGGCGGCGGGCCGGTCGAGGACGTGCCGGTCGACTGGGTGAAGAGCCTGTTCGAGACGAACTATCTCGGCGCGATCCGCATGATCCAGGCGGTGCTGCCGGGAATGCGCGAGCGCCGGAGCGGCGCCATCGTCAACGTCAGCTCGATCGCCGGCCGGCTCGCCATCGCCGGGCACGGGCACTATTCGGCGGTGAAGCACGCTCTCGAGGCCATCAGCGAGGCGCTCGCCCAGGAGGTGCTGGAGTTCGGGATCCGGGTGGCGATCGTCGAGCCCGGCGTGGTCGTCACGCCCATCTTCACCAAGGCCAAGCGGTTCGCCGATCCGAAGTCGCCGTACGCGGCGCACGTGCACCGCCTGTTGCTCTTCTATCAGATGCAGATGAAGATGCCGAGCCAGCCGGCCGACGTCGCCCGCGTCATTCACGAAGCGGTGACGACGAAGACGCCGAAGCTCAGGTATCTGGTGGGCCGAGACGCTGAGATGCTGGTCGCCGGGAGGCGCAAGCTCACGGACGAGGAGTACATCGACACCGGGAAGGCCATGCCCGACGCGGAATATCTCGACCTGATGCGGCAACGGTACGGATTCCAGTGGTGAGCGCGAAAGCGCGGGAGGAATCGTCATGAGCGGGACTCAGAAGATCACGGTTCTGAATCCGATGGGGTTCGCGCCGAAGGTGGTCGCGAAGCCGCTGGCGCCGCGCCTGTCGACGCTCGAGGGCAAGACCGTCTACCTGGTCGACTGTCGCTTCGACGACTCCGACGTGTTCTTGAAGCAGATGCAGGCGTGGTTCGGCGAGCACATGCCGGGCGTCCGCACAGTGTTCAAGCCGATCTCGAGCGTCTATCTCAAGGACGATCCGACCACGTGGGAAGAGATCAAGGCGAGGGGGCACGCCGCGATCGTCGGCGTCGGCCACTGAAGCACCTGCGCGCCGGCGGTCGCCGCGCACGCGATGACGATCGAAGCGCAATACGGAGTGCCCACCGTCGCCATGCACACCGACAAGTTCGACCGCGTGGCCCGCTCGGTGGCCGCGGTCAACGGCATGTCGGAGCTCCGCCAGGTCTTCGTCCCTCAGCCGATCATGGGCAAGTCGCCGCGCGAACTCCGCGCGTACGTCGACGGCAAGGATCCGCTGACCGGGCGGCCCGTCATGCAAGAGGTGCTCGAGGGGCTCACGATGCCGTTCGACGGCCGAGGCGTCGGCACGATCGAGTACGACCGCTCGACGCCGCGGCTGGTCGATGCCGACACCGAGGAGAACCTGCATCAGCGGTTCATGGAGAACCGGTGGACGGACTACCTGCCGATCGTGCTGCCGACCGAAGAGCGGGTGGGGGCGATGCTGGCTCGCACGAGCCGTAAGCCCGACGAGGTCGTGGGTCGGATGCGGCCGACGCACTTCCGGGAGGCCTGGGAATACACGGTCGAGAAGGTGGCGGTGAACGCGGTGATGGCTGGCGCGCGCCCCGAATACTTCCCGGTGATTCTGGCGCTGGCGGCGACCGGCGCGAGCGCGCGCGGCAGCACGACCAGCTCGATGGCGGCGATGGCGGTGGTCAACGGCCCGGTCCGCCACGAGATCAAGATGAACGCGGGCACGGGTGCGCTGGCGCCGTACAACCACGCCAACGCGACGATCGGGCGCGCCTACGGGCTGCTCTCGCAGAACCTCCAGGGCGGCTCGGTACCCGGGCTCACCTACATGGGCTCGCAGGGCAACAACTACGCCTACAACAGCATCACGTTTCCGGAGAACGAAGAGCGGAGCCCGTGGGAGCCGTTCCACGTCCAGCACGGGTTCCGCCCGACCGACAGCACCGTCAGTGTCTTCAGCGGCTGCCGCGCTACCGCCTACACGCTGGGGATCCGCGAGAAGCACTGGCGCGAGCACGTCCGCAACATGCTGCGCGGCATGGATCCGCACATTCCGCCGGTGTTCGTGCTCGATCCGATCACCGCGCGCCAGTTCATCGATCGCGGCGGGTTCACCAAGAAGGACGCGCTGATCGACTGGGTCTACGAGAACGCGCGCATGCCGGCCGGCGAGTTCTGGGACTACCAGCTCGTGCAGAACTACCTCTACCCGCGCGCGACGTTCGGCGAGGAGCCGTGGGCCAGCAAGCTCAAGGCGGCGCCCGACGAGATGATCCAGATGTGGAAGCGCGAGGACATCCACGTCGTGGTCGTTGGCGGCGAGACCAACGGCTACTGGCGCATCATGGGCGCGACGTACGCCAAGACGGTTTCGGTCGACGACTGGCGGTAGCGTCGGTCTGACTACGCACTAGCCGTCGCGCACTCTGGTTCTTTGGTGGCGGATCCGCGGCCATCTTAAGGTGATGGTATGCCTACACGCCATCACCGCTCATCGGCGCGCTGGAACACGATCGCATTACTGGCCGTCCTGACGCTCGGGCTGCTTGGCGCGGTGCCGCTCCCGGGGGCCGGGCCGGCTCAAGTCGCGTTCCCGTCCGCTCCCGCCCCGGGCCGATTCGTCGTCGACGACGCGAAGCTGATTGCCCCGCTCGATCAAGTCGATCTCGAAGGACTTGCCACGGAACTCAAGCGTGAGCACGGCTATCCCATCACCGTGGTCACGATTCGGTCGCTCGCGGCTCAGGGCGCCTCGGGCTACACCATCGAGCGCTACGCCTCCGAGATGCTGAAGGCATGGCCGCCCGACGCGGACCGGCAGGGCTATGGACTCACGCTCCTGGTCGCGGCGCAGGATCGCCTCGCCCGCATCGAGCTCGGGTCCGCGTGGCGTGGGGCCCACGATGGTCGCGCTCGGGAGATCATGGACCACCTGATCCTGCCGGCGTTCCGTCGCGGCGAGATGTCCCAGGGGATTCTGGCCGCCGTGAAGGGATTCGATGCCATGGGCCGCGGACGTCGACTGCCCGGCGAGTCGATGTTTGGGCGGATGAGTCCCGCCGCCCTGGCGCCGACGGATCAGCCGTGGTGGCTCATGCCGGCGATGGCCGCGGGCGTCGTTCTGTTCGTCCTCGGTGTCGTCTCGCTTGCTCGCCGTGGGCGAAAAGGGCTCGCGTGGGCGGCCGTCGGGTTCGTGGGCGCGATCCTGCTCTCGCGGGTGATCGCCATGGCCACAGGCCGTGACTCGGGCGATAGCGACAGCTCGGCGGAGAGCACCGGCGCGACCGGAAAGTGGTAGTCGCGCTCAGAGCTTGAGCAGGCGCTCCAGGTTTCGCCAGAGGATCGCTTCCTTCTCCGCCTGCGTGAGGCTGTCCATGGCGAGGATCCACGACACCGGCCAGTCGAGGGCCATGTCGTAGGGCCAGTCGGTGCCGAACACCACGCGGTCGGCCCCGACGGTGTCGATCAGGAAACGGAGCGCCGGTTCCGTGTAGACGATGCAGTCGTAGTAGAAGCGCCGTAGATACGCGCTCGGCGGCTGGCTGATGTGAGCGCGCGCCTCGGTGCGAACCTTCCAGCCGTGATCCATCCGGCCGATCCCGTAGCAGGTGTAGCCGCCGCCGTGGCCGAGCACTATCTTGAGGTCGGGACACTCGTCCATCACGCCCCCGGACACCAGGGTCGCGAACGTGACCGCGCGGTCCACGAGGTTGCCGATGCTGTTGGGCAGGTGATAGCGCCGGGTCCGCTGGGTCACGAGCGTCTCGCCGGCCTGATGGAAGAAGATCAGCGCGCCGAGCTGCTCCGCAGCCTTCCAGAACGGCCGGAACTCCGGCTCCTCGAGCGTGCGGCCGTTGACGTGGTCGTTGATCTCGGCGCCCTTGAGGCCAAGGCGGATCACACAGCGCTCGAGCTCGGCGATCGACGCTTTCACATCCTGCATCGGCAGCGTCCCGAGCCCGGCGAACCGGGTGGGCCACGCGCGCGTCATCGACGCGATCTCGTCGTTGGTCTCCTGCGCGGTCGCCGTCGCGAGCTTGGCGTCGAGCTGGTAGTTGTAGAAGCCCACGTAGGGCGAGACCACGTGCACGTCGACTCCGAGCGAGTCCATGTCGGCCAGCCGCTCCTCGGGTGTCCACTTCGCACGCGGCGGCAGCGCCTGCCGATTGCTGCCGACGATCGCGATCTCCTGACCGCGCTCGTCCTTCTCGCGCCGCAGCGTGTGCCAGTTGCCGCCGTTCTCGGTGGCCTTCCAGAAGCACTGCGGAGTCAGATGTGCGTGAACGTCGATGCTACGCATGGTCCCCTCCTGGGCCTGCTATCCTTGCCCCGTGCCCGCACGCATCGCGGCGATCGGAGTGAGTCACTGGCATTCGCTGTACGACTCCGCCTACCTGCGCCATCTGGCCGGGATGCCCGACGTGCGGCTGGTCGCGCTCCAGGACACGAGCGCGACGATCGCCGCCCACCGTGCCGCCGAGCTCGGCGATCCGCCGGTCTACACCGACTACCGGCGCATGCTGCTGGACGTCAAACCCGACTTCGTGATCGCGCTCGGCCGACACAGTAGCATGGCCGAGACCGCGCTCTATCTACTCGATCAGGGCTATCCGTTCCTGATGGAAAAGCCGATGGGCGTCGACGCCGAAGAAGTTGGGCGGATAGCCGAACGCGCCGCCGCGAAGAACGCGTTCGTCGCGGTGCCGCTGGGCCAGCGCTATCAGCCCTTCGTCGCGCGCGCCCGAGCGCTCTCCGCCCAGGCGAAGTTCGGTCCGCTATCGCACATCTACTTCCGCCTGAACCGGCCGACCTCGTCGCGCTACGTCGCCTGGGACGCGCCGTGGATGCTCGATCCCCGCGATGCCGGCGGCGGCTGCCTGCGCAATCTCGGGCCGCACGGCTTCGATCTGTTCACGTTCCTGACCGGCGAGGATGCGCAGGTGACCGGTGCCCAGATCAGCGCGCGCGCCCTCGATCGCGCGGTCGAGGACTACGCCTCGGCCCTGCTGCGCTCGGCCGGCGGTGTGCTGGGGACGATCGAGGTCGGCAACACGTTTCCGCGCGCCGGCACCGACGGCGAGCTGAAGATCGCCTGGCGCGACGCGATCCTGAGCTTGAAGGACGACACGATTCGGTTGACGACGGCGGAGGGCGAAGAGTCCAGACCGGGCGCGGCGCCCGAGCCGCTCGCGCTGACCGCGCTGCGGGACGCGCTGGATCACTGGCGGCGGGGCGAGCCGCCGCCGATCAGCGTCCACGATTGCTTGCGCGCCGTGCGGCTGATCGATCAGGCGTACGCGCTGGCACGACGCTCCCGGAGCTGATCGCGCTCGCGCGAGGGCGCTGAAAACGAATGCGGCGTGCCGCGGCGGCTGGATCGCCGGTCGGCACGCCGCGAAAGCGTCGTGGTTCGGTGGCGGCGCTACTTCTTCGCCATGCCGAGCCGCTGCTCGAGAATCAGCCGCACTTCCTGCGCGGCCGCGCGCCACAGCGGGCCACCCGGCGCCGCGTAGAGCTCACCGACCTGCTTGCGCATCTCGTTCATCGCCTCGTCGGCCTTCTCCTTCGGGGCGACGTCCGTGGTCTTCGCGCGGATCTGCGCGGCCTTGCCCGTTGCCGCGTGAGAGCGCTCGATCCAGCGGCCGATCTCGTTCCAGTCCTTGTCGAAGAACGCGACGACCGGAATGGACTGATAGCCGTTGTTCAGGTAGGTGTCGCGGAGATCGGCTTCCTTGTCGCGGAAGAAGACTCGAAGCTCGCAGCCCGGAATCGCTTCGCAGATGTGGGCGAGCAGGGGCGAGTTGCGATGCACGTCGCCGCACCAGTTCTCGGCCAGCATCATGGCGTACTTGACCCCGTTGACGCTGCCGAAGAACTTTCGCTCGTCGTCGGTCAAAGTCGACTTGCCGTAGTAGTCCTCGGTGCGCGCTCTGGTGTCGCCCATCTGGGCCATGTAGTCCTTCCAGGACAGGCCTTTGGAAAAGCGCTGGGCGTCGATCGGAATCTTCAGCTGGGCCATCGAGTCTCTCCTTTGTTGGTGTTCGAGCTACGGGCCCTTGTTATACACCAAAAGGGAAGGCCGCGACAGCGCTGGCCAGACGACGTCAGCGCGGTTGAACCGACCGACAGTCTGTGGCACCCCCGCGACGGAAACGGCAATCGCGGTGCTGAAGCCCACGGGGTTCCGCGGCGCAACTACCCGATTTTTAGCGCGTTCATCCATGGCATACCCATTGCTCGATCCCCTTGGGGCGTATTGCGCGCGGATGCTACGGCGCGCAACCGGAAAGGGGATGCCGGTCATGAAGCGCGCGGTCGGCGTCGTTGTCGTGATGGTGATGCCAGCGATGGTGGCTACCCCTGCCGCCGCCGAGTGGCGTTTGTACGTGAATCGAGACAACAAAGCGTGGGCGCTGGAACGCACCTATATATCGAACGACGAATGCGATCGCGCCGCGCGGTCCCTCTATAAGTCAGGTCAGGCGCTCGGAGTCGGCTGCGCCGAGTACCCCGCCCAGAACGCGGCACAGCCGGCTGCGTCGCGTCCCGCCGAGTCCGCGCGCGCAAACCCGGCGGCGCCTCGTCAGGTCGTTCGCGCCGAGGAGCCTGCGCGGGTGAGCGCGTCGCGCTCGAATCCGCGTGTCGCGGAATATCCGGTGCGGCCGACGGCCGCGCGCCAGGCGCCGCTCGCCAAGCCGCCGGCTGCCTCGCAGTCTCATCCGGCTGCGGTCATCTTTCCGCCGTCGGGCGGTATCGAGATCCGCTACGAAGAGCCCGCGAAGCCGGCTGCGGTGGCCGCGCCGCCCAAGCCCGAGCCGCGGCGTCAAGCCGCGCCGCCTGCTGCGCAGCAGCACGTCGAGGACGACAAGAGCTCGCCCGCGGTGATGCTCGCCCGGGCCGCGGCCGAAGGAACCGCGGCGTCGACGCGCGAAACGGCCGCCGAAGTCGTGGCACGCGAGGCCGCCGTCGCCGCCGACAACGCTCAGCGTCGCAATCTGCTCGCCGTTTTTGGGGGCGTCGTCCTCGTGCTCGGGACCGGAGTCGCCTACAGCGTCTATCGAGCAGCGCGCACGAGCCCGCTGCGGGCAGTAGCCGTGTGCCTGATCGAGCTCGGCGTGCTGACGGCGGCGCTCGCGTATCCCGTCGTCGAGATGTGGACCAAGCTCAAGATAGCGAGCTCGATCATTCCGTCGCTGATGTCCGGCGTGCTGGCGGGCCTGGTAGTCGCGGGCGTCGGGGGCGGCGTGCTGGCCATCGAGCTGGCGCGCAGGGCGCGGCGCCCGAGCGGCCCGGCTCCTGTGATGCTCCACGATGTCATCCCGGCGGAGCGCAAGCCACAGACGCCGGTCGAGCCGCTCAAGCCCGTCGAGCAGGCGAGGGCCGCGGAACCCGTCAAGGCAGTCGAGCCGGCCAGGCCCGCTGAGCCTGTGCGACCACTGCAGCCGGTCCGCCCTCTCGACTCTGTGCATCCGTTCATCGCGCCCAGGCCACCCGAGCCGCCCAAGCCGGAACCCACCACGGCGCCAGAGCCCGCCAAGCCGGCGGAGCCCGCCAAGTTGGCGGAGCCAGTCACTTCGCCTGAGCCCGTCACGTCGCCTGAGCCCATCAAGTCGTCCGACGCGGCGCCGGTGGCCGGAGGCTCCTGACCCGACGGCTCGCTATCAGGGACTACAATCCCTGATCATGCTCGAGTTCGCCCACTTCGACCGCCGTCGCTATCCGACCGCCTCGGTGCGCGAAGGCTACCGCGACTGGCTCAGGTCGTACGAATCCACGGTGGAGGACGAGATGGACCTCGTGCTCCTCGCCGCGCTCGAGTCGGTGCCGTGGCCGGCGGTGAAGCGCGCGGCCGATCTCGGATGCGGAACCGGCAGGACCGGCGCCTGGCTGCGCGCCCGCGGCGTCGCGCAGCTCGACGGCATCGACCTGACGCCCGAGATGCTCGACGCGGCCCGCGCCCGCCAGATCTACGATCGCCTCGCGCAGGCGGACGTCGCCGTGACCGGACTGGACGCTGGGGTCTACGACCTCGTGACGACGTGCCTCGTCGAGGAACACCTGCGCGACCTGGGCCCGCTCTACCGGGAAGCGTCGCGCTTGCTCCGGCCGGGCGGTCACTACGTGCTGGTCGGCTACCATCCGCACTTCATCATGACGGCCGGGATGCCGACACACTTCGACCGCCCGACCGGCGAGTCCGTGGCGATCGAGACGTACGTCCATCTCATCAGCGACCATGTGGCCGCGGCGCGCGCGGCGGGGCTGACGCTCGTCGAGATGCGCGAGCGTCTCGTGGACGACCGCTGGATCGCCCTCAAGCCGCGATGGGAGCCCTACCGGCATCATCCCGTGAGCTTCACGATGGCGTGGAGAACGGGGTGATCCCGAACACGGCGCTCGGCCCGACCGGCCGGTAATCGCGGTCCTCGATCCACGTCTTCGCCATCTCGATCGCGTAGACGTCGGCGTCCATCGCGGTGTCGAACGTCACGCTCAGCAGCGCGCGGACGTCATGGGTGCAGAACCGGCCACGATCGACACGGCTCACCAGCGCGCGCGGGCACCAGCGGTAGCCGTCCGCTTCGTACGACCGTGGATCGATCAGCCATCCCCTGTGCTCGATCGCGCTCATCGTCGTAGCCACTCCTCACGCTCCTTCCCTCGGCGGCCTGCGTGAATGTTCGTGTCTCGTCGCGCGCCGTCGCGTGCAGAGGCGATGCCAGACCGACTCGCGCGCGCATCGACGCGCGAATTCGCGGGATTCGATCGCGGCAATCCAAAACGTGTGGCTATTCAGCACACGGCGCGGCTCACGCCGAGTCACGCGCGCGATCACATTCGACAGTCGCGCGTCTCGACGCTGACGCAGCTGCAAGAAATTCTCAGTCTTGCGAATCCCGCGGTGGATCTGTGATAGAAGTCTCAGGGTGCGTCCGGCCCCGCGCCGCTGGCTGATCGTAGCCGCGCTGTTCACGGTGACCTACGGCGTCTCGACTCCACTCGCGGCCTACGGCGTGTTCCTGCCCGTCTTCGCCGAGACGTTCGCGTGGAGCCGCGGCGCCATCTCGTCCGCGCTGTCGCTGAATCTGCTGATCGGCGGTGTGGCCGGCTTCGCGATCGGCGCGCTGGCCGACCGCCATGGCCCGCGCGTGATGCTCATCGTGACGGTGATCCTCGCGGGCTCGGCCTTCGCGCTGGTCTCGGTGGTCAGCGCGCTATGGCAGCTCTATCTGCTGGTCGGCGTCCTCGGCGGCATCGGGATGTCGAGCTTCTATCTCCTCTCGACCACCACGGTCACGCGCTGGTTCGACGAGCGCCGCGGCCTGGCGCTGGCGCTCGTCCTGGTCGGGTTCAACCTCGGCTACATCTCGGCCGGGCCGCTGTCGGCGTGGCTCATCGCCCGCGTCGGCTGGCGCGCCGCCTATGCGCTGCTCGGCAGCGCCAGCGCTGTCGTCACGACGCTGGCGGCACTGAGCGTTCGCCTGCCGGGCGTTCGCGAGGT
>JACXTT010004159.1_pt1 | contig 21646 bp, 17 predicted proteins | sample 9270951 | NCBI WGS metagenome assembly JACXTT01 (sample SAMN15532306, study PRJNA645909) | rock metagenome | isolation source: weathered quartz diorite | place: Puerto Rico | collected 2017-06-21
AAGACTCGGTGTAATGAAATGTAAATAATTGTTTTCAAAGCCTTATGTAAGGCTCCGCCGACGACCTACCACGTTGCGTCGCAGAGTTCCATATCGGGGCATCTATTGTAATGCCTCCGACGCGCTCGACAAGACTTTAGTCGCTACTTTTTTTGGCCTTCGGGCCGCTCGGTTTTGGGCTATTTTCGGGTCGTTCTAAAGACGTAGTCCCAGAGGGGTGAGCTCAAACATCCGCAACGCCATAGTCTGTAAAATTATTTATCTTTTCGCTGCGAGCAATGGGCTTGTTGGGTCGACAATCGCAGCTGTCACGGAAGGCGCCGTCACCCGGCATTTTGGTTCATTCGCTCGACCCTCGAAAACAGACTGTACCGTTTGTCGAAGATGAAATCGACAAGCAACCGGCTCCAGGACGTGTGATATTTGAGCGTCTCATAAAACTCTGGCGCGAGCACGCGCAGCGTGGGCAGTCGGTTCCAGGGAATCGACGGAAAATCGTGGTGCTCATTATGATATCCGACATTGAGCGCGATCAGGTTAATCGGGCCGTAGTAACTAAACGTCTCCTGGCTGCTGTCGTAAGTGTAATGCTCTTGAATCCAGCGCGCGCCGACCGGATGCAGGCCGATTGAGAGCAAAAATGAAAACGCCAGATAAAGCAGTCCGGGCCAGCCGCAGAAATAAATCAAGACGGCGTCGTATGCTGCTGCGACCAGAAAATTTACAAAGCTCCACCGGCTCCACATGGTGATCGCTTTGAGTCGGGGCGGACGCGTCAGTTGGAAAAAGGGAAAGAGCAGGAGCCAAAGCGCTTTGGAATACCACTTGTTGCCGATCAATCTCGCTTCCCAACGATTCGGCATATCAGCGTCAGAATCGTAATCGCCCTGATGTGCGTGATGCTGCAGATGATACACGCCGAACCCGATCGCTCCTGGAAGAAGGTTTGGGAGATCAGCAAGAATTGCGACGAGTTTGTTCCAACTCCTTCGCTTGAAAATGAGGTTGTGCGTCGCGTCGTGAATGACCACGTACATGCTGTGATTTAGAAACGCGCCCAAACAAAAGGCGATGAGCAAGCTTAGCCACCAGTAACTCCAGCCGAACCTGCCCATCACAAACGCAATGGCCGTCTGGGTCGAAAAGACCAGTAACATGATCGCCGCTGTGAAGGGATTTCGCCCAATCAGTTGTCGAACCTCGGGATGTGCTTTGACGATGGCACGCGTCCGCGCCGGATGCGGCTGATCTAAATTCGACTGATAAAAGGCGGTGGACATCGGTCTTTGTTTATTTACGCAATCCGGGCGGCAAACGTAGTCTTTCAAACGCAAACACTCAATCGGATCGTCGCCGACGCCTGCGAAGCGGCAAATGACCGATGCCAGCGCAATTCGACAATGGACTTATTTTTCGGTTGACTGCGGTCGCCATCTTGCAAACGGCCTGGGACCAAGAAGTGCTGCCTACTACTTTGTGATCCGACGGCAGATCGCAAATAGCCAGCGCCAAAAAAATCGAAGAGCGATTCCAAAAGACATCTTCGATCGGCCGCGGGCGCGGTCCTTAAACGCAATAGGAACTTCGACCACCCTTAGAGTTGGGCGTCCCCGTGCAATCACTTCAAAGGCGATTTTGAAGCCGATCGCTGGGCCAACAAAGTTCATAAGGCGCGAACGCGCGATGGCAAAGAATCCGCACATGGAATCGTGCACACCGGTCAGTGGGTAAGCCAGTCCCGACCCGGCGCGCGAAAGGATTCGCCGCCAGAGAGGCCAGCCTGGTGTCGAGCCACCCTTAACGTAACGGCTTCCAATTACCATGTCTGCCAATCCTGCCCGTAACGGGGCCAGCAGGTCATTAATTCGTCCGGGCGGATGGCTCAGGTCGCCATCCATTACGAGTAACAGCTCTCCGCTTGCCGCCGTTGCGCCCGCGATAATCGCGGCAGCCAATCCCGGGGCGGCTGAATCTTGTTCGACCAATCGAATTGGATGACTTGCTGCAAAAGAGCGAATAACGTCGGTTGTGCCATCAGTCGAATGATCATCAACAAAGATAATTTCACGAAACCCGATATTTGCAGCGAGAATCTCCGATATCAGCGGAGCGATATTCTCCACTTCGTTGCGGGTTGGAATAATAATCGAAGCGGAGAGATCGGATCCAGACATATTCGAATGAGATTACCCCCACGGGAGGCGCGATCTTAATGGGAGTCGAACGCACGTTCAACATTTCACAAGACCGCACCAGAAATTTTGGGTAAACCGATGACAAGGCAGCGGTTTCGCTTTCATCAAGGCGGAGAGACGCCCTGGGGTGGCCTGGATGCACTGGCACGAGCGGTTCCGAATTGGCTGCTGGTGGATATCTTACCTCCGCTTGTGGTCAGTCGGATGGCTTTGATCCTCCTGGCGTGGCTCTGTTTTCACCTTTTCCAGTTTCCTTTAAAAAACAGTAAGTGGGAAGTTGGCGACAACGGGGTGGCGAAGAGCATCGCCGGGCACCTTTCACCCAACGTTCATCCATTCGTTAACATGTGGTCCCGGTGGGATGCCGGATGGTATCTCGACATTGCCAAGAACGGCTACCAGTTTCGTCCACGGGAACAATCCAATGTGGCGTTTTTTCCCCTCTATCCCTACGCCGTTCGGCTGGTGCACAGTGTTATCCGACTTCCTGGCGATGCGGGATGGCTTTTAGCTGCGATAATTGTGTCAAACACCGCCTTGCTGGTTGCGCTTATCTATCTGCATCGACTGGTTTGCCTGGATTACGATCGCAGCACGGCAGCTCGGGCAGTTCTCTACTTGTGCGTCTTTCCGACAACTCTCTTTTTGTCGGCTGTTTATTCTGAATCCCTATTCCTCGCCTTGGTTGTAAGTGCTTTCTACTATGCGCGGTCAGCCCGATGGGTAACTACCGGCGTGCTGGCCGCGGCAGCGACCCTCTGCCGACCGGCTGGACTTTTGCTCGTGGTGCCTCTTGGATTTGAATATCTATCTCAAAAAGAATTCTGCGGGCGGCGGATTGGGATCGATTCCCTCGCCCTGATTCTTCCGCCACTTGCTCTCGCAGGTCACTTAGCGCTGCTGCGCTGGCAATTCGGCAGTTGGGATGTTATTTCGCAAGCGGAGGCCATCGCGGGATGGAACCGCAACTTGACTCCGCCTTGGAATACACTCTTACATTCATTGCAACACATCGGTGCTTCGATAGGATATCACGGCGCGTTCGAGTTTGTTTTCACTGCCTTCCTCATTGTTCTCGCCATCTTTGCCTGTTTCCGACTACGACCGAGTTATGCAATTTACTCGGTCGTTTCGATCTTGTTTGTCACGTCATGGGGAGATCTCAAATCTGCGCCCCGGTTTGGACTGGTTATCTTTCCGATCGCGATATTACTTGCATTGCTCGGACGTCACAAAACATTCAACCACATATATATCACGCTTTCCGGGATTTTAGCCGCGATCTCGATGATCGTATTTTCACAATGGGGATGGGTGGCTTGAGGCCAATTTGCGAGCATGCGGTGTAAACGGCCTTTTGACATCATTCGATCAAGCGCGCCAGCTTTTCTCCGCTCAGAGGGGCAGACGTCTGCGACGACTACATCCTTCGAATCAAGGCAACTACTCCGGAGAACAATCCGGCGTTTCCCGCGACGAACCAGAACGGGAATTTAGCGGGCGAGTCGCGCATGAGCAAAGCATTGAATCCGATTGTCATTGGCAGCAAATCCCGGGTGAAACTGACAGCACTCTCAAAAGGCTCATCGCTAAGAAAGCACGAGGCGATACCAAAGGTAATCGCAATGCGCCAATAAAACGAATCCAATCGCGGTCGCAACACGAGATACCCCAGTTCCGCGAGCAAGGAAACCCCGGCAAACCCAGCCACGGGGTGTCCGGTCACGAGCCCTCGAATCGGTCCATAAATCCAGCCCTCAAACGGCCAGGCAAAATTGACTTCTCCGTAGAAATGCTTTTGAAACCGGGACCGGACATAAATTGCCCAAACCAAAAAAGGCAAAACGACTGCGCCGACATGCGCAGCTCCACGCCAAAATCGGTGGGGCTGTTTCCGAAGATCGATAACCGGTGCCCATGCACAGATTGCACAAGCTTCCCGTGTCAGCACTGCCAGTGCCAGTAATCCAGTTCTGGAACGACCTGCTAATACAGCAGCCGCCACCAGCAGCGTCGCGGCTGGAAGGTCAGTAAGCGAGCGTTGCAGTGAGGCAAGCGTCCCGGTGGTCAACATTATAGCAACGATACACAGCCAATCTTGTATCGTTTCTGGCCGTTCGAAGCGAACAAGCAACCAGAGTAAGACATACCAGGTGGCGACGGTAAGAAGAATATAAGCCGTGACGACTGCCGACGGTTGACCTGCGCCACCCAGCCACGCCAGGGCCGACATTAAAATTCGCCGGCCTCGATACTCAGGCACGTCGAGCGCGTGTTCCAACCGAGGATCATGCAGCGAAGGGTCGATCGCTATCTGGGCATAAAACTGTCCATCATAACCCTTGTGATGAATGGGAATGGGATTGAGTGCCTGAAACTGAGGCAACGCGCGTGGGAGAAACACCGCACCAACTTCAAGCATTTTCGTCAAACCATGACCCGGCGAGTATTGTCTCGCGACAAATATCGCGGGAATCAGGCAAAGGAACGTAATAATAAGGCTGCGGTAGAAGTTAGTAACCCTGTGGGTCACGAACTTTGTGTAACTTCCCTTAGAGGCGTGCCATGCAGCGGCCGAACTCGTGCTCACGCTTCCTGAAAAACCTCCGGCCAATCGAAAGCTTTGAGCCGCTTGCAAATCTCAGTTGCATAGACGCGCCACGTCTTGAGCGGACGATTGTCAATTTCCTTAATCAGTTTCTGCCGCAAATCCAGATCGGTTGCCAATGTTACTATTGCATCGCTCAGTTTGGCAGCGTCGCCAACGTCCACAGTCAGACAACCACCCTCTCTCGCAATCTCAGCCATCGCTCCATAGTTTGCGCAAATACAAGGCCGTCGATTCCACAAGCTTTGACTAATGGCGAGGCCAAACCCTTCAACGATCGATGGGTAGATGGTGAAGTCGCATTGGTGATAGAGTTTCACGAGTTGCTGATTGGTTATTTTACCGTGCCACCGAATGTTTGAATGTCGCATCGCAGCCGCTCTAACCAGTTTCACGACGTCGTCGGCATCCTTATAACGATCACCCACCAGATGGAGGTAGAGCTTTGCGTGAGAAACAGCGGAACAGGCTAACTCAAATGCTTGAAGCAGGATCTTGTGGTTCTTGCGTGGTTCCAATGTTGAAACACAAAGGATATTTACCGCATCGGCCGCAGTATTTGGTTTTGCTGCCGCTCGCGCCTCGCCCGACAGCTCTCCGGCTGAAAGGCAAACATATATGGGCGGGAAGCGCCCTAATCGGTTCTCAAGAAAAAGCCGAAACTGCCCGGCCGCCGATTCTGAAACCGCAATTATCAGATCGACATCCGCCAGAGCGATCATATAAGCTGCGTGAAATCTCCGCGCTTCGCGACGGACTAAATCCGGATGCGTGACCGGGATAGCGTCGTGGAAGATCGCTGCTATACGCATCTGGTATTTACGGGCATGCCTGATCATTCGAAGCAGCTTCGGGCCATAGACAACTTCTGGAAGGAGAAGCCATGCTCCAGCCATTTTGTCTGGCTTTCCATGTCTTTGATTGAGATCGGCGATTCCCAGGCGCCGGTTCCGGGACGGATCCAGGGGGACAAATTTATTCCGCCAGCCAGACCACCTCACGGTCTGAAAACTCACGCCAGCCTGACTTAATCCGGCAAGTAGCCCGCGCACGACTGCCTGTATGCCGGTGCGGACGTCGTGCTGCGCGGTATGGGAGACGTCTACCAAAAGTTTCATCCACCAACTCAGTTAATCCCAAGGGGAGCGTTTTCTTCCATGACAACACTCGAATAACTTTAGTTTTTCGACTCGTGAAGCGCGCCAGAATGGAAAACGACTTCGTTCTTGCGCGGCCGAAGGGTCGTTTTCTGGTCGATCTCCCTGGGAACGAGACCCAGGCGCAACAAAAACATCGGAAGCAGAGTTTGCTTTAACGTTTTGATGCTAAACCGGGTACGCTGAACAGCTCGCAGCGTCGCCGCGGGTTTCCGGACATACATCCACAAGACACGCATGCAGGCTTCAAACCTCATACGGCGGCGGGCTGTCCTGGAAGTGGCGAGGTAGGCTTTAGCAGGGAGCATCAGAACCGCGCACTCGTTTCGAGTAAGCAAGCGCTCATGCCGTCTGTAAACTTGCGGAACTGCGAGTTCGAGCATCGCCTTCACATGATCAAGGCGCAACTTGTCGGGTTGGATACTAAGCTGGTCCCCGCAGAAGCGCCATGTCGCCAGCTTTCGTGGAACATGCACGGTTCCTGCGAGATTCGTCAGGCGAACAAGCCATCCCAGGTCCGCGATAGAACCGACCGAGGTATCGAAAGGTTCGATTGATCGCACGAGGGCCGTCCGAATCAGCAATTGATTAAGAGAGAAGTAAACGCTTTTCCCGGAAAAGTGCAGAAGACAATCATGGGGAGGAGGCCGATAGTTGACCTCACGGTGTTTCTCTTCCCCGTAGGAAGCATAACGAACGGCACTAAGACCCAATAAATCGTTGATTGACTCCGCCGGCAGGTAATCAGCCATGTCGGTCGCGGTAAGCTCGCCGCCATTGCGATTGATTAACGAGACATCACAGGCGGCAATGCCTGCTTCCGGACATTGCGTAAACAACCCGAGCATATCGCTGAGAAATTCCGGGGCCATTGTGTCATCGCAGGTGGCGACGTGGAGAAATTCGCCGGCCGCCAATTGTATCCCGCGATTCAACGCGGCATACACTCCTTCGCGCGGAATCTGATAAAGCCGGAAACGCGAATCAGTCGATGCAGTCGACTCGAAACATTCCCAGCTGCCGTCGTTCGAATAACTGTCCAGAACAATCGCTTCCCAGTCTTGGAACGTCTGCGCCAGAATGGAATCGATCCGTTCTTTCAGAAACGGCGCCGCGTTAAAACATGGCAACAACATGGAGATTTTCGGAGTGCTCATACAGATGAAAACGTCCGCTCTGTGATCACGAGACTGGTGTGCCTCGAAGCGAGCTCAGGGGCACAATCTTGTTTTGGCGCAGATCATACACCTCCAAAGCCGCGATTGCGTTGAAACGTTCCGCGCCCGTGAGATAGGTGAGGTTCCCTTCTTCATCTCTTGAATCGCGGAATCGCGCGTGAACGAACGCCTCCTGGACGGAAAGAACAGCCAGATCGGCAACTTTGTCATTGCGAACAAAGTAGGTGTTGATCCCAGCGCTGTTGCAACCGACCAGAGAGTAACCTTTTCGATCGGCCAGCGATTTCAGTGCTCCCAGCGACGCGCCCCAAAACTGGCCGGAGTAATGAGCCTGATGACGGACGAACTGCGGATCGTCCGGAATCGTGACCGCGAGATTTGGACCAAAGATGCTGTTGTATTCAATAACCACGATTACAGGATCGATCGTGGTAATTTTCTCCCAAACCCAGTAATCGTTGCCATCGATATCGATACTCAGAAGGCCTATTTCACCGGTGAAACCAGCCTCGCGCAGGAGCTCATTGATATTTTCCCGGGTGATAAAGGCGCGACGCGCAGTGAGCGTATGGCGCCAATAAATCTCATCCTGCCGAATGTAGTTGATGCAATTTTCGTCTGCATCCAGGACCAGACCGCGCCAGTTATTGTTCACGAGCAGAAAGCGAGTATTTGATTCTCGATAATTCTGCACTCCGAATTCCACAAAGACATCAGGCAACGACTGCAAACGATGGACCAGGTATTGAATGATGCCATCGTCTCCAAATTGGGAGAACACTTTGAACTCAACGTCGCGTAGATTCAGGATTGGTCCCCGCGACTTGTAATTCTGGATGAGTGGTTGAGCGGCAAGGACCTTGAGTGTGTCTATCTCCGCCTGCAAATTCATAAGTTACTTTCGTCAGAGAGGCGGCCCGTCAGTAGCTAGAGGGAATCTCTTACGTGTCGATCCGCTGCTTCCTATAGCAGTTTGCTAATGAATTGCCAGACGATAATGGGAGCTGCCGCTGAAAGGACAAGCGGGCAGCCGCGTTAATAGGCAATGAATACATGGCGCTCTCCCTTGACTGAGGCGCTTGACGCTTACCGGGAGCCATGCAAATCTGTCTGCCTTGGCTCACTGGGTGCGTTCAACCCCAAACAGAAGCGTGGCGACCCCAGCGACACCGCAAAGCCCGTTTTGGCGACCTGTTTCTCCACCATGAATTCCATTCATCCCTGCTGGTGCGGACGGACTGATCTGGCAGAGTTTTCAGCTGAATATGTCCTTTGCGAAAGCTGCCAGACTCTTGTGGTAAGGAACTGGCCGCCTCCGGAGCACTTCGACGTCGTCCATGACGAAAGCGATTTTTATGGTCGCACCTACTACGAATCGCACCTGACTCAGGATTTCGGGCTTCCGAGTCTGGAAGAGCGGGCGCGCAATGACCTTAACGAGCGATGCATGCACTGGATGCGAACCGTTCTAAAATACCGACTGCCGCCTGCGCGAACGCTCGAGTTGGGAAGCGCCCATGGAGGATTTGTTGCTTTGATGCGGTGGGCTGGATTTGACGCAAGCGGTTTGGAAATTAGTCCCTGGCTGGTGGAATATGCGAAATCCACGTTCGGCGTCCCGATGCTCACGGGCGCAGTCGAAAAGCAGGGTCTTAAGCCACACAGCCTTGATATGATTCTGCACTTCGACCTTCTCGAACATCTGCCTGATCCTCGCGCCACGATGCGCCGCTGCATGGAACTGCTGAAGCCCGACGGCTTGATGATTTTTCAAACACCCTGTTTCCCAGTCGCCCAGACGTACGAGGAGATGGTGCAAAATAAGAGTCGTTTTCCTGAAATGTTGAAGGCGCCCGATCATTTATATCTCTTCAGCCGCGAATCCGTGACGCGACTTTTTTTGGAACTGGGAGCGCCTTTTCTGTACTTTGAGCGAGCCATTTTCGATTTTTACGACATGTTTGCCGTGGTGAGCACGCGCGAACTGACTCCACTTGGCGAAGAGGAAGCGACGGAAGCGTTGCTGCGTAGGCCCGAGGGACGGATCATTCAGGCACTGCTCGAGGCGAACGCTCAATACAACGAGCGGGGAGCTCAATACAGCGAGCTGACAACTCAATACCATGAGCTGACAACTCAATATCATGAGCTGGTCCGCCGTTATGAGGAGAGTGAGGCCGATCGTGCCGCCAGGCTGCATTTGCTAAATGAAGCGGACGCGCAAATTCGGGAGATCGAGGCCCAACGCAAGGCGATCGAAGAGGTTCTTCTAAAAATGGATGCCTCGTATCAACTCCAGATGTCACACCGCTTGGCCCGACTGCTGCGACGCTTGCATTCTCCTTTGAAAATGGATGCCTTGTATAAGGCGATCGAGGATCGACTTGCTTCGAGTAACATGGCTGACGGAGTGGACGGCGCGCACAAAAGCTAGAGACGGATATGCTTGCGACCTGGATTGTGATACGAGGTTAAGTCGTGAATCTGTGAGTCGCGACGCACAAACGACGATTGCTGTGTTGCCAGTGCAATGCCCGGGGTGTCTCTGTTAAGCGCATGTCTCTGGTGAGCAATCCGCTGAAGACGCTGCGCCGATTTCTGATGGCGAAACGCCTCCGCAGCGAATTGCGAAGAAGGAAGCTCCTCCTTGACCGATCGCACCAACTGCGATCGTCCTCGAGCACTGACAAACACCAATCCGAGCTGGCGGATCTCCGCCGCAAAGTGCTGGAGGTGCGCTCGCGCGCGCTTCAGCAGTTTGAATCGCCACGTGTGCCGGCGACGCAGGGAGCGGGCAGTGTATCTCGGCCAATTGTCGTCGCAGTTGACCTCCTCCCGCTACTGCGGGCAGGAGAAAATGGTGGAATCAAACCGGCAATTTTCAGTTTGCTGGGAGAACTTGCACGCCAATCGCGCGGCGCCCTCACTTTCGTGTTCCTGACAAATTCAGCTTGCCACGGAGAGGTTCAGCAGATCGCAGGGCCTAACGACATTTTGATCTGTGCCCTCGAAAAGCCTCTTCATCCGGTAGACGCCGCTGTAAAAGAAAGTGCCGAGTTTAAGCTGGTACCGCCACCGGCAGAGCTGCTTCAAAAAATCGATGTCGATCTCTTGTATTGCCCATTTGGAATGACGCCGTTCCATGTGCCGGGAATTCCGACAATCGCCCTTATCGCCGATCTTCTGCATCGGGACTACCCGTTCACGCTAACGGAACGGCAGATCTCGGAGCGTGAGACTTACATTCAGACGACAACCAGAGTTGCGAGTAGGATCCAATGTATCAGTTGTTCGGGCGTAGAGCGACTGGTCGCAAACTATCGCATCGATCGTTCCAGGCTCTTCTATACTTATCTACCAATCCATCTGCGCCTGGTGGATCGGGGTGGTAGTAGTAATGAGACTAGGAGACAAGGCGATAGACCGTTCTTCTTTTATCCGGCGAACCTGTGGATCCACAAGAATCACGAAATACTACTCCTTAGCTACGCCCGTTATCGCGAGCAAGCCGGTGATGCTGCCTGGGACCTGGTCCTGACGTTTCATGAAGAGCCTAGGGCAACAACACTGAAAGCGCTCGCGCAGGCTTTGGGCATTTCCAAATATGTGCGTTTTGCGGGCTTTGTGGGTGAACAGGAGTTAGACAACATTTGGCAAACCGCCGGAGCGCTGGTTTTTCCGTCTTTACACGAAGGGTTTGGCATCCCCCTGCTTGAGGCAATGCATTATGGCGTGCCCATTATCACGAGCACTGAGTTCTCACTGCAGGAAGTAGCAGGTGATGCATGCTATCCAATCGATCCTCGCAAGCCTTCATCGGTCGCGAATGCCCTTTTGGAAATAAGCGGTAACACCGAACTTCGCGCAGATCTGGTCCGGCGTGGTCGCGACCGCCTGATCCTTTTTGATCTGAAGGTCGCGGCCAGACACTTGTTACATCAGTTCGATTCAGTCATTCGGAAAGAAGCAGGGTTTCCACGCATTCCGGATCGCATCGGTCAAACGACAATCGTAAGTTCGCCGACTCCGGCTTCGAAAGAACGTTGGGAAATCGAAATAGTGTGTGGCACGAGCTCGCAACAGAAGCTCTCGATTTATCTTGATGATTCGCCCTACGGGAGTTTCCAAAAGCCCAACGGAAAGAACGCGTTCTCCTTTGTATGTCGCCCAAACGGACGAATCCTGACGGTTCGTGATACTGACAGCAATAACTCAAATGGCACAGAACAGTCGGACAGGCCTGATGACGCGATAACCAAAATCACCGCCCGGGACCTTAACGGCCGAAACATCATTTTGTACAAGAAACCAGCTGCGGTCCTGAATGCATGAGACTGAGCGTGGTTATCCCTTCATTCAACCAAGCGCGGTTCTTACGCGCGACACTCGACAGTATCCTGTCGCAGCATTGTCCCGATGTCGAGATCATGGTCTTCGACGGCGGGAGTACGGATGGTACGGTTTCGATTCTGGAGAGCTATGGCAAAAAAATCGAATGGGTCTCACGAGAAGATGGGGGCCAGGCCGACGCCATTAACCAGGGATTACGGTGCTCGACCGGCGAAATCCTGACCTACCTGAATTCCGATGACGTTTATTTTCCGAATGCCCTCCCAACGGTTATCAATTACTTCGAAACGCACCCCGAGTGCGCAATCTTGTACGGAGACGCGTGGCATCTGCACGAAAATGGCTCCATTATGGAACGCTATTATACCGAGGGTTGGTCGTACCCCCGGCTTTTGGATGTCTGTTACCTTTGCCAGCCCGCTGTCTTTTGGCGGCGGGAAATAACGGAACAATTCGGTGTCTTCGACGAGACGCTCCGTTATGCACCCGATTACGATTACTGGCTTCGGATTGGGCGTGAAATCGACTTCTTTTACCTTCAAGGAGCGTATCTCGCTGGCTCGCGTCTGCATCAAGCGACAATAACCTTAAAACATCGTGTGCCCGTGCATCACGAGATTCTTCAGGTAGCGATGCGGCATAGTCCGAAACCGCCTTATCGCTGGCTAATGAACCTTGCCGGCGTCATTGTCGAGGCAGAGCGAAGCCAAACCAGGAACGGCGACCTTGATGAACCAACCAGACGTGGCCGTCTGGTCGAGAAGGTAATCGAGAATGCGGACCGATATCACATTCCACTCGATTCTAAATTTCTGACATCGCTCGAGCAAATTTTGAGTATTTAGCAGCGTCCACATGAAAATCGGGTTCGACGTGACTCAGACCTGTCAAGAGCGGGCCGGTTGCGCTTGGTATGCGGACTCACTCGCGCGTGCAATGGTCACTGTAGCGTCGGAAAACCAGTACATACTTTACCACCAGTTTGGAAAATTGATCAATACGGACACAACCAGCGGTACCTACATCGAACATCCGGCGGTCAAAATGCCATTTTGGCGCGTTAACGCTGATACCTCGCGCGCAATGTGGCAACAAGTCGGCATTAGCGAGAATCTGCCGGGAAATCCGGACATCGTCCAGAGTAATTCATTTCAGGCTATCGAGACTGCCGGCGCAAAATTAGTATTTGTCGTTTATGACGTCAGCTTTTGGGCATGCCCGGAATTTACCACGGAAGTAAATCGCCTTCACTGTCAGCAGGGGGTCCTTGAAGCATTACAACAAGCAGACGGATTCCTTTTTATTTCCGAATCAGCAAAAAATGAGTTTGAAACATTTTTGCCCGGCTGGTTGAAGCGGAATAAAAAGCCTGCCGCCGCCATCCCTCTGGCGTCGCGTTTGCAGCCACGCAACGGCCACCGACAAAAAACAGATTTCTGGCTTGCGGTGGGCTCGATGGAGCCCAGAAAAAACTACGGCGCTTTGTTTTCGGCGATCGATATGTATTGGCAACGTAGCAAACAGCCATCGCCGGTTTGCCTCGTGGCGCCGAGTGGCTGGAAAAACGATGACCTCAAAAGGCAAGCACGCGAGCTCGAAGCGCGAGGCCGGGTCCGCGTTCCCGGCCACGTCGATGAACAAAGTCTTGGCTCGCTCTACGAACAAGCGTTGGCGCTCGTTTTTCCCAGCTGGTACGAGGGATTCGGCCTGCCAGTGCTCGAAGCGATGCAGTGCGGATGTCCTGTCGTCTGCAGCGATCGTACCAGTCTGCCGGAAATCGGAGGTAATGCGGTTTGCTATATCGATCCTGAAAATCCCGAATCGATCTGCAATGCCATGCTGACTTTAGAAGAGGATGCTACTCTTCGTGACAAATACCGCGAAGCCGGTTTACGTCGCGCCAGGCAATTTAGCTGGTGCCGCACAGCCATTGCTACGTTGGAATTTTATCACAAAGTCCTCGACAGATAACTACTGCCGCCGAGAAAACGCTGGATATAGAACAACGATTGCGGAAGTAAACAAATGCTGCGCGCCATATTGGCTGCCATAACAAGTCGCCGAACGAACGGGAAATCACCCACAAGGGGGTCCCCTGAGTTTACTTTGGTGAACGAACCATTTGATCAAGGTCGCTCTGCATCGAGGCTGTTCTTCGACTTCGGTGCGCTGCTTTCGTGTTTTCGTCAAAACCCTTTCTCAAACCGTCGGGTGCTGGATTTTGCTTCAGGTACCTGCTGGCTTTCGGAATGGTTAAATCGCCTCGAATATGATGTGTACGCAATCGACATAGCATCCCGCAGTGAACTTGCGGCTAAGCTAAGAGCACAGCTCGATCAAAGGGTGAATGGTGCTAGATTGCACTACCGAAAAGGAGATGGTCATAAACTGCCCTTCGAGAAGGACTTTTTTTCACATATTTGTTGCTTCGACTCTCTACATCACATGCACGACTATCGCCAAGTTTTGTCGGAGATGTTTCGAGTGTTAGAACCAGGGGGTCGTGTGGTTTTCGTTGAACCTGGGGCCATGCACTCCAAGTCAAAGGAGACAATCGAGTTCATCGACAAATATAAGAAAGATGATCCGACATGGATTGAGCGAGACATCGTGCTAGATGAGATACATGGCATCGCCATGCAGATTGGGTTCAAGCATCTTGCGGTGAGACCTTCCCTGTGGCCGCAGCTCCGTGAATACGATCTGACATCATGGAGGCGATTTAGAGACGGCAATGAAACGCTCGCCAAAGACTATCTCGACCTGCTAATAGACTTCAACTTCAACTCGCGAATTGTGTTCTACATCGACAAATGACGCCGCTCAAACGGATGCAGCGAAAAATCCGCGGTTTGCTATATCGATCCTGAAGATCCCGAATCGATCTGCAGTGCTATGCTGGGTTTAGAGAAGGATATTACTCTTCACGGACAAATACCGCGAAGCCGGTTTGCGTCGCGCCAGTCACCTCAGCCTGCGCCGCACGGCTATTGCTACGCTGCGATTTTTATCGCGAGCTTTTCGAGAAATTATTACTCGAGGCTGGTTACAGACTGCCCGCGCCGGCTTCCAAACTTGGCTGGAACTCAGCTGTAAGATAACTAATCGATCAACACGAAGTTGGAGCGGCAGGCCGGGTTCTGCTGCCACCTAAACCTACAATTGCCCACTCGGGGCCGGAATCCTTCGGCGAATCTTCTCTACCTTAATCTTAATGCAGGTTAGTGCTGGATGCCTCTGTTCTTGCAACCACCGGCATGATGTTCTTACGCACGACGCGGTACCAAACTGGTCTCGGCGTCGGATGATCACGCCACGAGATTTTGGTGGCGCTCATCCTTAGGCTTGTCTCTTTCTTTTCTTTCACCACATACTCCGTGCGGTTGGACCTTAATGAATCTACCGATGATTTTCCGGTCTGTTATCCGTGTGCACTTTCATCCTCGAATTGATCGTCTCGTCCTTATCCTGCCGCTTCTTTTCGCCAGCCTGGTCGTCGTGCTGTGCGATTGGGTCTCGCTGCAGTTACCGTTGGGTCAGTTAATCCATGCAATTTGGATAGGTGTACCTCTAGCGACGATCGGAGTCCTTTGGGTGCGAGGCAGGCTCTCGATTGATAGAGCTGTTTTGGTGTTGGGATTGTTGGGTGCGCTCACCATTTGGGGGGTGCTTGTCAACGTTTCTGGTCGATTAAATCCGACCGGAGTAATCAGTGATTATCCCGACGCGTGGAGCTACGAGGCAATGGCTGACCACCTCACTTACTATCCCCGCGGCCACAGCTCAAACGGGATTCCGTTGATTGATCAATACGCTTCTCGGCTTCAAAACACTCGTTTTGGTTCATCGGCATTACTAGCTCTTTTGCACCAGGTCCCCGGAATAGGCGATACCGTTCGGGCACATATCTCATTTTACATCGTCTGTTTAGCTGCACATTTTGCAGCGTTTATTTATTTTGTTCGTGGATTGATCCAGAAATGGAGTATCGCAATCGGCGCTGCGATGCTTGCAACAGGCGGAGGCTGGATGAGCCACGCAATTTCAGTCGGTAACTATGATAACGTTCTATTTGTCTCGTTGGCGCCGGCGACCTTTGGTCTTTTTTTACGTCTCCAAGGCTGGGCCTTAAGACCTGCCAGATTTGCCTTGTTCGGGGCCGTGTTGCTCGCGGCGTTAGTTGAGGCGTACCCGGAAGGTTGCACTTTGGCAGCGGTGCTTGCGCTCCCGTTGGCGGTTCAGGTTTTCGTTAAAATTTCTCGCGATCGTCGTCTGGTCCTAACCGTGGCTGCCCTCGGCGCACTGGCATTACTGTTCCTGTCACCATATCTTCCAACCCTTTACAAATTCGCGGGCCAACAAATTTCGGCCAGCACGAGCAGGGTAGGCAGTGGCCTACGACCGGGAGAAAAATATTTTCCAGGGCTTCTCACGATGCATTTTTTGCCGGCGGCATTTGCGTTGGGCGGGGAGTTGCCGCGATCGTCGTTAACACCAGTCAGCTTTCTATTGCCGACGGCATTTTGTATTTGCATCGGCGTTGGTGCGGTGACCATGAGGAAGACGCAACCCTGGTTCCCGTGGGTAGCTTGCCCTTTAATCCTTTTGATAGGCTGGCAAACACAAGTAGTCCGGTATGACTACGGCTGCTACAAGGTACTAATCTGCGCTGCATGGTGGATCTACCCGGCGATCGTTATCGGATTTTGGCGCCTCGTGCAAATTTATGGGAGACGGGTCAAGATCGCACCAATAGTCGCCATCGGCCTAGTTGCAGGAATTACGTTGGAGAAGTGGGAGGATGGAGTAGTTCGCCTTTCGAAGAAAGATGGTTCTTTAGAGCCGATTCGTGAACTAACAGAGCTCAATAGAGTCATTGGGGACACGCCTCTGTTGCTAGACATTGACAACGACTTTGAGTTCCTATGGGCAACGCGATTCCTTCGACCGCGTCCACTTGCTTTTGTCGAAAGCCGCGGCTATTTGGCGGCGCCCGGAGTAGCACACCAAATTGAGAAAGCTCCTCCTGAGCAATGCCGTTACGTCCTGATTTCCGGACAACATGTCGGCGCGCTGTGGAAGAATAGTCGGTTTAGCCTCATTCCGAACGTTGGAGCGCGATTGGGGCATGTAGAAAATGCCAATGGAACAGATTTTGTTGGCCACGAAATCTTCTATTGGTTAAGTACTCGTGAGACCTCGATCAATGTCATTGCCAGCAAAGCTGGTGATTACACATTACGAGCACACTGGTGGCTACCTGGACCGAGCGTGATCAAAGACCGTACGGAGCGAAAAATTCGCGTCACCGATTCCGTTGGCACCCGAGATTTTGTCGTCGAAACAACCGCACCAGAATCCTCTCGGCCTGGGATTCCCCTACGATTAAAAATCGGTGAAAATCGCGTTTCCCTGCAGTGCCTGGATCCTCCAACTATTTATGTGCAACCTAATGGCGATGCACGTGAATTGATTCTGGGTTTGCAGCAGCCATATGTAGAAGGTCCTTAACGCTCCACCGACTTCTTTGTCCGCAACATTTTCTATACGATGGTGTTCTCGACAGGGTGTAATCGGTAAGGCTAGGTTGAAAAGAAAATCGCAATATGACCACATCTCGGACTGATTTATCGGTCGTCGTCCCCCTGTATGCCGAAGAGCGCAATGTGGCGGAATTCCTAAGGCGTCTTGTTCCAATCCTCGAGACGATAACGTCCGATTTTGAAATTATCTTTGCGCTGGACCCCTCGCCGGATCAGACGGAAGAAATCGTTTTGAGCGCCCGTGAGCGAGATCGACGTGTAAAATTGCTGCGCTTCTCTCGCCGCATTGGTCAGCCCATGGCCACGCTCGGAGGTCTGCATTATTCGGCGGGCGATGCCGTTATCGTGATGGACGTAGATCTGCAGGATCCACCAGAACTTATTCCCGAAATGATCGCGCGTTGGCGTGAAGGTTTCGACGTTGTCTATGCCCAACGCCGGAATCGGGAGGGAGAAACATGGTTAAAGCGCGCGGTGGCGGCGGCTGGTTATAAGCTGATTAACAAGATCGCCGATGTAAACATTCCGCCAAATACCGGCGATTTCCGGTTGCTGAGCCGACGGGTCGTAAATGAAATCAAATCAATGAAGGAATCGCACGGCTTCTTGAGGGGAATGGTTGCGGTCGTAGGCTTCCGTCAGACATCGGTCCTCTTTGATCGTCCCGCCCGGTATAAGGGCTCCGGCAACTACAACCGCTTTCTTGGATCGCTACGAATCGGGTTCAATGGTATTTTTGGTTTTTCCAATTACGCGCTCACCCTTAGTTCTCAGCTCGGCTTTGTCATTGCGGGAACCGCCTTCCTACTGGCTTTGCTTTACCTTATTCTAAAGCTAATTGGCGTGCCATTTCCAATGGGCAATCCCACTATCGTCATCTTGATTCTTTTTCTGGGAGGCGTCCAACTGATCAGCGTTGGCATCCTCGGTGAATATATTGGACGTATTTACGAGGAGGTGAAGCAGCGACCAAAATTTGTCGTTGCGCGCAAAGAAGGATTCTAAAGATCTCTGTCGCAATGTCATCGCGGATACACACATCCGCTGATCGGCTGGCGCTGTCTTTTATGTCAGCCCTTATCGGTTCGTCGCAATCATGACGACAGATTCCAAGTTGGATAATTTTCTTTGGCCAAGGCCCCAGGGTATCGATCAAGTACCGATATGGCGCGGGGACGCCTTCGTGCTTGGTGACAAAAAACAGCGCATACTCGAATTCGGTGAAGCCCACAGTCACTGGAGTTCGGAGCTAACGGCGCTGCATGAGCAAGAGGCCGGTGCCAATCACCCGATCGACCGTGCCTCCCGCTGGCTTGCCATCGATTCGCTGAAGCGGTTCCTAACAGTGGATGCTCCGATCTTGCTCGACGTTGGCTGTTCGTCCGGATATCTGCTAAAGGAAATTCGGCGGGCCTTGCCAAACGCGCTGCTCATCGGCTCCGATTACCTCTTGCCCCCACTGATTAAGCTTGCACAAAACATTCCGGATTTACCGGTGTTGCAATTTGATCTGCGCCGCTGTCCGTTGGCAGACGAGTGTGTGGACGGTGTGACCGCGCTAAACGTCCTCGAACACATCGACAAAGATGAAGAAGCTTTCGCGCATATATACAGAATATTGCGACCGGGCGGGGTGGCCCACATCGAAGTACCAGCTGGACCGCACCTTTTTGATGTTTATGACGAATACCTGCTGCACCATCGACGTTACTGCTTGTCCACCTTGAAACTCATGGCTCGCCGGCTCGGGTTTGAAATTCTGAAAGGGACACATCTTGGTTTCCTTGTTTACCCGGCTTTTCGAATGGTGAAAAAACGCAATCGTCGTCTGGCCCACCGCCAAACGTGCAAACCTATTGCACAGGTTACGAGGCACATTCGCGCTACCGGCGCCAGCACGGTAATGGCAAGACTGACGGATATCGAACTAGCCTTATCGCGTACAATTTCATTCCCTTTCGGCATTCGTTGCGTCTTGGTCGTAAGAAAGCCGCAATGAGATCAAGATCTGGGTTAAAATCCTTGCTGAATAGCACCGGCCAGAATGAGGTCGCCTTAGAGAAAAATCGCTCCTGGTTCTCTGACAATGATCGGTACAAGCGCGTGCAGCAAGAACTGGAAGTTTATCGTCTTATCGCGCTTTCTGCGGGCCGGGAAACGATAGCCAGTCGACGCTTGTTAGATATCGGAAACGGCGGCGTCTTCGCTTACCCGATCTCGCACATTCCGAAAGTAGTGGCTATCGACGTCTTCGTTGAACAATCCTTTCGCGCTCGTTACCCGAGGGTGCAGTGGTTGGAAATGAGCGCGCTGGAGATGCAGTTTGACCGGCCATTCGACACGATCATCGAGATCAATACACTTCACCACATCGTCGGTGATTCCGTGCACGCGACTTACCAAAATCTTAACCGGTTTCTTGCAGGGGTAGCACGCAACTTGGAAACAGGCGGAAAGGCGGTGCTCATCGAGAGCACTGTCCCCCGATGGTTTCTTGCCCCCTATAAATTGATCTTCCCAATCTTGCTCAAATTCTGGCCTCTGGCCCATCCACCGACCTTCCAGTTCCATTTTCGGGAGATATTGGAAAGCGCGAAGCGCCAAGGCTTGCAACTCGCTGAATTCTGCTGGATACCAAAGATCAGTGATGTCATGATTTTCGGCGTTCGTGTCAAACCCTGGATGACGCCGGTGCGAATCGGCAAGTTTGTTTTCTTTAAGCCGTGACGCGCATGTTGGGCGAGTGCTTTGCGGTCGACATATTGGCAACGCTGACCTAGACGCGCGCGCGCTGGCAGCAAAGTTCGGCTGCCGCGTGATTTTTTGCATTGCCGCTAACGCGGATCTCCGCTTCGGTCTGGGCTGACTGCAGTTGCCACGTCATGAGCGTGCAACGCCTAGCGTGTTTGTCGGGCGTATTGGAGAACCGCATCCAAACTTTTTCCTTTTGACGCATTGGGTTAAACGAGTAACAGCGCGCCGACGATTGGCCAGCCCAGTCAATCGTGACAGATAGATCAGGCCATATACCCAGACTCCTATCCGTAGGGCCTTTGCAGAAATCTAAGTTGTTATGGCGACTACGGAAAAAACTTGTGCCTAGACAATTTTCTGCGACTGTGGCCGCGCTAAATTTGTTGATGCCACGGATGAATTCCAGAACCGCTGCCCTGGTTTCTCTGTCATCGTTTTTGGCGCTCGTCATGGCAGCGCAACCAGGGCCCGAAATTTCTCGAGCCGAACGCATGCCCTCCGTAGGGATCGGACCACCCAGGGCGGGCAAGCATATTGGGCGAAGCGGCGATCATGTAGCGGTTTCACGAACGCCAATGTTTTCGCCGTCTCCGGGAGAAAATGCGACGAAAACTGGAATGAATGAATCGGCGGCGCCACCGGTGTCAACACGCACCAGCTTCATCGCCACCTGGCGCAAGGTGGAGGAAGCGACAGGCTACCGACTCGATGTATCCGCGAGCAGTTCGTTTGATCATTACATCAGCGGCTACCGCGACTTGGAGGTGGGCGACGCGACCAGCCGAGTGGTAACAGGCTTGACCCCGGGTGTGACGTATTACTACCGCGTCCGAGCGTACAACGTCACTGGCACAAGCGGTAATTCAGCGGTGATGAGTGCGCAAACCCAGGGCGGAGCTGGTCTGGTCATTAATGCTACGTTCGACAGTTCCATTCTCAATGACCGAAATTCGGCCGCCATAGAATCCATGATCAATCAGGCGATCAACATCCTTGAATCCTTGTTCAGTGATCCGATCACTGTGTCCATCCTCTTCCGCTATGCCACCACCGCACCTGATGGTAGTGCGCTCGGATCAGGCACCCTCGGCGAAAGTGATTTCACCACCTTTCCAATCCCGTGGAATACGTTCATTTCGGCGCTACAATCAGACGCCCAGACGAGTAACGACACGGCGGCAAACGCCAGCCTGCCGCCAAATGCATTATCCGTAAATATAGTCCCTTCCAGCGCAGGCGGTCGAGCGGTCGGGCTGGACACTCCGCCTGGAATGTCCGCCAATGGCAGTGTGAATGGCGGTCCTTACGACGGAATTGTGACACTCAACTCTACCGCGGGTTTCCAATTCTCCCGCCCGGTCGCAGCTAACAATTACGATGCGTTGCAGTCGACCGAACACGAAATGGATGAGGTACTCGGCCTTGGCTCGTATATCCATTCAGGTAGCGACCTCCGGCCCCAGGACCTCTTCAGCTGGTCTTCGCCGGGCAGACGAAATATGACCGCGAATGGCTCGCGTTATTTCTCGATCGATAACGGAAACACCGACATCGTCGGTTTCAATCAGGACCCGGGTGGAGACTTCGGCGATTGGGTCAGTCCACCATGCCCGCAAGCGAATCCCTACGTCCAGAATGCGTTTGCTTGTACCGGACAATCTTCCGATGTCACAGCGACATCTCCGGAAGGAATTAACCTTGACGTAATCGGTTATGACCTGGTCATTCGACGGCCATCACCCGATGGGGATTTGGGCAACGGCAACACGGCTGAAGGCAACGGAGCGCTCTTTAGTCTCACCAGCGGCAGCTATAACACCGCCACAGGTTTTCAAGCACTCTACAGTAACACCAGCGGCCG
>JACXTT010004160.1_pt1 | contig 21643 bp, 24 predicted proteins | sample 9270951 | NCBI WGS metagenome assembly JACXTT01 (sample SAMN15532306, study PRJNA645909) | rock metagenome | isolation source: weathered quartz diorite | place: Puerto Rico | collected 2017-06-21
GATTCCTCCTCACTCAGCTCGACACGGAAAGGACTCTTGGCCATGACGCCTTCTTCGACGCCGAGCCATCGGTCCCTTCAACCAATCGTGCGCGTACTAACGACCGGGGGCACTTAGACCGCGTTGGTGTCGTCCCAGTCGGGTGAGCGCCAGATGCGAACGCCCTCCGCGACGCGCTGGTGCCGAAGCACCCGGTCCGCCTCGTCCCCCTGATCGCCGCGCCACTCGTCGCACAACTCGTCGACGATCTCCTCGACATGCTCGGGTCGAGCCACGGCGTGAAGGATCGTCACGGGCGATCCCTGGCCGAGCACCGCATAGGCCTGCTTCCTGATCCGCCGTCTCATCAACTCGTCCATCTCCCCTGGATCGGCGAGGAGCCGCCAGACTTGAGCGCGTCGACGCAGCGAACGGACCCGAACGCGGCCCCAACAGCCAGACAACGGGTCCTCGAGCTCTGCGCGACATTGCCCCTGCCGGGGGAGGCGTCACCAGTTCGAGCGGCCGATCCTATCCGTGTGTTCGCCCACCGCACGATGATCGCGCTGCTGATCGCCGCCGGCTGCGCCTACGCGATGCTGCGACAGTCGAAAACAGATGCTCTTCGAAGGCACCTCGCTCGCTGACGGCGGCGGCGCCACCGCGCTTGTGATGGCGGAGTTCACAGGGGCGCTCGGGTCGCTCGCAGTAGCGCTCCCCTGAGCCCCCCTGGCGGAGCATCCGGTTTCAGCTACCTTCCGCTGCGTCCCGCGGCCGCTCCCTCGGGTTCACCCACCAGGCGATCGAGGACGAGCCGCAACTCGCGAAAATCCTGCTCGAGACCAAGACTGCGCGCGCCGGAGCGGAAACCGGTGAACGGTGCCGGCGGCGGCGACCCGGTCAGGCACCGCAAGAGCGGCCAGACGCCACACTGCGCGGACCGCCGATCACACCGTGCGCCGGTCAGGGTTACCGAGGCGATGCGCCGCTGGTGGCTCGACCGCTACACGCTCGACGAGGTCCGCGAACTCGCCGCGGGGCTGCGGATCTAGCCGGACGCGGCGGGCTTCCCGGCCAGCCAACGAAGGAACTCCACGATCGAGGGGCCCTTCGGTGCTGGTGCGGCGGGTTTGAAGAGCGCGTTCATCACCCGCATCTAGCGTGAACCTCGGCGAACGCGCGTCCCCCAAAACAGGTACGCCACGTGGCCGCCTTGTGCGGTCCGCCGCGGGGTGAGATAGTCGCCGACGGCACCGCTCGATTCACCGGCTCGACCACACACATCCAAGGCCCAGGCGGAATCGTCCTCCGCGACTCTGGCCAAGTCGTTGTCAACTCGGACGGCACCGTCAACTACACACTCGGACCGCACCGACAACTGATCGGCGGCGTCACCTTTTGCCCTGCCCTCGCGGCCTAGAAAGGGCACCTCTACCGTCGCCATCGCAGCTCCTTCGCCCGTCAGAACGCTTGCGGCGAGGCAACCAGAGGCGTAGCGTCCAAGTGTCCCGGCGGCACGGGATCTCCCTCCTGGGATGGTGAGACGTTGAAGTTCTCCGCCGGGACCACCGGTCATGCCGCTGCGGCTGGAGGTCGAAGGAACGCGCCGACCAGGATTGCGAGAGGCGAGAGGATCGCGACGAGTCCCGCCGTGCTCCGTCCTGTCGCGAGCGGATAGCGCGGAAAACGGGGCCAAGGCCCACGCCCGAGCCCCGTGATGCACTGATAGGGCTGTTTCTTTAGACCGGCGTGTACGAAACCCAGTAGGTGCCGTCGAAGACGCCTGGGGGTCCCTCCTAGATACCCGAGAAGTATCCGCGGCAGCCGGTGATCACGTGCTCGGGCTATCAGACGAGCGGCGGCGACCTCGACCGGCAAGCTCGAGATAGCCGGCTAGGCGCTCTTCGGCCGCCGTCCGCGCCGCTTCTGCTGCGTCCCGTTCGCCGCCAACTCCGCAACCTCGGACGCGTTCACATCGAGCACGATCTGGCCCTTGCGCGCGTCGCTGTAGGTGATCGTCACCTTCGCGGAGTCCTTCTCGTTGATCTCCTTGCCGGAAATGTCGGACACGAGAATCGTCTTCTTCGCCATCACTGGTCTCCTTTGACCGTTGATTCAGCCGCACGGTTATATCCAAATGAAGCGTACAAAAGACTCCTCGAACGGCCGAGCTATGCCGGTGAGGACGTGAGCTGCGGACTCATAGTCCGCGGCGACCGAGGCACATTCCCAAGCTCCCGTCAACCGGTCCTGTTTGGTGCCGCGAACGGGAGCCTCGCCAATTCCATGGGTATCGGGCCGGGGTCGAGTCCAACGGTGACTGCCTTTCCAACTTGGGTCGATAGTTCGTGTTTGACGATGAGTTGCTGGGGGACGGCAGAGGGCGTGTAGTGCCAGAGGAGATGACGCCACTGAAGGAATTAGTCCTAAGGTCAGGGTCGGTAGAGGCGTAGTTGTCCACTTGTCTGGTCGGGAGCGCCCCTCGGGCAGTCCTATAATACGTGGTGATGAGCGAAACGGAGCCGTCTCTCGAGATCCAGCAGCTTGATCGGCGAAGTTTTGTCCCCTTGTACTATCAGCTGCAGGAAGTGCTCAAGGAGCGCATCGAGTCCGGTTTCTGGAGGCCGGGCGATGCACTTCCCTCAGAGCCTGAGCTTGCACGCACGTACGGTGTCAGCCGTGTTGTCGTGCGGCAGGCGCTCGCGATCCTAGAGGACGACCATCAGATTCTCCGCGTGCGGGGGCGCGGCACATTCGTCGCTCGTCCCAAGGTTGACTTCCGCGCTGGGGGGTTGTCGCGGTTGCTGGCGATCGAGCGGGGCAGCGATATCACGATTCAGGTTCTTGACAAGCGGAGGGCCTCGGTCGAGCGAAGCATCCGCGCCGGGCTCGGCGTTGCGCCCGGGACGGAGGTGCTCAGGGTCACCACGCTTCTTTCGCTGAGAGGCGTCCCGATCGCGATCTCGTACTCGTTCTTCGCTGCGCTCGATGTGCGCTGGCTCGAGGGTGCGGCGCAGGTGGGGAGGAATCTCTCTGGTTCGTTGACTCTGGCGGAGCACGGAGTGAGCCTCGCGCATTCGCAGCTTTCCATCGAGGCGAGTCAGTGTGGCCAGTTCGAGGCCGATAGGTTCGCGATTCCGCACCGATCAGCTGTCTTCCTGGTGCTCTGTACGGAGTATTGCCGCAGCGGAGATGGCACCCGGCCGTTTGAGGTCGCGCGCGTCGAGTACCGGGGCGACTTGCTTCAGTTCCGACTCCAGGCAGCGTCCAGCGACGGGGACGAAATGTCGGCGACCTACGAGCTGAACGACGACGCAGAGGCGCTCGTCGCGTTTAGCGCCTGAGCGATGAGCGGCATGCGGTCGGAGCGGCCAAAGTACCGACAAGTGGCCGGGAACACTCTCGTTCTCGCCGCGGCTCTTGGTCGCGATCGTTCTCGAGCTCGCGGCCTGGGTACGCGCGAGCGGGTTTCGGAAGCTCCTCATCGTCAATGCGCATGTCGGGAACGCCGCGCCGCTGAAAGTCGCAGCCGACGAGGTTCGCGCAGAGGGGGCTCTCCGCGTCGGCGTCGTCAACTGGTACGAGCTGACGGCTGAGGTTGCAGCCGCGGTGACGGCTGATGCGGACGATTGGCATGCTCACGCCGCTGAGACGTCGCTGATGCTCCATCTGCGGCCGGAGCTCGCGCGTCTGGACGAGATCCGGGACGACCCCGATCGGACCGCCGGACTGGTGCTTAGCTACACCGTCGCCGAGACGAGCGTCGACGGGTTGACCGGCGTGCCGAGCCGCGCAACCGGCGAGGCTGGCGCGTGTCTGTTCGAGGCTGTCGTAGCGGCTCTGGTCGAGCGAATCGAGCGCGCGCGTCGAGGAGCCGCCGCTTGCGGGTCAGCCCGTCTGAATGCCGGCGCGGATTCGCCGCAGTGCGACGAGCAGCTCATCGGGCGGAAGACGAGGGTTGTAAAGAGGGCTCTCGACCGCATTGGTCAGCAGGTGGCGGCACGCAACGGCGCTTACCGGATCGATCGGTGCCGAGGTCGCGAGCTCGCTCGCGAGCCGCTCCAGCTCGCGGGCGAAATGGGCAACCCGATCGGATAGGTAGACATTCCCTGGTATCCGAGTCTCGGCAACGATTTCGACCAGCCACCTCGCGAGTTGTTTGCGTTGGCGGATGCAGCAGCGCCCGTACCGGTCGACGTCGGGAAGCGCATACGCCGCCCGCTCGAGGGCGAGCCTCGCGATCTGCTCGCGCCGAGAGTGGAAGACAACGGCCGCGAGCGCGGCCTCTACCGCAGCGGCGAGCGACAACACGATCGCCAGCTGGTGCGAGACCCAGAGCGAGCCGAGCGCGGCGACGGACGCCATGGCGGCGAGCACGGCCGAGTGAATCGCCGAGAGACGTCGGGAGTGCAGTTCGTTTCGGAGCCGCTCGAGCTCTCGAGCGTTCATGCGGCCAGCGTACCCGCCCAGATTCACGGTGAATCGAGCGCCAGCTGAAACCCCTTCTCGGCAAGCACGCGGCATTGCTCCGTCGAGCGAAGATCCCAGGAGCTGACACGTTCAGGACGAAAGGCGATCGTGACGTCATCTGTCGCGAGGTAGGTGCGCACCGGCTCGAGCGCGAGCCCCTCCTGCGTCACGTACTTCAGGTGGACGCGACGGTTCAACTCGAACGCCCGCTCGCCTCGGACGATCTCGGCGTAGCCGGTCAGAGTCACCCCGCGCAGGTCGAAGCCGCCTCGGGAATCGTCGACCATGATCGTGGCGCGCGCGTCGCGTTCGAGGTTCCGGATCTTGCGCGTGGCGCCGCTAGTGGGGATAAGCAGCGCACCGTCGCTGTGGAGGAACCACATTGCGACGAGATGGATCGAGCCGTCGCGGTTGAGGGTGGCCAGATTGGCGGCCAGTCGCGCACCGAGAAGCTCCGCGACAAGTTGGTCGCTCAGTAGATCGTGGTCTTCTCCGCGACGTCCTGGTACCACTTGACGCGGGGGCCGATACGGGCCCGAAGTTTCCATCGTCGTGTCTTCGATTCCTCCTCGATCATCCGTTCCAGCTCGGAGATGCGCGTGCCAACGATCTCCCACTGGCTCTCGCTGAGCGTGCCGTACTCGCGGCCGAGGCTGCGAAGCTTGCCGAGATTCGTGGTCACGGTGTAGTAGAAGCCCCAGTCGTTCGCCAGGAGCGTCGCGATGTAGTGCGCGTCGATCGCCTCGCGCTGTCCGGATTCGAGCGGGTGCTCGAGCACCAGCACCAGTGAGTCCTTGATGTCCTTCGCGTTGATCTCGACGATCTGCATCTTTTCCAGCACGAGATCGGCGAGCGGAATCGTCGGGTCGTCGAGCTCGAGTCGGTCGCGCAACGGGATCTGGTGGCAGAAAAAAAGCTCGTCGAAGAAGACGTCAATGCCCATGCCCGCTTCGGGATCGCTGAAGAAGTAGCGCGCACCCTCGGTGGCGACGAGCAGGTCCTGGTCGATTCGGTAGCCGCGACCTTCGAGAAACGAGCGGACTGCCTTGCGCTGGTCACCGCGGGCGGCGAAGTCGACGTCGGTGAGGTCGCGGTTCATCTCGTCGAACAAGTGCAGGTTGTCTGGGCAGTGCAGACGGTAGGCAAGCGAGCCGAGGATACGGAGGGCGATCTTCTGTGCCTTCGCCTGCTCGACAAGCGCGAGGGCGCGATCGACGTAGTCGAGGTTGGCCACCGGCATCAGGAGTACCGCCTCGCGTAGGCGTCGATCGCGGCAAGGAAAGGCTCGAGCGGGGCTCGGTAGCTTCCGGCGCCGATCTGACCGCCTTGCTTGCCGGCGATCCCGATGTCGAGCACCGGCGTGATTCGGGTTGTCGCGACGCGGTGGATCTCGATGCCGACAGGCACGCCGCGAAAGCCCAGGTAGGGGATCCTGTATTCGGGGTGCTCGGCGAGCGTGATCTCGTACATCGCGAGATTGGTCTCGACCATACGCTCGGCCGAGCCTCCCTGATAATCCTGGAGTGCAAAGGCCGCTGCCTGGGCGAACCCGCCGAGCCCGACCGACTCGTTCATCGTGCTCTCGCCGCCCATGAACTCGATGTCGTCGTCCCGATACCCCTCGAACAGCTTCGCACCAAACTTGGTCGGTAGCGGACCGCGGAACCACTCGTCACCGAGACCGCTGACACGGATGGCGAAATCCTTGCAGTTGAAGACCATCCCGGTCACGACGCTGGAGCTCTCGATCCCATGCGCTGTGTCGGCGGTCACCTTGGATGCCGCCATCGACAGCCGCAGGAAGAAATAGTCGCTCGACTTCAGGTAGTCGAGAACGCTTGACACCTCGTCGGCTCGGCCCCGCGCGAGCTCGAGCAGAGCAGTGAACAGCTCACGCGTAAACAGAAGCGTCGCTGCCGTGTTGCGGCTATGGAGTTCGTCGCCCATATGCAGCGCACGGCGCATCAGCGCCTGCAGTGGAATACCGCCGGTGAGGCGGATGGCCTCACCGAGGAGTGGGCCGACCACCTCACCGAGGTAGTGAAGGTTGCGACGCACGTCGTCGTTGTAGACGCCGTAGTTGAGCCGCGACGGCGAGACTCCCTCGAAGAGGTTGCAGAAGCCGCGGTTGCCGGTCGCAGCGTTCTCGACCACGAGGACAGGCATGGAAGCGGTGTAGATGCCGGCCAGGGAGCCAACGCAGCCATGTTTCTGGCACGGCCGCACGAGGATCGTCCCTTCCCTGATCCGGGCGTCTGCTTCTTCCGCTGTCGTCGCCAGCCCCTCGAAGAGCGCACCGCCGATGATTCCCATCCGCTGACCACCCTCGTATTCCCCCCAGGCCAACGCTGCCCCGGACGTGAGAATGGTCTCCGCCGTCATGCCCGGCACGACGTCGATCGCTGGCCGGACGTCGATCAACACGGGCTCGGCTGCGCAGATTCGCTCGACCGCCTCTGCGTTCGCTCGCTGTTGCAATGTGTGCCCGGCGGACGTCCGAACGGGACTATCAGGGGAGTGGCTTGTCATAGCCTTCCTTGAGGAGCTGGCGCTCCTGCCACTCCCGGTCGACGGTCGGATAGAAGCGCTCGGGATGCTCGGCAACCCAGATTTGCGAGCGGATGATGAAGTTGTCCTGGTCGAGCTCGAGCGCGGAGCGCCAGAGCTGAATCGCCTCCTGGCGTCGGCCGGCGGAGTGCAGGCTGACGCCGCCGGCGAAGAGCTCGAGCGCATCGGTCTTCATCGCGGCGCCGGCAGCCGGTGACTCGGTCCGTCTGCCCGCCAGGAAACGGTCGAGGTTCCAGGCGACGCGAGGGTCGGCCACGTCGAAGTCATCGAGATGGCGATAGCGCACACATCCATCCGCGTCGACGAAGAACCCGCTCGGGACGACGCGGAAGCCGAGAGCCTCGCCGAGCGTGCTGGCCTGGTCGATGAGCACCGGAAACGAGACCGGCCTCTCCTTGAGAATCCGGCGGACAGGGTCGGCCCCATAAGCGTCCTGGGCGACGGCGAGGAGCTGGAACCTTCGACCTTGCTCGTCCCACACGCGTTGCCACACGGGCAGTTGCTCCCTGCACGTTCACCAGGACGCGAAGCAGAAGACGACCGAACTCCGACCGAGCAGATCAGCTCTCGACCACGCGTGTCCGTTGATATCGCGCAGCTGGAAGTCCGGAAATGGCGTTCTGGTCTTCTCGCTCACTCGATCGGGATCTCTTTGAACGCGAGATCGACGTTGACTCCCTGGCGCCGGCGCCACAGCCAGAGCACCCAGTAGAGCACGAACCCACCGACGAACCAGCCGATCAGGACGTTCCGGCTGTCGAAGGAGTGTCCGGCCGCTACCGGGTCGACTAGCAGGTCGACGAGGAACGCGAAGCCCGCGATCGAGCCGAGCGCGCAGACGACGCTCATCACGGGGAAGCCGAGCACCTTGATAGGCGCGATCGGGCTCTTCTCGTAGATGTCGGGCCGCCGGTAGGGGAAGAAGACGCCCGCGAGCAACACAACCGCCCAGGCGAGCACACCCACCTCGATGAAGATCACGAGCTTGAAGAGCGTGGTGAAGCTGAGGGTTGCCAGGAACGCCAGCGCGGCCGCGGTGGCGAGACCGATTGCCGGAATAGGCGTGTGCGTCCGGTTCGAGACTTTGCCGAAGGTGTCCGGGAAGATGCGGTCGAGCGACCAGGCCATGATGGCGCGGTTGCCGTATGCGACCTGGGTCGGCACCCACAGCCAGATCCAAGCGATGAAGCCGACGGCGATCAGCACGGCGAGAGTCACCGAGCCGGTGCCGATCCCGAGCAGCGGCGGCGAGTACGGCACGACCGGCATCTTGGCGTTGCCGGTGACCGTGGCGGAGAAGCCTTGGCCCATCGTCCGAAAGACGAGTGCGTAGCAGATGACCCACGTGACGACCGAGCCGACGATCGCCAGCAGGATCCCGCGCGTCTGCCCCTTCGTGACCTGCTTGATCTCGCCGCCGATCGAGATCGAGAACGCTGCGCCGATCAACGGCAAGAACGCCCAGTTCGCGAGCTTCAGCGTCTGCGACCAGTCGTAGCCAGGAGCCTTGTAGCTGCCGACCACCGCGTGGTACGCGTTGCTGCCGAGGTAAGGGCTCATCAAGGAGTTGAAGTGCGAGACAAAGTCGTGCCGGGACGTCGCGACCAGCGTGAAGATGTAGATCAGGGTCCCAACCACGGCGATGCCGAACATCGCCTTCTGCGTCATGAAGAAGCGGCGCATGCCGCTGGCGAGGATCACTGCCCCGATCAGCTCCAGGCCGGCGGCGATCCCGAACGTCGGCCATTTCCCAGCCAGGTCGCCGCCGAAACTGACGACGCCCGGGTCGTGCGTGATGATCCCGGCGGTCGTGACGAGCGGTGCGACTCCGATCTGCGCGATGTAGTACGCACCGAAGGCGCTATAGAAGAGCCACGCCGAGGCTTCGGCGAAGCTGAGCATGAACGCGAGCGGGGGCCACATCGATCGCGTCGCGAAGACGTAGACGCCGCCGGAGCGCGGGATCGTGACCGTCCAGCAGATCATCCCGCCTCCAACCGCGAGCATGGCGACGCCCGCCACGATAGTCGCCACATAAAGGTTGGCGCCAGGATAGAAGCCTGGGCCGAAGAACAGGATAAAGGCGAGCCCGAGGCCGATGCTGACGAGCCCGATGTCGAAGATGAAGACGTCGGTGTTGGACGCCGTCTTGATCAAGCCCGACGCCTTCCGTAGGAACACGCGATCGTCGGGAGCCGTCGTCATCGTTTCTCCTCCTCCACTACCCCTGCGTGAGTTGGACGTCTTTGACTTCCCTCGCCTTGACGCGGATGAGGGAGCCGTTCAGGACACCCTCGGTGTAATTCGAGCCTGGGTTGACGCAGACCGTTCTCCCGAGCCGGGTGATACCTCGACCCTCGTGGATATGACCGTGCAGGCCGAGCGCCGGTTGATAGCTCTCGATCAGCTCGCGCACCGCCGTCGAGCCGGCGGACGTCATCACGGGGTTGCCGCCCTTGTGTACCGGACGCAAGTCCTCGTCCAGCTGGGGACACTGGTCGAGCGCGGTTCCGTGCGGCGGCACGTGGATGTTGAAGATCGAGGCGCCGGGGTCGGCCAACTGCTCGATCATCGCGAGGATCTTGCGGCGTAACTCTTCCTCGCTGCACTCCCGCTCCGTCTCCCACGGCGTCACGTTCGACCAACCGGTGGTGAGGAGCTCGAACCCATCAAGCTCGGTAACGCGCCCTTCCAGCACCTCGATCACGCCCGAGTCCGAGAGCACCTCGTCGACGAAGAAGGAATCGTCGTTACCTGGTGCGGCGAAGCACTTGACGCGCTGCTCACGCAGCCGCGGGCGCGCATACTCGATCCATTGCTCGAGACGCGCCTTGATCAACGAGTGGAACAGCCGCTCCTGCTCATCCGGTCGCTCGCGAACCTGCTGGAACTCCTCTTCTGTCATCACGTTTGGGTAGAAGCCCATGTCCTCGGTACGCCGCTCGAACTCGTGCACTTCGCTGGCGTCGCCGAGACGCAGCTCCTTGCCTGCAAAGGACGTGAGATAACTGCCGTCGGTCTGTCGTGCGATCGGCACCACCATCTTCCCGGTCATGTCGCCGCCGAGAATGAGGACTCCCGCGCCGTAGAACTTGGCGGCGCCGACGAACTTCTTGAAACAGCGGCTCGAGCCGTGGACGTCAGTGGCGAAGAAGATCATCAGCTCACCATTTCGACCCTTGTGCCTGAACACGTCAGCTCCCCGCGTTCATCAGAAGAACGTCAGGTAGCGCTCGATTTCCCAGGCCGTGACGGTGTTGTGGTACTCCCACCACTCCTGAGTCTTCAGCTCGACGAACGCCCGCTTGAGCTCGGACCCAAGCACCAGCTCGGTGAATGGGTCGGCATCGAGCGCCTCAACCGCCTCGAGCAATGTGCGCGGTAGCGTGCTGACGCCGAGCTCACGGAGCTGGGCGTCGTCGAGCACGTACATGTTCTGCGGCAGCGGCTCGCCGGGGTCAAGCTCCTGCTCGATCCCGTCCAGCCCCGCCTGCAGGTACGCGGCAGCCGCAAGGTATGCGTTCGAGGTCGAGTCAACGGCTCTGCTCTCGACGCGGGCGCTCGTCATCGGCACGCGGAGCATGTGCGTTCGGTTGTTCCGCCCGTAGGAGATGAAAATCGGTGCCCACGTGAAGCCCGTCATCGACCCGGTCTTGACGAGCCGTTTGTACGAGTTCACCGTCGGGGCTGCCAGCGCGGTGAGCACCGGCGCGTGGCGAAGCACCCCGGCGATGAACTGGTAGGCAAGCAGCGAGACGCCGCAACCGCGCGGGTCGTCTGCGGCGGCGAACAGGTTTTCTCCCGTCTCCCTGTCAGCAAGCGACATGTTGAAGTGGCCACCAGTCCCGGTGCGGTTTGCGTACGGCTTCGGCATGAGCGTGAACTCGAAGCCGTGTCGCCGGGCCAGCTCCTTCATCATCATCCGAAACAGCGTTTGCCGGTCGGCCATCGACATGACGTCGGTGTAGGAGAAGTCGAACTCGAACTGCGAGTTGGAGTCCTCGTGGTCAAAGGAGTGGACATCCCAGCCGAGCGCGTTCATGTAGCCGATCGCCTCGTCCATGAACGGCATGTTGGCCAGCAGATCGACGATGTCGTAGGCCGCCTTCTCGAGCACATCTCTGGGATTGGCCGGCGCGATCGCCCCGTCCTGGGAGTGCACGAGATAAAACTCGGTCTCGATGCCCATGTTGAAGGTGAAACCAAGTGCTGCGGCGCGGTCGACCGCTCGTTGCAGCACCACGCGGCTGCACATCGGCCACGGCTCGCCGTGGAAGTAGAGGAAACCGGGCGCCCACGCGAAGTCTGGGCGCCAAGGCAGCTGGATGATTCGCTCGAGGTCGGGCCGTACTGACAGCTCGTCGTCCGACGGCTCCTGGCCCAGCCCGTCCAGCGCCGCGCCGGTAAAGAGCTCAGAGCCGCGCATCATTTCAGCGAAGTGATCGATCGGCACGCACTTCGCTTTGCCAACACCGTGCACGTCGGTGTACGCGGCGAGGCAGTAACGGATGCCCTGCTCTCGAAGCTGTTCGCGCTTCGACGCGTATTCAGGTCGATCGTCTGCAAGCACAGGAATGCTTGTCTGGACAGCCACGCTTCCTCCAGTGTCCCGCTCTTTTCGAACCCAACGCCTGAGAAGTGACGCGACGATACACCGTTCGGGGGGGAAAGCAAAAAAGCGGTGCGGCTGTTGGGGTTGCCACGAGACTGTCAAGTTGTTATGACAGCCCCTGAGCGACTCAGGAGGCATCGATGACTGGGGAAGAGGGAACGCCGGAGCGGGCGCGCTTCAGAGGCACGCGAAACATCCGCAAGCTCGCCGATATCGGTGATCGAAAGCAGCGCGAGGCTGTCGAACGAGCGCTGGAATATGGGCTCGAGGCGGCGCCATCCGTTCAGGACCGGACGATCTCGACCTTCGCGCGCGGGCACCAGCCCGCCTTCGCGGGCATCAACACCTTCCGGAAGGCCCCCTACATCGAGGACGTTCACGAGGTCGGCAAGCACGAGGTCGCCATCATTGGCGCGCCGTTCGACATGGGGACGACCTACCGGCCCGGCTGCCGGTTCGGTCCGCAGGCGATCCGGCGGATCTCCGCGCTCTACGACTCGTACTCCGTCGATATGGCGGTCGACCTCGAGGAAGAACTCGATCTAGTCGACCTAGGCGACATCTTCGTCATCCCCTCCAACATCGAGAAGAGCTTCGACCAAATCGACCGGGCCGTCTCCTTCGTGTACAGCCAGGGGGTCTTCCCCGTCATCCTCGGCGGCGACCACTCGATCGGCTACCCGGACGTCCGCGGCATCGCCCCGTACGTCGAGGGCCGCGTCGGGATCATCCACCTTGACCGGCACCTGGACATCCAGGAACGCGACATGGACGAGCGGATGCACACCACACCCTGGTTTCACGCGACCAACATTCCCAACGCTCCTCCCGCCAACCTCGTACAGATGGGGATCGGCGGCTGGTACGGGTCACGGCCCGGAGTCAAGATCGCACGCGAGCGAGAGACAACCGTGCTCACGATCACCGACATCGAGGAGGTCGGTGTCGAGAAAGCCGCCGAGGCAGCCCTCGAGGTCGCGTGGAAGGACGCCGACGCCGTCTACCTGAGTTTCGACATCGACTCGGTGGACGCTGGCTTCGTACCAGGAACCGGCTCACCCGAGCCGGGCGGTCTGCTACCACGCGAAGCCCTGAAGCTCCTCCGCCTGATCGCACGAGAGGGCATCTGCGGCATGGAGGTCGTCGAGGTGGCGCCACCATATGACGTCAGCGACATGACCGCTCAACTCGCCTGCCGGGCCGTCATGGACGTGCTCGGCGCACTCGTTGCCGAGGGAAAGCTGGGTCAGCGCAAGGACAAGGGGGCGCCTGTAGAGCAGACCAGCCCGCCCGAGCCAGCCTAAACAGGACCCAAGGCGTTGACGCAACTCGACTCCGAACTTGCCCGCCTCGGCCACGGCGCACCGCTCTGGGTCGCACTCGTGCTTGCGTTCGTCCTAGGCCTCCGACACGCCACCGATCCCGACCACCTGGCCGCCGTGACGACGCTCGTTGCCTCCGACCACAAGGACGGAACGCGGGCTGCTGGCTGCCTTGGGCTTGCGTGGGGACTCGGTCACGCTCTGGTCTTGTTCATATTGGGAGCACCCGCCATTCTCGTCCGACCGTACCTCCCGGCGGCTGCGCGGCACGGCGCCGAGGTTCTCGTCGGCGCAGTCATTGTGTTCCTCGCGCTCAGACTCTTGAGGCGCTGGCATCAGGGCCGATACTGCCCCGGGCACAGCCATCGCCCGGTCACCCGAACCCGGGCGGGCGCGTTCACGATCGGCTTGCTCCACGGCTTCGGTGGCAGTGCAGGCGCCTCCGTGCTCGTACTCGCGAGCATCACGTCACGACCGGCTGCCGTGGGCGCGCTCGCCCTGCTCGCGATCGCCACGGCGATCTCGATGACGGCCCTCTCGACTGGGTTCGGGCTGGCGCTCGTTCGTTTCCCGGCTCGACCAAGCCTCGACGCCGCTGTGCCGCTTTTCGGCGTCTCAAGCCTCGCCTTCGGTGCCTGGTATGGATTTACGGCACTGGGCCTGATCCCCTTGTCCCTCTAGCTGGGAGGCCGAGGAATGGAGCTTGCTTGAGCCCGCGCGAGCGCAGAGCGGTGATCGCATGATGCGTCTGCTCGCGACACCTCTCGTTCTGTTTGCCTTCAGCGGTTCGATCCAGCCGTTGCCGGCGCCGGTGAGAGCCGAGCTGAAGGGTCGCTTCTGGCACACGGGCTGCCCGGTTTCGCTCTCGCAGCTGCGCGTGCTAACCGTCCCCTTCTGGGGCTTCGATGGTCGCAGCCACAGAGGCCAGCTGATCGTCAACGAGGATGCAGCGGTAGCGCTCACACAGGTGTTCCGGCGCCTCTACACGCTGCGCTTCCCGATCCGCCATCTCAGTCTTGCCGATACCTATGGACCGGCTGGCTCGCAGCCGGCCGACGGCGACATCAGCGGGAGCTTCGAGTGCCGCCAGGCCGTCCCCTCACCCTGTACTGGCGGGACAGGCACAGGCAGCTGGTCGGAGCATGCCTACGGGGAGGCGGTCGACCTGAACCCAGTCGAGAACCCCTATGTCGGCTGCGGCCGCACCCGCGACCGCTCCAGCCGGCCCTACCTCAACCGCTCGCGTCAACGCCGCGGCATGGTCACCCCCGCCGTCGTTCAAGCGTTCCGCTCGATCGGCTGGGGCTGGGGAGGCACCTGGACCGGATCGACCAAGGACTACATGCACTTCTCCGCGACGGGCCACTAGCCAAAGTCGATCGTGCAGCAGCAGAACGCAGAAATCGCGGGATCCCGGTCTTCGAGGAACGGCTGACAGACCCGAGCTAACGGGGCAGCGCGTGGCCTAAGCGCGCTCGGCTGCGTGCTCCCTACCTGACGGTTTCGAAGCAACACAGCCTTCCCCACGCCCGGCCGGGGTCTCTACGGGGGCAGCAAGGCCGCCGGCGATTTTCTCGTTCAGGTGCTGTCAAAGGAGGTCGGCCACCGCGGGGTCACCGTCAACACACTCCTACCGACAGCCACCGAGGGCGCGGGCGCCCACACCGACGAGGTAAGCGAGACAGTCATGCAATTCGTGCGCACACAACGCCCGATTCAGCGAATGGGAACCCTCGACGACGTGGCCAACGTCGCAGAGTTCCTGGCCAGCGACCTCGCAAGCTTCGTCAGCGGCCAGCACCTCCTCGTTAGCGGTGGTGCTCCTGCCTGACGACGGCGAGGCGGACGCGGACACCACACCCTCCGCCTCGCAGACGCGTCGCTCGTTCCTCACATTCGGACCATGCGGGGTCGCAGCCCTTGACTGGGTCGATCGACGTCTCGGTGCCCTGATCGTGCATGCCGAGATGGATGAAGGAGGCGGCGCCCACGATCTCCGCGGCGCGGCGCGCCTCCTCCAGCCTGAAGGCGGCGATCTCCGGCCCGCTCGGATCGTAGGAGCCGCACCAGCCGTCGGTCGCGACTGCGTAGTGCACCTCCACTCCACGCTGCACAAGGGCCGCCAGCGTCCCGGCACACGTGCATTCGAGGTCGTCCGGATGCGCTCCGACTGCGAGCACCACATCGTCGCCATGGGTCACTACTTCGCCCTCAGCGTCGTAAGGTCGACTCCGTATACCGGCGTGTATATGTAGCCGACCAGACGGGACGAGATGAGGTCGACCCAGGTCGGGTTGATCAGCGGAGCCCACGGGGCGAGCTTCGTCATCGTCGAGATGTCGAGCTTCTCCCACGACGCGTCCCTGCTCGGCCCGACCATGGGGTTGATCTTGTTGATCGCGATCTCTACGCCAGCGTTCGAGAACGACGCGTAGTTGTTGTTGTTCGTCGGTGTGATGTGGCGGCCGTCGAGCAGCGGCACGAAGAAGTCGTCGCCGTCCGGGTAGTCCTGCGTCCAGTTGTTGATCCCCATCGGGATCTTGTTCGCCGGCGTCGAGATGATGCCGCCGTTGACGCTGTCGGGCGCCGATTTGATGTTGATCTTGAACCCGACCGCATCCAACTCGCTCTGCACAGCCTGGGCCATCTCTAGGAAGCCGGGGGAGTCGCTGCGCGTGCGGAGAAGGGCCACGATCGGCAACTTGACACCGGCCTGCTTGAGCAGCGCCTTCGCCTTCGCCGGGTCACCGGCCGCAGGGTAGATTTGGGCGTCCCGATAGCCGCCCATTGTCGGCGGCAGGATCTGATCGGTGATCTGCCCTTGGCTTCGTCCGCCCCAGACACGCAGGATCGCGTTGCGGTTGATTGCGTAATTGACGGCCTGGCGAACCTTGGCGTTGTCGAACGGCTTGACCGTGTTATTGAGCCAGAGGTAGGTGACTGACGGTGTCGGGTTCAGGAAGATCCGGCCCTTCAAGGACGGGTCCGTGAGATCCTGGTTGACGGTCGCGGATGGCAGCCTGTCCAGGTAGCCGTCGAGCTGCCCCGCCTTGATCTGGAGCTCGGCTTGCGAGGCGTCGACGCCGATGTCGAACGTGATCGTGTCGAAGTGGCCGCGGGCTCCGAGCGCCTTGCTGTTAAACGCTGGGTTCTTGGTCAGCACGAGCGTCCGGTCGGGGATGTACTTCGACACGAGGTAGGGGCCGCTGACGAGCAGGGAGCCGTTCTCGGTTGCGCCGGCCGGTGAGCCGGGCGGGACGGGACACGTCCACGGCACGGTCATCCGCTTCAGGAAGGAGCCGACCGGCTGGGTCAGATTGATCTTGAGGGTATTGCCGCTCGCCGTGATCCCGGAGATCGACTTCGCTTTCCCGACGGCGACCGCCTGTGAGCCGGCGATGACGTTGAAGAAGCCCACGGCGGGTGATGCGAGCTTCTTGCCGAATAGCCGGTCGAAGGTCGCCTTCTCAGCGGCCGCATCGATCGGTTTGCCGTTGGGGAACTTCAGACCCGGCTTGATCTGGAAGGTGTAGGTCCGACCCCCGTTCGAGATCCGCGGCAGGGCCGCGATCCCTCCAACGACGGTCTTGCCGGCGTTCCCTGCGGCGTCCGGATAGGTGAGAAGGGGAGTGCAGGTCGCGAGCGCGAGCTTCCAGGTCGACGCGAAGTACCAAAGACCGGGGTCGAGATGGTCGATATCGCCCGAGGGCATCGCGAAGTGGAGGTTCGAGGTCGCCGTCCGTTTGGACGTTGAACTCTTCGCTGCGGCTGCCGCGACCGCGGCGAGGAGCAGTAGCGCGGCCGCCACGGCGGCCTGCACCTTCAGTCGTCTGGACATCCGTCGTTCCTTTCTTGGGCGGGTTGACGGGTTGACGTCATTCGACTCGGACGCGCGGGTCGAGCGCCACCTGGACGAGATCCGCGACGCTATTCGCAGCCACCGCGACGATGGCTGCGAATGTGATCGTCCCGATCGTGAGTGGGTAGTCGAGGTTCTGGATCGAGCTGAAGCCTATGTAGCCGAGGCCCGGCAGCCCGAAGACCTGCTCGACGAAGAGGGCGCCGCCGAGGGCCACCCCGACGTCGAGCCCGAGCAGTGTCAGAACGGCGGGCGCGACGAGCGGCCCGATGTGCTTGCGGATGATCCGCCATTCCCCCGCTCCCTTCCCCCGGGCTGTCCTGACGTAGTCCTCGCTGAGCTGTTCGAGCACGAACGCGCGCACGAAGCGTGCGTACAGCGCGGCGAACCCGATCGCAAGTGCGAGCCAGGGAAGAATCAGGTGGTGCGCCCACTCCAGAGGGTCCGCCAGCGGCCCCACGTAGCCCTGGATCGGTAGCCAGTCAACTCGCCGACCGAGCGAGATGCCGAGAAGCTTGCCCTGCGTCGGCTGGTAGGCGAGCAGGTAGGCGAGCATCGGCGCAACCCAGAACACCGGTGCCGCAATTGATGTCTGCACCCCGACGGTGAGGATCCGGTCAATCAGGCTTCGTGGCCGAAGGGCACCGATGAGCCCGACGATGACTGCGATGATGAGCCAAAGGACGGCGGCGCCCAGGATGAGCGAAGCGGTGACACCGGCCGCCGGGAAGACGATGTCGGCGACGTTTTGTCGGCGTTGGAACGAGTAGCCGAGGTCTCCGTGCCCAAGGCGCCAGACGAAACGCCCGTACTGCTCGTACCAGGGTCTGTCCGTACCCATGATGTGGGCGATCTCGCGAACGCGCGCGGGTGTTGCCCCTTTGCCGGCGACACGCTGGGCTGGGTTCGCGCCGGTCAGGTCGGCGATCAGGAAGAACAGGACGTAGGCAATGAATGTGATCATCAGGAGCTGGAAGCTGGCTGCAGCAAATCGGCGGATCCCGTAGCGCGTCATGTCGCCGATCTCGTGGCCAGAGCGTCGCGTAGCCCGTCCCCGAGCAGCTGAAACGAGAGCATCACTGCGGCGAGTGTGAAACCGGGAATCAGGGCGAGCCAGGGCTGCACTCTGTATAGGCCGTTCGAGACACCGTCGGAGAGCATCTGACCCCAGCTCGGTGTCGGCGGGGGCACGCCCAGTCCAAGGTATGAGAGACCCGCCTCGAAGAGGATATTCGCCGCAATCACGCCAGTGGCGTAGACAACAACGGGGGCGGTCAGCTGGGGCAGGAGGTGTTTCACCATGATTCGGCGGTGGCTCGCGCCGATCGAGATAGCGGCCTCGACGAACTGCGACTCGCGCAGTGAAAGAACTGCGGTGCGAACCATCCGCGCGGGGTAGTACCAGGAGAAGATCGCGATCACGAAGATGATGTTTGCGAGACCTGCCCCGATCACGGCCGCGAGCCCGACCGCCAACAGGAGCGCGGGGAAGGCCATTGCTGTCTCGATCGCACGAGAGATGGCCGCATCGAGGCGCCCACGGAAATACCCGGCGACGAGGCCGAGTGTCACACCGATGACTAGTGCCGCAGTCGTGGCGGTGAAGGCGACAAGCAGCGAGATCCGCGCGCCGTAGAGCAGGCGAACGAGCACGTCTCGGCCGAGCTTGTCCGTGCCGAGCACGAAGAACTGCCCGTGGGGGTTCGGATGGATGCCGTCGCTGCCAACTTCGTGGGAGAGCGGTGGCAGCGGAATCCCGTCGATCGTTAGGCCATTCACGTACTGGCGATCGGGCGGATGGCCTGTCAGCCATGCCGCAAGCGGGGCACCACCGATCGCTCCGATAACCACCAGAACGATGAACATCGTCGCCGCGAGCGCCACGCGGTCACGGCGGAAGCGACGCCATAAGTCCTCCAATGGGCCTCGTGCCGTGAAGCTGACCGGCGTCGCGGATTCCGTGGCCGCAGCACTCATGCAAACAACCGACCGGTCATCGTCCCGATCTCAAGTACCGGGTCAGGCAGTTCATCCCCGACGCGCCCCGGGGCAGACACATCGGAAGCAGCGGCTGCTGCCTCGGGCCGGGACCCATGGGGGCGCCATCGAAGCGGAGCCTAAATCCCCGCCGGATCGGGTGCACCTCCCGTTGACGGGACTACGCCGGCTGTGCGGAGCGCTCAAGCAGGTCGAGCCAGAGCGTTCGCGCCTCCTCGAGCCCCAGCCCGAGGCTTGCTTCGCCAAACGACAACTCGGCACGCTGGACGTCAGGGTCTGGCGTGGGCCTCCACGTGTCCGCAATCCAGACGAGCGATTCTTCAGCGAGATCGAGGGTCGCCGCCTGCAGGGCGGCAAGCGGCCGCCTGACCAGCACGTGAAGCATCGCCACCTGCGGCGGATCGGGGACGACGCTCACCCCGTCGAGGTTTGCTAGCAGCGAGCCGACCTCACGCGCTCGCTCGACATACGAGGCCATGTGTGGCAGCACCTCGTCGAGACCGCGTTCGGCCTCGAGTAGGAACGGGTATGCGGAGAAGAGTCGTCCTCCGTGCCGTACCTGCCAGACACGAGCCTCGTCGATGACCTCGCGTGGACCAGCCAGCGCACAGCCTGCCGGCGCGCCGAGATCCTTGTAGAACGACACGTAGACCGTGTCGAACAGCCCTGCGATCTCGGACAGCGGCCGACCGTAGAAGGGCTCGCACTGCCACAGGCGAGCCCCGTCCAAGTGGAGTGCGGCGTCACGGGCACGCGCTGTCTCGCAGGTCGCCACCACATCATCCCAACCAGGCAACCGGCCGCCCAGGTCACGCTGCGGGAGCTCGAGCAGGAGTACTGCAAAGCGCTCTCGCACGGCTTCGATATCGGACTTGGTGAGCAATCGATCCTGCCCGCCAACAAGGAGTCCCTGCAGACCGTGAAGCGCCTGGTAGCCACGCTCCTCGTGGACGTCAAGGTGACAATGGGGGTGGAACGCGACTGTGGTCAGGCCCCGGCGCTCGGCGTGGATCCGCAATGCAATCTGCTGTGCCATCGTGCCACTCGGCATCCAGACGGCCGCCTCTTTGGCAAGAAGCCGAGCCACGCGAGCCTCGAGGCGCTCCGCGAGCGCGCCGCCACCATATCGGTCGATGCCGGCGTCGGCCGGAGCCCGGTCGGCCAGCGCGAGCAGCCGCGAGCGCGTAGACCGGTCGTGCGGGTCAAATGTCCCGAGCGACCGCGTGCATGCCGCTCGGACCGCCCTCGGATCGCGCTCCGCCACTCCGGCGAGTCTAGGTCAACGAGCTGCACCTCAAAGGCTGATGCCTGGACAGCCGCGGCGGAGGCTGGACTGGCGCGGTGACCGTGGTGGGACTCTGCTGGTGCGAGGGTATGCCTACGGGGAACTACGTCTCGAGAGGAACTTCTAGTTCTTGGACCGCGTGTACGGTTCGAATCCGTTCGGGGGCGCTCGGGTGGCTGAACAGGGTTAGGTAGAAGAGCCGTGGCGGGGTGAGGTCGCTGAGGTTGGAGAGAGCGAGCTGGCGGTGGGTGCTTTCGAATGCTTCTGGGTCGCGGGTGAGTTGGAGTGAGTAGCGGTCGGCTTGGCGTTCCCAGCGGCGGGAGAGTGCCGCGCCGAGCGGCATGGCGACAAGTTGGAGAGCCGATGCGAGAAACAGGACGAACGCTGCGATGCGCGGATCGCCGGGTCCGCGGGCGTGGATGGCCGCGAGCAGCGCGGTCGAGCGCAGGCTGACCCAGAACGCCAACACGAAGAGGGCGGCGCTGCCCATTGCGAGCAGGGTGCCTTTGACGATGTGGTGGGCGCGGCGGTGTCCGAGTTCGTGGGCGACGACAACGCGCGTCTGCCGTTGGGAGGTGTTGGCGGTGAGGGTGTCGTAGAGGACGAGGCGGCGTGTGTTGCCAAGTCCGGAGACGTAGGCGTTCAGTTTGCGTGTGCGCCGGCTGGCGTCAGCGACGAGCACCTCCCGGATGGGGATGCCCGCGGCTCCCGCCAGCTCGCGCAGGTTGGCAGCGAGCGCGACGTCCTGTAACGTCGGAAGCGGTTGAAAAGCGGTTCGAGCAGGAGCGGCGCGGCCCAGCTGAGAAGCAGCACCGCTGCTGCTGCACCAGCGGCTGTGAGGAGTGGCCAGGCGCGGGGGGAGACGCGGGCGGCTGCAACGAGTCCGACCAGCGCTGCAACCGTAACGAGCAGGCTGACAGCGAGCGCTTTGACGCGGTCGCCTGCCCAGCTGCGGAGTGTCTGCGTGGACAGGCCCCAGGCGTGTTCGTGCCGGTAGCCGGCCCAGAAGCCGAGCGGTAGTCGCACCAGAGCAGCTATGGCGACGAGCTCGGCGACGAAGGCGACGCAACGGGCGGGCCAGGCCCAGTCTTGCAGCGGCTGGTAGAGCCAGCGGCCGGGTGAGGCGAAGGCGAGCGCCGCAAGCAGCCCGAGGCTGAGGGCGAGGTTGCCGATCGTGGCCGTGTAGAGCGGGCGCCAGTAGCGGCGGGCCCGCTCAACCTGCTCCCAGCCGAACAGCTCAACGGCGTCGACCATCGCCCGCCGCAGCCTAGATGGTTGATCGACAATTCAACACCGCGCGGATGGTGGCCGAGACGCGTCGCCGTTGCCGCCGCTCGTCCTCGCACGTATGCACCGATACGCGCTGCGGCGATCGGCGTCACCGGCTTGGTCTCAGCCATCCCCGCATCGACGCCAATTATCGATCAACCATCTAGAGGCTTGATGTGGGTTTAGCGTCCGTCATAGGCGGCGAGCGCTCGTGGTGGTCGTCCGGTGAGTGTGTTGAGCAGCATGCCGATGGTGAGTGCGAGCAGGCGTTGCGCGATGCG
>JACXTT010004161.1_pt1 | contig 21641 bp, 15 predicted proteins | sample 9270951 | NCBI WGS metagenome assembly JACXTT01 (sample SAMN15532306, study PRJNA645909) | rock metagenome | isolation source: weathered quartz diorite | place: Puerto Rico | collected 2017-06-21
CTGTCGCGGTAGGGACGACCATCGCTGATCGCCCCCCGCACAGATCCGTACGAGCGCGTCGACGCATACGGCTCTTACGAAGGATGAGTGGCGTAGAAGCGTGCATCAGGATAGGGGTGCAGAACCCGGGGTGGTGGAATCCACCGGTTCAAGACTGGGGTAAATCGTTCCCATGGCATCTGGGCGCGCTGGCTACGGCGGACCAGAACACTCTGCCAGAGCCTGCACACGCGAAGCTTAAAGATGCGCAACTGAGTCGTGTTCCCGGGGACTGCGTGGTATTGGTAATAACCCAGCACGACCTTCCGGAGCCATGCACCGACTTCGGCCATGCGATCATGCATTCGGCGTTGAAGCTCAACCTTGATGGCTTTGAGTTTCGCAACCATTCGCTTTTTCGCAGTGATCCGCCATACGGTGAAGGTTCCGCTCTTGTGGCGTTGCCCGCAGTAGTGGGTAAAGCCCAAGAAGGTGAAGGTCTCTGGTTTTCCCTCTCCCCGCGCTTTCCGGTCGCGAGCGGCGAACCGCCCGAACTCAATCAGTCGAGTCTTGTCCGGATGTAACTCCAAGCCGAACTTCGCCAGCCGTTCCCGAAATTCTTTTAGGAAACGCTCAGCATCTGTTCGGTGCTGAAAGCCCACCACAAGATCGTCAGCATAGCGGACGACTATTACGTCACCCTTTGCCACCTTCTTGCGCCAGACATCAGCCCAGAGATCGAAGAGATAATGAAGGTACACGTTGGCGATCAGCGGTGATGCCACTGCTCCCTGCGGCGTACCCAATTTCGTCTCCGACCATTGGCCGTCTTCCGATACTCCCGCCTTCAACCATTTCCGGATCAGGCGAAGTATCCGACGATCGGCTACCCGATGCTCGATGAACTTTATCATCCATTCGTGGCTCAAGTTATCGAAGAAACCACGGATGTCGGCATCAAGCACCCAGTTCACCCGCTTCCGTTGGATGCCCACCGTCAGCGCGTCCAGCGCCTGATGCGGGCTGCGACCGGGACGAAACCCGTAAGAGAAGCCTTTGAAGTCGACCTCATATATCTGGTTGAGGATCGTCACCACAGCCTGTTGAACGATTTTGTCCTCCAGCGCTGCGATGCCTAACGGACGTTGCCGCCCGTCAGCCTTCGGAATAAAGACTCGCCTCGAAGGTTTTGCCCGATACGCTCCACGGTGCACCCGGCTGTGCAGATCGACAAGTCGATCCTCGAGCCCGGTTTCATACTCCTGCCACGTTACGCCGTCTACTCCGGGCGAAGCCTTACGCTGAAGCGCGTAGAAGCTGTCGCGAAGTAGATCAACGTTGAGATGGTGGAGCAAAGCGGTGAACCGTTCCTGCTTTCTTTCCTTTGCTACCTTCCGCACACCGTCCTGCCCCTGGGACATGCGCTTCCCACTCTGTGTCAGGTGCATGTGCGACTGAACGATGTTCTCCTTCGTCTGTGCCCTTCCCTCCCCAACCTCCGCGGCAGGTTGCCCTTCCTTGTTCGGTCGGTTCACAGGTAGTACGGCACAGTCCGATTTCTCCAGCACGTGCGTGTCCGCCGTTTGGTTTGTGGCCTTCGCGGACCGGCCTTGGTCTTCAGACCAAGGCGTGCTGGAGATCTCCCGGTTCTCGTGCATGTTGTTTCTCAGCGTGCGTGGGTTCTCAGACTACGCAGGACCGACAGTCCACTCGCGTTTAGCGTGGCTGCCGTGTTGCCTTCCTCCGTCTCGGAATGAAGTCGGCATCCTGATCTACGGGCTTTTCGCAGCTCAATTGCCCCGCCCACCGATGCCTCTGTCTACGCTTCAAGAAACACCTCGCGGCGTTCCCAGCAAGACTCGAGGTCAGGATGGATTCGCTACTTCCTTTCCTGTAGGGCTCTTGCATCCCTTACAACATGCCGGTTTATCCCGGCGCTCTCCGGCTTGCCCGTGATCCGACCAGAATCACGATTTTGGTATGCTCCCATCCAAGCTGGTGTAACAATACTCGTCGAATACTCTCCTGGCTTCAGCGGTGAACAACAGATCTAAAAACGAGGAGGGGCCATGACATCACAAGCTATTCCTGTTGCTTCACAAAATGCGCCCGACCCTCAACTCATTTTCGATCTCGCTACAGGTTTCATGCGCGCCAAGCACTTGTTCGCAGCGAGCGAGTTGGGGGTCTTCGAGGCGCTCGACGAGGGTCCGGCAACCATCGATGCGCTTGCTGCCCGATTGAAGATCCCGCGCCGCACAACCCGCATTATCGCTGATGCTGTAACCGCGCTTGGGTTGCTCGAACGGCACGGCGACGAATACAGGAACACCAAACTGGCTCAAGCATACCTGAGTGGTCGCGGGCCGGTTGATATGCGCCACTTCATCCGCTTCTGGAATCACCTGAGTTATCGGCGCTGGCTGGGCCTGGAGGACTCAATCCGCGAAGGAAAAGGAGTGGCCGGCGAATTCAACTTTACGGCTGAGGAGCAGAAGATCTTTTCTGAAGGAGTCGAGGCCTTCTCTGCCGCTCACGCCGCGGCTTTGGCGGCTACGTACGACTTCAGCCGGCACCGGCGCGTGCTGGACCTCGGGGGCGGGACTGGTTCCTTCCTGAGGGCAATATTGCAGCAGTATCCGGAATTACAGTGCACGTTATTCGAACTGCCAACCGCTGCTGCGGTCGCGCGCCAAAGACTGGAAAGTGACCCACTAGGCCGCAAGATCGACATCATAGAAGGCGACTTTCTCAAAGACGTTTTTCCAAAAGGGCATGACGCGGTCTTGCTGGCCCACGTCGTGCACGTGCTTGTGCCGGAACAGAACCTCCAATTGCTACGTCAAGCGCGACAGGCTGTCAAGCCAGGAGCGCGCCTGTTGATCGTCGATTTCTGGATGGATGCTACGCATACCCAGCCGCTAATGGGCGCCTTAATGGCGGGCGAATTTCTAGTTGTTGGTGGGAACGGAGATGTTTACAGCGTGGAAGAAGGACGCAAATGGCTGGAACAGTCAGGTTGGCGCTATCTAGAGCACACGCCGCTGAGCGGTCCGGTCACGCTTCTGGCGGCGGAAGCTATTGATTCTGGCGTTCCCGTTCCGTCTTCATAGCGGGCACTGAGCAACTGACCCCGTGCACTTGTTGTCGGTAAACAGGAAGTAATGGCGAGATCGGGACTCCTGGAATTACTTCCGCATTGCCCGTCAACCGACCACAATCCGGAATATGCGTCCTAGATTAGAGGTTTCGCGTATCTGCCGCCGGCGCGCCGCGACCAGTATGGTCAGAGAACGCGGGTGTGGCTGATGTGCTCATTGGGAGTTCTCGTTTCGTAGGTAAGGGAATGATTCATACTAAGCGGACGGAGCAAAACTCTCAGTGGCAGTTCGGCGCGTCTGCTGGATAAACCCCACCGGACTTAAACTCAGGGCTGAACCGGGCGATGCCATCGCTTTTGGGGAATACTGTCGCCCACCAAATCACGGCGACATCGTTACCAGTGTTGGTAACGGTATGCACCAGACCGGGGGGCTCGACGAAGGCACTACCGGCGGTCACGTCCTCCGAAGCACATTGATCGGGCCCAAGCATGTGCTGCTCGGTTAGAGTGCCGCGCTCAAGAATGACGTAGCTCGCTCCTTTGTGGTAATGCCATGGGATGGTATCGCCAGGCTTCATCGTGAAGGCCTGGATCTGGACCGTGCCAGGTATCGGATGGCCGGGACCGAAGCCGCCAAAGTCATATGCAGCAACGGTTCCTGCAGTGAAAGAGATGGTCGCCAGTGCTGATGCCGAACCAGCCAGTAAGGTCACGAGAACTACCTGCCCGGTACTGCAGGTGGTCGAGCCACCCGCGATAGCTCCCGGATTGTCGGCAAGAACGAAGCCGCAACCCCTTACCTAATCGCTTTGCGTCAGAGTCGCCCGTGACTCGGGCTGAATGTTCATGGGCATCTGCCTTAGCAGCGTTTCACTCCTCCGATATGCGGCTTGCTAACTAACGGCTTCAGATGCCATGATCGTAGGCCTTTATCTCGTCTTCGCTGTCAGCTTCTCCAGGATCCATTGGACACGACGCGCGCGAGTTCGGACCTCTTCGCATTGAGGATTTCTTCCACGTGTTCCCTCTGATGCGTATTAGCTGAGCTTCTCCCACTGGGCTCTTGCTGGGCCATTTTTGGCAAGCGCAGTGGCGAGCTCTGGTGGCGGCTCGACGCTGCGCACTTCTGTGTTCGGCAAGATTGTCACCTCTACGATGCCCCCGGTTTAACGCCAGCCGCTTCTTGGCGGTCCTTGCGGACCGGCACATAGTACTTGCCACCATAAACTGTGATCGTCGACCGGTAGGTAATTCCGACCTGAGATTGACACGACAGGGCGGTTTGCGCATGTTACCCCCTGGCGATATTGAATTGGAATTTCCGATTTCAACTTGGCCCTTCCCCGGAATCAATGTCCCTTTCCCAATTCCACGCGCCTGACCGCCTTGACATCGCCTCGGCCAAACGATAGTTTTTCTGTGCCCGTGCTATTTTCCGGGGCCGCATCCTCACTCAGGAGGCGTACTGTGAAGAGGTTTCTTCGTGCGTCAACCTTTCTCCTAGTTCTTGGGGCGATTGCAGAAACGGCTATGGCGCAAGGCGGACCGACCGGCGCCCTCAGCGGGACGGTGCAGGACTCGAGCGGCGGCGTGATTCCCGGCGCCGAGGTGCAGATCATCAGCAGCGCGACCGGCAGCGTGGTACGCAGCGCCACGACCGGCGCCGACGGGACTTTTAACGCGCAGCTTCTGCCCGCCGGGAGCTACCAGCTCGTCATTCGAGCGCAGGGCTTTGCCGAGGGCCGGGTCAGCAACATTGAAGTGCGCGTAACCGAGACCACGCGCGTGGCGGCGACGCTTCATGTCGGCGCCATAAAAACCGACGTGCAGGTTTCCGCCCAAGTGAGCACGGTTGAAACCAGCAGCGCGGTCACTGGCCAGTCCATCGAGGCCAACACGATTCGCACGCTGCCGCTTGCCACGCAGAACTTCCAACAACTGCTGACGCTCTCGGCAGGCGCGGGCTCCGACCTGAACGCCTCGGGCGCACTCGGGCGCGGCGACGTGAACATCACTGTGAATGGACAGCGCGAAGACAACAACAACTACCTCATCGAAGGCATCAGCGCCACCGATTACAATATCAGCATCCTGCGCAATACGCCGCTGCCCAGCCCCGACGTCATCCAGGAATTCAAGGTGCAAACCAGCCTTTACGACGCGTCGCAGGGCCGCAACGGCGGAGGCAACATCGACGCCATCTTAAAAAGCGGCACAAAAGATTTTCACGGCGATCTCTTCGAGTTTTTCCGCAACAATGTGTTCAACGCCAACGACTTTTTCTTCAACAAAAACGGCCAGCCACGGCCGGACATCAAGCAGAACATATTCGGCGGCAGCGTCGGCGGGCCGATCGGACACGAAGCAAAACTCGGCTACTTCTTCTTCAACTACCAGGGCACGCGCCAACGGAGCGGTTTCTCACCGGGAACATTTATCAGCACGTCGATTCCCGTGTTGCCCCTCATGCGCGATGCCACGACGCTCCAGAACACTTTTTTCCCGACAGGCCTCCCCCCGGGCATCACCCAGCTCGATCCGGTGGTCGTGGCCCTGCTGAACCTCAAGGGCAATCAATTTGGTGGCGGCGTGGGCGGAGGCTGGCTGATTCCTTCGGTTTCCGGCACGCCCGGAGGCATGGGCCCACTCACGATTAGCCGCGCGGGAAAATATGAGGATGACCAGTTGAGTCTGAACCTGGATCGCGACTTTCGCGGAGGGCGTGATCACGCTCTCGGGCGGTTCTTCTGGTCCAATTTCTCTTCGTTCCTGCCGTTCGGCGGGGGCGGGCTGCCGGTGGAATTCGGCGGCACCATCAGCCCCTTCGACCTGAATTTTCCTATGCTTTTGCCGGTGAATAACCGTTTCCTCACTCTAGGCGAGACCCACGTTTTCTCGACGCATTGGGTGAACGAGGTGCGCTTCGGGTACGTGCACATCGGCAACGATCTGGACAACGTACAGATTGTAAGCAGCAATGACCTGGGGATTATCCGACCGAACAGCAACGTCACCACCAACATCTACAAGTTTCAGCTCGCCGCTTCGGGCTTCCAGATCGGTCCCGCGGGGTTCGCCAGTCAGGCGCAAGTCCAGAACAACTTCACGGTCGTCGATACGGTGAGCTTCAATCGGGGTCACCACTCAGTGCGCTTCGGCGGCCAGGCCGACCGCATCAACTTGGACAAGAATTTTCCGCAACTGTTCAATGGCCTGGCGATTTTCGTGCCGACTCCCACGGGTACCGGAAGCCTGGTGAGCGACTTTCAGAATTTCCTGATCGGCGCGCCGGTAGTGGTCGGCGGCGCCAGCGGTGCCTTCAATCACGAATACCGCATCAATTCCTTCGGGTTGTTTGCGCAGGATGATTACAAGGTGCTGCCGCGCCTCACTCTGAATATAGGCCTGCGATGGGAACTGAACGGCGCCATTAGTGACAACCTGGACCACATCAGCAACCCGGATCCCAATCTCGCTCTGCAGGGCCAAAATCCCTGGCGAATTCCTAAGGGCGCGAGCCGCTACAACGTCCCAGGCTTGGTGGCGACCGCCTCGGAGACTACGTTGGACAACAACTACGCGTCGAACTGGGGTCCGCGATTCGGCTTTGCCTATGACCTGTTCGGCCACAGCACTACGGTGGTTCGCGGGGGCTACGGCATTTACTACGGGCGGGAAGACCTTGGCGCCGTGGACAACCTGTCGTTCGGGCCACCGTTTCTGGCGGGGTTTTTCGTGCCCCCGCCCCCGGGAAAACTGGCCACGCTTTTCAGCTCTTCAGGGCCGCTGCCGCCCGGCGGAGTGATTTCGCCGGCGCTGGTGCCGCAGCTCGGCGTGCTCCAGGGCTTCGTAATTAATGGGACAATGACCCCCACAACCGATACCACCCAGACGCCGGTCTTCAGCGGCAACAGCGAATTCCTGATTACGCTCGAACTCCCCCGCCGCTTCGTATCGCCAAGCACCCAGCAATGGAACCTCGGAGTCCAGCGCGAGCTGCCGTGGAAGTGGGTGCTCGAAGTCGGCTACGCCGGCGCCAAGGGTACGCACCTGCGCGTGACACGCGATACGCTGCAGGCAACCCCGGCGAGTCCAACGCACCCGATCACCGTCAATACTGTGCTGAACGGACCGCTTATGATCACGCAAAATACGGTTGCGAATGCGCAGGCGCGCTCGCCGGTCCTCGGGCTCAACCCGCTCGGATTCCAGGTCTTTGATGATTCCGCCTGGTCAAATTATCAAGCGCTCCAGCTCACGTTGTCGCGCCGCGCCGGAAGTTTCTATTTTCAAGGCGCGTATACCTTTTCAAAAGCGCTCGATGCCACTTCGACAAGCAATACGGCTTTCAACACGGCGTTCAACGATCAAGCCAATCTGCGAAAGTCTTATGGGTTTTCCGACTTCGACCGCAAGCATCGGCTGGTGGTGAGCTACGTCTATGACATTCCGTTTTTCGCCAACGCGAAGGGAGTGAAGGCGACGCTGCTGAAAGGCTGGTTTATCAGCGGCATCGTGACCTTCCAGTCCGGGCGGCCATTCACGGTGCTCGATTCGGCCGGCGGTTCCCTATACCAGCTCATTTCCCCCAGCTCGACGGCCAGCATCGCACCGGGAAAGACGGCTGCGGACGCCTTGACGCACGGCTCGATCGAATCCCGCCTCAGCGCGTATCTCAACGCATCGGCCTTTCAACCCGCGCCGGTCGACCCCTTCAGCCCCGACCTCTCCACCGACTACGGTAACCTGGGACGCAACATCTTCCGCGGGCCGTTCCAGCAGAATTGGGACTTCTCCATCGGCAAGAGCTTCCGCCTGACCGAGCGCCAGAATTTCAAATTCACCGCGGAGTTTTTCAACATCTGGAATCATCCGAACTTCAACATCCCGACGTTTACCGACATCGAGAATCCCGCCTTCGGCGCCATCACCAGCACTCTGGGCACGCCGCGGCTCGTCCAGCTCGCGGCAAAGTATTCGTTCTAAAGAGTCAGGACACCAGTTGCGGGCCGGAGCGCACTGGCGATTGATTCGGCGGGCCTCAAGCTTTTTGCAGACGCACCTACCATCATCTGGGTTCCACAGTGGGCCACCGCGCGAACTCATCGTGGGCCGCTGCCCCAAATCATCCGCAGCACCGGCACGCTTCGTTTCCTGTTCCAATGCCCATGATAAATTTAGAGTAGACTACCCGGCGTTCGGGATCGAAGCGCTGCGGCAGTTCCGCGTGATGAACTTGAACAGCAACTGGATCTAGAATCTGCCCACGGAGATTTTTCGCAAAATGTACGAGCAACCGATCCACCCGGTCAACTTGTGGATGAAGAAAGATCCGGAGCGGCACGAGAAGGTGGACGAGTATTACCGGCAGAGCATCCGGCGGCTGATCGCGCGCCGCACGTTCACTCCTCCCGCGAATGATTTTCCCGGGGCACGCTACATTCCGGCGTCTTCCAGCCCGGAAGAAGAGGACTGGGAGAATGTCCGGCAATTGTGGCGGAAGCCCAAAAGAAAATAGCCGAATGCCAAACACTCCTCAGGCTTCCGCGCCGGGGCTGCGCAGCGGAGCGCTCTCGGGACGCGCGCTCTACGCGGCGACCGTGGGCATCATTGTCGCCACGGGTTCTCTCGCGCTCAACGGCGTCGGGATGGGCACCGCCGGCCCGGCGTTTATTTTGGCGCTGCTCGTCGCCTACGGGCTCGCGCTGATCAATTCCACCGTATTCTCGGAGTTGGGAACCACCTACCCCAGGGCGGGCAGCATTCTCGTGTATGTTTCCAAGGCCTTCGGCAAAAGCCTGGGGACGGCGGCGGCTCTTACTTATGCCGTTGGCCTGATGCTGGCTTGCTCGGCGGAGTGCACGGTCATCGGGCGCCTGCTGGCGCACGCTGCTCCCCGGCTTCCGTGGTGGCTGTGGTCGCTGCTCCTCATCACCTTCATCATGGCCGTGAACCTCGGCTCCGTGGATCTGTTCGGCCGTTTCCAGATTCTCTGCGTCATCGTCATGCTCGGCTCGCAGCTCCTGTTTCCCCTGATTGCGTTTTCCGGGATCGGCCAGCAGCGTGTGCAGGTGAACGCGTTCTTTCCTCTCTTGCGCACGAACTGGCCGGAGTTGTTCTCGCTAGTGATCATCGCCTACTTCCTGTTTGCGGGGTTCGAGATGGCGTGCCCGCTGGTCGAGGAGGCACGGAATCCGTCGAAGAATCTGCCGCGAGCCATGATCGGCGCAGTATCGACTGTGATCCTCACGACAACGCTGATGGGGCTGTCGTTTCTCGCCTATATCCCGGCGGAGCAACTGGCCGGGCTCGAATATCCCCACATGTTGATGGCCCAGGCCGTGTTGGGAAAGGCAGGAAAATATTGGTGGCTGATTGTTTCGGTCTCGGCGAGCTCCTCGGCGATCAGCGCCGCCTATGCGGTGGTGCCGCGGCTGCTCTATGGCATGTCTCAGGAGGGCAGCCTGCCAAAAGTTTTCGCCTACCTGCAACCCAGGTTTCGTTCGCCCTGGATCGGAATCTTTGCCTGCTACGTCATTACGCTTGTCTTCGGAATTCTTTATCCCGGTTGGGTGTTTCTGTTCTCTGTGGCGGCGTTCGCGTGGATCTCGACGTACGTGCTGGTGGTGGCGGCGGCAATCCGGCTGCGGCGCAGCGACTCGCAAACGCCGCGGCCGTTCCGCATGCCGCTGTTTCCTTTGTTGCCTGCGCTGGGATTGACCGGAATGGTGCTGGTGCTGCTGTTTTCTGGTAAGGCGACGTTGGGCGCCGGCGGCAGCATCTTTCTTGGCTGCCTCCTCTACGGATGGTGGGTCGCGACCAGAACACCCGCTTAAACTTCGCGGCAGCCATGATTCTGTGAATTTATGGAAAAGCGAGCTCAGATCGGGCCCGCGCCGTTTGCCAAGCGACAAGCAAGGCGGCCACTACGCCGATCCTCCTGTTTGCCACAGAGTATTCATTCTGAAGAATCGCCGCCAGAAAAGCCGCGCCCGACCGGGCGGAGAATGATTCGGCAGCGCCCGAGGCTTCCGCACAAATCGAACGCCTATCACCAGGAGAGTCGCGAAAAATGCTGGGTTGGTGAGCGCGGAAGGAATCGAACCTTCAACCTACTGATTTTCGATCAGCAACCCAGAATCAACGGTAGCAACGATTTCCCAAGCATTTTCGTGAACACAATAGGCCCCCACCGATCATCGCTCCTGCTCAAAGACACACCTTCCAGTCGACTATACTGTGAGGTAAGGTGTCAGGCGACAACAGCGGACGAGCGGAACATGGGTAGGATTGCAAGAGCAGACATACCAGGCGCGACCAAAGTACAAAGTGCTATTCAAACAGTCCTCTTGATTGCCGTTTCGATCATCATTGTCTGGACACTCTACATGGTTCCGTCGTGGCAGGCGCCTGGAGATCCGTTTCTCCTTGCCGCTGTCGTCGGGGCGGTTACCGTCGCTTGCCTTTGGCTGACGCGTTGGCTGGGATCGCGGGCAATGAAGTCTGAGCGAACCATGCTCTCCGCATTACTTGTGGGCATGCCTCTCGTCTATGTGATGGGCTGGTTCGCGGCACGAGACCACGCAGCGAGTTCGTGGATTTGGGTAGAGCTTCTCGGATTGGCGCTCTTTGCTGCGTTCGCTGCACTCGGTTTAAAGAACTCGCCCTGGTTCCTTGCTATAGGAATCACAGGCCATGGATTCGCATGGGATCTTTGGCACTACAAGAACTCGGCTTATATCCCGGATTGGTACGCAGTTGCCTGCATGCTCGTGGACTTAGCGCTCGGTGCCTATGTGGCCGCGCGTGTCCCCGCGTACAGAGAGGCGTAGCGCATAGCGAAGGAGAATTGAGACGCAGCCGCGCCCACGATTCGAGTGTATTTATCCTGGCTTATCGGGTGCTTCATCTGTAGGTTCCTAACGGATGTCGGCAAACAAAAAACTGAGAATCTAGGCCGATAGTTTCCGTCATTCGCTAGTCAAAGAGCCTGACTCTCTTCTTGGCAGGACAGCGAGCTTGAAAGCGCAAGGTGTACAGACGTAGGATTCAACCGAGTCGGCACGATGCGGGAAACCGTCGGTATTTACCCCAAACGGAGCACCGCCGCTGGAGAGAGGATGAGTATGAAGAGTAAGATCCCTGCTGCTCTCGCGTGGCCCTCCTTGCGCCGCACCACCTGAGGATCAAAATCATGATTTCACGACGCGAGTTTATGCTGCGAGCTTCCGCCGTAGGGGTTGCCGGAGTGGTTCGCCCGCTGCTTAGCTGGGGAGCTGACGAGAGTCCTGCGATTCCAGGCAAGCACGGAATGATTGTGCGGTCGCTCCGATTTCTCGACTTGGAAATGCCGGCCGAATACGGGAACTCGCTTATCACGCCGGTGGAGCATTTCTTTGTCCGCAACCACATGCATGAGCCCAGCACGGTGGACGCCGGAGAATGGCGGCTCAGCATAGGCGGGGACGTCGAGAAGCCGCTAACACTCACTCTCGCGCAGCTGACGAAAATGGAGCAGCGCACGGTCATCAACACACTGGAATGCGCCGGGAACGGCCGGGCGTTCGCCGTTCCGCATGTGCCGGGAGTGCAATGGGAGAAGGGCGCGGTCGGGACCGCACGTTTCAGCGGGCCACGCCTGCGCGACGTGCTGGAGCGGGCCGGAGTGAGGCAGACGGGTAAGCATGTGATGTTCCGCGGGTTGGACGAGGTACCGGGGAAAGTGCCGGCGTTTATCCGCAGCATTCCGATTGAGAAAGCCACGGATGGAGACACGCTCGTAGCCCTGCACATGAATGGAGTGGCGTTGATTAAGCATCATGGATTTCCGGCGCGTGCGCTCGTGCCAGGATGGATGGGGGCAGCCTCTTGTAAGTGGCTGGCGGAAATCAAGGTGCTGGACAAAGAATTTGAGGGCAACTTCATGTGTCCGGGGTATCGCATGCCGAACCACCCGGTAAAGCCTGGCGAGGCGGTGAAAGTGGAGGACACCCATCCAGCGACAGCCTTGAACGTGAAGTCCATGATAACGAGCCCGCGTGACGGTGCGAGTGTGAAATCTCGGTCCGTGCACGTTCAGGGCGTGGCCTGGGCGGGTGAAGCAGATATCGCGAGCGTGGAGGTCTCGACCGATTCGGGCGCAACCTGGCAACTGGCGCAACTTGGTATGGAGCAGTCACACTACGCGTGGCGCCTTTGGAGTTATTCTTGGAACGCGCCTAAGCCGGGCGCTTACACGATCATGTCCCGCGCTACCGATACCCAAGGCCGCATACAGCCGGATTCGGTGCAGTGGAACCCCAGCGGATATCTCATCAACATCGTTGACCGGGTGCAAATCCATGTCCAGGCTTAATGTATTGCTCGCTTTGTTCCTGTCGTTCACATGCGTCGCTGTGTTGTACCCACAGTCTGCCGATTTGCCGCCCGGACCGCCGCAGGCCAAGATTAAGACAGCATGCTTGGAATGCCATGACTCGGGCATCATAGTGCAGCAGCGGTTGGGGAAAGCTGCGTGGACGAAGGAAGTAGACAAGATGATGAACTGGGGCGCGGTAGTCGATTCGGGCGATCGGGATGCTTTCATCGAATACCTGAGCGCGAACTTCCCGGCGGATAAAGAGCCGTACATGGCACCGAGGACGGCAAGGACGAAGAGGAAGTAAGGTCGGTCGTCTTTCGCTTTCCCAAAATTCACTTCGTGCACACTCCTGGCTCTTGGCTTAACGAGGTACGGGCAATCCGGAAGTTGGCCAGGAACGGGGTTCGAGGAGATCGAAGAGAGAGCAGTGCTCCGTAGCACTGCTCTCCGCTAAGCCAACTTCTGGAACAGACGCCAAAGTCAAGAAGCGGATCACATCTGGTGTCCCCCTCAGCGAGCGTGAACGTAAACTTGTGGCCTGTTGCTTTTCTGCTCGAACTACAGCCCAATCGTCTTCATCGAGATTCGACTGAACTGGCCGAAATCTATGGTGTTGCGGTCTTACCAGACCTTCAAGGTCAGGGAATTGGTGCAATGCTCATACAGAAATGTAAGGAACGAGCCGCCGCAAGCCAGGTAACACATCTTTGGTTAGCAACTGTCAAGCCTGAATATTTTCGACGCTATTCGTTTCGTCCCATATCCCGCTGGAGTCTGCCTGCATCAGTTCTTTTGCGCAAGGTCCGACAAGTCTTTCAGCAGCCGGTTCAACGCTGGGTGCCTGCCCTCCTCGGCCGACACACCTGATCAGAATCGTTAAAGCTCCGAGAAACGCTCCCTAGCGGACTGGTCGCTATCCCTTGGAGCCCCGGCCACCTTCGGCCGCTGCGACGCCTTTTTAGCCCGCAGAGAGCGCACTGATCGTAACGTAATATCCGTCCGGATCTCGCAGCGAGAACTCCTTCGTTCGAGTGTTTGAATTCAGGTGTGGCTCCTCTTCGAGCCGATTGACGAGAGAGCGTGCCCTTTGAAGCGCGAGGTCGAAATCATCGACACGGAAGAACAACAGGAGGCCGTTGCCGGGTGTCCCGTAATCGGGGCTCATCAATGAGGGATGCTCGTGGGCGCCCCATTTGTGGAGGCAGAGCAAGACAGTCCCATCTGAATCGAGGATTTGCCCAAAATAGTCATGGGCAGGAAGGGTAATCGGCTGACCGAACAGCCCCTGGTACCATTTGAAGCTGCGCGGGACGTCGCCCACCCCGATGATCGTCCACGTGCGCTTCATCGGCCCCCCCTCTGTGGCCTAATTCTTGCCTAGACCGCGATCACGGACGGCCTAAAAACGAAGTCTTCGCCGCCGGGCCGACAACCCGTTGTGTTTGCACCCGCTTCTAGTATATCTCCGAACTTGCCGTACTGTTCTATGCCGACAGCCTGGTCCTCTCAGGCTGGCGGATCGTCGGCAACCCTTACCTTACCGGATTACGGAAGGGTTGCCCGTCATTCGCCAACAATCGGCGACAAGTGTCAATGAAGCTTTCAAACCTCCGCAACGGTGCTTGTACGGAATCTGGGGTTCTAAGCGAAGACTGCGGTTCTCACATGCTATCCCGCCAGGCGTTTCGGAAGGTCTGTAGATCGAAGGTAACTTTTGGCAACGCCGACAGTCGAAGTCCTGTAAGAAGGATCGTTCAGCTGCCCACATCTTTAACAAAAGGATGGGAATGGCCGCTTCCCTACAGGCCGCGCCATGGTGAGACTTTCATAAAGAAAACGAGAGATGACCCAAGTAAGAATCGCGGAGACCGAACGCACTTTAACCCGGCTTATTTCACGTGGCAGGGAGAGAGTTACCTTAATTCGACTGTCTTTCGGCTACAAAGAGCCACTGATTCGTTTGACATCATATGCGGCACGGCTTAATGTCTCGGCAGCTAGACCGGGACCAGTTCTCTTCGTGGAAAGATTCGGCTCGGTTGTTCGATTGACATGCGCCCGAATATGCCGAATATGCCGCCCGCGCAGAGGCGAAATTGTACGCCTCTAAGTGGAGAGGGGATCAAACGGAGGTTTTTGATTATGCGGAGGTCTTTATATTCTCTCTTGCTGCCGGTCCTTCTGAACAACGTGCTGTGGGTAAGCACCACCGCTGCGCAGGCGCGCAAGGGCACCATTACTGGCTACGTGACAGACGTGAATCACGATGCCTTGGTGGGTGCGCGCGTGGAGCTGCAGCCCCTGGGCCACACTGCCACTACCGACACGCAAGGCCAATTCACTATTTCTGATGTGGCACCCGGAAAATACACGCTCGCCATCTCTTACGTGGGATTCAAAACTTATTCCAAGGAAGTGAGCGTAACCTCGGGCGGGTCGGCGAATGAAGATGCCGTGCTCGAAATCGAAGCGGTCAGCGAACAGGTCATTGTTCGCGGGCAGCGAGAGCGCGGCGAGGTTGAGGCGCTGAATCGCGAGCGCACTGCCGACAATATCGTGCAGGTGCTTCCTGCCGAGGTCATCACTAGCCTGCCGAATACCAACATTGCCGATGCCGTCGGCCGCCTGCCCAGCGTTTCCCTCGAGCGCGACGAGGGTGAAGGCAAGTACGTTCAGTGTCGCGGCACCGAACCGCGCCTCAGCAACGTGACCATTGACAGCATTCACGTGCCGTCCCCGGAGAGCGTACGCAACGTCAAGCTGGACGCCATTCCGGCGGACCTGATCGACTCGGTCGAAATCAACAAGACCCTCTCTGCCAACCAGGAGGGTGATGCTGTCGGCTGTTCTATCAACCTAGTCACCAAGAAACCCACCGAACAACCCTTTATTAGCCTTTCAGCTATGGGAGGATTTACGCCCATCGAGGGCGGACGGACGCTGAATCAGTTCGGTGGAACATTCGGCCGCCGTTTTGGCACCGAAAAGCGCTTTGGTTTCCTCTTGGGCGGCAGCTACGACCACAATAATCGCGGGATTGATGACGTTGAACCCGTACCGGGCGTCTTTGATTTCGGTGCTGCGGGTGGTGGTGTTAAACCCGTGTTTTTCGGCGCGGCCATCCGTGAACATTGGTACGACCGCACTCGCTTCGGCTTTGCGGGCAGCGCCGACTACAAGTTGGGAAAAGGTTCGGTCGCCTATGTTCGAGGACTAGTTTCCCAATTTTACGATTACGGTGAAAATTGGAACTATAACGTAGGTGTCGGGAACTTCGCCGGTGCCACCCCAACCACCCCGGACAACACCGGCAGCATCGGGATGCTCCATTTTCATCGCACTCCGCAACAGCAAATCTATAGCATTACCGCGGGGGCGAACCATTCTTTCGGGGCCACGCTAATCACGTACGACTTCTCAGTTGGGCATGCTAGCTATGACGGCGGATTTCCAATCGATTTCTGGAATGGGCCGTCCAACGTGCAGTTCGGCGTCGATACGAGCCTTCCCGCTACACCCAGGTTCCCAGTTCTAAATGGCGTCAACATCTACGATCCTACTGCGTATACGCTCTCTGCCGTGCTCAACTGGGATGATCACATTCACGAGAGAGATTACTCCGGGTCTCTAGCCATGACCCGGCAATACACGGTGAACTCGCACTTCGGCGCATTCGAGGTCGGGCTCAGGATTCGCGACGCCGACAAAGTGCGTACCGGCGGCAGGGCGTTCATACCGTATTCGGGATCTTCACCGCTCGTAATGAGTGCGGCTTTGAAAGCCGTCCCCACCTACGGCTACTACTTCGGATTGTACAAACCTGGCCCGCTCTCCGATTACAACAAGACTCAACAGTTCATTAATGTCAATCCGAGTTTCTTCCAGGACAATCCCCTTGCGGATCGAATTGGGAACGACCCCAATCATTTCGATACGAGTGAACGGGTCCTGGCCGGCTACGCCATGAATACGATCACTTTTGGCCATGTCCGTTTGCAGGGCGGGGTACGCTTCGAAGGAACCCAAGGGTCATTCACGGGCAATAAAGTGCTGCTGAATCCAGATGGAAGCTGGAATTCCACCGTGCCCGTTCCGGGAACACAATCCTACGTAGATGTCCTGCCGAGCGTCCAGTTCCAATACGCATTTGGCGCGAACACAAACCTCCGGCTCGCTTACGGACGAGGTATAGCCCGGCCCAATTTCTCGGATCTTCCTCCGTTTGCGCTCATCGACCAAACGAGCACCCCTACCGCGGTACAAACGGGCAATCCGAATTTGAAACCTACGCACGCAAATAATTTCGATATCTTGTTCGAACACTACTTGAAATCCGTTGGCATCATCCAGGCCGGGTGGTTTTACAAGGCCTTGACCGACCCTATTTTTTCTGTAACTTCGAATCCGACAACGGGTCAATTTGCCGGAGACCGCGTGACACAACCGATTAACGGGCCGAACGCGCACCTCATGGGCATCGAAATGGCTTGGGAGCAGCACTTGAAGTTCCTTCCAGGTCTCCTGAACGGTGCGGGTGTTTCGGCAAACTACAGCTATACAACGTCGCGAGTTAGCTTCCCGGCCAACTTCGGACGCACCGATCACCCGGCACTCCTGCGTCAGGCGCCGAACAATTGGAATTTCGACTTCACCTATGACAAGGGTCCGGTTTCGGCACGTATGGGCCTGACGCACAACGACGCGAATATTTGGGCATATCAATTTCTGGACAACGCACCTCTGGGCAAGACAGGCCCGTTTGGCGACCAATACCTCTATCCGCACACGCAAGTGGACGCACAGGCCAGCTACCGGATTCCGCGTGCACATGGAATTCAGGCAGTCGTTTCCTTACTCAATCTGAATAACGAGGTTTTTGGATTCTACTTTGGCAGTGAGCCATATTCGATTCAGCGAGAGTATTACAGTCGCACGGTCTCGCTCGGGTTGCGCTGGACGAACTCGAACGCAAAATGAGGCGCGTCTGCGAACGCCGTGCCATAGGGGACTCTTTATCTGATTAAATAACAATTCGGTGGCCTGCGAGGAGAAGCTTCGATGAAGTTCCTGGTGCGTTTTCGTGTCGCCCTGTTTCTGCTCACCATAAGCCTTGCGCTGGTCCTGCCAATCGTCAGTTCCCTTGTCGCTACCGGCATCGAGAACCCCACTTGTGAATTGGTCGGCCCCGGCGTTTACCGGATTGATTACCAGGCTTCGCCGGACGCGGGAACCGTCGAAGTGCTCGCTAGTTCCCGGCCGGACCGAATCGATTCTGAAATACCGTTGCTCGCGATTCAGAAGGCACCCGCAGATGTTCAGGTCCCCGGGCGTTCTGGCCGAGTCTACTTTCATCTGAAGCCAAAATCCGGGGCGACACGGGTCGTTGCCACCCGCAGCCTTCCCCTGGAAGGCGCGAAGAATTTCCGCGACCTCGGAGGCTATCGCACTTCGGACGGCCGTTACGTTCGCTGGGGCTTGGTGTACCGATCAGGTTATCTGGCCAATCTGACGCCTAAGGACTCCGAGTATCTCAACACCCTCGGCATTCGTCTCGTGTGCGATGTGCGTGCCGACGGTGAGCGCATGCGAGCGCCCGACCATTGGGTTGGAAGCACGGCTGAACTTCTCTCGGTTCCTATAGGTCCAAATCGCGACGGAACGCTCTCCGCAGACGACCTCAAGAAAAGGGTCGCGGCAATAAATGCCCAGACTAAAGACTCTATTCGGGGTTATGATTACGCGATCACCGACGCTCCGCAGTACGGAAAAATTCTCCATCGAATCGTGGCGGGCGATCTACCTGCGGTCGAGCACTGCACTTCCGGCAAGGACCGAACAGGGGTCTTCAGTGCGATTCTTCTGACCGCTCTGGGTGTTCCTCGCGAAACGGTGATTCAGGACTATCTCTTGACAACGCGATACATGCTCGCATCCGATAGCATCGAGAAAACTACCGCGGATCTGCAGAACATTTTTGGTCTTGCGGAACCTCCGGATGCCGCTACCGTACAAAAGATCATGACTACCAGGCCGGAAACGCTCGAAGCCACCTTCGACAACATCACCAAGATCTTCGGCTCCTTCGACAATTATCTGCGTGATGGTCTAAAAATCTCCGATTCCGATTTGGCCACACTCCGCCAGCGCCTTCTCGAACCTTGACGTGAAATAAAGGAAGCTGCGTTGTGGCGGGTGCGATTCTCTTACTCTTATGATTCGCGTTCACGCGGTAGAGAGTTGTCCGCACATCTTTGGGTTTCGCGCATTGGAGAAACGAAAACTAGGCGCAGCACGTTCATTCTGACGACCCGCCCCGGACCGGCGTTAATGGCTCGTAGGAATGCGAGAAGCTGAGGCATCTTTCGGTTAACCCGAACCGACTTGGTGTCGAATCCTAGCCAGCTTACAGCCAGTCCATGAACGGGCGCTAGCGATACGCCTAATCCCGCTCGGGATGGGGTTTGACGCTTCCGGTCGGTGGTGTACATTGAAAGGCCCACGACTCCCGAATCGTCGGCTACTCTCTAGAAACCTAACTGACAACTCTTGTGAGGGGAATGAGTTGCATATGGAGAGCGGCGGCCTGTTTTGTGATTCGTTGTAGGTGTTGCTGTTGGTATCTCGTTCCGCAGAACGGATAAGTTATTCTGGCGACGGTCTCAGGGCCAACTCGTCGAGTCGGGTCCATCGCCCAGATAATCCCGAATTGCTTGGCGCAATGGGTACACCTGGTGACAAATTGATAGGCCACGAGGTGCTCTACTTCCCGGACCCCGTTGACGCTTGTAAAACAAGAGAACAAATCATCAGGCAGAAAAAAGAGGGATATATCAGCGGCAGCTAAGAAGTGACGAGTACCTTCCGGTTTTCTGACCTTTTAAGGCACTGAATTCCTTTCGTTTCAACAACCTCAATTGCAGCAAGTTTTCTGTGGATATGCGGTTCGATGCGCAGACCGCCTGAGGGGTGCAAGCACCGCCTTCCTGAACCGACCCCGCAGGTAGGACAGGGTAGGGAGAGAAACAGCTCGGGCGTCATGTCTTCCATTCGCATTCATACACGTTGCACCAAGAAATGCCGCAAATCTGTCCAATTTGAAACACTCGACAAAGGGTTCTACTGTGGACAGGGCAATTGATGAGCCGACAAACCTCCCTCAAAGGATAAGCATTGACGAGTACCGAGGAAGAGAGCTGTGCCAAGGAGTCGGTGCTTAGGGCCCCGGAACTACACAAACGGGTCAGTCGAGACAGCGGGAGAAGAAGGGGAGGAGCTTGGTTTCGATGCGCTCACCGATGCGGTTATCGTGATTGCCTTCGTATTCGGAGAACTCGTGGTCGATGCGATTTGCGCTGAGCAATTTGTCGAAATCGTGAGCGCCCGCGACGATGTGAGCGAATTCATCCTGAGTGCCGACGTCGAAGGCAATGCCTTTGAGCCGGCCAAGATTTGAGCGGTACTGGCTCATCATTGGCACGATCATGTTCGCGGACCAACGGGCCTGCTGAGCTTCGACCGGCTTACGCGAGCCATTGCGCCCGTCGACCGGATAATCTGAATAAAACGGGGGCCGCTCAGGATCGGGCGACCAGGCGGCTCCGAAAGCCACAAAAACCATGGAAAAAAACGAGATGAACGAATCCGGGCCCGAGGATCCATCCGCGAGAACTTTGCTCGCCGCTGTGAAATCATCCATGCTGTGGAACTCCAGAGTTTTGTCCCAGGCAGGATTTGCCGCAGAAAGATCGTCGCCCCATTCCATGCAGCAGGCGCTGAGCCCGTACACGGCGCCGTAAATATCCGGGTGTTTCATGGCAAGTTTCAAGGCGCCATAACCGCCCATGGAGTGGCCGGCGATGCCGCGGCTGGACGGCCGAGCGAGAGTGCGGTAGTTGGCGTCCACGTATTTCACGAGATCCTGTGTGACAAAGTCCTCCCAATTCCCAGTGGTCACAGAATTCGTGTAGAACGCGCCCGCGAATTTGTTGGAGCCGTCGGGCATGACGACGATCATGGGACGGATCTTTCCGGCGACGATCAGGCGGTCGAGGATTTTGGGGACGTTGGCCCAATCGGAAGCTGTCCAGTTCTTGTTCGTGGAGAGATATCCATGGAGAAGGTAAACGACGGAGTAGCGCTTGGGGCCTTTCGCGTAACCGGGTGGAAGATAGATGGTCACGTTGCGGTCAGCGGAGTCGCCCAGCAAATTGCCCTCGAGAACGGGGCTGTGGAGTTTTGTTTCGACGACCGAGCCCTTGGCGGGTGCCTGAGCCGCGCCTTCGGACGGCCGCAGTGTTGAAGTCAGGATCAATGCACAGCAGATGAGCGAAAGTGCGGCAATTCTTGCGCGCAAGGTTGGATGTTTCATAGGATTGGATGCTACACCAGTGAGAGGAAGTATATCGCGATATCTTTCAACAGCCACTCTGATGGAAAGTCTCTTCGTGGACATGTCTGGCTCCTTCCTCCCGAACCTTTGGTCGTCAATCAACCACGCTCTACTCGGGTCGGAGGAGCCAGCATTGTTTTGAAATCATCTGATCGCTCGGCTTGACCTCTCATGCTGGCTTCACTGACGGCGTCTCGTTTGCCGGTCACGGAATCCCCACCGCGACACTCATCAGCGAAGTTCCTCTCTTCGACATTCCACGAGGGATGCACCCGGCAAAGGACAGTCGCTCGCGGATTGACCTGTCATCTTCGGATTTGACCAAGAGGCTCATCATTCGCTTCGCCCAAGAGGTCGACGCCAACAGTATGAAGTTCTAGTAGGGCGAGCCGGACAGAATGGCCTGAGCTGCCTCGAAGACACGACCCCCGAGTCGCGACAATCCCAGAGCCCGCGTAGCGGCTTGCTTGCGTCTTTAAGCCTTGGGCACTTTGAGGCTGGCTTCAAGCTGTGTGTGCCGCCCTGCCCGCTCCAAAATGCTGATCCAGGGTCTTGGTTGCAGCTTCCAAAACGAGGCGACAATCACGGCATCCATTCAGATGCCGCTCGATCTCACGTTCCACGCTCGGCGAGAGCTTCCCTTCCAAGTACCAGCAAATCAAATGGACGGTATCCTGACAGCCCATATGTCCTACTCCCTCAGGTCCGGTGAGGGCTCAACCGCTCAGGCCTTTTGGGGCATTTCATGTGCCAAAGAATCAAGCGGTGAAGCCAATTTCTAAGGTCTTCTAGATGAGTCGGTTGCCAGT
>JACXTT010004162.1_pt1 | contig 21640 bp, 16 predicted proteins | sample 9270951 | NCBI WGS metagenome assembly JACXTT01 (sample SAMN15532306, study PRJNA645909) | rock metagenome | isolation source: weathered quartz diorite | place: Puerto Rico | collected 2017-06-21
GGCCGGCCTTTTCCGTTTGCCCCGGAGATCGCCTGAGGTGGCCCGCGCGCTGGGGAAGCGTTTTCGGTTTGGGCCCATGAGTTCCGGTCTTAGTGCGAGGGTGCTGGAGGAGTGCAGCGGTGCGTCGTTTCCTCCGCATCGGGGTCGATATTCTGGGAGTTGTGAGCGAAGCACCACGGAACGAGCCAAGGCGGGTAGCGTTGCCGGACCTCGTCTGGCACATCGGGCTCCTTGATCTCTTGAAACTCGAACTGAATCTTTCCATCCCGACTAACAGTCGCCAAAAGGTATCCGTACACGTCTGTTTTTGCGCCGGTTGGTGCATTTTGTGGCAGTTTGTAGCGAATCGCGCCGGCGGTGCCGACGATCCATCCGGGCAGACGCTCATCGGGCGGATGATTGTCGAACACTCCACTCATATAAAAATGCGAGTGGCTGGCGAGTACGTAAACAGGTTTCTTACGCTGGAGACCCACGAGCACTCCGTAAACATGTTTCCCGCTCGCGCAGCTATCCAGTTTCTTGGGATCGTCGCACATGGCGTGTGCACTGGCGACACTATCGGGGAGGGCCTCGTGCATTCCCACCACTACGCTGAGGACGTTGTCGTTGGCTCCGGCTCTGGTCGCGACCCGATCGAACCAATCCAATTGTTCCTTGGAGAAGCTGTTCGAGGCATTGTCCAGATAGATGAAGTCAACTCCGCCCTGGATCCAGTGGTAATAGGGCTTTGGTGCGGCCGGGTCTTTCTCCCCATCTTGCTGGCGCTGCGAATTGAGACTTGGAGAACTGAGCCAGTCCGAAAACTGGAGCGTGAATTTGGCCTCGTCTTTGGGCGGAATCACCTCATGATTGCCGATCCCGACATAAAACGCAGTGCTCCCGAAAGGCCCAATCTGGTTTTCGATGAAGTCGGACCAGGCGCGACGATGATATGCGCCGCATGTAAGTAACTGGCCGTTTTTTGCGGAAGCTGCCTCCATATCCTCGTCGGTTTTGTAGATTGCGCGCAGGTCGCCCAGGTGCCAGTAGAAACTGGGAGCGTAACGAAAACTGAGAGCGGCAATGGAAGGCATCACGACGTCGCCACAATTGCGCGAGTCGCCCGAGACAATGAACCGCCATGCGCCAGCCGGCAATGTCGCAACCTGTACTTGCTGGCCTGGTTTCTTCAGGTCGGAATTGAAATTTGGTGAGGGTCCGAAGTGGCACAAGATCAGAGCAGCAACAGCAAGGACGAAGAGGCTCGCAACCACTTGCAGTGCTGTGGAGCTCAAGAATCGAATTCGCATCGCCTTGTCCCCGATCCGTTCAAGTGCACGAAGGAACCGTAGCACTCTTATCCTTTTCGCTGTATGCAAGAAAGTCCCGCCAGACCGTGGTCGCGAAGCGAACTGCGAAATACCTGTATTGTCCGTAGCAGCGCAAGCACCCCAAAATCGCAACTATTGCAAATATTGCGAGCAACATACAATCGTTGATTCGCAAATCGTGCCTCAGCCCCAAGAGGTATCCGCCCAGGCAGAACAGCGTCAAAAGGCTGGCTGTGTAGGCGAGCTCCAGCTTGGCCTTTCTAATCCGGTTCTCCTCGCGGATTCGCTTCCGCTCTGCGTCGGTGCCGATGCGTGCGTCCTTTTCTCGCAGCAGCGCACACCCTGAGTTAACAATCACTAACATTGCTAGCACCATGAGGACGAACGCAACTAGAAAGGAATACCTCCCTCTGACCACGCTAAACGCCCATCCCGCGAAGTACACAGCACCCACGGTCAACGCCGAAATCAGACCGCGGGTGAGCGCATACATGCCCTGAAACTGCTCGGCGTAGTTCGCGGCTTTTTCCCGGATTAGTCTTTGCCTCGCGAGCAAGAAAGCATTGTTACGAACGCGATCATGATCTCCGCTGCCGTCGCCGGTATGCAGATCCAAGCCAAACTCCGCCTTTACCGCCTCAGCAAGCTTCGTTTGCACCTCGGACGATAACTCGGGGTTGCCCGGATCCAGCACCGTTTCCGATGGATAGCGCCCTTTGCCGTGCGAGCTTTTAATGTCATGCGAGGGAATCACACTCAAGGCGATATATTGCATGAGGTGGCCGAGAATGTAGGCTAATGCCAAGACGATCAACGCCGAGCCCCAATCGTTGGGTGGCCAAGCGTCTTTGACCAGACCAAAAGGCAGCCATAGAATTCCAAGCAACGCCAGTCCCGGCAAGAAATAGCCGTAGATATCGTAAAAATTGAACTTTTCGATCAAGCAGTCACTCGTTCAGTCGGTGTATGGGAACGCATTTCGGATACGAGGCGGTCGACTGCCTGTTGCACCAGGTCAGCTTTTTCAATCGGGACGACCACGGCCCCGACGCGTTGGTGGCCGCCGCCTCCAAACTCTTTCATGATCTTCCCTAGTGGGATACTCTCGAAATCTCTCCAAGGATTTCGCATGGCAGTAATTCTCACTTCGGCGCCGGAGCGCACGACGGCCACGGAATAACGCGCTTCCGGAAAGAAGTAGTAAGGAACATAGCGGCTTATGATCTCATCGTCGACCGCTTGAACGTCAAACATGGCGACTCCGCCGTCGCGCAGCATTACTTGTCCTTCTGCCCTCTTTAAGCCCGCCAGGATTCGCCGCCGCACTTCATCGAATCTTGTGCTTACTGGCGCAAGTTGTGCAACGCGGCGCAGGTCACCAGTGCGCAATTCGGTCAGGAGCAGACGCGAATAGTCTACTCCGTTCGACAATATGAGACTCGCGTTGATTTGCTGTGCGGGCGCATCCCCGAGAATTGCCTCCTGCACTGAGGGATAGCTGGCTGAGTCAATTCTTTCGGCCCAAAGGACCATCTCCTCGTAGCGAGCGGCATTTGGTATGCGCGAACCTAGCCGACTCCACAGCAGAGTTGCACAAGAGGCGGCTTTTTCATCAAACAGCAAACACGCCTGATCGCTTCGCCGTTTGTAGTCCGTTATGGCGTCCTCTGTGAGGAAGGTTGTGGCATGATGATCGGCCCAGAACGTAGCTTGGGGGTGGTACAGGAAGTCCAATACCGCGGCAGGTGTTTGCAGCTCAGTCGAACTCCACGCGGAGCGAACATCGTAGTTGACGGGACAAAACCGTTCGATTTGCCAGCGCTCGGAATGTTCGAGAAATACCCACGCCAGAACACCAGAAACGAGTCCATCGAAGCAGGGATAGTGGAAATAGAGTGTTGCGTTCTTCATGAAGCCTCGCCCTTGAAACATTGGGACTCCTGGTCTTCGGGAGAAAACAGAACACGATCTGACCGTTTCGAGGGCAAGAGTCTCGCTCCAACCGCCACCACTGTATAAGTCATGGTACAACGTGGGCGAGTGGGCTACCTAAGATTTATGGAGTACTGTGATGCAAGTAACGGCGCTTTGCTGCCCGTCAAAATTGGGTTCACCGATTCCCATTTCAGCTTCGTTCGAGCCGTTTCCGGGGCGAAGGTCATTCCCGTTGATGCGCTAAATAGCATGGGGTAGACTCAAGCACAAGAGTTCTTGGAATGGAACAGCTACGCTTAAGCGCTGTACGACATCATATCGTCGATTCACTTTACCGCGGGAGTCGTGGGCCCCTGCTAGAAGAACTTCTTAGGCGCGATGCGAAGATATATATTTGCGCGGGCGCGGTTCGTGACGCGATTGCCTCGCGATACGAAGGGCGGGGCGACGGCGCACCGCGCGATTTCGATATCGGCGTCGCGGGCATCAATCGGAAAGATTTCAATTATCTCCTTGCCGCTATGGGGCTCAGAAATCGGCACGGAGGCTTTGTTCTGCGAGAACATGGACTGCCAACGTGGGATGTATGGCGCTTGGAAGATTCCATTGGGCTCCGAAAGACAGGAATCCCCTACTCTCTCGAAAACGTATTGCGAAGTTTTAACCTGGATTGCAACGCGATCGCACTCGACTTGAAGACTGGAATATTCACCGACGCTGGAGCCATCGAATCGATCCGCCGGACGCGAGTTGGTTTGGTTAACAATGTGATTAGCCACAGTCACGCGACTTTTGCGGCGAAGGCTCTGCTTGTCCAGTTACGGTTTGGGTACGGCTCGTCCCTCCACATGGACCGTTTCATCAAGAATCATCTCGAAAGCGACGCTCTTCTTTACGAGTCACTCAAAGCGTTTCCCACACTCTCAGCATTCCCTTCCGACCGTGTTCGACTCCACTGAGAGCAGGAAAAACCTAGGCAGAAATCGAATAAACAGAATTCGATGGCATCGGTGGCGTAGTCACGGGGTAGCGGTGTTCTTCGAGCCATGAAGTCGGACCGCTGCATGCTCCTGTGCGGGCGGGGCAAGCCCGTCCCACACTCGCAGGCGTATAATGCCCAGCCAGCAAGCCACAGGAGGTACGACATGGCCAAGACCAAGCAGTTCACAATTTTGCTGGAGAATCGTCCGGGGGCGCTGGCCGAGGTGGTCCGCACGCTGGGGAGCGCCAAGGTAAATATTCTTGCTCTGCTGGGAACGGCGCAGGGGACGAGCGGCTCGGTGGAGCTCGTCGTCGAGGATGCCCGGCGCGCCCGCAAGGCGCTGGACGATGCCCGAATCACCTACAAAGAAACTACCGCCGAAGGGTACGAGTTGCCCAACAAGCCCGGCGCGCTGGCAGATTGTTTAGGAAAGCTCGCAACCAAAGGTGTCAACCTGAATTCGATCTGCGCGACCGTCTCGAAGGGCGGGAAGAAAGCGGTGGTTGTTTATACCGTGGCGGCGTCTGAAGAAAAGGCAGTAACCGCCGCCTGACATAGGCCCCGGTATGACGGCAGCGCAGAAGGCAGATGTTGCCTGCCCGGCATAATAAAGGCCACGCCGAGAGAAATCAGCGTGGCCTTTTCCGTTCAGGTCAACGTACTCCTGGCCTCCAGGCCCTCAAGCGTCGAACTCTTCCAACAACGCCACTGCGCCGTCCTGGAAAGCAACAGTGAAATATTCGAAGTGAAGCTTCTTTGGACTCGCTGTGATGCGCAAGAATCCCGATTCCGTCTGCTGGAATTTTTCCAGCGAGACTCCCTTGACCGTCGTCTTGAACGGCAGTTTCTTGCCAACGATTTCTTTCTGGAGATGATGCATGCTGCGTGGATCGTTCGCATATCCGCCCGCGCCGGCCACAACATAAGGAATACTGCGGTCTCCAACCTCGCGCGCGAAACGCTGATAGTTGTGCACGTGTCCGGAAAGCACGGCATCCGGCAATCTTCCGCTGACGGCAACCGCGCGGTCGAGTGCATTCAGAATATCGGGACAACCACCGTGTACCGAGTCGAGCGAATACGGCGGGTGATGAACCGTGACCAGCAGTTTCTTGTTCGGGTCGGCGTTCTTCATCTGGCCTTCGAGATACGTCTGCTGGTCGCTGCGTCCGCGGGCATCCAGACTTCCTTCGACGTTGGAATAGAGACCGATGATCGTCACAAACGGCGCGTTCAACGTCCAGTATGGATAGGGCTGGGTCATCGACATCCGGTAGGGACTGGCATGGCGGGGTGCCGTGTCGCAAAAATTTTCGAAGAACCCATACAGCGATGGCTCCGTATCCGGAGGATCCCCTTTCCGCACATTTGTGTCTCCATCGTGATTTCCAGGAATTGCGAAAATCAGCGACGGGTAGTATTGATACGGCTCGTAGAACTCTGTCTTATACATGCTCTGCTGTCCGTTGTAATAGACCACGTCGCCGACAATGTAGAAAAAGGCGGGGCGGTCGGCAGGTTTCGCGGCCTTGATCTGGTCCTCCATTGCTACCGCCACCAATTCCTGGGCGGCAGTTCCATTGACTCCGCCTACATCTCCGACAGCGTGAAAAACGAGATGTCCGGAATCCTGTGCCGCCTGGCTCGCCTCCGGATCGAAGACGTCCAGCGGAACCGACAAGACCTGCGGCGCCGGATGGGGGATCGGTTCGAAACGTGTGTGGTCTTTCAAGGCTGCGACTGGGTCGCCTACAGGCCGCCTTTGTTTTCCTACCGTGTGATGGCGCGTCAATTGTGACGGGATGGGTAGGTGATGAAACTGCCTAAGTGTCTCTTCAAAATTTCGCTGTGGCATTTCAAAGCTCCTTGTCGGCTGTGGTCGGGAGATAAAAGCATGCGGATGCGGTCCCGCTTTCAAAGTGAAAACGTGGAGCAGCATGAGCAAATTTACCGGGGTCTTTGGGGAAGAAACTTGCAGGGAAGATTAATCGCGACGGACGCGCAGAGATCCTTAAAGGGCCCATGCTAACCGTAGTGTCGGAATCGTACTCCGCTTTTGAGGGAAGTCAAGCGCAAAGTTCAGCCGGACAGGCATTGGATCGATGTGGGGCGCTCAAACAGCTACGACTCGAAATTTCCTCGTATTTATCCTGTTTACCTTTTACCAGATGGCGCGTCCATACGGCGTGCGTCTCGGGGAGAAAAATTTGTGCGTCTTATCACTGTCTTCATAACTCTGCTCACCTTCTGCTGCGGAGTGTCCGCGCAGACGACTGCAACTGCTTCGCCGTCCTCGATGCCCACGCTTGAGCACTTTGACCCCGCGATGGTCGACCGGGATCTCAACCCCTGCTCCGACTTCTTCCAGTACTCGTGTAGTAAGTGGCTGAAGGCGAATCCGATTCCCTCCGACCAGCCGGGATGGGGAACGTTCAATTCGCTCGCTCTGTGGAACATTGCTGCGGTTCGCGAGACGCTCGAGCAGGCCGCCGCCACGTCAGCTAATCGCACTTCGGTTGAACAGAAAGTCGGCGACTACTACGCCTCCTGTGTGGACGAATCCGCGGTCAACCGCACCGGACTCGCTCCGCTGCAACCCATGCTCGATCGCATCGCCAAGCTCGACGACAAGTCGAAGCTTCCCGAACTGATCGCGTACATTCATCAGCGCATCCGTCCCGCGAATCTGAATTTCATCGATGCGCAATACCAGGGCGTGCTGTTCGGGATCTATGCTGCGCCTGACTTCGACAATGCCAAGATAACTTTGGCAGCGATCGACCAGTCTGGGATGAATCTGCCGGCGCGCGAGTTTTACCTTAAAGATGACGAGAAGTCGAAGCAAATTCGTAACCAGTATGTAAAGCATGTGGCCGGGATGCTTGAGCTCAGCGGGGAGTCGCAGGCGAAAGCCGCGGCTGATGCGCAATCCGTACTCTCGATCGAGACGGCACTCGCCAACGCCGCCATGGACATCGTTCTCCGCCGCGACCCCAAAAATCAAAACAACAAGATGACGCTCGCGCAGGTGCAGGCGCTCACACCGTCCTTCAACTGGAAAAACTATCTTGCCGTGATGCGTGCGCCCAGCTCTCCCCAGTACATCGTGGTCGCGCCCGGTTTCTTCCGCGGCATGGAGAAACTCATTGCGTCCGAATCGCTCGACCACTGGCGCGCTTATCTTCGCTATTCGGCATTGCATACGGCGGCGCCATTCCTGAGCCAGCCATTTGTAGAAGCAAACTTCGACTTCTACGGACGCACGCTCAGCGGCACGCAAACCATGCAGCCTCGTGCCCGCCGCTGCTCGTTCAGCACCGACATCGATCTCGGTGAAGCCGTCGGACAGGCTTACGTGGCCCGCTACTTCCCGCCCGAGAACAAGGCCCGCATGGTGGAGATGGTGCAAGCGATCGAAGTCGCGCTCGACGAAGACATCGAGAATGCAGCGTGGATGTCTCCCCAAACCAAGAAGCTCGCGCATGAGAAACTCGCCGCGCAGATCGACAAAATCGGATACCCGGACAAGTGGCGCGATTACTCGTCAGTTGAGATCAAGCGCGACGACTTACTCGGCAACGTGCAGCGCGCGTCTGCCTTCGAGATCAGCCGCCGCCTGTCGAAGTTCGGCCAGCCCGCCGATCGGCAGGAATGGAACATGACTCCGCCGACGGTGAATGCCTACGAGGACGCGCAGTCCAACACCATCAACTTCCCCGCCGGCATCTTGCAGCCGCCTTTCTTTGAGGTGGCGCAGATCGATGCGGTGAACTTTGGAGCGATCGGCGCGGTCATCGGGCACGAGATCATCCACGGCTATGACGATCAGGGCCGCAAGTTCGATGCGCAAGGCAATCTGCGCGACTGGTGGACTGCCGAAGACGCCGCGAACTATGACAGGCGCGATGAGTGCATCACGGACGAATACACGCAGGATGTTCCCGAAGCCGGCGTGAAACAGAATGGCAAGCTCTCAGCTGGAGAAGACACGGCCGACAATGGCGGCATTCATATCGCGCTCGGCGGCCTGCAAAGCAAGCTCAAGTCGCAGGGGAAGGACCTCGACAGTATGACGAAAGACGGTCTCACCGAATTGCAGACCTTCTTCTTGTCCTACGCGCACGTCTGGTGCGGACAACAGCGCCCCGAAGCGGCCCGCACAGCAGTCATGTCCCAGGGACATTCCCTTGGCCGTTATCGGGTCAACAATGTGGTAGCCAACATGCCAGAATTTGCCCACGCCTTCGGCTGCAAAGCAGGGCAGCCGATGGTCCATGCGAACGCGTGCAGGGTTTGGTAGCAGCTTGGCACTTAGCTTGGACCCATGTACTAGCCAAGGGCGCCTTTGCCCTTACTGCCCCACTGCGTTCAGCACTGCGCCGTTGATCGCATACACCGTTCCGTCGCTGCCAATGACGGTCGGCGTGTAGGCTTCTCCGATGCCGTTAGTCAGCCGGATCGACTGGGACAGCGTATTAGTAGTCAAGTCCCAGCGATAGAGTTTTCCGTCTTCGCTATTTACCATTACGGCCTTCGTGAACGGATCGACGGCAGCCGAATTGATGCACCATTCGCGCACTGCTCCCGGGAAGCCATTGTTATCGGGTGTAACGCCGAGAATGGTGATGACTTCCTTCATCACCAGCGTCGCGGGCAGGACCGGGTCGTGCTCGGTTGCGTTGGGATCAAGAATTGCGACTCGATTCTTCCCGTCCCCCGTGCCTACTCCCGCGTAGTTGTTGTACTTGGTCATCAGCAGGTAACTCGAAGTGCCGCTATAGCTCGCGACCACCCCGGCCGGAACGATTGAAACCGTGTCGTCCCAGCCAAAGCTTCCGGGGATCTTCTTTTGCGAAAGGTCGCTGTTGAAATGTAGCAGCCATCCACGGTCATTGTGGTTGGGGAATGGATTTTCGATCACGCCGAAGTATACGTCGCCATCCGGCCCAACTGTGGGAGTTGCGCTGCTGGCGTCAAAGATCATCGCGTCGGCGCCAGACGACGGATCCTTTAAACGCGCGCGGCTCACGACCGCCAGCGTCGAACTGTTGAGCGCGACCAGGTAGCCGTATCCCGCATTGGCGTTGGTAGTCGCAATGTAGATAGTGTTGCTATCGTGGGAGACCGCCGGAGCACAACTCATCGCCACGTTGGTAACAGCAGCATCACCGCTGATCGAGGCTGCCGAAACCCATGTGCCCGTGCCGTTAGCGGCAATGCGCGCCAGCCCGCTTTGCAATCCGATCGGAGTAGCGCCGAGCACCACGAATCCGAAATACAGATTTCCCGCTGCGTCCGCGCTCAACGGTGTGTTGATCAGTACGTTCTGCTGATAAACCGCCGGATTCGCGTTATAGTTCTTTTTTCCATAGAAGGTCAAGCGAGTCACGGTGCTCGTGGCCAAATCCGGCGTCTGGCGTACGATCACGCGGCCGGCAAAATCGGGCACGAAAAGCTGATTGTTGGAGAGCGTTGGTCCAAGGCCGAGCAGGAAAGTCGCGACGGGCGCCTGATACTTCGTCGCCTGCGTCCACATTTTCTTCCCCGTGGCCCCGTTGTGCCCCTCCACGCGAAACCCGGTTGTGGTCTTCACCGGCACGATCACCGTATTCGACTGCGTGACCACCGGCGAGCCGTAGTGAATAAAAATCTCTCCCTGGGGAGGAGCCAGATCCACGGGCACGTGCCAATGAATCTTGCTGAGCGGCTGTGACGCCACCGAGGAGAGTCCGGTGTGTTGCTCATCATGCGAGTGCGATGGCCAGGCGCCGACTTGAGCGGCAGCATTCGTCACCAAAACCGCAACTCCTGCACTAGCCGCAAACTCGCAGAAGCATTTCTTGAGCGGATGCAATCCTGCCCACAACTTCATAAGTTCTCCCATGGCTTCAGGCTCTGGGACGCGGGCACTCGTGCCCGGAAACGACTAGCAGGATAGCAGGGGCTGGCAAATCGCGTGTCAACGAAAGGTAAAAACTGCCGGTGTGTGCGCGGACACTCCCTTCGACTTCGCTCAGGGCAGGCTTTGTCCGCCGCTCTTTATATCTTATATCTTCACAAAAACCCGCCTGCGATACAGCAGCCACATCAGAACCCAACATAACAGTACCGTGCCAACTGCAAAAAGCAGCGAAGCATTGGCCGGACTGGCAACCTTGAGAAGTTGGCCGTTCAGGTACTGCTGCCACGTGATCAAGCCCCCGTTAGCCGCGCGCGCATGACCGTAGTACAACGGCGCCCACAGGAGTTCATCGAAACAATAACCCACGATCGCGTTCATCCCGAATACCAGGAATGGCATTGTCCACCGGCCGCGCCACTCGCGAATTTCGATGATCCAATAGAGCAGCGCCAGAAAAACCAATGCGAACCCGGCCGTGACCACTACAAATGAGCTCGTCCAGACATTCTTGTTGATCGGAAACCACTGGTTCCAGATCGCACCGGCAGCCACGCCAACCAGACCCATTGCAAACATTCCCACCGCTTTCGCCCGCGCACTGCGCTCGGAACGCAGCCACAGTCCAGTCAGAACCCCAGCCAAAGCCGTCGCGATCGCCGGAATCGTGCTGAGCACGCCTTCCGGATCGCGCGTCCCGTTGTAAAGGCGACCCGGGAAAAGCGATCGATCAATCCAATCAACGAGATTGTGATCAGGCTCAAGCACTGGAATGTCTCGCCCCGGCAACCCGAATCCGGGCACTGGGACCAGACGCATCAGTGCCCAATAGCCCAGCAAGCAGACCAACGCCGCGATGATCACGCCTCGCGTGTCAGACCACAGAAAAAGGATGCCCGCGACGAAGTAACAGATTGCGATTCTCTGCACGACCCCTTCAACGCGCCACGTCGCCAGGTGAAATTCAGGAGCTCCGTTCAGGAATACGCCGAGCGCGAATAGGATCAAACTTCTCTTCGCCGCATGCCACGCGATCTGCCGGCGCGTCTCGCCTCTCTTCAGGCGGGCCGAGAATGACAACACGATCGAGATCCCCATCAGAAACACAAACGAGGGAAAGATTAGGTCCGCAGCAGTCAAGCCGTTCCAGGGAGCGTGCCGGATGAGCCGATATCCGGCGGGTTCGTCTCCCGGGTAGTCCACCAGGAGCATTCCGGCCACCGCCATTCCGCGAAAAACGTCCACCGACAACAAACGCAAAGAAGTGCCGCGCGCGGAGCCCGCGTCCGTTGTAGTCTCACGCACACCGGTGGGGTCTGCGGTTGTCATAGAGGTTGCCTCGGCTCCGGGTTGAGCAGCCGATTGTACTCCTTGCCAGTGCAACATCGAGCGCGTCCCGCAGCGGCGTTAGATTCCATTGACGACCCGCTTGACTTACGCCATGATTACCCACTGCAGTTATGTCCGCCCACAGCAAGCTGCCGGCTTTGTTAGTAGCGCTGTTTCTGCTCGCCCCATCCGCGCGCAGCGAGGAGAAACCCTGGCGCGAGATTCGCAGCGCACATTTTCGAGTAATTACCAATGGCAGTGAGGGAGCCGCGCGCCGGATTGCGCGCGAATTTGAGCAGATGCGGAGTATGTTCGCCGCCGAGTTTCCTGGATTCCGAGTCGATTCCCCCGCCCCCCTGCTGATTCTTGCGCCGCTGGATGAGCCTACTACCAAGAAACTGGTGCCGGAATTCTGGCAGCACAGCGGCCCGAAGCCCGCCGGCATGTACTTCCATGGATGGGAAAAGCAATATGCGCTGGTGCGCCTGGACACTGTGGATTCCGATCGAATCGATCCCGACACTTTTGCTGTGGTCTATCACGAATACGTTCACAGCCTGCTTCATCTCAATTTTCGCTGGCTGCCTACTTGGCTCGACGAGGGACTCGCCCAGTTCTACGGCTTCACTCGATTTGAGGGAAACCACACCTACATCGGTGCCCCTCCCAAAAACATCGGTCGAATGGAAGTACTGTACCGTCGGTCTTCCATGCCATTGGCCAAGTTTCTGGAACAGCAAGGATCGTTTACGAAAAGCGAGGATGATACCGACCTGTTCTATGCCCAGGCGTGGGCGCTGACTCATTTCCTCACTATGGGCCCGGGAATGGAGGGTGGTTCGCACCTTAGGCAGTTCTTCAACGCCCTGCAGGCGGGCACCGAGCAAAAGAAAGCGTTTCAGGATTCGTTTGGCGATTTGTCGCAGGTACAAAAGAATCTCGACAACTACGTTCACCGTTTTGCGTTTCAAGCGGGAGTCATTGCCACGCCTTCCCATGAAGACGAGAAGAGCTTTTCAACTCGCACTATGACCTTGGCTGAGACGCGCGCGGAACTTGGGTCCTTCTATCTTTCCACAGGACATTTGAAGGAAGCACGTGAGCCGATTGAAGCCTCCGTGAGCAGTAACCCCAAACTGGCGCTCGCTCACGAAGATCTCGGATTTCTCGATCTACATGAAGGCAAGGATGACGAAGCCGGGCGCGAGTTTTCGCAGGCCGTCGATCTCGACAGCCATATGTACCGGTCGCTGTTTGCGAAGACAATGTTGTCGCCGCTGCCTCACGCCGTATCTTCCAGCGGTCGGGAATTGTTCCGCGCGGCTTTGATGAAGGTACTCGACGGGAATCCCCAGTTCGCTCCGGCGTATGTCGAGCTTGCAAAGTCGTTTGTAGCCGAAGGAGACCTCAACCGAGCCCTGGCCCTTGCTCGCACCGCCGAAAAAATCGAGCCTTCGCGTGCGGGTTATCACCTTCTTACCGGCGAGATTCTGTTGCGCACGGGTCATCCGGCGGCCGCAGCCGCGCATGCGGTGTACGTCGCCAACCGTTGGGGCAGTCCTGATCACGATGAAGCCATGGAACTTTGGAATCGTGTGCCACCGCCTCAACGGCCTGCGGAAGCCCCGTCGGATACTCCTCTCGGTGACTTGCGGTCTGCTGAAGGTACGGTGAGATCAGTTTCGTGCGAGCCTAACCTGCTTACACTAACCCTCGACCAGGCAGGACAACCCCTCATTTTCAAGATCAAGGGCGCACTCGGCGGCTTTTCGGACACGCTCTGGTTCGGTGAAGAACACTTCACTCCCTGCTATCACGTGACGGGACTGCGCGCAGTTGTGCGCTACAAACTTGCCGCGGACAAATCGTCACCGGGAGACGTCGTCAGCTGGGGCTTCCGCGACGATTTGCCGACCGCGCGGCCACCCGGCACGGAAACGACACAGCGAAATTGAGAATGGTTACTGAAGAGACTGATCACATAACAGCGAGTGAATCTCACGGTCCGCGCGTCTTGTGGACCTTTAACGATTTTCCGCCGTCTCGCTCTCAATCATTTCGCAGTTGGCCATGCACTTCAATGTTTGGAATTCAATTTCCGCTTTCTTGCGGGAGCGAACCGGCGACTCCGGCATTGCAATCAGCGACTGCGGACCATCGCTACGGTTCACCTTGCACTCGAATTCCAAGCGCTGCACGCCGCGCTGCTTGCAGGCTGTCTGCGCCAGCACCGACGAGAGCATCTCGGGCTTGTCATAGGCCTGATCCGCCGCTTTCGAAGGCAGGATCGCCAGCGTCATCGGCACTTGCGCCTTGATCTTCACCCACATGCGCTGGCCGTCGTACTCGGGCGTCACACTGTAGAGCTTCGCCGAGGCCGAGAGATCATATTTCTCCTTCGCCAGGAGAGACCACTGGTACTCCGGTTGCACACAGTTCTGCACGCAGGACCAGCTGTGATACGTGATCTGCACATCATTCGGCGAGACCAGCTGCCGTGCGCTCCCCCTGCCGACGATCGCTCCGATTCCCTGAAAGATCGCGCGGTCCGCGGTCCGCTCATCATGCAGCACCAGCACCATCGCACGCGACGGCGGAAGATGGCACTCATAGGTTGTGTCCATCACATGCTCGCGTACGCAGCGGTACTCGAGACTCCCCAGTGTCTCCGGATGCAACTGCGCATCGTTCCACTCCCGCGCCCACGTCATCGACAGCGTGATCGGCTGTTTGGCATGGATGATGACGTGCATGTTTCCACCATCGGGTCCGGGCCGATATACCCGGCCGGTGTGGAATTCCATGGGATCGAGCTGCACAATTTCGTCGCTCGCCCGCACCCAATCGAAGGTTCGTTGCGGCTGCGCCCACAGGCAGGCGGCAGACAAAACAATCGAAAGCCCCAGCAGAAACAGGTTTCTCATATTAGGAACAGTATTCTGGAGGGCGAGATGTGCAGCAACGTAAAATCTTCATTTTCAGTTACATAAGTACTAACAGTCGATCCCGGCCATCGCCTTTGGAAGGAAGACGGGCGCAGCCCGTGCGAAGTGTTTCGCGTCTGGGCATCGATTCACAGCGTACGGATAAAGCCCGGGTTCGTATCAGGGTATCGCTTCAGCGATGCCGACAGCCCCGTTGCGGATGCCCCTTTAGGGGCTGGCACTGGGGCGATAACGAACACCGACTCGTCTGCGTCTAAGGTATACATAATAAGAGGAGCCCCACACCTGGAGGTCGCCATGAATCGCAGACGGTTCTTGCTCGCAGGCGCCACAGGAGTTGCGGGCGCGTGGGTCGGCTCCAAGTCTTTCTCTCCCACTTTCGCCGCTCCCGCGCCGCTCGCACAAAAAGTCGCCGCCTCCGACGTGGTCATGCTCGGGAAAACCGGCATCCGCACCAGCCGTCTGGCGATGGGCACCGGCACCATCGGATTCGGTCATCACTCCAATCAGACCGCCCTCGGCCTGAAGGGCCTTTCCGACCTGCTGCTCAACGGCTACGACCACGGCCTGCGTTTCTTCGACTCCGCCGATGCCTATGGCAGCCATCCACACGTCGCCGAAGCGCTCAAACATGTGCCGCGCGATAAAGTCACCGTCCTCACCAAGACCTGGGCACGCGATCCGCAGACTGCCCGCGCCGATCTCGATCGCTTCCGCCGAGAACTCGGCATCGACACTATCGACATCTGCCTCATGCACTGTCTAACCGAAGGCGACTGGACCGAACGCTACAAAGGCGTGATGGAAGTGCTTTCAGAAGCGAAAGAAAAGGGGACCATCCGCGCCCACGGCTGCTCATGCCATTCGATTGAAGCGCTGCGCGCCGCCGCGAAGTCTCCATGGGTCGAAGTGGACCTGGCGCGGATCAATCCCATCGGCTCCCACATGGACGCCTCGCCGCAGGAAGTCGTCAGTGTGCTAAAGGAAATGAAGGCGGCTGGAAAAGGAGTCATCGGCATGAAGATCCTGGGACAGGGCGACCTCCGCGGAAGAGTCGACGACGCCCTCCGCTACACCCTGTCACTCGACGTGCTTCATGCGTTCACCATCGGCGCCGAGAGTCGAACCGAGCAGGAAGACCTGATCCGCCGCATCGCAGCGGCGTGAGCTACCGTAAATTCCGCTGAACTCCGGTGGCCGACGACCCGCATAAACCGCGTACTTCGAGCGCAACCAAGTGTAGGTAAGTCATCGATAACTCCCGTTGCGCAGCCCGAACGAGCGTGGTATCTTTCAGCCCGCATGGCTAACCCTGACTCGCAACCCACTCCACAGTTCGGCAAGGCCGAGTACTTAGGGGAACCCGGAGCGGACCGCTGCGCTGTCTGCGGCCAGCCCGTCGTTCACGAGTACTACCGTGTAAACGGCACGATGACGTGCCCGAATTGCGCTGCCAACGCCCAGAATGCCATGCAGAAAGATACTCATGGGGCATTTGTACGCGCTGTTTTGTTTGGCTGCGGAGGAGCGCTCCTGGGACTTATTCTCTATTCCGCTTTCGGCATCATTACCGGCCTCGTGATCGGGTATCTCTCGCTGGCGGTCGGATACATAGTTGGCAAAGCAATGATGATGGGGTCAAAAGGGATTGGCGGACGCAGATATCAAATCGTGGCTGTTCTCCTGACCTACGCCGCGGTTTCTATTTCAGCCATCCCGATTGCGATCTCGATGCGGTCGAAGCAGCAGCAGGAGCAAAAGCAAAAGCTTGCGGAAGAGCAGCGCCAATTTGAGAAAGAGTTTGGACAGCAACCTTCCGCGGCGCCTCCAGTGCAGAGCAAGCCAGCGGCGGAGAGCGCGCAGCATCCGAGAATGAGCCCGGCTGCTGCGTTGGGATATTTGGCCTTGATTGGACTCGCTTCCCCGTTCCTCGAACTGCAGGATTCACTCCAGGGCATCATCGGACTGGTCATCTTGTTCGTGGGAATCCGCATCGCCTGGCAGATGACCGCAGCCAAGTTGCCGGAGATTTCCGGCCCGTTCCAAAATTCGCCTGCGAGTTAGTTGAGCTTTTTCGCGTGTCCACACCAACTCCTCATCTGGCTACGGCCTGCAGAGACTGTGGAAGCAATCTCGCACCCGGTGCGCTCGCGTGCCCCAACTGCCGGACGCTCGTCCGCCAGGAAGAGATCGAACGGCTGGTGGCGTCCGCAAAACAGCTTGAGGGCTCTGGTCAATTGCGCGAGGCGCGCGACCGCTGGATGGAAGCTTTCCTCCTGCTGCCCGGCTTTTCCAAGCAAGCGGATTGGATTAAGCGTCACGCCGCCGAACTTCAGAGAAAAGCCAATGCCGCCCAGCTGCCCGAACCGGAAAATAAGTGGGCTAGCAAGCTGGGTCCGGTTGGGCCAATTGCGATCGTGCTGGCAAAAAGCAAAGTCCTGTTCGGCGCTATCTTCAAACTGAAATTCCTCTTGAGCTTCGCCGCGTTCCTGGGCGTCTACTGGACCCTGTACGGTCCCAGGTTCGGTCTTGGATTTGCCACGTTGATCCTGATCCACGAAATGGGGCACTTCGTTGATATCAAGCGTCGCGGCCTGCCGGCCGATATGCCTGTCTTCATGCCCGGACTCGGCGCCTACGTTCGCTGGCAAGCTCTGGGAGTTTCACTCGAGACCCGAGCGGCCATCAGTTTGGCCGGCCCCCTGGCCGGACTCTTGGCCTCAATTGGGTGTCTGCTAATCTGGAGGAATACAGGGGACGCGCTCTGGGCAGCGCTCGCGAGAGCAAGCGCCTGGCTGAATATTCTCAACCTGATCCCGGTGTGGGTGCTCGATGGCGGACAAGCCGCCGCAGCACTGCGCAAAACCGAGCGGATCATTCTGCTGACCGCTGCTCTGGCTTTGTGGTTGTTCTTTGACCAACCGCTCTTCTTCTTGGTCGCCGCCGGCGCTGCCTATCGGCTATTCACTAAGGACCTCCCCCCGCAGCCTAGCCGCTCTACCACGATCTACTACCTAGCCGTGCTGACCCTGCTCGGCTTTGTCATGTGGCTCAGTCCAGGACATGGTTCGGGGTTGCAGTAGTCAGATTCGCGGCCTCACGGCCCAACCGTCAGCGTCACCGGTCCCCGCGCCACCTGAAACGCCCCGTCCCGCGCCCCAACCCAAAAGCTGTAACTTCCCGAACTGACCGGAGCAAATGTAACCAACGAGGCATTCTTGGGAGCATGGCTGGCCACATCCGCCCCTGTCTGCGGACATGAAAAATTGGGGCCGTTCACCGTCGAGATCACGCACGTGCCGTTAAATGATCCATCGTTCACTTGGCTGCCGGTGCCATTCAGGAATCCGCTCAGCACGATGGTCTGGTTTGCCTGCCACGTCCCGGCAACAATAGTCTGCTGCGTGTTGAAGGTTGAAACATTCGCCGCCCGCGAAACCGTCCCAACAATGAACGGCCCGTTCACCGCGCCGCCGCGTCCGATGATGATCCCGGCAGTCGCCGGAAACGACCCGCAATTCCCCCCGCATTGTGTCGGATCGGTCTCCACCCACCATCCCTTGTGCGGTGACGCCCCCGCTGACGCTTGCAGCGCCGCTTGATAAGCCATTCCCACTACAGCTCCCGGAAGCGATGTCGTCGTAATCGTCAACGCAGGATAAAAGACGGTTCCCCGCACTCCCTGTGTCAATTGTGTGAGCACCGTAAGGTCTGCGCCCGGGCTCTTGCCAGTGGTGGCGCGCGCTAACGCATCGCTGGCAGAATTCAAGTAAGTTGCGCTAGTCAGCGCGAAATTGCCGGTTCGTCCAGTCCCCCAGTTCGAAAATAGGCCGGTAAACGCCGTGCCATCCAGCACGCAACTCGCGGTGCCGCTCACGCCACAGTTCGTGTTATCGCTCGCAGGATACGGATCGTTTGGCGTCGCGCTCCCGGGAAGACTGGTGCCGAGCAGGTTTCCCGTGAAGGTCCACTGGCAATTGTTCAAATCGCGCACCGTGATGTCATCGCCAGGGGACGCGGCCGCCTGAAGCGTAAAACTGTTGGGCGTCGGAGCGGGAGAAGATGCCAGCCCTGAGTACTGCCCGTTCAGCGTCACCATGTACGACGCCAGCGGAGGAGAAAATGTGAAGCTCGACAAGGCCCCGGGCACTACCACTCCGCCCGGCGCCTCAACGGGATAGTACTGCTGGCAGGCGTCAGTCTGATAAGTGTTCGCCAGGCCCCCCAGGCCGCCCACGCCCTTGTTGGTAATCGATCCCGCGCTGCGGGCGATGAGCCAGGGCGCAGGACTCACATTGTCGTGAATATTGAATCCCGCAAATGATTCCACATTCGTGTGGTCCACCTGATGCCCCAGTCCCCCGAACCCTCCACTGTTGCCCTTCTCGATCGCGCACGTATTGTGGGCAATCCCAATCGTGTTGATCGATCGTTTTGTGTTGGAAGAAATCGTCGCGCACACGCTCATCTGATACGGATCGCTGCCATTCGACATCTCCAGCGAGAGCCCATGCGCCAGATTGTCGCGGATCGTAACGTGATCCATCCCCGCCGCCTCGTCGCGACAATGCGAGGACAACCCGGAATTGACCTCAAACGCGTTGGTGGTGTTGTAGATTTCGTTGTAGCGGTAGGTAACATTCTGCACTTTACAACTCGGGCAATCGCCTGGAACGCAAGCGTTCACGCTGATTCCCGTACCCGCCGGCACAGTAGAAGTCAGACGAGCGTGCGTGATCAGGTCCATTCCGCTCTGGTCGCAGCCGTTCGTCCCGTTGCAGAAGATATAGTCGGCATTCTGATCGACGCCGCTGCGCGTGGGATCGCTGATCTCGAGCACGCACCCGCCCGGCGGGCAATTTGCCGCATCCGCGGGACTTCCATTGTTATGCGAAAAGCTGTTGGAATCGGCCGCCACCACCACATTCGTTCCGTCGAAATTGGTTAACATCGCCTGATGATTGTTCTGGCTGCTCGGATTCAGCAGCAGAGCGTAGCCCGACTGATCCGACTGGCATCCCTGCCACGAATTCTCGAAGTAGTTCCCCTCCACGAGTGCGAGGGTCATGTTCTTGAATTCGCCCAGATTCTTGGGAGTGACCGCGTTGTACACCGAGCAGGTCTCGATCGGAACCATCCAGCCCAGAGGTTTCAGTACGTGATTTGCGCGGGCTTCAAAATCTTTGGTGTTGGGCGTCCCCGGCCCATGCCCACCGCCGCCGAAGATCCAGGTTTCTCCCGAGCTTGCCAGCAGAGAGTTGTAGAGCTTGAATGGCCCGTCCTGATAAAGTCCGGTACCCGCGCTGAATGCTTGCGAATCCACGCATGCCGAATTGCAGTAGGTGTCATAAACCCACGAATTCACAATCGCAACCCACTGCGAATTACTGGCTTTCACTCCGCCTTGCGTCTCAGTGTTTTTGCTGGAAGACAACACCCACGGCTGGCCGTGAATAATGGACCTGTCAAAAATGACGTGGTTTGCCCCCATCGTGACCCCATCCGCTGACATTTCAACGATGCCAGCGCCCAGCTTGGTCTCAGCAACCTTCGTGTACTCCACGCCGATAAAGCGATAGTGGTTAGCTCCAGCGGCAAAAGTCATCGAAGGCTGGTTCACCGTTCCAGTAACAATCTTCGCGCTCAAGACCGCCGGATAAGACGCGCAGGAATAGTCCGGATATCCCGGATTGTTGCGTCCGTTCGTCGCATCATTCGATATGCCCGCGATACACGGCGTGGCTCGCACGCCCTCGGCGGGAAAATTAGGATTGCTCAGGCCCGAAGACTTCACCGTTATCCAGTGCCCGCTATCGCAGGCGGCCGCCGGGATGGTGAAAGTCCCAGTGTAAGTATTTCCCGCCGTCAACATGATGGTGTCGCCGCATTGCACTGTGGCAAGCGCGGCGTTCAATGCAGTCGCATCTGTTGGTGTGTAAGTCGTGGCTGCTCCGCCTCCAATGTGAGTGCCACCGGGCGTGGAGGACAGCGCGGTGTTCATGCACCGCACTGGCAGCTGCGCCAAGCCGTCGTTGGCGCCCCAGATCGGAGTGCCCTCCGTCAATTCGGTGGCGCCCGCCGGGCAGTAGAAGTTTTCTCCCACCCCCGCGACCCCTTGTCCCTGCGCGTAGTTGCCCGCTCCGGAATATTTGCCACCCTTATATGTCGCCTGCCCGAAAGCCGGCAGACTCAACAGCAAGATTGCCACTAACCTAATCATTCCGAGCCTCATTACTTTGCGTCCTTAGCGCTCCCTTTGCGTTCTTTGCGGTTGAGGTTTTGCTCCGTGTTCCCCTGTGACCTCTGTGGTTAACGCCTTTCGTTGGCGTCCAAAAGCTCAATCCAAACTCACGCGCCTGCCAGCCTTCGCTATAATGTTTGTTTGCTTACGCCCCGCCGTTCGCGCAGGGGTTTCACGGGAAGGAAGCTATGCCGACAGAAGTAGTCATGCCCCAAATGGGCGAATCGATTTTCGAAGGAACCATCACCAAGTGGCTGAAGAAGACCGGCGACAAGGTCCAGCGCGACGAGCCTCTATTCGAAATCTCCACTGACAAGGTGGACGCCGAGATCCCCGCCCCCGCCAGCGGTGTCCTCCAGGAAATCAAGGTTGCGGAAGGCAACACTGTCCAGGTCAACACAGTAGTCGGTGTGATTGGTGATGGCGATGGAGCCGCAGCTCCTGCTCCCGCAAAAGCGGCCGCGTCCACTCCCAGCGCGCCAGCCCCAGTGAAAAAAGAAGTGCAAGCGCCCGCCCCGCCCCCCGCCGCTGTGCCGGTAGCTCAAGCAGAGGATGAATCCGACGTCCGCTCCTCGCCACTCGTTCGCAAGCTAGCCCGTGAACACAACGTGGATCTGAACCAGGTACAGGGCACTGGAACCGGCGGCCGCGTGACTAAGCAGGACGTCCTCGATTTCGTCGAGCATCGTTCGCCCGCGCCCGCCGCCAGTCCCGCAAGCCGTCCCGCAGCCACGCCTCCGCCCGCTACTATCCCCGGCGATCTCGTTCCCATGACCCAGATGCGCCGTATCATCGCGCAGCGCATGATCGAGTCCCGCCGCACCAGCGCTCACGTCCACTGCATGTTCGAAGTGGACATGACCCGCATCGTCAACCTGCGCAACAAACTGAAGAACAGTTTTGAGCAGCGCCACGGCGCTCGCCTGACCTTCATGCCGTTCTTCGTGCGCGCCGCCATTATCGCCCTGCAGCAATACCCGATCGCGAATGCCTCCA
>JACXTT010004163.1_pt1 | contig 21636 bp, 16 predicted proteins | sample 9270951 | NCBI WGS metagenome assembly JACXTT01 (sample SAMN15532306, study PRJNA645909) | rock metagenome | isolation source: weathered quartz diorite | place: Puerto Rico | collected 2017-06-21
CATCGGAGATGCGGTCCTGCGCAATACGAAATGGCTGAAATGGACGCTGTTGAATATCGGCGACCCGCTATACCGTCCATTCCCGGCGGGAATTCCCGCTGTTACGGGGCCGCAGAACTCGCTGGCACTCACCCCTCAATATCTCATCGGAGGCAATCCATCGACGGGCACTATCACGCTGGCCGCTCCGGCGCCGGCGGGTGGGACTAATTTTGCGCTTAGTAGCAGCGCGACGACGGTTGCCACGGTGCCGGTCAGCGTTACCGTTCCAGCGGGTCAGACTACAGCGTCATTTCCGATCACCACTAAGCTCGTATTGGTTGATTCGCCGTTGTATATCAAGGCTATTTCTGGAACTTCCACGCTCACCAACACGCTTGTGCCGCAAGCTCTGCTGGCGACCGCTGCGCTGTCGCCGATTTCGGTTATAGGCGGCGCCGCGTCGACCGGATACATTGGCCTCAACGACAAAGCTCCAGCGGGAGGCATTACGGTTAACGTCTCCAGCAACAACGCTGCGGCTTCCGTTCCGGCCACAGTCCCGATTGCGGCAGGAAATTTCGGCGCCACGTTTGCCATCGGCACCAATGCCGTCCTGACGGCGACGACGGCCACGATCTCGGCCAACTTTGCTGGCGCAACCAAGACAGCGACCCTGACGGTTAATCCATTAAACGTACTTTCGGTTACCTTGTCACCTACGTCGGTGACGGGCAGCATTTCCACTACGTTGAACAAGGTAACCATGAGCGCTATCGCCCCTGTGGACACGGTGGTGACTTTATCCAGCAGCGATCCTGGCGTGGGCGTGCCGGCTTCGGTGACGGTAGCGGCGGGCACGAGTGTGTCACCTGTATTCACGATCACGACATCGCTCGTTTCTGCCATAACCCCGATTACGATCTCGGCCAGTTATAACGGCGTAGTCAAGACGGCGATACTCACGGTGAACCCGATCGTGGCCACACCGTCGTTGTCGCCTACGGCAGTGGTGGGCGGTGTCTCGACTACATTGAATAAAGTGAATTTGAGCAATCCGGCACCGCCAGGCGGGGTCAGTGTCAGTTTGACAAGCAGCGATCCAGGCGTGGGCGTGCCGGCGTCACTGACGATAGCGGCAGGGATGACGTCATCCGCCTATTTCACGCTCACGACTTCAGCCGTTTCCGCCACAACGTCGATCACGATCACGGCCACTTTGAATGGCGTGAGCAAGACGGCGATTCTTACGGTGAACCCGATGGCGTTGCTTTCGGTCGTGCTGTCGCCCACGTCCACCGTCGGCGGCGTCTCCACTACTTTGAATAAGGTGAACCTGACCGGTGCGGCACCAGCCGGGGGTATCACCGTCAACTTGACGAGCAGCGATCCTGGGGTGGGCGTACCGGCGTCGGTCACGGTAGCGGCAGGCGCCTCGGCGTCAGCGGCGTTCACGATCACGACCTCGGCCGTGTCCGCGACGGTATCGGTCACGATTTCGGCCGTGTACAACGGCGTGACCAAAACCGCTATTCTGACGGTGAACCCGGTCGCGTTGCTTTCAGTGACCCTTTCGCCTACGACGGTAGTGGGCGGCGCCTCCACGACGTTGAATAAAGTGAACCTGACCGGTCCGGCACCGGCGGGGGGTATTAGTGTCACTTTGACCAGCAGCAATCCGGGGGTGGGCGTTCCGGCTTCGGTGACGGTGGCGGCAGGCGCCACAGCCTCACCAGCATTCACGATTACGACCTCAACCGTCTCAGCCACGGTCATGGTGACGATCTCGGCCACGTTTAACAGCGTCACCAAAACGGCCATTCTGACGGACAACCCGCTAGCGCTGCTTTCGGTCGCGTTGTCGCCGACGACCGTAGTGGGGGGCGTTTCCACGACATTGAACAAGGTGAACCTGACCGGTCCGGCCCCCGCAGGCGGCGTCACGGTCAATCTGACAAGCAACAATTCGGGCGTGGGCGTACCGGTTTCGGTGACGGTGGCTGCGGGGGCCACGGCGTCACCGGCGTTCACGATTACGACCTCGGTTGTGCCCGCCACGGTGTCGGTCACGATTTCGGCCGTGTACAACGGCGTGACCAAGACTGCCATTCTGACGGTCAACCCGGTGGCGTTGCTTTCGGTCGCGCTATCGCCTACTTCCACTGTGGGCGGCGTGCCCACGACATTGAACAAGGTGAACCTGACAGGTCCGGCGCCGGCCGGGGGCGTCATTGTCAATCTGACGAGCAACAATTCGGGTGTTGTCGTACCAGCTTCGGTGACGGTGCCGGCGGGGGCAACCGCGTCCGCGGCGTTTACGATTACGACCTCAGCCGTCTCTGCCACGGTGTCAGTCACGATCTCGGCAATGTACAACGGCGTCACCAAAACCGCCATTCTGACGGACAACCCGGTGGCGTTGCTTTCGGTAGTGTTGTCGCCGACAACGGTGGTGGGCGGCGTCTCCGCGACCTTGAATAAGGTGAACCTGAACGGTCCTGCCCCAGCGGGAGGCGTCAGTGTCAATCTGAGCAGCAGCGACCCGGGGGTGGGCGTACCGGCGTCGGTGATGGTGCCGGCGGGCGCCACAGCGTCCGCGGCATTCACAATCACGACCTCAGCCGTGTCCGTCACAGCGTCGATCACAATCACGGCCACCTTCAATGGCGTGAACAAGACCGCGATTCTCACAGTGAGCCCGGTGGCGCCGATTTCTGTAGGTCTCTCGGTGACAACCGTGAAGGGCGGCGTCTCCACTACGTTGAACAAGGTGAACTTGAACGGTCCAGCCCCGGCTGGCGGCATCAGCGTCACTTTGACGAGCAACGTTTCAGGGGTAGGCGTACCGGCTTCGGTTCCGGTGGCGGCGGGGGCAATGTCATCCTCATATTTCACGATCACGACATCATCGGTCGCCACCACCACCGTGGCGACGATCTCGGCGCAGTATAACGGAGTAACCAAGACGGCGAACCTCACGGTGACCCCGTAGCAGCCGTTAGCTACTTGCGCGATCGCCCCTCTTCTGTAAGCATCATCACTCGAGGCATGATTTGCATATGAGGGATTCCCGTCTGTTCGGCCGGTTACGATCCGCACTCTCCGACTGGCGCCGCGTGCTGCTGTTCACGGTCATTTTAGCGGGGAGTGGCGTGCGTTTTTATGCTGCCGTCACATCGAATCCAATGCATCATCTTTTTAGTGACCCGGCGCGGCACTGGGAAAATGCCACGGTGACGATCACGCGAAATCCGCTGAATGGCATCGACCCGTTGGCGTACCAGGTTTGGCTGATGGTAATGGCGAAAGTCAAAAACGGAAGCACCATAGCCATGGGGTTATATGCGGGGCTTCTTTCGGTCCTCACTCCATGGCTCTGGTACCATTTTCTGCGCGAGCTTTTGCAGGGCCGGTTTTTGGCGTTGATCGGTTATGCCATTTTTTGCTGGCTGCCTTCCTGGATCGGGATATTCAGTTATTTCATGACTGAAACGCTGATTCTTCCTCTGTTGGGCTTGACCCTGTGGATCACGTGGCGCGGCCTGCAGACCGGAACCTTGGAGTCATTTGTTTCGGCGACACTTCTCTGGCTAGCGCTGTTGATGACCAAACAGTCCCTTGCGCCAATGGCCGCCCTTTCGCTGGCGTGGCTGTGGATCAGCCAGAAGGACAAGGTCCGCCGGGCCGCGATTGCCATCCTGATGACGATGGCGGTGTTTATTCCCGCCGGTCTTCGGGTGCGAAGCATCATCGGGGTATGGGCGCCGCTGGGGTACACGAAAATGAACAAGATTTATATGGACTCGGGCAACGCGATCGTTGAATTTGATTTGACCCGCAATGGCCAGAGCTTGGGCCGTTGGGGCTTTAGTTCGCCTTCGATGCATACCCAACCCCTGGCCCCGTTATCTGAATGGGAATCTAAACGGGAGGGGACCTGCCGATTCACCATCGACGTCGCAAAAGGCGGCCGCGATTGGAACATGGTGTTAAGCGAGCAACAACCTTCTGTCCTGGCGCGGATCGAGCATCAATGGGAGAACGTTATATTCCTCTTGTGGGGCGCCTCGTGGCCCGACAACAATCCTGCTTATCTGTGGGAACGGCTTTCTGACGCCAGCCGTTGGATCTGGGCCCCTCTACTGCTTATTGTGGCCGCCGGCGACGCGATCGTGTTATGGCGCCGCAGGAAATGGAACTTGTTGCCCGTACTCACCATCGTTAGCTGGTTGGTGTTGTGTTTTGCCCCCTTAGGGGTAGCCGAAGGGCGATACCGCAAACCGTTTGAAGGCCTCCTGATTGCAAACGCGCTGTGGCTTACGGCCGTCAGCCGCCCGCAGGCAAGGAGCGAATCGCAGCTATGCTAGCATGTCGCTATGCCGCGACCTAGGGCGTTAATTACGGGGATTACTGGGCAGGATGGCTCGTATCTGGCGGAGTTTCTCGTCGGCAAAGGCTACGAAGTACATGGTGTAGTGCGGCGGGTCGCGATAGAAGATCCGGAGCACCGGCTTACGCGGCTGGAGGCGATCCGCTCCCAGATCAAGCTGCACGCGGCATCGCTCGAGAGCTATGCCAGCTTGCACCAGGTGGTGGAGACGGTGATGCCGGAGGAGTGCTATCACCTGGCGGCGCAAAGTTTTGTAAGTTACTCGTTTGACGACGAATTCTCCACGCTGAACACAAACATCAACGGCACCCACTATCTGCTGGCGGCTCTCAAGAACCGCGCGCCGCGCTGCCGTTTTTACTTCGCGGGATCGAGCGAGATGTTCGGCAAGGCGGAGGAGGTGCCGCAGACCGAAGGCACTCGGTTTCATCCGCGGTCGACCTACGGGATCAGCAAGGTGGCGGGATTCGATCTGACGCGCAACTACCGGGAGGCGTATGGCATGCACGCCTCGAGTGGCATCCTGTTCAATCACGAATCGCCTCGGCGTGGTTATGAGTTTGTGACGCGCAAGATCACGTCAGGAGTGGCGCGCATTGCGGCCGGGCGCGCGAAGGAGCTGCGGCTGGGAAATCTGGAAGCCAAGCGGGACTGGGGTCACGCGCGGGAGTACGTGGAAGCCATGTGGCGGATGCTGGCTCAAGACGAACCGGACGATTACGTGATCGCCACAGGCGAAACGCACACCGTCCGCGAGTTTGCGGAACACGCCTTCACTCACGCTGGTTTGGATTACCGCGATTACGTAGTGCCCGACCCAGATCTGTTCCGGCCGGCAGAGGTCACGCTGCTGCTGGGCGACGCGAGCAAGGCCAAGAAAAAGCTGGGGTGGAAGCACGGTATCGGGTTCGAAGGACTGGTCCGCGAGATGGTGGAAGCCGATTGCCGGGCGCTGGGCGTGGAGTACTCCCGTTCCGTGGATCACGATCCGGCGTCCGGGCTTCTGGCGATCTGACTCAAATGTGAGACGATAACCAACCCCATTCGCGACCACGAAAACCGTCCGCATGCGTCCGCCCGAATAGAAGGATCACAATGCGGCTCGACCGCGCACGCCGCCGAAACTCTCTCTGCAAACTCCCGTTCGGAACCACAGCAAACTAGGCCCGTGGGCGGAGCTGAGCCGAACGTCTTACTTACTTCCGGTGTGGTGTACACAGGGCGGCCCATGGCCAGCGCCTCGAGTACCTTGTTCTGAATGCCGCGCGCTACGCGCAGCGGGACCACAATAGCGCGCGCCGAAGCGAGATAGGGCCTGATGTCGGGGACGCTTCCGGTACTATGCACCCCAGTGAGCCGCGTCAGCCTCGAAATCTCCGGGGACGGATTGCGCCCAACGATGAAGAACTCGAGCGCCGGGTCCTGGAGGCGCAACTGTGGAAATATAGAGCGCGCAAACCAGGAGGCCGCCTCGATATTGGGATGGTAATCCATGGTGCCCACGAAGGCTACGAAGCGGCGGTCCTCTAGCCCCGGAGGCAGGTGATGCGCCTGACCATCGAAAAATGCGGAATCGACGCCATTCTCGATACTGAAGGTGGCCGCGCCGGGCGCAAAAGTCTTGAGCAATTGTTCTTCGTGCTGAGTCGTCAGCGCCACGCTTTGCGCTGATTCAGCCCAGAGCATCTCAAATCGCCTGAGGCGCCGGGCCTCCAGACGGAAAAGAGCTCCGGGTCGCCGTGACTGCGCATATTGGAACCACTTTTCCGAATCAACGTCCATCATGTCCAGCAGCAGAGGCACGCCCGGTGGCGCGTAGGGCGCCATGACCACCGAGAAGGCGAGTGCCGCGCCAAACGGGACTCGCCCTGCGAGAGAGGCCACGTACTGCCGCATCTTCGGGCTGTGGTAGAACGCGGTGTTCAGACCATCGCCCAGGGCAAAACGGGCAGCGGCGCGCGCCAGTGACCAGCGAGGCGAGATTTGCTCCGCATAGACGCTCGCGCAGACATTCGAGAGCTCCTGCGCCATCCGTACCTCGGACTGGCTGCGGGCAAAGCAGACCAGATGAATCCGGTAGCGCGAGGTCAATTGATGGATTTCGTGGTATGCCCGGATTTTCTCTCCCTTATCGGGCGGGGCGGGCACGCAGTGAGACAGAAACAGGAGATGGCTTGCGGTATCGGCGGCTGGCCGCGGGTCGCCGGCCAGCTCGGCCGGGTTAACGTTTACCATAGGAGGGCTAAACTCAAGGTAACGCAGTCCTAAGGAAGCTCCAATGGCAACTGGGCTGCCAACGGCCCTCGTCCAAAGACGGGGCTGTGCCTGGGGTCGATTCAGCCATGGTAAAGGCCGAAATTGATCCCAATATTGGGGAAGTTGAGCGGCTGTTTGGGATTTCTTGCAGTTTGTGTGCAAGATAATGCAAACTTTAAAGTGCTGCTTCTTTGGCAAGGCACGTGCAACCATCAGGTGGCAGCAAATAACATGTAGCGGACTGTCCAGTAAGGGCTTAGGCTGATCCGCCAGTCGCAAGTATCGCATCCCGCAACATTATGACGGCAGTATCAAAGGCGCTCAAAAGACAACAAATGGAGACAGCCACTCGAAGGAGGGCCGGCCGGTGAACGCTGCCCGCCCCCGTAGGCTGCTCATCATCTCCTATCTTTTCCCCCCGGCCGGCGGCGTAGCGGTCCAGCGCGCCTTGAGCGTGGCGAAGTACCTTCCTGGCTGTGGCTATTCCGTGCACGTATTGCGAGCCCGGAACGCATCCGCTCCGGTCGAGGACTCCGGATTGCTTCGGCACGTGCCGGCCACGGTCACGGTCCACACGGCTTTCACCCCGGAATTGCCGTTTCGATTCCGGCAGCGGGTTTGGGGATGGTTATCGCGAAGTAAGCAGCCGACGACTTTGAGCGCTCGCCAATCATCTGGCGGCTTGAAGCGGTGGGCGAGACGCCTGGTGCGCCGCATTCTTTGCCCTGAACCGGAAGTGCTATGGGTGCCGTTTGCCTTGCGTAAGGCGCGCCGGATTTTGAGCGAGAACAAAATCGACGCCGTGCTGGTGACCGCGCCGCCGTTTTCCGCGTTCCTGGTGGGCAATGCTCTCAAGCGCGAGTTTCCCGCTCTCAAACTGATCAGCGATTTCCGCGACTCCTGGCTGCAATTTTACTCGGCGACTTTCGACTTTCAGCAGAGCGATCACATCCGCCGGCGCTCCGCCGAGATCGAGCGCGAGACGGTGGAACGTTCGGACTACGTGGTCACGGTGACGCACTCCATTCGCTCGGAGCTGCGCACCCGATATCCCGGACAGCCCGACGAAAAATTCGTCTATATCCCGAATGGGTACGACCCGGAAGTGTTTGACAAGTTCCTGCCGCGGAAACACGGCGGCGATAAAGTCGTTGTCACGCACCTCGGCACGGTCTACGAGGCAAGCTCGCCCGGCCCCTTTCTGGATGCCCTGGCCGTGATGCCAGAGCAAATTCGGTCGGCTTTTGAGGTACGCTTCATCGGCCGGGTAACCGACCAGGAGCGAAGAGCGCTCGAATCTTACGGAAGCCTGGTGCAAATGTCGGGATTCATGCCACAAACCGAAGCGCTCCGCCAGCTCGAAGAGACGGATTACGCGTTGGTAGTCATGACCGATGCCGCCAGTCTGACCGGGAAGCTGTTGGAATATCTGGCCACCAGGAAACCTGTTCTGGCCATCTCCCCAAATGGGGGTGAAGTGGAACGGGTATTGCGCGAGACCAATTGCGGGTGGTGCGCCGATCCGAACGATCGTGATGCCATCCAGGCCATGATCCGCTTGGCCTATGACAAGGCGCGGTCGGGCTCGGCGGCACTCGAACCGAATCTGGCGGCGGTGCGGGAATATGAGCGCCCGAGGCAAGTAGCGCAATTTGCGAGGCTGATGGCGGCAGGCGAAATGGAAAATTCCAAGGTTGAGGTGCTGCAATGACGGGAGGCCTGGGGAACCAGCCCGGCCGCGGGAATATCTGCGTGGCCGGCGGCGGATACTGGGGCAAGAATCTGATCCGGAACTTCTCGGCTCTGGGAAGCCTCTACGGCATTTGTGACAGCAACGTAAGCTCGCTGGCGGCGCTCGCCGCGCAGTATCCGGCGGCGAAAACATATCCAAGCTTTCAGGATGCTTTAGACGACAAGCACGTAGACGCCATCGTGCTGGCCACGCCGGCCGAGCAGCACCATCCGATGGGCCTAGCGGCGCTCGCGGCCGGAAAAGATCTCTTTGTCGAGAAGCCGCTCGCTCTGGAATACGCGGACGGCCTGGAAATGGTGGAGCAGGGGCGCCACCATGGCCGAGTCCTGATGGTGGGCCACTTGCTGCGCTATCATCCCGCGATCGAAAAAATCCACCAGCTTATGCGCGAAGGTGTTTTGGGCCGGATCGACTACATCTATTCCAACCGGCTCAGCATGGGCAAGATCCGGCAGGAGGAGAATGCACTCTGGAGTTTCGCTCCGCACGATATTTCGGTGATCCTATCCATCGTGGGCCAGATGCCGGTGCAGGTTACGGCCACCGGCGGCGCCTACCTGCAGCCGAATATCGCGGACGTCACTCTATCGAATCTGCTGTTCGACCGCGGCACGCGCGCCCATATTTTCGTGAGCTGGCTGCATCCTTACAAGGAGCAGCGCCTGGTAGTAGTCGGCAGCAAGCAGATGCTGGTTTTCGAGGACAGCCGCGCCCAGGACAAGCTGATGCTCTTCGATAAGAACATCGAATGGAAGAACGGTTCTATGGAAGCCAGCCGTCCGAGCGGTATCGCGGTTCCTTTCGACGCCGAAGAGCCGCTGCGCCGGGAATGCGCGCACTTCATCGATTGCGTGGTCAACCGCAAAGAGCCGCTCACCACCGGGGAAGAGGGCGTAAGAGTGCTCCAGGTGTTGCAAGCCTGCCAGCGCTCGCTGCAAATGAACGGTGAGCCGGTACAGGTGGGCTCCGGCGGCCGGCAGAAAATACTGACCATCTGAGGCCATCATGCAAGCAAAAGATTCGTTCGTTCATCCATCGTCCTACGTGGATGAACCCTGTAGCATCGGAGCCGGAACCAAGATCTGGCACTTCTCGCACGTAATGAGCAACTGCCGCATCGGAGAGCGCTGCAACATCGGGCAGAATGTGGTGATTTCCCCGGAAGTGGTGATCGGCGACAACGTCAAGATCCAAAATAATGTCTCGGTATACACCGGCGTGATTCTCGAAGACGATGTGTTCTGCGGTCCGTCGATGGTGTTTACGAATGTGACCAATCCGCGTAGCCGCGTGGCGCGAAAGAATGAATACAAGCGGACGCTGGTGCGCCAGGGGGCGTCGCTAGGGGCCAACTCGACGGTGGTTTGCGGCGTGACCATCGGCCGCTACGCTTTCGTCGGCGCGGGTTCGGTGGTGACCCGGGATATTCCGGATTACGCCCTGGTGTACGGCAATCCGGCGCGTGTTCGCGGCTGGATGTGTGCGTGCGGCATTCGCATCGAATTCACGAAAGAAAAGGGCGCGGACGCCGCACGTTGCAGCGCCTGTGGCGCGCGATATCTGAAAAACGAGATGCAAGTAACGGCGTCAGAACTGGTGGAGGCGAAATCATGAGTGTCATCACGGAACGGCAGGTCCCACTGCTCGATTTGCGGGCGCAGCACGCGACGATTCGCGAGGAAGTGGTAGCGGCGATGCTGCGCGTCGTGGACTCTCAGAAGTTTATCCTCGGCGAGGACGTGCAGAAACTGGAAGAGGAGGTGGCGGCTTACTCACAGGCTCGGCACGCGATCGGCTGCGCCTCTGGTTCCGATGCGCTTTCGCTCGCCTTGATGGCGCTGGACGTCCAGCCGGGCGACGAAGTGCTGACCATTCCGTTTACGTTTTTCGCCACAGCAGGCGCCATTTCACGGCTGGGAGCGCGGCCGGTGTTCGTGGACATCGAGCCGGAGTCCTTCAACATGGATATGAACTGCGTCGAGGACGCCCTGCGGGCGCATCCAAAGGTACGCGCCATCATCCCCGTTCACCTGTTTGGGGCGTCCGCGGACATGGATCCTTTACTTAGCATTGCGAGGCGTCATGGCATAGCGGTAGTGGAGGACGCAGCGCAATCCATCGGCTCGGAATACAAGAACCGTCGTACCGGCAGCATGGGCGACGTGGGGTGTCTTAGTTTCTTTCCCAGCAAGAACCTTGGCGGCTATGGCGACGGTGGGATGCTGACCACCAACGATCCGGCGCGCGCCGAGCGGCTCAAAGCCCTGCGCATTCACGGCCGCACGGGGAAATATATTCACAGCTGGGTCGGCATCAACTCGAGACTGGACGCCCTGCAAGCGGCCGTACTGCGGGTGAAGTTCCGTCACCTGGACGGCTGGACAGCGCGGAGGCAGGAAAACGCCGCTCTCTATGGCAAGCTGCTTACTTCAGCAAAAATTCCAGTGCGGCCGCCAGCGGTTCACCCGTACCAGACGCGCCATGTTCATAACCAGTACGTAATCCGCTGCGAGCAGCGTGACCGGCTGCAGGGCTATCTGAAAGACCGCGGTATCGGCTCGGAGGTCTACTACCCGCTGTCCCTTCACCTGCAGGAGTGTTTCTCGGACCTGGGACACAAGGCCGGCGATTTTCCCGTCAGTGAAAGAGCTTCGGAGGAAGTGCTGGCGCTTCCCGTGAACCCTGAAGTTTCGGCCGAGGATGTGGCGTACATCAGCCAAACCATCCAATCGTTCTACGCGGGCGCCTGAAGATTCGAGCGGTCTCGAACTGTAACAGACCGTCCATGAAAATTGTTTCCATTGCCGGAGCTAGACCACAGTTCGTCAAACTGGCCGTAATCTGCCGCGCGGTAGCCGCGCAAAACGGTACGCCGGTTCGCCATGTGGTGGTTCACACAGGCCAGCATTATGACGCCGGCATGAGCGATGTGTTCTTCCAAGACTTGGGAATGAACCCGCCGGATCATCACTTGGGTGTTGGTTCGGGAAGTCACGGAGAGCAGACCGGCGAGATGATGAAACGTCTTGAGCCACTGCTGGCGTCCGAGAAGCCGGATTGGGTTTTGCTGTATGGCGACACCAACTCAACGTTAGCCGGTGCCGTGGTGGCGGCGAAAATGAGCCTGCGTCTGGCACACGTGGAGGCCGGTCTGCGCAGCTACAACCGGAGAATGCCGGAGGAGCTGAACCGCATCGTGGCTGACCATCTGAGCGATTTGTTGTTGTGCCCCACGCCGGTGGCCATGGAGAACCTGCGCAAAGAGGGACTATGTGGGCGCGCGGTGCTCACCGGCGACGTAATGTTCGATGCCGCGCTGATGTTCCGCGAGCAAGCGGAAAAGCGAGGCGGGCCCTTGGCGGACGCGTGGCAGCCGCGGACTTTCGCGCTTGCGACCGTGCACCGCGCTGAGAATACGGATGAACCAGACCGGTTGCGCAATATTTTCGAGGCGCTCGATCGCATCGCGGAAACCGTGTGTCCGGTGGTTCTGCCTTTGCATCCGCGAACACGGAAAGTCTTGATGGCAAGCGGGTGGACGGGCCGGGCCATTCATGTGATTCCGCCCTGCTCGTATCTCGAGATGATGCTGCTCGAGAGCCGCGCGCGGTTCATTTTGACGGATTCGGGCGGCGTGCAGAAGGAAGCCTACTTCGTTAAGGTCCCTTGCATTACTCTGCGGGATGAGACGGAGTGGTCGGAAACGCTCCAGAATCGCTGCAATGTGCTGGCGGGCGCCGATCAGGAGAAGATCGTTGCTGCCGCCGGGAATGCGGGGCACGCGGGGCCTTGGACGGCGGTTTATGGCGACGGGGAAGCCGGACTAAACACCATCGCGGCCCTTCGATCGCATGGCTAGACAGGAGCCGGCCACATTCGAAAGCGGGTGGCAGCGACGATTCCGCAACTTTGCAGAATTGAAGGACGACGACGCCGGTATTGCCGGCTGGTCGCCGAACGGACTAGCCTGCCGGTTACGCAACTTTTCGCTACTTTGGCGCGATAAAGCTCCTGAGGGGGCATGGCTCGATGCCGGATGCGGCGCGGGCACTTACTGCCGGTTCCTTGCCGCGAAGAACCTTCGAGTGGTAGGAGTAGACTATTCTTTGCCCACGCTGTGCAAAGCGGAACGGCGCAGCTCGCCTGGGATCGTTTGGGCCCTGGGCGATGTGACGTGCCTGCCATTAAAGACCGGAGCGTACAGCGGCGCATTGTGCTTTGGGGTGCTGCAGGCGCTCTCGACATCGGACGCGGCGGTTGGTGAATTAGCTCGTGTCGTAAAGCCCGGTGGCGAAGTTTGGATTGACGCTCTGAATGCCTCGTGTCTGCCGCATGTTTGGGAACGCCTTAGCCAAAAGTTGCGCGGCGTGCCGATGCACTTGCGTTACGAATATCCGAGCCGGGTGCGCCAGTTGATGCGCGCCCACGGCCTGGTAGAGACGCGCGTGGACTGGATTCCCGTCCTGCCCCAAAGATGGGCGCGATTTCAGCCTCTGGTGGAATCGGGCATAGTGCGTTGGATGCTGCGCTGTATACCGTTGCTGGGAGCATTATTCAGCCATGCGTTTATCGTGCGGGGGCGGCGCGCTGCGGCCGGAATCAAAGACCTGGGAGTCGTGAAATGAGTTTCGATAAGATTGTCCATAGTAAGCCGGAATTCTATCAGAAGAAACTGGATACAATCAGTGCTTCCAAGCAGTTACTTTATAAGCTACTGTTGATTGACCGTCATGTTACCAGGCAGCGTGAGGAAATCAGTCGCACCAATCAACAGATCCTAGCGGAACAGCTCAAGGGACGGAAAGTACTCGAGGTAGGCTGTGGACGGGGTAGTTTCCTGGCATCATTGGAGCGCAAGCACGGATGCAAATGTTATGGCGTTGATATCTCCCAGGAAATGATTGACTACGCCAACATGCATAATCCTGGTCCGACTTATTCGGTGATCGATAGCGCTAGGCTTCCATTTGACGACAACCAATTCGACTTTGTGATCTTTACTTACGTGTTGCACCACGTGGACGACTTGGCTAAGACTATCAGCGAAGCCAAGCGGGTCGGTAAGCACGTCATCATCTACGAATCCTGCTCGTTCGACATCCAACCGCTCAAGGGACTATCAAATTTCTACTGGAAAATGGTCGACGGAGGCACGCATTATAAGCCGCTGGCGGAATGGAAGCGGTTGTTCGGGCAACGAGTCATCGCGGAAATCAAAGGCCGGGGCCTGGTTCGCTACGGTATGTGCATTTTTGAAAAGGACTTACCGGACCAGGTTCTTTCGTAGCACGGGGCCCACCACACGGCCGATTGCTTCCGGCACATACTTCGCCCAAAGGTCACTGAAACGCTTCATCGTACCCGAAGAGGAGTCAAAGCTCTGGGATGTCGCGGCCTCTTTAGATTTTGCACCGGCAAGATGATAATACCCGTGGTCCGTGATGGTGCATCCCCATTTCTTTTTGTAGCGGAGCTGGCCTTCGTAGCGGATACTGCCAAAATCAAAGTACTGGAATCCAGCGGCATGCGCCCATTTGATGTACTCCCAGTGGATTAAATCGTTCGGACGGATCTCCCAGAAACTCTCATCAGAGACAATATTGATAATACTGACTCGCTTACCGCATGAGAATCCGAGAAGCCCCGAGATAGGCTTGCCCTTATACAAAGCCCAAAAGATCTTCAGCCGATCGCCGAAGGCAGCACGGCAGCGCAGGTAGTACTGAATTCCGTGCGGTGGAACGCCGAGCCGTTTCATCGAGCTCAGGTATAAAGGGTAAAAGTCACGGACGATGGTTCCTTCATCAGCTCTTTCGACCACTTCAACATCGGACCGTTCGGCTTTCTGTACGGCTTTGCGCACTTGATAGGTAATCACTTTATTCCAGAGTTCGTCCAACGGCCGGTCGAGCGGAAGGAAAGCCAAGGATTGGTCGTTGCTCTTGGTGAGGTAGTCCGGCCAGTCTTGGATGACGCCCGAACGCCCATGCATTTCGAGCCCTCGGAGCTCGCGGTTGGCGATAAAAGTCTTGACGTGTTGGAGGATCTCCTCGAAATCATGGCTGTCAAGATCCGGGTCCAGCAAGAACCCGCCGTACTCCGAGAATGGTTGGGAGATCAGGCGGCGTCCGAAAAACATGCTTGAGGTTTCGAACGCCGGTAAGACGCCGACTAACCGGTCTCGTTTTTGAAATGCAAAGTAAAATGGACTGTAACCGTAAACCTCTTTCAAGCAACGGTAACCGAACAAATGGCAAAAGCGGGATTCGGGGTGCGCTTGCACGTAGGCGTCCCATCGTTGCTGGTCAGTGAAGTCGGTGATTACGTCCATAGATTATTGTTGGTCGTGGCCGAAAGTTGGACCGAGACGCTCACGGAGAAGTTTGTCATAGACGTTCACATATCCGGTGACCATGGAGTTCCAACTGAAGCTCGCTTCAACGTGAGCGCGCGCCGCGCGTCCATACTCCGGCGCCAGATCCGGATTACAGAGACATCGATGTATAGCCTGCATCAGCGCATCAGGGTCCGAAGCCGGTACGAGCGTTCCGGTCCGGCCCTCGAGGACAAGTTCCGGATTACCTCCCACTCGTGTGGCAACTACAGGCAAGCCGCTTGCCATCGCTTCCAAAATCGTGTTCGAGATCCCTTCACCAAGCGACGGCAACACAAACAGATCCATGGAACGCATCAGTTCGGGGATATCGGTTCGTTCTCCAGGGAGCCACGCGAGGTCCCCAGCGTTGGCGGATTCAAGCAGACTGCTGCATTCGCCGCGCAACGGTCCGTCTCCCACGAGCATAAGTCTCACTCTAGCGCGTGTCTCCGGAAATGTCTCGATCAAACGTAAGAATGCTCGCACCAGAGTCAGTTGATCTTTGACCATGTGCATGCGGCCCACAGTGCCCACGACGAAAGCGCCTTCCGAGGCGAAGCCTTCAGGCCCGATGCGGCGCTCCCCGGCGCGGGCTGGATGAAACCACTCCGTATCGACACCGTTGTAAATTTGAGTGACATGATTTGCGGGAATGCCGATGGTGCCCACCAACCACGAGGCCAAGTCGCGGCTCACGGCGGTATAGTGGTGCACGATCGGCCGCACGGATTTTCGGAACAGGTTATACTTGACGCGCGAACCGTCGAGGTCGTACATATCGCGACCGTGCTCTCCGTGAATACGAACCGGAACACCGGCTAAGGCAGCCCCAATCTGCGCCTCCAGCACGCCGAGGTTGCGCGTGTGGACGATAGCAGGGCCGAGAACCTTGAGCGCCCGCCACAGCCGGCGATAGACGCCGAACTCCCAGCCGCTGCGCTTCTGAAGCTGAATTACCGGTACGTCCGGTTGCCGGATGCCCCGGCTGAAATCCGTGGACTCAGTCAGACAGATGATCGCATGGCGATACCGGTCGGCGGGCGCCTGGTTGATCAAACGGACAAGGCCGTTCTCGAGACCACCAACGGACAAACGATAGATGATATGCGCGATGAGCGGCGGGGCGACACGAGCCATTGTGCGGCGTCGGAATTGAGACTAATCCTTATTATACAACTTGCATCATCAATGATACGAGCAATCAGGCGTTATCGCACGCGCCCTATCTGCCAAAGTTAATAGTAGTGAGAAAGCCAAAATTCCTAACTACGTCCGACACCCGCTGATTTGGCGAGTCATAGTAGTATTGCGGGCTCTGTGAAAAGAGTGGCTTTACGCCCTTAACACTGATGCAGTAGCCTGCGGGACCAGGTCCATTCTCCAGCCCGATATCGGTCCCAATAGCCCACAGACCCGCCCGATGTTTCACTGTTTGCGTGGAGCCGTACTTGTAGACGTTGCCCACCGGATCAAGCAAGAAGAAATTCAGCCTGCTCATCGAGATCTGTATTTGTGAAGTATGTTCCGAGACATTGAAGTACAATAGCGCTCTTCCAATGTGCGCGTACGGCGATCCTTTCACGCAATCCTGAGTGTTGGTAATGGTCGGAGATACGATATCCATGTTCCTCAGACTTGTGCCCATGAGAAACGCAAAATGAGTGGTGGTGTAACAGGTAAATCTGTCCGTTCCTTCTCCTGCACAGCCGCCTGGATTCTGAGGATGGTTTACCGCGGAAAGCTTTATTTGATACTCTCCTGTCTTGCCGTCAGCAGGGACGTTAAAGGTGATCACTCGATTATCAACGCCCCCATGCGTGACCGACAAGCCGTGCCCGGACGCGGTAGTGTTTGACTCATTCGGGTACCAGGAGTTAGGAATGCAAGGTACCGGGCCTTTGTATGTGCAGGCTGAAAGTGCATTGCGCTGGATCAAGGCGCCCGCCGGATCGTAAACATTCACATTTACGGTGCCCGCCAAATTAAAAAAGCCTCCGCCGAAATCCACGCCTGTGTCAATACTCAAGGTAAACGTCCAGGCTTTATCAGTGGCCTTATTCACAAGAAGGGCCTGCTCGGTTCCATCCGATGGAATTCTTAGCGCGAATGCGGGCGTATCGGGGAGAACAGGTTTCTGTCCCGCGAGCGCGTGCATGGCATAAGGTAGCCCAAGCAGGTAATTAGCCCAGTCGTGAACGTCCGGGTTAGGTCCATAGACAGCGGCTAAGCCTTCAATCGATGCCGTGTACATGGTGAACAGTAGCCGTCCGAACTGCAGAAACGCTGGGTCGGCCGTGTAGTGGTAAGCATACGCCCAGGTTTTTGACGGATAACCGTAGTAGTAAACACCCGCCGTCCCATGATTGTTCCCCATGGCGGCCATGGCTCTGGCGAAGTGGACGAATTCTGTCCGGACACAGTGTCTTACATTTTGGGCGTCCACTGCACAATAGTCCGGATCAATCTCGGCCATCTCCGGAAATATCAAAACAAGCCATGAGGATGTGAAGTAGCTCCAGTCAATAGAGTTTCCGAATCTATCGCCTTGGACGAATCCGACCGGATTCCCGAGGGCCGCAGTGCCGTCGGAGTGTTTCACGGCCCCCTGAAAGCACTTCTGCGCGAATGCAAGATACTGGGAGTATCCCGTCAGCTTATAGGCATCTAATCCAAGCTGGAGACAACCGGCAAGATTGCGCGCTCCGATGTGGTCGACGACATTGTGGGCGGCGTCCTCAGTTTTAAGGACGAAATTGGCCCGCTCTAATAGCAACTCCTTCGCACGGTCGTAGGCAAGAAGATAGTAAATGGACGAATCCGCTTCCGTCTGATAGTCCAGAGCAGGCTGCTCGCCTTCGGTACAGCTGTACGCTCCTGGCCCGTCAAAGTTTTCGTAAACCGAATACCAATGAGTGGGGCCATGCGTGCAAGGGCCGGAACCAGCCCGTTTGTTCACCACATTACCGTTGGCGTCTGTAAACGATGTCGTCGTGTGCGGTTGATCGACGTCCATCCCATGAAGTGTTACCGAGATTGCATAGTCCAGATAGCCGCGATCTCCAGAGCGTGCATAAAGCAGCCATGGAACAAATTGCCAGTTCTTACGACTGAACGCCCAAGTGCGCGAGCCCTCGCCGGCGTACGACAGAATACGCGCGTACTGCGTATCTCCCCAATGGAAGGTTCCGTAATTACCGTTCGTGCGGTCTTTAGCGAGCATCGCGCGCCACGCCGCCGGTATAATGTCGTTCTCGACCTTTGAAAAATTGACCGCATCCACTTCTCGAATACGCCCGAAGGCCTGGGATTTCGCAAACCATGACGGGTTCGTCAGCATGAGCTGATCGGCAAATCGGGCCGCTGTCTTGGCGCCGGAAACCGCGCCTGCCGCATAGAAGTTCAGCTTGATCCACCAGGTTTTCGCGACTCCGACGGCGTTCATATCGGTCATCGAGTCGATCGAGCCGGCTTGCGGACAAAGTGACGACTGGCCCGCGAAGGTACATAGACCGTTTTGACCGCCACCCTTGCCCCAACGAGGCGTTCCCCACTGGCTGGCATCCAAGCCATCGATAGCAAACTGGGGACTACCCTTTGCGTCGCGGGAGCCTAAATAGCGCGCCTGATGATACCCGTTCAAATGGGACCAATCAGAGTCTGCGAAGCCACTGACATATATACGCCGGGATACACTAAGTGGCCAGTAATTACAGCCGCTAGTCACAAGTGATCCGGTACAGAATCCATTGCCGCCTGTATCCATCACATTGAATCCCCGGACTCCGATTACCGCGGGATTCGCATTCGATACCGCAGTAATGATCCGATTGGAATTCGGTGCCAGTGGTGTGAAATCCATGGCACGACCTGCGGCCGAAGGCCAGATTACGCCAAAGCCGGGTGCGCCCCGAAGCGCCTGGTCACGTTTCGCATCGAACTGGCGTGTGAAGTCATAGTCAGGCCACATATGGATCTTGAGTACCTTCCCGTTAGCTTCCAACGCCATCGGGTAGTTCTGCCAGAAATCGCGAACCCAGGCAGTGATGCCGCTCGACCCGTCATTGATGTCGATCCAACCTGGAGCTTGCCTGCCGGACTCAAGGCCCGTTCCGTTCTTATTGATCGTGTAGCCATCAACTCCATTTCCATGATCATGTTGCACCAGGACAAGATCGTCAGTTGGAAGATATGATGCGGTCTTGCTTCCGGACGAGGTGCCAAAGGCATAAGTCAAAGAGTCCTTCAGCTGAGCGCCAAGGGAGAGCACAATATTAGTCGGCTTGAACGCAAAGCAGTCTTCGCTGAATGTGATCGTTGGATACATCAAGATCGAAGTGCCCTTCGCGTAGGCAGACAGCCGAAACTGATAGTGCAACGCCTGCTTACCAGGAGCGGAGGTAAATCTACCTGAGATCTTGATCTGGGCGCGAATCGGTTCACCTGACGAGTTTTCGTCTTGATTGACTGCGGGGTACTCGACGATCGCGGAGTATGTGCCGTCTCGGGCGGTCGTGTTGTATTCAACGCCCCCTGCCGTCACCGCCCATTTGTTGTCCCGTGAGCTGCTGATGAGCGTAGCTTCATGCACCTGCACGGTATCCAAGAAATTGAAGTAGTCTCGGCGGACTCTGAAGGTCATCGCGCCAGTCGCCACTGTTATGAAAGTTCGATCTTCTGTTACCTTCACCGCGGTGATGCCTGGGTCTGAGCCGACGCGGTCAGTTAAACAATAAGTACTTTTTCCGTTTGCGGTAACATGTCCAATAAGCTCCACCCAGATCCACTTGATCGGCTTCTTTACATCGTTTGGCGCTCCATTCCACCGTGCCACCACGTGAAGCATGGAATCGATGGTGACTCCGCTGGCGCAGGATTCGCCCCTCGCCCGAGTCACCATCAGTTTACGCACATCGGTGATATTCGCCGATTGAGGAATTGGAACACCGGTTGTGATTCCCTCGTCCGATCGGATCACCCCTGACCGGTCGCTGACGCTCAAAGGCACGGGCGTATTCAGGCTTGCGAGGCAGGGAAGGGACAACAAGGGGAAAAGGGCGATATTCCTCACGCGAGTGGACAATAATCAGTTATACCATCCGCTCGCACGCCGCCTGTCCGAGCGCGCCCTGCATTTGGTGAAGTACCTCACGAGCCACCTGATCCCAGGATCGTGACTTTCCCCATGCCACGATCGCCGCGCGTTGCCAGGGCTTTTGGAGTGCGAGCGCCAAGGCTTCTGTGAGCGCGGGAATATCGCCGACCGGTACCACGAGGCCAAATTGGTCGGATGGAATCATTTCGGGAACGGCGCCCACATCGGTCGCTACCACTGGAAGACCGCAGCTGAGCGCCTCGTGCACCACGTTCGGCCACCCCTCACGGCTGCTCGCCAGGCAAAGGACATCCGCCGCCGACATCAGTTCCGCGAGAGTTTCGGCAGAGACGCGTCCCATGAGCTGAACTCTCGCATCCAATCCCAGATCGTGAATCTGGCGCCGGAGCTGTTCTTCCGTGCTCGCCGCCCGCCCGGCGTCCCCGGCTATCAACAGTCTCGCTTCAATTCCCCGCGCCATCAGTCCCGTTAACGCTTCCACGATTCGATGATGGCCCTTGAGCTCGATGAGGTTTCCCACGGAGAGTACGATGCTCTCTTCGGTGCCAATAACGTGCTTGCGACGGCACTCGGCGCGATCCCGGGCGAAGAAAACTGTAGCGTCTACGCCGTTCGGAATGGTGACCGCGCGCGCCGGATCCACGCCCAAAGACAACGCGAACTGGCGCAATCTTTCGGAGACGGCGAAAACGCGGTCCGCCCGCCGCAATGCGTAACGTATGGCCACCAGCCGCAGACGCCGCCGCGCATGCAGCACTTCGCTGCCGCGAAGAGTAACCGTGAACGGACAGCGGAAGAAGCGCGCCAGCAGAGCCGCCGCAATGCCGTCCGGATGCCCGAAATGCGCGTCGATGATATCGAAGGGAAATTCTTTGCGAAGTCGCGACAGCGGCGCGAGCAACTCCACGGCCAGGCACAGAGGATTAAGAACGCCGCCCAGGGGAGGGTAGATCCAACGCGGATGCAGCACATCGAGATTATGCTCGCGCAGGCGTCGTGGGATGTCGCCGCCGGAAATGCTGGCGCCAACAATCTTGGCGTAATTCAATAGAGCTACCGGCGCCACCACCTTCAAATCCGCCAGCTTGGCCATGTGCAAGACGCGCGATCGAACGAATATGCCGGCGTTGGGCTCCAGTGAATTGGGAAACGTGGTGCTGAGCGTGAGGATTCGCAGCGTCGCCGCGCCATGGCTACCGGGCGTGACTTCGGTGCTGGCGGTCTCGACACCCAAGTGACCCGCGGAATTCATCCTTCCTCTACCGTCAGGTTGTCCATTAGCAAACCGCGTTGAGCCGTTTACTCGTGTACCACCTGCATGAGTTTTCCTTGCCGCGTGAGGGGAATCTGGTCCATCCAGGTGATGCTGATTGGAATACCTGCCGTAAAGCGGTTGAGCACTTGATGGAGTTTCGCAGTCCGTTCGTCACTCATGCCCGTACCGACTAAGCGTAATTGAATACCAGGCTGGGAGCGGGGCACTACCACTTGGAACTGGTAAATCTCCGGGAATTCTTTAAAGATCTGATTCCAGAACAACGAGTTGACCTGCTTGCCGTTAGGCAACTGCAGCAGGCCGGCGTTCCGGCCTTCGAGGACGCGAAGCGCACGCAGCCCCGATTCGTCTTGGTCTTCGGCGGCAAACGACCCCATATCACCGATCTCATAGCGGATAAATGGCGTTCCGTGCCCGACCGTGCTTGTGACGATCAACCGTCCTGATTCACCCGCGGCTGCCGGCCGTCCCGCGGAGTTGATGACTTCGACAA
>JACXTT010004164.1_pt1 | contig 21629 bp, 20 predicted proteins | sample 9270951 | NCBI WGS metagenome assembly JACXTT01 (sample SAMN15532306, study PRJNA645909) | rock metagenome | isolation source: weathered quartz diorite | place: Puerto Rico | collected 2017-06-21
TGGCGGCAGTTCTGCCGATACTATCCCTGTCCGGCTTTACGCAACCCTCTCCGTCTGCGCCATCCCGGTCAATTCTGGTCAATGTTCTTGATCACAACGGAAACGCGGTTCGAGATCTGACGAAAGACAGTTTCCATGTCAAGATCGATAAACAGCCTGTCGCGGTTCTCGGTGCTGACTACACTCTTGCTCCTCGCAGGATCGTGGTTCTCCTCGACATGAGCGGGAGCATGCGTGGAACGAGAGATGACAATAAGTGGCGGATTGCGCGCGAAGCAGTGGAAGACCTGATCGCGCAGACTCCTGCCGACGTTCCAATTGCACTATTGACCTTTACCGATCATGTGCATGACGTATTCGATTTTCGCGAGAGCCGATCAGCCGTTTCCCGATGGTTTCGCGAGAGTCCAACTCAAGACAGTTATCTCAAGGGTCGGACTGCGCTCCTCGACGCGATCCTTGCCAGCGTGAGAATGTTCCAGCCATCTCGTGCCGGCGATGCTATCTATGTGATTACAGATGGCGGCGACAATAGCAGCCATGTGTCATTGGACCGGACCAAGGCCGCGTTGCGAGAGTCAGGTGTCCGCCTTTTTGGCTTTCTGTTTGCAGAGCGCACTCCGCTTAACGAACAAATCGGCGCCTTGGATTTGTTAGTGGGGATGGCGGGTGATAGCGGCGGGTTTGTTTTCGGTGTTCCCGGTCAGGGCACCCTCAATTGGATGTCTGGCTGGTCCTCCTGGGATGCTCACTACGATTACAACGAACGCACCCGGGAGAAGATCAAACTCTTCACCCAGGCACTCAACATTCAGGTGAATGGTTTTTACGCTGTGCAGGTAGCTGCTCCCGTGCGCCGCGGCAAAGTAAGAAAGGTCTCGCTTGAGATCGTTGATGGAACAGGCAGTCCTAGAAAAGATGTTGGGTTTACATACCAAAGAGCCCTGGTCCCAGATAAATAGCGCCGTTTACCGCGGTGTGACCCGCTCGATCAGTTCGTGAGGACTAGACGGTTTTCGCTCCGCTCCCCTCCAGCCCCAACTCCCCGGCGATGCCTTTCATCGCCTCAATGCAAAACGCGATGTGCTCCTCCAACTCCACGCCCAAATCTAATGCCCCGTTCACAATGTCGTCCCGATTCACGCTGCGCGCGAAAGCCTTGTCTTTCATTTTTTTTCGCACCGACTTGGCTGCCACCTCGGTCAGGGATTTCCCCGGCTTAACCAGTGTGCACGCAGTGATGAATCCGGCGAGTTCGTCGCATGCGAACAAAGCCCTCTCCATCGGCGTATCGCGCGCCACGCCCGAGTACTCCGCATGCGACATAATGGCGCGGCGGATTTCCTCCGGCCAGCCGCGCTCCGCCAGAATCTTATTCCCGCGACACGGATGATCGTTCAACGAAGGCCAGCGCTCGTAGTCAAAGTCATGAAGCAGCCCGGTGACACCCCAAAGGTCTTCATCTCCGCCCAGCTTCCGGGCGTACGCCCGCATGCAGGCCTCAACCGCAAGTGCATGTTTCCGCAGGCTTTCCGATTGGGTGAACTCAGTTAGTAACCCCCATGCCTCTGCGCGCTGATTCATGGTTTTGTACCTGTTTTCTCCTGGTTTTCGCCGCCTAATTAGGATTTTCTTATACAAAGACCGCGTTTTGCCCTACTTTTTCCTTGACTTCCACAGCCCCTATCCGCCAGATTACCCTGCAGTCGGCTTTGAGAGTAGCCCCCTGCTCTGGCACTCCCAAACCCTGAATGGCCACTACACTCGCTCCCGTCGATTCACGGGAGGTTGTTCGTTGTGATCGCTGTCTTCTGGTTCAATTCCGTACAACCAATAATCTCTGTCGCCGCTGTCATCTGTCATTAGACGAGGACGAGGCCGAGTTGGTCGCGCCCGAGCCGATACCGCAGATCATGCCGATCAACGGCAACGGCCGCGGTCATCTGAATTTGGCGAACTCAATCCGTTCCCTGCGGCTGCGCAGCGGATTGAGTCAGCGTCAACTGGCGGGCCGGATGTCGGTACCGCGCACGTACGTTTCGAAGATCGAAAACGAAAAGGCCACGCCGACACTATCTTCCCTGGAGCGCCTGGCGCGGGCATTGGAAGTAACGGTGCCGGATCTGCTCACCGGTGGAGAACGGAACCGGCAGGAAGAAGTTCGCGAGCTAATGGAAGATCAGTTTATCGCCGATATTCTTCCTTTCGTGGCGCAACTGAACGGCATGCAGATGTCGAGCATTCTGACGCAAGTGAGAGATCTGACCGTACGGCCGCGACGGAGCGCTTAAAACGCCGTTCCTACTGCTGGCTTCTAGCCACTGGCAAGTGCGGTGTGTCGTCAACTTTTGAGTTTTATCCGGGCAACCAGCTAACTGGACAGCCGGAACCTTTTTGGTTCCGGCTTTTTTTTACGGGGGTATCGATTGCCAAAAGCGCCCGTCTGGGGCCTAGTTGCAGCGCCTTGCACTGCCGAGCAGAGGGTTTGCGCATGTTGCGCAACAGTTTGCATGCGCCCACGAATTCTTCGATTCCTACATCATTATGTACTTGACCGCACATGGTTATGCCGCTAACCTCGGTCCCACTCCCTCGTTGTTGGTTTGTTTTGCAGCCAACGACAAATGTAAAAACAGGAAAACTCCAATGAAGATTTCTCGCGTCTGTTTGCTCCTCATGCTGTCTCTGCTCTGTGCCAGCCTGGCTTTTGCGGACGGCATCAAGGACCCTAAGATCATCATCCGCGGAGTGCAGGGCGGCGGCGCGCCGGGCTTTGGGCATTGCCCTCCGGCGGGCTGCACAAATGTGGGCATGAACTTTACGTTTACTAGTCCGGACAAGGGACGCGGCATGCTCTTCTTCACGAACGCGTCTGGCAAGAACTGGACATCGCTGAAACTGATCGAAAAGGGAGTGCCGGCGGCAGCGATCAGCTGCTCCCAGAGCCTGTTCCTGAGCTGCACCATCCGAACCCTGAACAACGGCTCGGTCGAGATCTTGTTGGCCGGGATCAAGGGCGGCAATCCGCGCAACGGAATTCCTGCGGGCTCGAGTTTTTCCATTGGCTTCGCCTGCGTCGACAAGAATTGTTGGCCGCGGGGCGGAGTGAGCTTTAGCGGTCACGCGGGCGCCGCTCCGGAACCGGGCACGATTGCCTTGATGGTGACGGGAGTGGGAGCGATTCTCTCCCGCCGCAAGCGGTGGAAGAACGACCTTAAGGCTTAGTTTTTGGAGTGAACTCTTTCACCAGCTGTGCAAACTGTGGCAGGGCCTGGAGCTTCTGAAGCTCGGGATCGTTCCAGGCCTCCTGCGCAGGCCAACCTTTTTGCAGCGCCAATCTCAGCGGCTTCAAAGCATCTTCCGGTTTTCCCACCAGCGCTTTGGTCACAGCTTCCGAATACATGAGTTGTACATCGTCGGGATTGATGGTGCGCGCCTGCTGGATGTATTGGAGGGCGTTGCGCTGATCTCCCTTCTTGGCATAGTAGACCGCGAGATCGCCCATGGTGCTGGCGGAACGCGGGTTTACCTGTAGCTGCTGAAAGGCGCGGGAGATGGCCTTGTCGTAAGCGATGAAGGCCTTGTCAGAATGGCCTGACCAGCGGTAGGCGTCCCCGAGGTTACCGAGGATTTCCTCATCGTTGGGGGACATCTCCACCGCCTTTTCGAACATCTTGGTCGATTCCTCGTAGTTCTTGAGGTAGAAGTAGGCGGTCCCGAGATTCGAGTAGGTCGGTGCGGCCGGCGCCAGGGCGAGCGCCTTTTGAAAGTAAGGTATCGCCTCGGCCCACTGGCCGTTCCGATAGTAGGTGTTTCCGAGGTTCTCGTAACCCATCGGATTGTCGCTGGCGAGTTCGGTGACTTTTTGGAAGGCGGGCCGGGCCTTGGCCCAATCGCCGAGCCCCAGGTAGGCGCCTCCGAGCGAATTGTGGTTCATCCAGAAATAGGGGTTCGCGGTTACGGCGCTCTGATAGGCAGCGATCGCCTGATCGCTTTGTCCATTGGCTAGGTAGGCGTCTCCCAAGCGGCGATAGGCTTCATCGGAGTTGGGGGCAAGGGCGAGCGCACGCTTGAGTTCCGTGATGGCCTGAACGTTGCGGCCGGTTGCGGTGTAAACGCCGCCGAGAGAGAGATGAACCTCGGGCGCCGTACTGGAGAGGCCCTCGGCTCGCTGGGCGGCCAGAGTGGCTTTCTGCGCCCAAATGTTGTCCTTGCTTTCCCCGTAAATGCGGAGACTGGCGTCGGCCAGGCCAGTGTAGGCGAGAGCGAAATTAGAGTCCTTGTCCAGCGCCTGCTCAAACAGCGACACGGATTGCCGGACCCCGGTCGCGTCATGACTGTTGCGCAGGATGTTCCGTCCCTGCAGGTAGAGGTCGTAGGCCTTCAGGTTCTCGGTGGGGTGAGCGCCGATGCGGGCCAACTCCTCGTTGCTGGGCTTCAATTCGAGCGCGTTGACGACGTTGCCGTAGATTTGATCTTCAAGCGTTAGCAAGTCTCCCGGAACTCCGGGGAACTCCTGGCTCCAAACCGTTTTGCCTGTGGTGGCATCGTCGAGTTTGAGCGTGACGCGCAGCTTGTCGCCGTTTCCTTGCACCATGCCCTGGACCACCAGGTTGGCGCCGACTTCGCTGGCCAGCTTGGCGAGGGGCAGATCCTTCTTGGCGGCCGCCTCCACGGATGACGAGGACGCGAGCCGCACTTCTTTCAGTTGGAAAAGTTTCGCAGCCAGCGCTTCCTCAATACCGTCCGCCACATACCCCAGGGCCTTTTCATCTCCCACCAGCTTCAACGGCACGATGGCGACATACTTCCCCTTGTTGAGAGGCGGGATTCCTTGGGCCGAAGTCTGATTCTGCGCTGGCCGGTTCCAGATCGTGCGTCCGACGACGACAGCCATCGCGATCACGAGCACCGCGGCTGCGATCCACATCCAGCGCTTTCCCGGAAGATCGAGGTTGAAGCGCGAAGGATGGACGATCGGATGCGCGATCATCTTCGACAGCGCTTCAGGGCTGATGTTGGGATTGGCTTCCCAGGCATTCAGTTGCTGCAAGAGTTCGACGACGGAGTGGTAGCGGTTGGCCGGCTCGCGCTCCAGGCAGCGGCTGACGATCGCGCTCAGAGATCGCGGGACGGAATTGTCGACATCGGACGCAGGCTTGGCGACCTCTCGCGTGCGCCGCATCAGGCTGGCAATCGCGGTGTCTGCGTGATAGGGAGACTTGCCGGTCAGCAGTTCGTAGAAGATGAGGCCGACGCTGAAAATGTCGGAACGCTGATCGAGCTGCGCACCCAGAGCCTGCTCGGGCGACATGTACTCCATGGTGCCGACGATGGCGCCGGTCTGGGTCATGCCGGAATCGCCGAGGGAGCGCGCGAGGCCGAAGTCCATCACGACCACGCGGCCTTGCTTGTCGCGCATGATGTTCTGCGGCTTCAGGTCGCGGTGAATGACGCCTTCGGAGTGGGCGGCATCGAGCGCGCGGCAGACCTGCTCGATCATAGGGATCGCTTCTTGTGTGGAGAACTTGCCGTTGCGGCGAATCATGGTGCGAAGATCCTCGCCGTCCACGTATTCCATGGTGATGAAGCGGATGCCGTCAGCTTCGCCCAAGTCGTAAATGCGCACGACATTCTTGTGCGTGATGTTGCGCGCGAGAATCAGTTCCTGCTTGAATCTCTGCAGGATGGCAGGATCAGTGGCCAGTTCGGGACGAATCACTTTGAGCGCAATCAAGCGGTCGAGTTCGCGGTCGCGGGCTTGATAGACGGCGCCCATACCGCCCTGCCCCAGCACAGTCAGAATTTCGTAGCGTCCCCCAAAAACCACGCCCGGCTGCAGCGAAAGAAAGGCAGCGATGCTGGTAGCCGCGATCGAAGACGGGGTTCCCGACGGGCGACTGGGAGGTGCGGGACTCTGGGTGGGAGCGCCGGAGAGCGGAGGCGGTGTTTGGGCGGCTGCGCCTACCTGGCCCCGGGGCAGGCTCGTTCCGGGCATTGTCGGACTGTCGGAATCGTGGGCCCTGTTGTCGCGATAGTCCATTAGGGAATGCCTGGTACGGAGAGCAGCACTTGGAGCACACCGGTCCGGTACAACGCGAATGGCGGTTGCTCAAGGTCGCCGAGGGGAGTTCGAGGACCAGCACCCCGATGGTCTAGCAGTATACCTCGGTATTCCAGCGGGGGAAAGCAGCAGATCGCACGCCAAATAAAGGCTTTCCGACACTCCCAGAGAACCCGCCCCGGAGATATAATTCTGCCCGTCCGGGAGTTCCCGGTGGGTGAAATATGGGACTGTATTCGCATTACGACGGCGCACATAATCATCCCGTTAACCGCGCCCTCCATATGATCGCGATTCCGGTGGGCTTCTCTTCACTAATAGTGATTTGGTGGCACTGGATCGTTGCACTATTTTTGATTCCAACCGCTTTTGCCCTGGCCTGGCTGGGGCACGTGATCGAAGGGAACAAGCCGGCGTTCTTGACCAATCCGATGCATGTATTCGTGGCCCCGGTTTGGCTGGCAAAGCGGATTTTCGGGGCGGAGAAGAAGTAGCGGCCTGTGGCCCAACCCGGCCCGCGTGCCGGAGTTACACGCCTCGCTGGCACCCCCTTTCGTAACCAACCGGTCGGTACGAGAATTTCGTTTCGCTCGCGGTTGCATGCTTAAATAGCTAGTTGGGCGCCAATCTCTGCGCCGTCCCCGCGCGCGGCTTCCAGCAACAATTTCAGATCGACTGCAGACGCCAACGAACTGCAGATCCCTCGCTCCGCTCGGATGACAAGTCCTTGGGAGAACGAGAAGACTAGGTGGAGTGTTTTGGACTTCCAGCTGAACGATGAACAACTGCAACTGAAGAAGAGCGTGCGCGAGTTTGCCGAGCGCGAGATTGGGCCCCACGTGATGACGTGGGACGAAGCCAGCGAGTTCCCGATGGCGATCGTCAAGGAACTGGGCCAGCTCGGGTTGCTGGGGACCATCTTTCCGCAGGAATATGGCGGCGCGGGCATGGGGTACGTGGAGTACGTCACCGCGATTGAAGAGCTGTCGCGGGTGGATGGATCGGTAGGCATCATCGTAGCCGCGCACACGTCGCTGTGCTCGAATCACATTTTCGTTGCTGGCAACGAAGCGCAGAAGAAGAAATATGTTTCCAAGCTGGCGACGGGAGAGTACATCGGCGCGTGGGGCCTGACGGAGCCATCGTCCGGATCGGATGCGGGCAGCGCGCGCATGTCGGCCACCAAGGCCAAGGGCGGATGGGTCCTCAACGGCACCAAGACTTTTTGCACCAACGGCCACTACGCCGACGTGGTGGTGGTGGTGGCGGTGACGGATCGTGCCGCGCACACGCACGGCCTTTCGGCGTTCGTCGTGGAGAAAGGCACGAAAGGATTTCGTCCGGGGAAAAAGGAGAACAAACTCGGCTTGCGCGCGAGCGACACCGCCGAACTGGTATTTGAAGATTGTTTCGTGCCGGCGGAGAACCTGCTCGGTGGCGAAGGCAACGGATTTATCGACGCTATGCGCATCCTGGACGGCGGACGCATCTCGATTGCCGCGCTCGCGCTCGGCATGGCCGAAGGGGCCTACGAAGCGGCGCTCAAATATTCCAAGCAGCGCAAACAGTTCGGGAAGGCAATCAGCGAGTTCCAGGCGATTCAGTGGAAGCTGGCCGATATGGCGACGGAAATTGAAGCCGCGAAGCTGCTCACGCTTCGGGCCGGCGCGATGAAAGATGCGGGAATGAAAACCACGCTCGAATCGTCAATGGCTAAGCTCTACGCCGGCGAAGTCGCAGTGAAGTGTGCCAACGAAGGCGTGCAGATTCACGGCGGCTATGGGTTCATCAAGGATTATCCAGCGGAGAAGTTCTATCGCGATGTGAAACTGTGCACGATCGGCGAGGGGACAAGCGAGATCCAGCGGCTGGTGATTGCGCGGCAGTTGCTGAAGGACTAGATTCAGCTACTAGCTGCTGTCATTCTAACTTAGGGGTCGCGATGATTACCGGGGCCCACATCATCGTTTACAGCAAAGATCCGGAAGCCGACCGCGCGTTCTTCCACGATGTTCTCAAGTTTTCCTCCGTTGACGCCGGCCACGGCTGGCTGATTTTCAGGCTGCCGCCGGCCGAAGCTGCATTCCATCCTTCCGAGAAGAACGATCTGCACGAGTTGTACTTCATGTGTGACGACCTGAAGGCGACGATGGAGTCGCTGAAGGGGCAGAAGGTGAAGTGCGGCGCGGTGAAAGAGGAACGCTGGGGGAGTCTGACGACGATTTCTCTTCCGGGAGGCGGGAAGATCGGGCTGTACCAGCCGAAGCATCCAACAGCGATCAAGCGCTAGCCTCAGCGCACCACCCGGGCCAGGACCGGCCCAGTAATCGCCAGCAGTAGGACGTAGGCCGCCGCTAGCGGTCCCAGCCGTGGTTCAAGGCCAATCCCGAGTCCGGCGATCACGATGGAGAATTCGCCGCGCGCGATCAATGTGAGGCCCGCACGTACGGCTGCTCGTTGATCGCATCCGGCACGTTGTGCGGCCCAATATCCGGTCAGGACCTTGGTGCCTGCTGTGATGACAGCGAGAAGCCCTGCCAGCGGTAGAACCGGAGGCAGGCTCGATGGGTCCACTTCCATGCCGAAGAAAAAGAAAAATGTGGCGGCGAACAAGTCGCGCAACGGGGCCAGCAGGCGTTCAGCCTGGTGAGTGATCGGTCCCGAGATCGCGATGCCGACAAGGAACGCTCCTATGGCCGCCGAAACGTTGAGCCGCTCGGATAGTCCGGCAACCAGCAGCACCGCGCCGAAAGTGGTCAGAAGAACAATCTCATCCGACTCGTGGGCGACGATCGCGCTGATGGAGCGGCCGTAGCGAATCGCCACAAACAAAACAACCCCCACCGCGACCAATGCAATCGAAACCGACGCCACCATGCGTGACGGGTTTCCCCCTGCCAGCAGGACCGCCACCACAGGCAGATAGACGGCCATCGCGAGATCTTCCAGCACCAGCAACGAAAGTATCGAGGAGGTCTCAGGGTTGCCGAACCGTTTCAGTTCGCCGAGGACTTTGGCGATGATGCCAGACGAAGAGATGTAGGTGACACCGCCTAGCAGCGCCGCCGGCAGAGTGCTCCAATGCAGGAGTATGCCGGCGATGAAGCCGGGAGCGAAGTTCAGGGCGAAGTCGGTGGCTCCGGCCACGATTCCCGACTTCAAGCTGCGGCCGAGTTCTTCTCCCGTGTACTCCAGGCCGAGCATGAACAAGAGCAGCAAAACGCCGATTTCGGAGCCAATCCGGGTGAACTGTTCGCTCACATGCAGGGGAGTCAGGCCGCCTTTGCCAAACGCGAGGCCAGCCAGGAGATAGAACGGGATGGCAGAGATGCCGTAGCGTTTAGCGAGGCGCGCGAGGATCGCCAGGCCAGCGATGATGAGCCCGAGTTCAACGAAGAGCGCCGAGAGATGTTCGCCATTTTCGGGCATAGGTATCCACTTGGGCTGCAGCCTTCCGCTGGGTTACCGTGAACGGAAGGCCTGCTTTACACTAGTCGTTTGAAGCAGGATACCCAATCCCAGATTTCACGTCTTCGCTCTGGCGAGCCTCTGGCGCTGGCGCGGGCTATCTCGGCAGTCGAGAACCGCGCGGCCGGCTGGTCGGAGCTGCTCAAAGCACTCTTCCCGCATACCGGCAAGGCGCGCATCATCGGGCTAACGGGTGCACCGGGATCGGGCAAGAGCACGCTGGTAGACCAGCTCGCCAAGCACTATCGCAAAGAGAAGCAGACCGTCGGCATTATCGCGGTCGATCCCACGAGCCCTTACACTGGCGGTGCGATTCTGGGTGACCGCATCCGCATGCAGGACCACTACGCTGATCCTGGAATTTATATCCGCAGCATGGCGACACGCGGATCGCTGGGTGGGCTGGCGCGCACCACGGCTGATGTGGCTATCGTGCTCGATGCTTCGGGCCGGGATCGCATCTTGATCGAGACCGTTGGCGTGGGACAGGATGAAGTGGACATCGTTCGGCTCGCGGATGTCACGGTCGTCATTCTTGTGCCGGGCATGGGTGACGACGTGCAGACCATCAAGGCCGGCATCATGGAAATTGCCGACATCTTCGTCATCAACAAAAGTGATCGCGAAGGGGCGGAGCGGGTGGAGCGAGAGATACGCGCCATGCAGTCGCTCGACATACGCAACGACGGCTGGACCCCGCCGATCGTGAAGACTGTCGCTACCGAAGGTACGGGGACGAAGGACCTGGCGGAAGCAATTGCCGGTTACGAAGCGTATCTGAAGAAAGAGAACCTAGCCTTGAAGAAGACGGTCGAGAACTGGCAGGAGCGGTTGATTGAGATGCTCCGTGACGCGATGCTGGAGAAGGCGCGGGCGCAGATGGACGGCGGCAACGTGCAACGGTACGCGGCCGAGATCGCGGAACATAAGCGCGATCCGTATACGCTGGTGGAGGAGATTGTGCGGGGCGCGGCCAAGTAGACTGCAGACTCCTCGCTCGCCTTCGGCTTGGCGCGACTAATGACAGGTTTTCACAGAGCGTCTATGGAATTCAGCATTGACCATCTCGGCATCGCAGTGAAGTCGCTCGCCGCGGCCCGGTCGATTTACGAGAGGCTGGGGATGAAGGTCTCGCCGGAAGAGACCGTTGAACAGGAAAAGGTCCGGGTGGTGATGGTTCCCGTGGGCAAAAGCCGCCTCGAATTACTGGAGGCTACTTCCGAAGATTCGACCATTGCGAAGTTTATCGCCAAACGCGGAGAGGGAGTGCATCACATCTGCCTGCGGGTTCCAGACCTTGCCGTGACAGTTGCAAAGCTGAAAAGCGACGGCGTGCGGTTGGTTTCGAACGAAATCAAGATTGGGGCCGGCGGACATCGATATATATTCGTGCATCCGCAGAGCACCGGCGGAGTGCTTCTGGAGCTGGTTGAAGGTGTTTTGCATGGCTAGCGAATATGACGCAATCGTAATCGGCGCCGGTCAGGCTGGTCCCTCGCTGGCCAATCGATTAGCCAACGCGCGCATGAAGGTTGCTTTCGTCGAACGAAACAAGTTCGGCGGGACCTGCGTGAATACGGGATGCACTCCGACGAAAGCCATGGTGGCGAGCGCCTACGCGGCTCATCTTGCGCGCCGGGGCGCCGAATACGGAGTCGACATCACGGGCGAGATCCGCATGGACATGAAGAAGGTCAAGGCGCGCAAGGATGCCATTGTCGCGGCGTCCGCTACGGGCGTTGAGTCATGGCTGCGTGGCAATCCCAACATTTCGGTTCATGTCGGCCACGCGCGCTTCGAGTCAGCGACCGAGATCAGCGTGGGTGGCGATCGCCTGACCGCTTCCAAGGTTTTTATCAACGTGGGCGGGCGCGCTCATATTCCCGACATGCCCGGCATTGACCAGATTTCTTATCTGACCAACTCCTCGATGATGGACGTCGATTTTCTTCCCCGGCATCTGGTGATCGTTGGGGGCAGCTACATCGGGCTGGAGTTCGGACAGATGTTCCGGCGCTTCGGGAGTGAGGTAACGATCATCGAGATGGCTTCGCGTTTGATCAAACGCGAAGACCCGGACGTTTCGGACGCTGTGCGGCACATCGTAGAAAACGACGGTGTACAAGTCCGGCTGAATGCGAAATGCATCGCATTTCGCAAGAGCGGGAACGAAATTGCATGTGGTGTCGATTGCACCGACGGCGCTCCGGAGGTGGTCGGATCGCACGTGCTGCTGGCCGTTGGGCGCCGCCCCAACACCGATGACCTCGGGCTCGACAGGGCTGGAGTCGCCACTGATAAGCATGGAAACATCGTCGTGGACGATCAACTGCGAACGAACGTTCCCGGAATCTGGGCGCTGGGCGATTGCAACGGCAAGGGCGCGTTTACGCACACCTCCTACAACGACTATGAGATCGTGGCGGCGAACTTGTTGGACGCCGATCCGCGGCGGGCGAGCGACCGCATCCCCACCTACGGATTGTTCATCGATCCGCCTTTGGGGCGTGCGGGTATGACCGAGGCAGAGGCGATTTCGTCAGGGCGCAATGTGCTGGTCGGCAAGCGGCCCATGACACGGGTTGCCCGCGCTATCGAGAAGGGCGAAACGCAAGGCTTCATGAAGATCATGGTCGATGCGGCTACGAAGGAGATTCTCGGTGCGGCGGTGCTGGGACCGGGTGGGGACGAAGCGGTCCACTGCGTCCTCGATGTGATGTACGCCAAGGGGGCGTACGGCGTGATCCAGCGCGCGGTACATGTCCACCCCACTGTCGCGGAATTGATCCCGACCATCCTGGGCGAACTGAAGCCTCTCGAACAAGCTGCGGTACCTGGGGCGGCCTGATCCATGTTGCTGCTGGCCGTTGATACCTCCGGCAGGAACGGGAGCTTGGCGCTGGTGCGGGTGGGAGACAGCGGAAGCGATTTGGAGGTCCTAGAGACGGTTCCCCTCGCTGGCGGCACGTTCTCAGCCCAGCTGGTCCCGGAGATCGCGGCTCTGCTCGCAAAGCACGGATACACCAAGGGGGACCTCGGAGGATTTGCGGTCGTCTCGGGGCCGGGTTCGTTCACGGGGCTGAGGGTTGGATTGGCCGCGGTCAAAGCCCTGGCCGAAATTTTGCGCAAGCCGATCGCGGCCGTGTCTTTGCTGGAAGTGGTGGCTCGGAGCGGGTCGGTTAGCGGACGAGTCTGCTCTGCTCTCGACGCGGGACGCGGGGACGTGTATGTAGGCGACTATGAAGTCGGACCGCCGGCATGCATGCAGAGTGAAAGGCTGCTCAGCAAGGAAGAGTTGCTCGTTGAAGCCGAGCTGGAGGTCGTTGTCACGCCCGATGCATCAATCGCCGAGCTCGTTCGCGCGGGAGGAATTCGCGTGGAACTACTGAAGTATCCGGGCAGCGAGGTGATTGCGCGCTTGGGCTGGGAACGCATCCAGCGAGGCGAAACGGTGGACTCCTCCGAGCTGGAAGCCAACTACATTCGCCGCTCTGACGCCGAGATTTTCTCCAAGCCGAAACTCTGAGACCTGAATGCCGGTGACGATTCGTGCCGCAGTGCTGGACGACGTGCCTGCCCTCCTTGCCATCGAGCGGGGCACAGCAAGCGCCGCCCACTGGACTCAGGAGCAGTACGGGCACCGTGTGGCAGACGGATTGATCCTGGTGTCAGAGGAAGCGGGAAGTGTCTCGGGATTCGTTTGCGCGCGAGGCGTCGCGAGGGAGTGGGAGATCGAAAACATCGTGGTCGCGGAATGGGCCCGGCGGCGCGGGGTTGGGGGCGGACTGTTGGACGAGCTGTTGCGGAGCGTCTGGGACCAAGCCGGCACCGGGATCTGGCTGGAGGTGCGCGAGTCGAACCAGCCCGCCCGGCGCCTGTATGAAAACCGCGGATTTCGCCAGACGGGGTGGCGTCGCGGATACTACAGAGAGCCGGTGGAAGATGCGGTTGTATACGGGCTTCATTTCGATCCAGATGATGGGGCCGAGACTCAGCTAAAAGCATGACTCTAAAGCTCAAGACTTTGGCGCTCCTGTGCACAAAAATGGGTGCAGTTCCACACTGGGACGGTCGTCTCCCAACTGTGGAAAACATCTATGAAAACTCATTGATCGGGTTTTTAGCCTGTGCTACCTTTTAACCGCACGGTAACGAAACCCAGGAGGTCTGGAAGGATGCTGACTCCGAGAGACCAACTCCTGGCCGGCCATGAGGAATTCCGCCGGCTGGTCCAGGAGCACTCGCAGTTTTCCCAAAGACTCGAATCCCTCACTCAAAAGCGCTACCTCACCGAAGACGAAAAACTGGAAGAAGTCCGGCTGAAGAAGCTGAAGCTGCGCTTAAAAGACCAGATGCTGTATATCGAGCAGCAGTTCCAGCGGCAGTCCGCATAAAACCAGGCGGCCCGAACAGCGGGCCAGAACCGTACCACCGCCGTTACACCGGGTAGGTATGTGTTGGCGCCAGGCGCACCTAAGCGCCTTTTTTTATTGCAGTTATGTAGAATCCCAACACCGCTCTATAATCAGTCTGGATTCCATGGTTCGTGACGGCTACTTCTACGGCGCGGGCTGCCTCGCGGCGGCTGTCCTGCTCGTCTGGCTGACGGCGTGGCCTTATGCCGTGCCCGTGCTGCTCCTCGGTGCATTTTGCCTGTGGTTCTTCCGCGATCCCGAGCGGGAGATTCCTCAGAACCCCGGGGTGGTCGTCTCGCCTGGAGACGGCAAGGTCACTGATGTCTCAGTCATGACATCCGGCGGCGTTCAGCGGAACCGCATCAGCATTTTTCTTAGCGTTTTCGATGTGCACGTGAATCGCTCGCCGATCGCGGGCGTGATTCGCGATGTACGCTATCAGCGCGGAAAGTTTCTCAACGCCATGGGCGCGCATTCAGCGGAAGAGAACGAGCAAAATGTCGTCACTGTTGAAGGAGAAGGTCACACCGTAGTTTTTAAGCAGATTGCCGGTTTGATTGCGCGCAGGATCGTTTTCAACCGCAAGGTGGGAGACCAAGTCGAACGGGGTGAGCGCATCGGGCTGATCAAGTTTGGGTCACGACTCGATATCGTGCTGGATCGCGATGCGACCATCCAGGTCAAGGTCGGTGACCGCGTCAAGGGCGGAGCATCGGTGCTGGCGCTTCTACCGGTCGCGCCCGCGGTGGAACCAATCTTGGCAGGGCGCCGGGAGGCTCACTGAGAATGGAAGAACTGACTCCCACTCGCCGTGATTCCGACCGTCCGCGCGGAAAGTTGCGCAAGGGCATGTATATTCTGCCCTCGCTGTTTACGACGGCGAACATTGCGGCCGGGTTTTACGCCATTCTTCAGGCCGTGACCGCCACCGCGGCCGAACCGTGGCACCTCGACTTCGCCGCGAAGGCGATAGGGTTTGCGGTTCTGTTTGATGGGCTCGATGGGCGCATCGCCCGGATGACGCACACCGACAGCGAATTCGGCCGCGAACTGGACTCGCTGGCCGATGTAATCACCTTCGGTGTTGCGCCCGCCCTGCTCGCGTGGATGTGGGGGTTCCGGATGTTGCCGTCAACGATCGATCACGAGATGCGCACCAAAATCGTGCAATTGGGGTCGATCTTCTGCTTTGCATTTCTTATGGCGGGTGCCAGTCGACTGGCGCGCTTCAACATCACCACCAATCCTCAACCCTCGAATCCGGGCCGGCCGGGTAAAAAGTATTTTGTGGGACTGCCGATTCCGGCAGGGGCGGGCGTAATTGCCGCGGTCGTGCATTTTACTTCGGGTGTGCCCATCGCATCGTGGTGGACGTCGATGAGCTGGCTCATGATGGTGGTGGTGATCTCCTACCTGATGGTGAGCACCTGGCGCTTCTACAGCTTCAAGGACATTGATTTCCGCTCGCGCCGTCCGTTCCGTCTGATCGTCCTGATCGGCATTCTGATCGCGCTGATCTGGTTTTTTTCCGGTCCGGTACTGTTCGCGATTGCTTTGCTCTACATGGCTTCGGGGGTTTTGTGGCGCTTGCAATGGATTTTCCGGCGCAAGAATCCTCCTGCACCCCCGGCGTACCGCGAGGCATCTCAGACTTCATGACTTCCGTCTCCAAACCCGCTACCTCGCATGCCGATCTCCACGGTACTAACTTGTACCGCGTGGCCATCGTGGGGGCCGGCAGCCTGAAGGGGAAAGAAGTCGCCGAGATTCTGAAAGACCGCAACTTCCCGGCGGTGGACGTCCGGCTGCTCGATGATGATGAGTCTCTGGGACGCTTAGAAGCGCTGGGCGATGAGATGAGCTTCATCCAGAGCGTCCGCGCCGAGCAATTCGAGCGCGTGGATTTCACTTTCTTTGCCTCCGATTCGCACAGCACTCGCGGAAACTGGAAGACGGCACGCGATCTGGGCAACACCATCGTCGATCTCTCATTCGCGTTAGAAGAGGAGCCGGGAGCATCCGTCCGTTCTCCGTGGACCGAGCGCGAGTCTGGCCAGCCCGTGGCCCCGGAGTTGCAGCCGGCGCCAGTGGTCACGGCCCACCCTGCTGCTACCGTTCTCGCGATGCTGGCGTTGCGGAGTTCAAAGGCTGGGAACATGGAGCGCTTCGTTGCCACAGTGTTCGAGCCGGCGTCCGAGCACGGGCAGAAGGGCATGGACGAACTGCATGAGCAAACGGTAAACCTGCTCTCGTTCCAGGAACTGCCGAAGAATGTTTTCGACGCCCAGGTGGCGTTCAACATGCTGGCGCGCTACGGACCTCGGTCCGTGCCGCCGCTGGATTCGGTGTCCCAGAGAATCCTGAGGCACTACAAGCTGGTTGCGCCCACGGCAATGGCGCCTTCGCTCCTCATGGTGCAGGCGCCGATCTTCCATGGACACGCTTTTTCTGTCTATCTTGAAATGGAAAAGGCGGTCGCTTTGGGAGACTTCGCTCAAGCTCTGGCGGGAGACCACATCGTGGTGGCGCGCGGCACCGAAGAGGTCCCGAACAATGTCAGCGCAGCGGGCCAGGAAGACATCCTCCTGTCGCTGGCTCGTGACGCGAATCATGAGAACGGTGTCTGGCTGTGGGCCGCGGCGGACAATCTGCGCATTGCAGCTTTGACAGCGGTGGAATGCGCCGAAACCCTGACTGCGTCCCGCCCCAGGGGTCAGATTCAATGAAGCGGTTGGCCGCGACGCTCGTACTCGCAATGAGCCTGATCGGCGCCGGTTGCGGCTACCATACGGCCGGTCACGCGGTTACGCTGCCACAGAGTGTTCGAACCATCGCCATTCCCGGTTTTGTGAGCCAGAGCTCGACGTTTCGCGTGGAACAGGTCATGACCAACGCAGTGGTTCGCGAATTCAACACGCGCACGCAGTTTCACGTGATCCACGAAGCCGGGACCGATGCGGACGCGGTGTTGAAGGGCACCGTGTTGTCCGCCACCGCGAGCCCACTTGCTTATGATTCCAAGACCGGGCGCGCCGCCAGTGTGCTGGTCACCGTCAGCATGCAGGTGACTTTGACGGATCGCGACGGCAAGGTACTCTTCCAGAATCCCTCGTACTTGTTCCATGAGCAATACGAGCTCTCGAGAGAACTTGCCAGCTTCTTTGAGGAAGATTCCTCGGCCATGGATCGTCTCTCACGGGACTTCGCACGGACGCTGGTGGCCAACATCCTGGAGGGCTACTGATGCGGGGCTTTGCGCAGGCGGACCGGTTCCTCTCCGAACTGGAGTCGCGCAAGCTGAAACCGGCCTATGTGTTCGTGGGGGATGAAGCGTTCTTCCGTAAGCGCTGCCGGGACGCTATTCTCCAGCATCTGGTCGCTCCCGATGCTCTGGATTTCAGCCTTTTCGAGTTCGACCTGAGCGAGACCTCGCTCAGCGAAGTGTTGGACCGTGCTCGCACGCCGTCGCTGATGGCGCCCTTTCAGGTCTTCTTCATCCGCGGCGTGAAAATTCTGTTCGGGCGAGGTTCGAACGAAGAGAAGATCACGACGATCGCGGATTATTGCAAGAACCCCAATCCCGACGCGCTGCTGGTTTTCGTTGCCGATCACATCAGCATCCCCGCCGACGCCCGGCGCATGGAGATGACGGACAAAGACCGTTACCAGAAGATCCGCGACGATCTGGGACCGATTTGCGGAATCGTAGAATTGGCGCGCGTGGAAGAGGGCGAGGCCGTCCGCTGGATCGGCGAGTATTGCAGCACGCGGGGAGTCAAGATGGACGCCGACGGTGCGCGCGAACTGGTGGACGCGCTCGGCGGCGACATGATGATGATCTCGAACGAACTCGAAAAGCTGATTCTGTACGTGGGCGAGAAGAAGAGAATCGCGCTGGGCGATGTCGAGACGATGGTGCTGGCGGCCAAGCAGCGGTCACTCTACGAGCTGACTGATGCCATCTCGCTCAAAGATCGCGTGCATGCTCTGAAAGTTCTCGACGCCATGCTTTCGAGTGGCGACGGCGAAGAGGCGGCGATTGGCCACCTCTATATGCTGGCCAAGACGTTCCGCCAGATGCTGGTCATTCTGGAGCGCAATGTTCGCGATCAGCGTATGCTGTGGGCCGCACTGTGGCAGGGCTTTCGCGTGCCTCCGTTCGCCGCCGACGATATCATCCGGCAAGCACGGCGCTACAAGTCGAAGCGCGAACTGACGCGCGTGATTCGCCTGGTGGCCAGGGCTGATCTGGCGTTGCGTTCAAATCCACCCGGCAAGCGGCTGATCCTCGAAAAACTGGTGCTGGATCTCTGCGCTGAGGCCAAGGTCGAAAGCGCGGGCGGGTGGATGCAGGAAGAGCTGCCGGTGTAAGCCGAGATCCTGATGCTCAGTCCGGGCGACGTAGTTTCTTATCTAGAGATGTGTGCTCCGTTTGGAGTGAACCTCCAGCGTGGAATGAACTATCGGATTAGGGACGGCGAGAGCCTGATTTTGATGAGTCAAAGATCAGGGGCGCCGTACGAGGATAGGGTCGAACAGGGGGGACGGGTCATCATCTACGAAGGGCACGATGTACCCAGAACAGAGGTTCTCCAAGCCCCAAGAGTGTCGACCAACCAGAATTCCAACCGAACGGGAGACCGACCCAGAGTGGCTTGTTCGCTGCGGCGGCAAAAAGGTTCAGGGACGCAAGTGCCCATCCTGAACGCGTAAGGGTCTTCGAGAAGATCCGAAATGGAATTTGGGTCTATAACGGCTTGTTCGAGCTTATTGACGCGTGGCAAGAGACATCAGGGCCACGAAAGGTATTCAAGTTCCAGTTGCAGATAATTGACGAGCTACCGTTGTCGGAGCAACCTCGCCGTGCATCTCTTGACCATGACCGAGTCATTCCCACTCACGTCAAGTTGGAAGTTTGGAAGCGGGATAAAGGGAGTTGTGTGAGATGCGGCAGTGCGGAGAACTTGCATTTCGATCACATAATTCCGTACTCCCTGGGAGGCTCCTCGAAGGACGCCAGAAACATCCAGCTGCTCTGCGCGAAACATAACCTCGAAAAGCATGATGCTATTCAGTGATCGCAAAAATGCCAGCAGGGTTGCAACGCTGTGAAAAATGGAAATCGACGCCTATCTTCGCAGGATTAGATACGTCGGAGAGATTGAACCTTCTGGAAACACGCTCCGCTCCCTGCACCGTGCCCATATGTATGCGGTCCCCTTTGAAAATCTCGATATCGCTCTCGGACGAAAGATCGTTTGCGATGAGAACCGCTTCCTGCACAAAATCGTCAACGAGCGGCGTGGCGGCTTTTGCTACGAAATGAACGGAGCCTTTGCCGCATTGCTGCGCGAACTGGGGTTTGAGGTAACACTGCTCTCCGCCCGGGTGAGCGGCGGCGGCGACGGCAGCGAGGGGCCGGAGTTTGACCATCTGGCGCTGCGGGTCGAACTCGAACATGCATGGCTGGCGGATGTCGGCTTCGGAGACTCTTTTGTCGAGCCGCTGCGCCTCGAACCAGGGATCGAACAAGAGCAGTTTGGGCGGCGCTATCGGATCACTGCTGGCGAAAGCGGATTCCACCTCGAAGCTAACGCCGACGATACATGGAAAAAGCAATACGTCTTCACGCTGCAGCCACGGCAACTTTCCGAGTTTACGGCCATGTGCCACTACCATCAGACATCGCCGGATTCACCCTTCACGCGCAAACGAGTGTGCTCGCTCGCGACTCCTGAGGGACGAATCACCGTATCCGGCGTCAAGCTGATTGAAACGCGCCAGGGTGTGCGGGAAGAACGGACGTTGACTGAAGATGAGCCGGTCGCAATCCTGCGCGAAAGCTTTGGAGTCCGTCTGCCGGCCTGAGGTCGAACCGGCTCCCCATTCGCTCCTTCAACTCTTGATTTGCGCCAATGCCTGTCTCAGGTCATTTGCCTCTGAAGAATCAGGCTTGATCTTCAACAGACGGTCCAATTGTTGCCGTGCTTGTGCGGCTTGTCCGTTACGGGCGTAGGCGAGTCCGAGGTGATAGTTGTAGGTCGCGCTGCTGGGTTCTTTCTTGACCGCCTGTTTGAAGAGATCAATGGCGGAGGTATAAACGCCCTTGTGGAAGTAAGCCCAACCCAGCGTGTCTGCCGAGCTCGCGTCATCCGGCAGCTGGCGGCGAGCGGTCTGGGCCATTGCCAACGCAACATCAAGGTTGCCGCCCTGCTCGAGCATGATGTAGGCAAGATTGTTGGAGGCCACAGGATTGTCGTGCTGGAGCTCCAGGACTCGCTGATACAACGGCTTCGCTTTGTCCCAATCCTGCCGGTCCCAATAGATGCCTGCCGCCAGCAGTGAAAAGACAACTTCGTTGGGATGGCTCTTGCCAGCCTCCAGGTATGTTTGCAGTGCTTGGTCGGATTTCCTCTGCTCGGTTTGTACTCGGCCCAGGCTGACCAGTGCTTCGATGTTGTTGGGGTCGAGTTCCACGGCGCGCTTGAATTCCAGTTCGGCGCCCGCGGCATCGTTTTTCTGTTCGAACAGCAGGCGGCCTACGATGACGTGGAACCCAACATTCTTCGGGAACTTGGCGAGTTGTGCGTTCGCGATCGCCAGGGCTTTATCCGGTTGCTTCTGGGTCAGGTACACATTGAGCACGCCGCCCAAGGCATCGGCGGAGTTCGGGTCCTGATCGAGGGCCGTTTGAAAAGCCTTCTGCGCCTCGCTGGGATTATTTTGCGCCACCCTCAGGTTGCCAAGCTGCACGTAGGCCGGGGCGTTGTCGGGCACCTTTTGCAACGAACGCTTGAGGTAGTCCTCAGCCACGGCAAATTGCTTGCGATCGATTTCGGCGACCGCGCGCAGCAAATACCCGTCCGATGACTCCGGCTGAAGGCTGATCATCCGGTCGGCTTCGAGCGCCAAGGCCGTCGCGTCGCCACGCCGGATGGCGGCGCCCGCCAGAGCGCGGTGCGCATCCACCAGGTCCGGACTCAGGCGGACTGCCTCACGCCATTCCGTTTCCGCCTGGGTGAAGTTGGCCATCTGGTCGAATGCCAGACCAAGCTGGTAGTGGGCGATGGAGTTGTTAGGCTCATTCTTGAGCACGCCCTGCAGCGTGTTCACGGCAGTGCTGGCTTTGCCGCTGCCCGTCTCAATCTGGCCTTTACAAATCAAAGCATCGGTATCGTCCGGTGTGGCTTTGAGAGTCTCGTCGTTCAGCTTCTTGGCTTCGTCGAGACGCCCTTTCAGGATCAGGACCTGAATGTAGTACTTCTTGACCGTGGTGTCCTTGGGGTGCTCCCGATTGAGAGCGGCGTACTCGCTCACAGCTTGGTCGAACATGTTGTTCGCGAAATAGAAATCACCCAGCATCCGGTAGCCAACGGAGTCGTCCGGAAAATCCTTCTTCGACTGCTTCAGGAATTCCTCGGCTTGACTGGCCTTGTTCTCGGCCATATAGAGTCGAGCCAGAGAGCCACGAGGTTCTGGATTGGTAGGCGCACTCTCGATGGCCCGCCGGAACATCTGTTCAGCCTCGGGAAAGCGCCCTCGAAGCTGATAGAAGTTTCCCAGGGCGATGAGCGCGTTGGTGGACTTGGGGTTGAGATCGACCGCTTTTTTGTAGCTGGCCTCGGCCGCTGGCCACTGCTCGGCCGGTGCCTGCACAAGGTGCAGGTTTCGGGTGCACTCGG
>JACXTT010004165.1_pt1 | contig 21625 bp, 18 predicted proteins | sample 9270951 | NCBI WGS metagenome assembly JACXTT01 (sample SAMN15532306, study PRJNA645909) | rock metagenome | isolation source: weathered quartz diorite | place: Puerto Rico | collected 2017-06-21
CCTGGTTCCGCTCTGATTGCCCCGTCAGGCTTAGGGCGAATTCCGGAGCCCTCCGTTTTGCCCTATTTGAAAACGACGATGCAGCGGAACTTATTTCGTATTCCCTTACCCAAATAAACCGTTGTTCTAGTACGTACTGTTCCGCGCTGCCATGGTGACAATCGCATCAGAATAGGATCTTGAGCCCAAACTGCATCTGCCGTTGATCGGACATCGCGGTAGTGACCTCTCCAAAATCCGCATTGCCCAAAGTCGTGCCGTTGGTACCGCCTGGCCGATCGAAGTGCGGCGTATTGGTGAAATTGAAAGCCTCGAACCGGAATTCGCCTCCAACACGTTCCGTCAGGCGGAATTTTCTAAACACCGAAAGGTCAAGGTTGAGGAAATGCGGACCACTGAGAATGTTGCGCGGGGCCGTGCCATAGGTTCCTGGCGCCGGCGGCGCAAATGCACTGACATCGAGCCACTTCTTACCAGGTCCGATGCCGCCCAGCACTCTGGGCGTGCCGACCAGATCGGGCCGATTGCTATTGCCCGGCGCGTTGAGGCTGGCACTGCTGATCCGGATATCCAATGGTTGGCCGGAATAGCCGGAGAAAATACCGTTAAGCTGCCAGTCGCCCAAGACCCAGCGCCCGATGCCTGAACGAAGCCATCGCTTGTTTGAACCGAATGGCAATTCATAGATGTAGCTCTGCACAAATGTGTGCGTGCGGTCATATCCTGCACGGCCGCGATTCAGAGAAGGAACCGCGGGAATAAATAGACCGCCATTGCTGTCGGCGAAGTTGATCGCCTTTCCGAAGGTATAGGCTGTGGTGATCAAGAGGCCGTTCGAGAAGCGCCGGTCGAACTTTGCCTGCAACCCGTTATAGTTGGTGTCGGTCCGCATCCACCTGTTCGTGACAGCCCTCCGTCCAAACAGCTGGTTTAGCGGCTGGCCGGCAGCACCCGCTCCGGGAATCAATCCAGAGTTGATGTTTTGGCGTGTTAGCACACCTACAGCGTGGTTCCCCACATATGCGACTTCGAGTGTGAAGTTCGCTGGAAGCGCATGCTGCACGGCCAAATTCCAAGACTGAAGATAGGCTTCTTTCAGATTCAGTGGAATGTAGAGATATTCCTGATTTATAGGAGCGTTCGTAATAACGCCATCCGCGGGTATGGCCGCGACCAGTGGAGCTGCAAATCCCGCAGCCATCGAGCCGGCGGCACTGAACGTATTCACTGCGTTGAACGCGTTGTTTTGTTTGACGGGAAAATTGAACGCATACTTATCGTCAGGAAAGGACGGATCGATACTGATCCCGTAACCGGCACGAACGACGGTCTCTTCGCTGAGACGGTAGGCAAGTCCGAATCGCGGCGCAAAATTGTTGTAGTTCGTCTGACGCCCCATGTTGGAAGGAATCTTACCTATTCCCGCCAATTCGAAACTGTTCGTGACCGGGTTGTAGTTTGAGAATCCACCGGGAAACATCGGTGTGGGCGCAAAATAGATTTCGTGCCGCAGACCGATATTGAGTGTGAGCTTCTGCGTCATCGTCCATTTGTCTTGAACGTAACTAAACAAAGTCTTCTGCCGGACGGTAGGAAAGGTACCCGGCAGGTCGCGTCCGTACTCGTTCGGCAGATCCAACAGGAAACTGGCAAACGCATTTGCGAATCCTGACGCGCCACCGCCATTCAAGGCTGTTGGCCCAGGGCGAAAATAAAAGCGGCCGCGCGGACTGTATGTCTGTGTTTGCAACAGGTCGTCCTTATTGTTGCGGATGTCAGCGCCCCACTTCACCGTGTGATTGTGAAGAGTTCGAGTCCAATTGGAAACAAGATCCACGTTCGTCTCGGCTCGAATCCAGGGCAGACTTGGTGAAAAACCTACGACAGGATTAGTGAATCCATCGATGTTGAAGTAAGGCATGCCACTGGTAAACCGGTCCAGATTCACGCCAGGAATGCCGAGTTGGTCGGCGATCTTTGAGCCTGTGTCCTGATTGTCGGCAACGTTCTTGTATCGGCTGAACCCCAAACGGAACTCTGTGATGAACCGTGGGTCGAAAATGTGCGTGTAATTGAATCCGCCTGCCTGAGTCCGGTTGGTCCCCGTTCCAGCGAATCCATCGCCTTTGGGCCCGCCATAGATGCCATAGAGGCCCGGATCAAATACTTTGGGCCGCTGGAAGCTGTATCGGATGAAGAACGAATCGCTGTTGCTCATCTGATGGTCGACCTTGACATCGAACGATTCGGTATCTTTCACGCGGACTGTGGCTTGCTCAAGGTTGTTGGTGAACCCTGGGAGCGTCGGTGCGGGTACAAGGCTGAGAATCCTTTTGGCAACAGGGCTGATGCGGTCAGGTGGAATAATGTTGCCGTCAAACGGCCGCCGGCCCGTGCCATCGGCATTCCCGGTGCGCGGATCGTAAATGATTTGGGGCGCCGGGAGCCTGAGCGCCGCGCTGAGGTCACCGTTTCTGAAATCCATTGTCGGAATACTAGGTCGGGTTACGTCCCCGCGGCGATCACGGATCCCCTGATAGTCTCCGAAGAAGAAGGTGTTGTTCTTGACAATTGGCCCACCCAGCGTGAATCCGAATTGGTTGTAAACCGTGTGCGCCTTGCTGGCAGCAAAGAAATTGCGGGCAGCGAGCGCGCTGACGCGGTTGTATTCGTAGACGCTGCCATGAAGGTCGTTGCTGCCGGATCGCAAGGTGGCATTGATCACAGCTCCACCGGCCCGACCAAGCTCTGCCTCATAGTTGCTGGTAGTGACATCCACCGAGGAGAGCGCTTCGATCGGTGGAATCAAAACCTGAAGCAATCCGGTCCGATGATTGTTGTCGATGCCTTCAATCTGAACATTATTGGCATAGCGCGACTGGCCGTTGACCTCCGTCGCAAGACTGTCCTGCGAGTTGAAGAATTCGGAATGTTCCCTGTGGGCGCGAGTCGCGCCGGGGACCAGATTCACAAGACTTTGGAAATTGCGGTTGAACGTGAGCGGCATATCTTGAAGCTGTTTGATTTCGATTTGACGGCCCACGTCGGCGCGATCCGTCTGTAGCAGCGGCAAAGTGTCGACAACCTCGACAGCCTGGGTGATGTCGCCGGCTTGCAACCGCATGTCCACACGGGTGTCCTCATTGACCAGCACATCGGCTCTTTCGCGAATCGCTTTCTTGAAACCCGCGAGCTGGACTTCAACCCGATAAACGCCGCGGTCAAGATTTCCAAATACATAGTTGCCGCTTTCGTTGGTGACAGTCGAACGGGTCAGGTTGGTGTTCACTTCAGTAATAGTGACTGATGCTCCGGGAATGACAGCACCGGAAGCATCGGTAACGGTTCCCAGCAGTGATCCCTTTACGGCCTGAGCGTCGACCGTCTCCAAACCAATCGAAAATATGAAGAGAAATGTGACACTGCAGAGCAAAACTCTCCGGAGTGGCTCTTTCATAGTCATTCTCCTTTTGCGGGTGGGCGTGGAAGGAATTATTTCACTTCATTTTTCGATGTCAACAACTCTTTGAGACCCAATTTCACATTGTGAAGCGGCTGGAATGTCCGCTTGCTTTGCCCGACATGAAGTGCAGAGGATCCGTATTGCAATGAACGAGCCAAACTGGGTAAAACAAACTAAAGAGCGATTCGATTGAAATTGAATCCATCTGATGTGCGGTTGATACGCTTGTTCGAAAGTTGAAGAAAGAAGTTCGACTATGAGTCTTCATCGCAGTCTTTCGCTATTCGCGATTGTGATTGTAGCCCTCGCTCTTGGAGCAGCGATTTCTCTCGTACTTCTAACGACATATCTTCATCGCACGACAGTTGAGCTCGAAACAGCTTTTCAGAGCGTGCGCCTGGCGGAGGAGATGCAGATCGATCTCCTCACATACATTCGAACCGATGACCAATTTCTGCAAACGCGAGTTGAGAACGACCTGCGTCAGAAACTTCATCGGGCTCGGCAATACGCCGACACTCCCGAGGAGCAGTCGCTTTTAGTGGAGGCCGAGCAGTTCACCGATGCGCACTTTGCCAAGCCGCGGCCGTTTCGTGATTTCAGCCAATCGGGCCACAATCTGGAGGCCGCTTTCGCTGCTCTGCGGCGGTTCATCGATGTGAATGTGGAGCAAGCGGGCGAGTCCATGCGGGCGTCGGAACACTGGGACGATATCGGAGACCGCATCGGACTCGGAGTCAGCGCTGCTTTGATCCTTGGTGTCGCTGCAATGCTGATCTGGTTGAACCGCGTCGCGTTTCAACCGGTATTCGAGATTCAGCACGCGATCCGGGACTTCGCTTCCGGGCGCAAAGATACACGCGCTCCCGAGCGTGGGCCGAAGGAGTTAGAAACGATTGCGAAACAGTTCAATGAGATGGCCGTCTCGCTGTCGAGACAGTATGAAAAGCAGCTTTCGTTTCTCGCGTCAGTAGCTCACGACCTTCGTAATCCTCTGGGCGCACTCAAAATATCTGCGAATCTTCTCTCGTCCGATCGCACACTTCCACCGGACAAGGTTTCCAATTTGATGTCGGTGATCAGCAGGCAAGTAAACGCATTGGATCGCATGATCGGCGATCTCCTCGACACTTCTCAAATTGAAGCCGGGCGTCTCGAATTGCGAATCACTGAATGCGACCTTCGGACCGTCACGCGAGATGCATTCGATCTCTTCAACTTGGCCTCAAACGATCATCAATTGATATTGAAAGTGCCAGACACCCCGGCACTCATTTCCTGCGATCCACTGCGCATCCAGCAAGTCCTCAACAATCTGATCAGCAACGCTATCAAATACTCCCCGCCGGAAACGAAGATCGAGTTAATTTTGGAATGCTGTGAAGATGAGGTTCGTTTTCGAGTAAGCGACGAGGGAGCAGGCATTCCTCAGGAGGAGTTGCCGTACATCTTTGAACCCTTTCGCAGAACAGCAGCCTCCAAGGATGAGGTTCCAGGCGTTGGCTTGGGATTGTGGGTCGCTCAACGGATTGTTCGTAGGCACGGCGGACGGATCCATGTTGAGAGTCAGGTGGGGAAGGGATCCACATTCTGGGTCCATCTTCCCGTTGCGGAAGCGGCACGCAAACTAACTGCGTGACGCGGCAGTTACAGCAAATCTCTGAACCGGTCCAACGCAACTCGGACCAATTGGCTTCTCGTTCGGACACCGGTTTTATCGAACAACTGCTGCAGAGTCGCTTTAACCGCGCTTTCGGAGATTTCCAGGCGATTGGCGATCTCTTTATTCGTTAGACCTTCCAATATGAAACGCATCACATCGCGTTCACGCGAGTTGATTCGGCTTTTCGGAACGGCTCCGAGTGCGCTGGTCAAATGTTGCTGCTCGAACCAAACATTGCCCGCCATGATCTGACGGACACTCTGCGCTAGTGCCGCCGCTGAACGATGCTTCATGAAGATTCCTGAAATGCCGAGGCGGATCAATTCAGTGGCTTCGTGTTCGCTAATGCCCGCCGTTACGATAAGCACCTTGCCACGGAAACCAGTATCTTTGGTTTTCTTGAAGAATTCCGTAGCTTTCTCGGGCCCAAGATCGAAATCCAGAAGAACGAGGTCGATTGCTGTCGTCGAGACGATCTGTAACGCCTCGCCGATCGAACCGCAATGAGCTACAACTCCATAATCTGGGTCCGACTCAAAGAGGCGCGAGACGCTTTCACGGAATAAGGTGTGATCATCAACGATCAGGATGCGGCACTTTGTCGTTGTCCGAGACATCGTTCAGTATTTCATCATGACTTTCTGCAACAGCGAGCGATGCTACGAAACAGGAACCGATACCTCCAGGTTCGTAGCGAAGATCTCCTTGAAACGTCCGAAGAATTGCTCTTGAAACATATAACCCGAGGCCGTTGACATCAGCACCCGTCTGAAAAGGACGGAATAAATTCTCGGGATCCGATATCCCGATACCAGTATCTTCGAAATAAACCAGAACTGCATCGGATTCTGTAACGACAGTCACATCCAGCTCCTTGGATTCTACGCACTCCATGGCCCGCAACCCGTTCTTCGTGACATTCAAAAAGACCTGCAGCAGGCCGTAACGATCAGCCCAAACCAGCGGCAACTCCGCTGGCACGTTCCACCTCATTGCCACGTTGGCTTCCCGGCAAGAATTCTCAATGAGAATACGCAGCTCCTCCAGAATCAGCTTCAAATCCACCGGCGTAACGCGGTTTTCCGAAGAGGGTTTAAGTTCCGTCGACGAGATTTTCTGCAGACCTCCAACGAGTGTTCCCAACGCTTGGAAATCGCGATTCTGCGGAAGCCCACTTACACTCGACAGATTCTTGTGGACCACGGAGATCGCCATGCAAAAATTGCGAATCTCGTGACACACGCCGACGACGAGCAAGCGCGTGTTCTTGAGCAGATGATTCAGACTCAACTCCTCACGTTCCCGGATATCTTCGGACAAATCGATAATGATCGCCGCCCATTTGGTGCCGACCGAAGTTCGGTATGTCGAGAACCAGATCGCTGCGAGAAATGTTTCGCCATTGCTCCGCCGTCCCCTGCATTGCATCGTCGTCCGAAGCAATTTGGATCCATAGTTCACCACCGCGGCGTGGAACTCAGGAAGGTACCTGCTGATCAATTCATCCTTGACGGAACCACCATCGGGATCGAACAAATGCTGGGCGGCCTGGTTCGCCAACAGAATCCTTCCGCGTGAATCCATCGTAAGAATTGCAGCGGGGCTTGTTTGGATCAACGTATTGAGCTGGTCTTCTGCATCCTGTCGAAACTGGATTTGTCGTTCCAATTCTTGAAGGTGGGAGATCGTCAAGAAGCGGTTGCGGACAAGTTCCGAAACAAACAACCCCGTTCCGCTGAAGGCAATCGTCACCATTCCTGTTCTAACGATATCGGGCGAGGGAAAGGCGCTGAAGGCTTCGTGCAAGATGGCGCAAAAAAGTGAGAGCACGAAAATTTCAGCACGCGATAAGACGCCCCCCAGAATCATGATCGGAAACAAGTAGAGGAATCCTAAAGAGACATACGGCTTCGTCGCCCAGTCTGCGAAAGCAATGACTGTGATTAAGAAGGCTGCTGCCGCGCTCGACGCCGCTCGGTTACGTGAAGCGAACAAGCTGAAGACATCCATATATCGAGAGTCTAGTACTGAGATAAGAAAGAAATCACTAGAACGCTAACGAGCCAGCCAAAAGATAGGCTCGGACCTATCGAACGATAGTGCCCGCCGTCAAGAGATAGCCTTCAAAGAACTCGGGGCTTCCCTCAGACTCAAATCTTTATGATAGGTAAACTAATCGATCTCATTTTGCGTGAAAAATTGCTCATCATCGCTTCGTCGGTGATGCTGCTAGTTGGCGGCCTCTACGCGTTCAGGTCCCTGAATATTGAGGCGTATCCCGATCCCTCGCCTCCGACGATCGAGATCATCGCTCAGAATTCCGGCTGGTCCGCTGAAGAAATGGAGCGCCAGATTACCGTTCCGCTCGAGACACAGCTCAACGGCATGCCCGGACTCGACCATCTCAGGTCGATCTCCTTGTTCGGTCTGAGCGATATCAAATGCTATTTCCAGTACAACACTGCCTACGACTTCGACCGACAGGAGGTTCTCAACCGGCTGCAAATGGTTGAACTGCCGGCCAACGTGCAACCACAGCTCTCGCCAACTTCCGCAATCGGCGAAATCTATCGTTACCAGTTAGTCGGCACAGGCCACAGTCTGATGGATCTCAAAGTCGCTCAGGATTGGATTCTCGAGCGGCAGTTCAAACAGGTTCCCGGCGTCATCGATGTCGTGAGTTTTGGCGGCGAGACGAAAGAGTTTCACATTGATTTGGATCCGAACAAATTGATCGGGTTCAATGTGTCCATGTCGCAGGTGCTGAACGCCGTGGCCGGCAGCAACTCGAATGTGGGAGCAAATTACCTGGAGATCGGCGAGCAAAGCTACAACGTGCGAGGCATTGGGCTGTTCAAGGACACGGAAGACATTGGAAATGTGGCCGTTTCCGCCAAGAACGGAACACCGATCTATATCAGGCAGCTTGGACAGGTGGAAGTCGGCGCGAAAGTTCCCGTTGGTAGAGTCGGCAAGGACGCCGAAGCTGACATCGTTCAGGGTGTCGTGTTGATGAGGCGCGGCGAAAAATCTCTTCCGACGCTCGAGCGGTTGAGAGAAAAAGTGAATCATCTCAACAATGGAATTCTTCCGGAAGGAATGCAGATCATTCCCTATTACGACCGAACGAACCTCATCAACTTAACCACACGGACAGTAACGCATACGCTGATCGAAGGTATGATCCTCGTCGCGCTGATTCTCCTGGCCTTCCTCGGCGATCTCCGGGCCTCGCTCGTTGTTGCCTTGTCGATTCCGCTGTCTCTCCTTTTCACTTTCATCGTGATGGTGATCCGCGGCGATTCCGCAAACCTGATCTCGATGGGAGCGATTGATTTCGGAATCATCGTCGATGCATCGGTCGTCATGGTCGAGAATATCTATCGTCACTTATCCGCGCCGAATCCTTATCGCCACAATGTCAGGCGGACTACTGTTCTGGCTGCACAGGAAGTGAGCAAACCGATTTTCTTCTCATCCGCCATTATCGTCGCTGCGTTTCTTCCGCTCTTTACGATGACCGGCGTTGAAGGAAAGGTTTTCGGCCCGATGGCATTGACCTACGGATTTGCTCTAACCGGAGCGCTCCTGCTCGCCCTGACTTTTTCTCCGGTGATGGCATCGCTAACGCTGAAAGCTCGATTCGAAGAACACGAAACGTTTGTGGTCCGAGGAATCCGCAGAATTTACACGCCGCTCTTACGAGGTGCTTTGGCTCGACCCGAGATGACAGTGCTGATAGCTGTTCTGGCTCTTGCCGCGACGCTGTCGACGTTGCCTTTCATCGGTGGAGAATTCATGCCAAAACTCGAAGAGGGCAATCTGTGGGTACGCGCGATGATGCCGAATACCGTTTCGTTCTCTTATGCCAGCCGGCTCGCCGATCAGATGAGATTGGCTTTCAGGAAGTATCCCGAAGTCACCGACGTCGTTAGCCAACTCGGACGCCCCGATGACGGCACCGATCCCACCAGCTATTTCAATTGCGAATTCTTTGTGAATCTCAAGCCACAGGAAGAGTGGCGGCATGGCCTGACTAAACCGGATCTCGTTCGTGAGATTGAAGCCGAATTGCAGAAAATTCCCGGCGTTAGTTACAACTTTTCACAAACCATCCAAGACAACGTTGAAGAAGCAATGTCAGGGGTAAAGGGAGAAAACTCGATCAAGCTGTTCGGAAACAATCTGGAGGAACTCGAATCGACGGCCAATCAAATCGAAACGATCATGGGGACCGTTCAAGGTGTCGCCGATCTCGATGTCATCCGAGAAATCGGCCAACCGAATCTTCTCATCCGAGTAGACAGGCAACGCGCCGCTCGATACGGTGTGTTGCCTGGCGACATCAACGCAATCGTTCAGGCGGCCATCGGCGGTCAAGCGGTAACGCAGGTCCTCGACGGCGAGCGGCGGTTCGATGTCGTTGTCCGTTTTCTTCCGGAATATCGAAAGGATCTGATAGCCATTTCCAATATTCCAGTGACCGTCGCCGATGGTGGACATATTCCGCTTCAGCAGGTCGCGGACATCTTCAAGCAGAGCGGCGCTTCTTTCATCTATCGCGAGGACAATGGGCGCTATATACCGATAAAATTCAGCGTTCGTGGGCGGGATCTTCAGAGCACGATTGCCGAAGCGGAAAAGAAGCTGTCGGAGCAGCTCCATCTCCCGCAAGGATATCGGTATGAGTGGGCCGGTGAATTTCAGGAACTGCAGGCGGCTGTGGCTCGCTTGGAGGTCGTCGTACCGATCAGTCTGCTGATCATCTTCTTCTTGCTCTACAGCACATTTCATAATTTCCGCGATGCAATGCTTCTTCTGGGAACAGTCCCGTTGGCGCTCATTGGTGGAATGATTTCGCTTCTCGCCACTCATACAAACTTCAGCATTGCTGCTGCGGTCGGTTTTATCTCCCTTTTCGGGGTCTCTGTGCTCGGAGGCGTGATTCTGGTCTCTCGTATTCAACAGATGCGAGAGCAGGGCGTTTCTGTCACGGAAGCCGTCATTCGCGGATCAGAGTTGCAACTGCGTCCGGTATTGATGGCAGCTCTGTCGGCCGCCATCGGCCTGCTTCCAGCTTCGATTGCTACCGGCATCGGCTCGGAAACGCAGAAACCGCTGGCTCGCGTGGTCGTCGGTGGAATGATGACGTCGGCGGTGCTGATACTCCTCGTGCTGCCGGCGATGTATCTGCTGGTTCATCGCTACGCCGAGCGCCGCGCTACCGCGATTGTTCCGGAAAGCGCCGAACACGAATCAGCAACGGACTGACGACATTAGAACAATCCTGTTTGGCCGGGCCGGAACGGTATACCCAGATGATCGTACGCGAGTTTAGTGGCCACTCGACCGCGTGGCGTGCGTTGCAGAAAGCCGATCTGTAGCAGATAGGGTTCGTACATATCTTCGATAGCATCTACTTCCTCGCTGAGCACTGCGGCAATCGTATTCACTCCGACCGGACCGCCACCGAAGCGTTCAATGATCGCTCGCAGCAGCTTTCGATCGATGTCATCGAAACCATGTTCATCGACGTCGAGCAGCTTGACCGCATCCCGTGCGATGGGTACGTTGATTTCGCCGGTTCCCTTTACTTCGGCAAAATCACGGATTCGCTTGAGCAGGCGATTTGCGACACGCGGTGTGCCGCGGCATCGCTTCGCGATTTCATGGCAACCGTCGGGGGTAATCGGAGCGTTTAGAATTTCCGCCGATCGGCGGATGATGTATTCGAGCTCCGGCACGGTGTAGAAATCCAGCCGGTGAACCATTCCGAATCGTGAGCGCAGAGGCGCCGTTATCAAACCGGCGCGCGTGGTCGCCCCGATCAATGTGAAATGCCGCAAATCCAACCGGTGCGTACGTGCACTCGGACCTTGGCCGATGATGATATCCAGCTTGAAATCCTCCATCGCGGGATAAAGGATTTCTTCGATGTTGGGTTGAAGTCGGTGGATCTCATCGATGAACAACACATCTCCAAATTCGAGATTGGTGAGGATGGCGGTGAGATCCCCTTTGAGTTGAATCAGCGGACCGGCCGTGGCGCGGAACCGCGCTTTCATTTCGTTTGCGATGACTGACGCAAGCGTGGTTTTGCCCAGTCCCGGCGGACCATATAGCAATATGTGATCGAGAGGCTCGCCGCGTTTGCGAGCCGCCTGGATCGCGACATCGAGATTGTCCTTGACCGCCTGCTGCCCGATGTATTCCGCAAGAACCCGCGGCCGAAGCGACAATTCATATGACGCTTCCTCCTCGAGCATCGATGCTGCGATAACGCGATTAGACATTTAGCTGAAAATCCTTCATCCCTTCGTCAAAATCTGCAACGACCGTTTGAATAGAACATCAAACGCCGGATTGCGATCACCATCAACGGCGCGGCGCAATGCTCCCTCAGCGAGGGCGCGGTTGTAGCCGAGATTCTCGAGGGCCGACAACACATCCGTTTCAACGGTGGATTTCGGCTGCGCTTCTGCAAAATCCTGCAGCTTGTCTTTCAGTTCAAGAACGATTCGCTCTGCGGTCTTTTTCCCAACACCGGGAATCGCAGTGAGCCGCGCCAAATCACTGCGCTTGATGGCTCCCACTAAATCTTCAACAGAACCGCCCGAAAGTATCGTAACGGCCAATTTGGGACCAATGCCCGAGATCGTCATGAGTTTTTCAAAAATGCTTCGCTCGCGGCGGGTAGAAAAACCGTACAACGCAATGACGTCCTCACGGACGTGTGTATGAACGTCGATGGACACTTCGGAACCTGCATTTGGAAGGGCGGTAAAAGTTGTGAGGGGAATAAAGACTTCGTATCCCACGCCATTCACATCAACGATCACGCGGGAAGGATCCTTTTGCGCCAGCTTTCCGCGCAAATGAGCGATCACACCAACTCCACCAAATCCACAACGCCGACGACAGCGGCGTCAATCGGCGATTCGACATGGCCGACGGAAGTCATGGCCGAAAAGCCTTCCTGAACAGCGAGGACGCGATCACCAACACCGGCATCGACCGCGTCGAGCGCCGCAACAGCGTCGCCCCACGGTTGCCCATCCAGGTCCAGAGGCTGGATCAACAAGATCTTCTTGCCCTCATGCGCCTCTTGCTTCTGGGTAGCGACGATGTTTCCAACGACGCGAGCGATGATCACAATTCCCTTTCTATTTTCTTAGCGTCGGGCCCACCGGCCGGCCCACGGTCGGTACTTTCTCCTCGAGTGGGCATCGGCCGGTCCTCCCACGCGATGACATCAACGATAGCGACAATCGATGCTTCCGTCGGGACTTCTTGCGGCTTGAATGGGAATGCGGCGTCGCGGCCGCGGCAGACATAGACGGTCTCGCCAGCCCCTGCGCCGACGGCATCCACTGCGACGACGACAGGCCCATTGGGCAGCCGCCGAACGAGGAGCAGCTTACGGCCATCGAGCGCGGGATCCTTGACGGTCGCAACCACCGAGCCGATCACTTTACCTAAGTACATATTCAATCCTGGGCAATCTGATCGACGATGCCGACGATCGCCGCATCGACAGGAGTGTCCTTACAACCATGCGCCATCCGCGCGGAGCTTCCCTGCACAACAAGAACTTGCTCGCGGAAACCGGCATCCACCGTGTCCACAGCGATGAGATAGCCCTTCTCGTCGTTCCCATTCGGATCGATGGGACGGCAAATGAGCAGCTTCTTCCCTTCCAGCCGCGGATCCTTCCGTGTCGCAACGACGGTGCCGATAATACGAGCGAGCACCATGGCTGTCGTTTACCTCGATGTCTTCCCGATAGGCAGGACATCTTCAAGGTTGGAATGCGGTCTCGGAATGACATGCACGCTGATGAGTTCTCCAACTCGGCGGGCAGCCGCGGCTCCCGCGTCTGTCGCGGCTTTCACGGCAGCCACGTCGCCCCGGACGATCGCCGTCACATAACCCGACCCGATCTTTTCCCAACCGACGAGACTCACCTTTGCCGCCTTGACCATCGCATCGGCCGCCTCGATCATCGCCACCAATCCGCGGGTTTCGATCATTCCCAAAGCTTCACCGATCGGGCTTTCTCCCTCTCTTGCCATTTAAAAACTCCTTTTCGCCGATTATTTAACGTCGGGCCCACCGGCCAAGCCGTAATTGGTACACCGCTTCGCGGCCTCTTTGATGGCCGTTTGGCCGGTCCCCCCACGTAGTTATTTCAAATTCGAAACGACGCGCTCGATCAGGTCGATCAGCTCACCACGAGTGAGGGAGATCGTGTCTGATACTGCGTCCGTTACAGGACACATCGGGTCCTTTGGTTTGGCATCCGAACCTTCGAGGCCGTAGTACTTCTGCCGCTGAACCCACAACTTCTCGACATCTTCATTAGACAGCAAACGCTCGCGTCCAAGAATCCTTGTGTAAATGGAAATTTTTGCAAAATGCTCGACCGTATCCATCCGGTTGTAAGCGTCTTCCAAATTCGCTCCGTACGTGACGACTCCATGATTCGCCATCAAGAGAGCATCAAAATTTTTAATGAAAGGCCGGATCTGGTCGCTCAATTCGGGAGTGCCCGGCGTTCCATATTCGGCTAACGGAATGCATCCAAGTGCGAGTACGACTTCCGAGATCAACGCCTTGTTCAGCGGAATTCCCGCCGCCGCGTAAGCGGTGGCGCATGCGGGATGAGCATGCACGACTGCCTGGGCGTCCGGACGCATCTCGTATATGAGAAGGTGCATGGCAATCTCGCTGGATGCTTTTCGCTCGCCTTTGACGCGCTTGCCTTTCGTATCGATGATGACCATATCCTCCGGCCTCACGAATCCTTTGTTGCAGATCGTCGGAGTACACATGATGTGACCATCGGGAAGACGTGCGCTGATGTTGCCATCCGTCGAAGCAACGTAACCTCTTTCGTAAATGAGATGGCAGAAGCGAGTGAGCTCCGCGCGGAATTCGGCTTCGGACACGACCGGCATTCTATCGCAGTAATCGGCTCCTTCGGAACCCGTAGAAATAGTAGATGCACAGTCCTGCGATCAACCAATATGCAAATCGTTTCCAGGTGACCCACGGCAAACTGAACATCAGAACGACGCACGACAGCACTCCAACAATCGGAATCAACGGTACCCACGGCGTCTTGAAAGCTCTCGGACGGTTCGGTTCGCGCCGTCGGAGCACCCAAACTCCAATGCACACGAGAATGAACGCGAACAGAGTTCCAATATTGGTCAAGTCCACCATCTCTTCGATGTTGGTGAACATTGCGCAAACGCCCACCGCAACGCCAGTCAGGATTGTCGTGACATGTGGTGTACGGAAACGGGGATGAACCTTCGCGAACGACTGTGGAAGCAATCCGTCGCGCGCCATGGAGAAGAAGATTCGAGGTTGTCCGAGCTGAAACACCAGAAGCACCGCAGTGTGTGCCACCACGGATCCAAAAGCGACAATACCAACAAACAAATTTGCCAAACGTCCGATGTTTGCGTACTGAAGTGCCATCGTGAGCGGTTCAGCCTGCTCGGTTGCGAGTTTTTGTTTCAGAACGTCGAACGGAATGATTCCGACAAACACAGCCGTCACAATGATGTAGATGACGGTAGAAATCAGAAGGGAGCCGATGATGCCGATTGGTAGATCCCGCGCAGGGTTTCGCGTTTCTTCGGCAACAGTCGATACGGCATCGAAACCGATGTATGCGAAAAAGACGACGGCGGCGCCGGATCGAACTCCCGCCCAGCCGTTGGGTAAGAACGGGTGGAAATTATTGCCGTTCGTGTACGTCCATCCGACAGCGACAAAGAATCCAAGTACGATCAGTTTCAGAATCACCATCGTCGTATTCGTCGTCGCGCTCTCGCGGATTCCGATCACCAACACGATGGTGATCAATGCGACGATGCCGAATGCGAGAATGTTGAAAACGATCGGCACGCCGAAAATGTGAGGTGCGCTGTCCAAGAGTCCAGGGATTTTTTTGGCCGTGCGGTAATCGGTGGATAACCAGTCCGGAATGACCACGCCGAAACCGCCGAGTAACGTCTTGAAGTAATTGCCCCAACTGATCGCGACAGCCACGTTGCCGACTGCATACTCTATGATCAGATCCCAACCGATGATCCACGCCACAAGTTCGCCCAGCGTCGCGTATGCGTACGTGTATGCACTGCCGGAAATGGGAATCATCGCTGCGAACTCCGCATAGCAGAGCGCAGCAAATCCACACGCTATAGCCGTAAAGATGAACGAGAGGATGAGCCCGGGGCCGGCGCCCGGTCGCGAGAGATCACCTGCCGCAGCGGTTCCGATTGTGGCAAAGATTCCGGCACCGATGATGGCGCCGATGCCCAGAGCCGTTACATCGATCGGCCCCAGCGCCTTTTTTAGGCGATGTTCCGAATGCTCGGAATCCGCGACAAGATCGTCTGTTGCCTTTGTGCGAAATAAGTCCTTCAGCATGAATAGCCGATGCGCGTCGGCGCATCATATGGTTCCTTTTTCTGTGTCAACATGCTTAATTACGTCAGCTGCCCGGAGACACGACATTATGGATGGATTTAACAATAGGAACGAATTATTTCCAGTAGAGTGAACCCCCGATGAGACTCGTCCCGTTATTACTGTTATTAGTTTGGGCTAGTACTGCATTCGGCCAGGTGACGTTCACACCGGTTCCTATTGCGTTCCCCCAGATTGCAATCGGTGGCGACACGAATGGACAGAATTACGTCACGCTGATTCAAGTTGTGAATAACAACTCGGCAAACACAACAGGCCACCTCGTCTTGTATTCCGATACCGGTTCTGCGCTCAGCGCGATGTTTGACGGTCAGGGACCGCAATCAAGCATCGATATCGCGCTGACAGCTGGAGAAGCGCGCCAAATCCAGGTGACACTCAACGGGCCAGTTACGGCGGGTTGGATGTCCATCAGCTATTCACCATCCGATGCGTTGACGACGGTCATCCTTCAATTTCGCTCTGGAACTTCTCTCTTATCGGAAGTCGGCGTCGATCCCGCCTTCGGAACAATTGCGGCTACCGATTTCGGAGCGGAAACCGACGCGGGACTGAATACAGGCATTGCGATTGCGAATCCCAGCAATGCGACATTGTACGTGCTCGCGAGACTCTGGGATCCAGGAACAGGGAGTTTGGCCGCCAGTACAACCGTCTCGCTTCAGGCAAATGGGCATATTGCCAAATTTCTGACCGAACTGTTTCCGAACGTCCTTACCATCTCTCAAATTCGTGCGAGACTTTCGCTCGATTCCTGCTCGACTTCGGCTTGTAGTGCGGCAGGCGGTAACGGTTTGCTTGCAACAGCGATACGCTTGAACGGGGATCAGTTCACGACAATTCCAGTTACTGAACGGTTGTCGGGTGGAGATACGACGCGATCTCTGCCGCAAGTTGCGTTCGGCGGGCCGGCGAACGGCCTCAATATGAAAACCATTCTCTATTTCACGACTTACGTTTCGCCTGGCGTCTTCGGCACCGCAGATGTGTTCGACAATGATGGCAATCCCCTGATGGTTTCCGCCGACGGTGGTCCGCTTTCAACTTCGATCAACTTCACCGTGGCGGCCAATCGTGTGAGCCGTGTTGTACTCAGTGGCGACCAAACCCTACGGAGCGGTTGGATTCGTTTGACTCTGCCAAGCAGCGTGAATCTGGTAGCGAACGCGGTTTTTCAAACCTTCAATGGAACCACGCTCGCCTCGGAGGCGAGCGTTCTGGAAGCGCCTGCGATTCAGCAGGGCTTGTTGTATGTGAAAACAAATTCGGGCGCTGCAAATGTCGGCGTTGCTTTTGCCAACTCTCAGTCGGCTCCCAACACGATTACGCTCGATCTCTTCAACCCTCAAGGATTCCTGGCAGCGACGCAGAACATTACTTTGCCGCCAAACGGACACCTGGCACGGTTTGTGACGGAACTCTTTCCGGTACTTGCTTCGGCGCCCGATTTTGACGGCGCGCTTTCCATTCACAGTCCCGCGGCCTTTACAGCGCTTGCGCTGCGGTTGACGGGCGACAAGATTGCTTCGCTGCCTGTAGCAGAGGATGGAATGTATCGTCCGTCGATCACCGCCTTACGCATCACGAGGACACAGAGGTCGCCGGCCCAAGTCAGCTTTGATATCGATGTCAACGATTATGATTCCGATTTGGTTACAGCCGCCTCGACCTCGATTGTGGCAGATGCTCTTATCGATTTCGGCACCTCGGGATACGACCTGGCTCAGATCACCATCGACGGAAGGAACATGCTCGATCGAACCAACGGCACCATTAGCGGCGTCTTTCAACCGCCACACGTGACAGGCGCTGTTCCCAGCGGAACCCCGGCCGTTCTTTACGTTCGTGTTTACGATTCTGCGGGAAACGTCAGCAACGTTGTTGCCTTTTCCTTCAAGTTCTAATCATCCACCTGGCCGAATGCCGGAGCGATGTCTGTGATGAACTGGTCCATATCGCGGCGCTGCTCGTCCAAAGGCCGAAACATCGTCGGGATGAAAATCGTGTTGGCGCCGGCGGCCTTTAGCTCCAGGAGCTTTTCTCGAATTTGATCCGGCGTTCCGGCGAGGCAGGTGTCGCGCGAATCGGCAGCGTGGCTTCCCATTCGAGTCGTGATCGCGTTGGCGAGCGCGTCGATTTCCGGCTTCTTATTTGTGATCAGCAGCGCCATGTTGACCGAGCGCTTGATCGTTTTGTTGTCGCGTCCAACCTTCGAGCAGTGCTCTTCGAGGATCGCACTCTTGCGGCTCAGCACGTTTGGGCCGCCCCAAACGTTCCAGTGGTCGGCGTGCTTGGCGACAATGCGCAGTGTTACACGTTCGCCTGCTCCGCCGATCATTAATTCCGGATGCGGTCTCTGAACAGGCTTAGGATCGAGCGGTGCATCGGAGATTTGATAATGCCGCCCGTTGAAATTGGTTCGATGGTCCGTCCATAGAGACCGGAGGACAGCGCAAGCCTCGTCCAGTCGCTGAAGCCGTTCACCAACCGTGTAAAACGGTATGCCGTACGCTTTATGCTCGTTCTGTTGCCAAGCGGCGCCGAGTCCGAGCAGGAGGCGCCCACCGGAAATGATATCGACCTGGGCCGCCATCTTCGCGAGGATCGCAGGGTGGCGATACGTATTTCCCAAAACGATCGTGCCGACCTTCATCCGAGGAATGAGGGCAGCAAGGGCAGCGAGCGTGCTCCATGATTCGAGTACAGGTCCTTCGCGATCTCGAGTGTTGGGCATGAAGTGATCTGATACACAGGCGATATCCCACCCGGATTTTTCCAGGTGCCGCCACAGGCCCAACACAGCAGGCCACGACTGGCCAGTCAAACTCGTGAACACACCGAAACGCATGTCCTTCCTCCCTCGGCTATACTGCTCGAATGAAGCGGTTCTTCGAACTCGCTTGTGCTATGACTGTAGCCGCGGCACAGCTGATGGCTCAAGACACAATCGATGGGTTCCAGGCCCGCATGTACAAGAATCAAGCCGGGCGGACTATGCCCTACCGCCTGTTTGTCCCCGACGCCTACGACAAACACAAGAAATATCCTCTGATTCTTTGGCTGCACGGTGCAGGCGGCATCGGCAATGACAATCTGCGCCAGATCTCCGAAGATCAAATTCCAGGAACCCGTCTTTGGACGAAGCCGGAAAATCAGAAACATCATCCAGCATTCGTTTTGGTCCCTCAGAGCCGCAATAGCTGGGTTAACCCAACAGATGAACTCGGCGAGAGAGCTGTTCTCGAAATACTGAATGCATTAGAAATCGAGTTCAACGTCGACTCACGCCGTATTTACGTGCTTGGCCAATCGAACGGTGGATGGGGAGCGTGGGATCTCGCCACGACGCACCCCAATCTGTTCGCAGCTGCAATTCTTGTGTGCAGCAGTGGATCGTTTCCCGAACGTGCAGCGAATCTCAGACGCATGCCGATTTGGGCGTTTCAAGGCGATGCCGACAATGCCTCAATCGTCATGGCAACGCGCTCCATGATCGCTGCCATCAAAGTCGCCGGCGGCAATCCGCGATACACGGAATATCCAGGTGCCGGTCACGATATCTGGGAACGCGTGTTTAGGGAACCAATGCTCGTGAGCTGGCTGTTTGCACAGAAGCGCTAAAAGTCAGATCTAAAGACGAGCCTGGCGGCACACCAGCCCACTGTTGGTGTAACTCTTCGATCCGATCGCGAACCGCCGTCAACTGCGAATCGCTCAATCGAGATCGATTCGGATCGATTCCGATCATCTCGTCGATTAGCGCATTGAATTGTGCCGCAGATAACGGCGGAGCGCCGCCCGAGCGTTCGCCGTCGAGCAACCCCACTATGTGCTCGACCAATATTGACGATGCGGGCAATTTACTGCGCGAGCCTTTTCCGCCAGTATCGGAAATGTCCCAGCCGCTGGCAATCAGCCCGTAGAAGCCCGTCTGAAAACCGAGCACCGTCTCCACTGCGAGATGCCGCAGATCGTGGAACGCATAAAAACTCGAGTGGTTTTCGTAGCGCTGCCATGTTGCGGATCCATCCCTACGGATGCAGCGCAGCACGACGGTACCATCCGAACGCTTGGTCATTTGAATCCGGAGGTCGGCAACTTCGTCGCTCATCCGGGTAAGCGTACAGGGAGTCAAGCAGGCAGTTCAACGAACTCGGCTTATCGATCGGAGTTCTGAAGTTGATTTCCTTCGCATCGTGAATCATGTAAATGGAAATCATTCCTGCATGAACGATCTGAGAATGCGGAATCTGTTTGGCCCATGCTCCTTTGTCATTGTTTCCCCGAACTGCAATCACAGGAGCCAGGGTTCGCAAGCCATCCAGAACTTCAGGACGTCCGATGTCGCCGCCATGAAGAATCAGACTGACGCCCTTGAACACTTCCATAACTTGCGGACGTAGGAGTCCGTGCGTGTCCGAAATGACTCCGATGAGTTGTATGGAACGCTTAGGCAATTTCCAGTTCCGCGTATTTCGCGATCATCTTTTTGAGACCGTGAGAGATGAAACTGACGGTGAGTTTCAAATCGTCGCCCGAACCCTCGGTGCGGAGGATGGTACCGTAACCGTATTTCGCGTGTTTGACACGCGTGCCTAGAGTCCACGTGCCGGCTCGCTTCTTGGGTTCGGGTGGTTTGTATACCGGAGCAGATTTCGTCTGGCCGCCACCCAGCGCTTTCATCACAGCATCGACCGTGTCGTAACTGGTCCCCTCGTACTTCACACCAGGCTTGCGACGGCGCTCACCAACTTCTTCAACGAGTTCTTGCGGAATCTCTGACAGAAAACGCGACGGTTCCGAAATCTGCTGATCCATGTTGCCGAAATAGCGGCGGAACCGCGCAGACGTGAGATAGAGCTTATGTTCGGCCCGCGTCATTCCCACGTAAAACAGCCGGCGTTCTTCCTCGAGTTGCGGGGCTTCCATGATCGACCGGCTGTGGGGAAAAAGCCCGTCTTCCAAACCCATGATCAGAACGACGGGAAACTCGAGACCTTTGGCCGTATGTAAGGTCATCAAGGAAATCGGCGATCTTTCATCGTAAGCATCTTGATCCGAAACCAATGCGGCATGATCGAGAAACTCGCGAAGCTTCTCTCCGCGCTCGTGGCTTTCTTCAGCGGCAGTTAGAAGTTCTCGAATATTTTCGATGCGGCTGATTGCTTCCTCCGTTCCCTCTTCCTGAAGCATTTCGACATATTTCGTCGAATTGACAATCTTCTCGAGCAGGGCGGAAATAGAAAGCTCTTCGGCACCTTGGACGAATTCCGCAACCATTCTGTAAAACACTTCCAACGAGCGAACCGTTCGCATCGGCAGACGCGCTTCCCGAATGGCGATTTCAATCGCATCCCAAATGGAAGTACCGCGCTCGACAGCGAGTTCCTCGAGCGTGTCCGTTGTCGTCTTGCCGATACCGCGCGGCGGCGAGTTGATGATGCGCAGCAGATTGACGGAATCGTGCGGATTCAGTGAAACCGTCAAATAGCTGATCATGTTTTTGATCTCGGCGCGCTCATAGAAGCTGAATCCGCCGACGATCCGATACTTCATGTTGTAGCGGCGCAGCTTCTCTTCCAGGATGCGCGACAAGAAATTCGTTCGATACAGCACTGCAATGCGCGCACCTGCATCCGTCTTTTGATGGTTAAGAATGCGCTCGGCAACATACATTGCCTCCTCCTCTGCATCCGATGCTTCCATATACGTGAGCAACTCACCGGAAGGATTTTGCGTCCACAGCGACTTGCCCTTTCGCATTTCATTATTCGCGACAACAGCGCTTGCCGCAGCGAGGATGTTCTTCGTTGATCGATAGTTTTGTTCGAGCTTGATCATGCGTACGCGCGGAAAATCCTTCTCAAAAGACAAAATGTTTTGAATATCGGCACCGCGCCAACTGTAGATCGATTGGTCTTCGTCACCGACTACGCAAACGTTGTCGTGCACGCGCGTGAGATGTCGCACCAGCCGGTACTGCTGGCGATTCGTGT
>JACXTT010004166.1_pt1 | contig 21624 bp, 19 predicted proteins | sample 9270951 | NCBI WGS metagenome assembly JACXTT01 (sample SAMN15532306, study PRJNA645909) | rock metagenome | isolation source: weathered quartz diorite | place: Puerto Rico | collected 2017-06-21
ACGCCCGGACGATAGTTCGTGAGCAGCACGTCGGCCTCGTCGATCAGCGTCCGCAGGATCTCCTTCGCCTCGGGCTTCTTCATGTCGAGCGTCAGGCTTCGCTTGCCGCGGTTCACCGCCAGGAAGTACGGGCTCACGTGCCCGTTCGGGGCGTCCGGGAAGAAGTTCTTGGTCGCGAGCCAGCGCGAGAGGTCGCCGGTCTCGCGGTTCTCGATCTTGATGACGCTCGCGCCCATGTCGGCCAGGTATTGAGCCGCGTACGGCCCCTGCAGCTCCTGCGCGATCTCGACGATCTTGATGCCTTCGAGCGCTCCCGCCATGGCAAAACCCCCTTCATTCGTGGTCGCTTGTTCTGTCGAGCCGCACCGCGATACTGCTCGCGGCAGGGAGAGGACGAATACCATGGACCAAGCGATCGATCGCCACTACGGAACTCCGAAGCTACTCGAGACCCTCGACGCCGCCCTCGCCGCCGCGGGGAAGGATCTCGACCGGCTGACGATCGAAGACCTGTCTCCCGTCGATCAGTTCCACCTGCGGGGCCGCGAAGCGACGCTCGAGGTGAAGGCGCTGGCCGGCATCCGCGCGACCGACCGCGTCTTGGACGTGGGGGGTGGGCTCGGCGGCGCCGCGCGCCTGCTGGCCGCCGACCCGGGGTGCCACGTCACCGTCGTCGATCTAACCGAGGAATATTGTCGCATCGGCGAGGTGCTCACGCGCCGGGTCGGGCTCGATCGTCTGGTGACGTTTCGCCATGCCAGCGCGCTCGCGCTGCCGTTCGAGGCCGCGTCCTTCGACGTCGCCTGGACGCAGCACAGCTCGATGAACATCGAGGACAAGGAAGGCCTCTATCGCGAGCTCGCGCGCGCCGTCCGGCCCGGCGGGAAGCTCGTGCTGTACGAGGTCTTCGCCGGCGAGGAGGCGCCGATCCACTTCCCGGTCCCATGGGCGCCGGATGCGTCGATCAGCTTCCTTCGCCGCCCCGAAGAGATGCGCGCCATCATCCGCGGCGCGGGTTTTCAGGAAGTCGCCTGGAAGGATCTCACCGCCGTCTCGCTCGCCTGGATCCAGGAGCGCATCGCGTCCGGGCCCGCGCCGCTCGGTCTTCACCTGCTGATCGGCAAGGACACTCCGGCGATCTTCCGGAACGTGGCGCGCAACTTCTCCGAGCAGAGGCTCACGGCGTTCGCGGGCGTCTTCGCGCGCTGACATGCGCACCGTTCGTCCGCCGCTGTGACTCCCGACGAGCGGACGCCGAGCAGGGACTGCGGTGAAGTGGCTACGGATCGCGCGGTTCTCGATGGTGACGATGCCCGAGCGCCGCGACGACGATGCCGCATACGACTGCGACGGGGAGCACTCCGAGCAGAACCTGGGCGGGAGCGCGGCCTGCGCCGATCAGTAGCGCGGCAAAGCTCGGCCCTGCGACGGAGCCGATTCGACCCCATCCGACGGCGGCGCCCATCCCGGAGCCGCGTGCAGCCGGCGGGTACGCCAATCCGGCTACGCCGTAGAGGACGACCTGAAAGGAGAGGACGGAACTGCCGAGTAGAAGGGCCAGCACCATCGTGACTCCGGCGTTCGACGGGCTCACGGCGAGAAGCAGAATGACGACGGGAAGTGCGAGGACGTTGGTGGCGATGGCGAGCCTTCCCCGATTCACGTCGAGCAGAGCCCCGGTCAACAGTCCGCCCATCACGCCGCCGAGGTTGAAGGTGGCTTGTGCCATCGCGGCCGCCGTCTTCGACAATCCTCGTCCGTGCAAGAGCAGGGGAAGCCAGTTCAACATCAGGTGAAGAGTGAGGACGCACAGGAAGAAGCCGACCCAAAGGAGAAGCGTGGAGCGCAGCCGGCCGGCGCCGAACAGGTCGTCGGCGAAAGTGCTCGTCGTACGAGACGGCTCGGCACGTCGCGCACCGTCCCCTACGTCATCCGCCGTTTGCGACGTCGGCATGAACGCGGCCATCGCGGCCGCGATCGCGAGCGGGGCCGCACCGCCGATCCAGAACACCGCCCGCCAGTGCTCGCTCGGGATCGCGATGACGACGACGCTCGCGAGAATCGCGCCCAGAGGCATCCCGACGTAGGTCGTCGCGATCGACACGTTGCGACTGCTCGCGCGGCTCGAATCGGCGCAGAGCGCGATCAAGTTCGGCATCGCACCGCCCAGCCCGAAGCCCATGAGCACGCGCATCCACGTGAGCATCGCCATGTCGGTTGCGAACGTCGTCGCGATGGCGAACGCTCCGAAGCTCCCGGTGGAGGCGACGAGAACGGCCTTGCGCCCGACGCGATCCGCGAGGCGGCCGCCGACGACGGCGCCGAGCGCCAGGCCGAGGCCTCCCGCGCTGAAGAAGAGACCGAGCTGACCGGGCGTAACCTGGAGCTCTTCGACGATGCCAGCCGCAGCAACGCCTGCGGCCTGCACGTCGTAGCCCTCGCAAAGTGCGGCGAGGAAGCAGAAGACGAGCGTGAGCCGCGCGTCGGCCGACGGCGGGGAGTGCCGGTCTCCGGGCTTCGCGGGAAGATCGCCGCCTTCCGCGCGACGCTGTTGCCTATCCTCTTGCGGAAGCACGAAACACCTCCCGTGTTGCTTTCTCGGATCGCGACGTTGCGACCGCTCAGAACTGATACGTGACCTTGAGCTTCACCTCGTCCCACTGCGAGAGCCGTCCGATGCCGAACGCGTCGTCGGTGACGCGGCCGAAGTTCGTGAAGACGGCGAGCCCCGGCGTGACGATCAAGTCGTTCGTGACGTAGTAGTCGAAGCCGGCGAGGAACCCCATCGAGGGCGTGTAGCTCCAGTCGCTCACCCACGCGACCTGCGGGACGAACGATCCGCCGCGGTAGAACGAAAGCGCGGCGAGCAGCGTGATCAGCTCGACACCCTTCAAGTCGTCGAGCCGGTTGCCGCCGTCGACCACCTCGGGAACGACGGTGATGAACGGCACTCCGACGTCGCCCGCGTAGTTGGGAATGCTCGTTCCGGGAATCGTGCCCGCGCGATGCAGACGGTCGTGGCCGGGGATCCAGTTCACGGCGACCTGGCCGGCGATCGTCCACGTCGACGTGCGGTTCAGCCAGCGGATCCACGTCGGCCGGTCGAAGCCGACGGCGCCGAGTAGCACGTCCTTCCGCTTCATCAGCGAGCCGTGCGCGAGATCGGGCTGCGCGATCGGCAAGCCGTGCGTGACCGAGCCTTCGAGGGTGAACACCGCCGCGGTCCAGGGCTCGAAGTAGTTCGCGGACAGCCCTGCCACGTGCACGTACGGGTAGTAGAACTCGCCGGGGATGCGGATGTAGCCCTCGACGAACGTCTTCCTGCGGAGGATCGGATCGGTGGTCTCGTGCGCGTCCACGGCGAGGTAACCGAACTTGCTGAGGCTCGTGCGATCGATCACGCCGAACGGCGCGCGGAGCGCGGTCGAGCCGGGAATGTCGCCGCCGAGGTGACGACGGTGCAGATAGGCGAGCGTGAAGCCGATGCCGAAGACGTTCGCGCCGAAGCGTACGCCCACTTGGTTCACGTCGCGCGGATCGCGGCGGTCGTAGAGCCCGTGGTGGATCGAGGTCACCGGTAGATTGCGTGAATTGCAGAGACCGGTCTCGGCCGCGTGCGAGTAATCGGGCGCGTGCCCCGACGCGGTGGCCGTATAATTGTCGTCGGGGTTGCCGGTGAGATCGAGGCAGCCCTGCACGCGCGCGAGGTTCGGCGGCAGGCCGAGCACCGCGCCGTCGACGACGAGGCCGCCCCGGAACGGAGTGCGCAGCGGGGCGGAAGTCGGCGCGGGCTCGAAGCGTGCGTAGCTCGGCTCGAAATCGAAGGGGATGTCGTAGGCCTCGACGTAGGCCTCGGAGAACGGCTCGAAGCTGCCGAGATCGACGAGCATCTTGAACGCCCACGACGGGATGCGGAGCTCGTCGAGACCGACCTTGCCGAACACGCCGTTCTCGATCGGATGCCACGACAGGTCGAGCGCATTCACGCTGTCGAGCGCGCGCAGGAACAGTGCTTCGCCCCAGACGATCTGTTGCCGGCCGATGCGGAACGAGACGTGACCCGTGGTCTTCACGTCGAGGAAGATCTCGCGGAGGTTGTTCTCGAACGCCACGTCGCTCCGCAGTCCGGGCTTCAGATCGCGGATGCGTCCGGCCGGCGCTCCGCTCTGCGTGCGCAGCAGCGCGCCGGGGGCGATGTCGAAGATCGAGTCGTAGACGAAGCGGTAGTAGGCGAAGAGCCCGGCGCTACGGATGCCCGGAACCTCGACCCCGGTGCCGAGCAACTCGCCACGACGGACGATCTCCTGCTCGTACTGCAGGCGAAGGGTGTTCCGCTGCTGGACGGGGTCGAACGCCGTGAACGTCTGGCTGCCGCCTTGGATGTGGAAGAGATTCTGGGTCGAGAGGTTTCCGGAGATCTGGATCGAGCCGCTGCGGATGGTTGCGCCGCAGGGCGACGCCGCGGCGAACACGAGAGCCAGGAGCCCGATCAGCGCTGGGATCCGGCCCCGGCTTCGCACGGGGCTCGCTTACCACAAGAAGAAGCCGCCCGAGGAGCGCGGCGGCGCGAGAGCATCCGCGGGTGGGTGGGGGCGGCGACCGAAAACGGATCTTCGTCACTTCTTCTTGGCCCCCGAGCAAGCTGTCTGGTACTTTCGGCGTAGGCGCTCGCTCGAGAACAGCGACCGCCGATCAGCTCGAAAAAAATCACCTCGGCGTTCTCCGAGAGAGGGGTTCCATGCGGACGCGACGGATCCAAGTCCATCTCATCGCGCTCTTGCTCTGCGTGCCGGCGTTGGCTTCCGCGAAGCTGCCCGTTGGGTTGCTCTCGAGTGACCGTATCGGCCTCTGTCACGACACCACGGACGCCGATGCAGCGCTCGACTGTTGGCTGAACCAGCATCCCGACGTCGCGGGAGCGATGAACTACACGGACTCCGCCTTCAACGGCACGTGGCCGAGCTGGCCGCAGCCGGTCAAGGATCAGATGCACCATGACTTCGATCAGATGGTCGTCTGGTACTACGGCGGAGCCGGGACTCCGTTTCCGCATCAGTTCCCGATTCCGATTCCACCCGGGGGCGCGCCGCAGGCGGATGGCCCCGGGAGTCAGGAATCCTTCTGGATGACCGAGGACATGGGCAAGTCGGTCTACCTTTCGGAGGTCGCCAACAACCTCGCCGCCGAGCTCACCGCCGCGTTCCCGTGGACGATCACCACGTACACCCCGCAGCAACTCGCCATGGTCGTCGGCATGAACGACTCGATGTACTTCTCCACGACGGCCGCGACCCCGGGCTACTTCTTCCAGTTCGGGGGGCCGTCGCCGGCGACGGCTGCGTTCGAAGTGAGGTTCTTCAAGAGCCAGCAGATCCTCGGCAGCGACGCCGCCGACACGATCGAGCGACTGTGGGCCTGGGAGCGGAATTTCTCTCACTTCTATTACGTCGCCGGCGATCCCACCGTGAACGTGTACCCGTACTTCTGGGGACCGAACACTCCGCCGATTCCCGACCCCAAGGTCCTCCGGGGCCCGCGCCACAAACACATGACCAGCAACCCGCTCCGGCACTACACGGCGGGGTGCTCGGGAACGCAGGACTTCATGAAATCGGTGCTGCGCTCCGTCAACATTCCCGTCGAGCGTCGATGGGCCTCTGCGTGCGGACATGCGACGCCGGCGTTTCCCACCGTCAACCTGCTGATGACGCACGGTGACGATCCGTACGACGGTCTCGGCGTGGTCTCGCCGTTCGGGGGCTTCTCGACGCCGGCACCGTCGGAGTACTTCGTGGCGCTCGATTCTTACGACCAGCTCTTCCCGGCCGGCCAGTCGCTGACCGAATGCTTGGCGAGCGTCGGCGTGCAGGTGGCGAACGTCGCGATCCAGTACGGCTCCGACGAGCTGATGACTCTCTACTGCCAGGACCTCGCCTCCGGGGCGGATCACGCGAGCGGACAGGTCTACGCCAACTTGAAGAAGTTCTATCCGCTGCAGACGCTCGAGAGCATGGGCCTCTGGACGACGCTCGACTTCAAGGTGACCACGACCGGTTTCTGCGGACAGTGAGCAGGAGATCGACGCCATGTTCGAAAGGCATCGCCTAGTCGCCGCTCTCGCATGTTGGCTGGGGCTCACCGGCCTCTGCCACGAAGGGTGGGCACAGACCGACGTCACGGGCGGAGGCCCCGCCCTGGTGTGCGTCCGCCGCGACTCGAGTGTCGAGGAAGGCATCGCCGTTCGCCGCATCTCCGCGGGTGAGAGGTGCCGAGGAAGCGAGACTCGGATGCGCGTGGTGGCGTCGCCATCGCTGCCGTTCACGGTCGACACGACCTCGGGCACGCCGACCGAAGCCGCCGCGGAATTCGTGGCGACGATCGTTCCGACGCTCGCGACGGCGCCCACTTCGGCTCCGGCGCTGATTCGGTCGACTCTGGTGGTCGACGTCGACCGTGGGCTCTTCGAGATCACGTCGCGCGGCCCGATCGAGCGAGGCGATCCGGCGGCCATTCACTGCGCCACGTTCGTCGATGGCGAGAGGCTCGGCAACGCGACGAGTCTCGCGTCCTCGGGACCGATACCGATTCCCGCCGGACCGCAGGTGGATCTCGACGGTCGGCGCGACTTCCCCTCACCCGGCTACGTGCCGGATGCGCACTGGTCGCGGCTCGACGACGACCGCGCGCTCGCCGCGGGACGCCATCGGTTCGTGATCGCGTGCCGCGGGAATGCGGCCTTTCGTTTCGGCGGAGTCGGAAGCCTGCTCGTGCTGCAAGACGCACCGTCGAACACCGACCGCTGACGCGGCTTCGCCGCGGGCCGGCGCGGCCCCGGAGACGAATCGCGGCGGCGAAGATCAAGCCGCAGTCGTCGGGAAGGAGCTCCCCCGTAGGCGTTTCGAGAGCTTGCTCACCTCGGGATCTGCAACGCCCATCGCCGTCAGCGCGAGCTCGAGCTGAAGGACGTACTCGAGGTTGCTGCCGCTCGGGCCGTGGGATCGGCGGACGATTTCCGCGGTCTCGTCGAGCGCCTCGGGGCCGACGAAGTAGGGATTGGCCGCCGTCGCCGCGTACAGCAGGCCCGGAACGGTCTCGACGACGGGCCCGGCCTGCGCGGCGGCGGCGAGCCCGATATCGACGTTCAGGCGCGCGTAGCCCTGCTGCTCACGCACGTCGAGCGCGGCATCGACGTCCGGCCACTCCGTGCGCGCGATCGCATAGGCGACGCCCCAGACGTGGTCGTCGCTCTGGACCAGCGTGAGCACGCGCCCGGGAGATCCGGGCGTGCCGCGATGGTCGGTCGACGCCTGCCAGAAGCGGCGTGACCAGCCCTCGATGCGCCCGGCGCGCGCCGCGACGTACGCCATCGCCGGACGCCAGACGAGGGACCCGTAGCCGAACACCCAGACGAGATCTGCGGAGGCGGGGACGATGTGCGCGATGATCGCACATCGCGCGACGTGACCGGAGAGCTCCCCGGGGCGTGGCCGGCTAAGGCGTCACCGCTCCGTCCGCCGCGGTCACCTGCTCCGCGATCCGCGTCTTCAGATCGATCGTGCGGATCGGGATGAACGGCTGGAACATGTCGATGACCGCGACGTGGCGCCGCAGCTCCTCGCCCTCGCACTCGTTCGCGAGCAGGCGGTGGGCGCCGGACGCGACGCGCTCGTTCGCCGAGGCGATGAAGACGTGCGTCAGGTCGCGCTCCATCTGCGTCGCCGCCTCGCCGCGCTTGTCGATCAGCTTCTGCGTCCGCGACACCACGCTGTCCATCGCGAAGACGTCGATCACCATGTTCGAGAAGATCTCGAGGTGCTGCTGGCGACTGCGGAGATTCGCGAGCTCCTTCTCGAGCATCACCTTCGCGGTGTAGCAGGTGATGCGCTTCGCCATGTTCGCGGCGTGCGTCTCGATGCCGAGCGGTCCGGCGGGCGGCACCAGGCGCTTCTTCGGATCGTCGATCTCGCCGCGGATCTCCTCGAGGAACTCCATCAGCGGCAGGCCTCCTTGCCCGACGCGCTTGACCAGCGTCGCCGGGATGACGACGCGGTTCACCTCGTTGGTGCCCTCGAAGATCCGGTTGATGCGCGCGTCGCGGAAGTGGCGCTCGATCGGATAGTCCGCCGTGAAGCCGTAGCCGCCGAGCATCTGCAACGACTCGTCGGTCGCGAAGTCGAGGCACTCCGTACCGAAGATCTTGACGATCGACGCCTCCATCGTGAACTCGTCGATCACGTCGACCGCCTTCGCGTAGTAGTCCGGCGCCGACTCGTCGAGCTCGTTGGTCGCGGCGTCGAGCAGCCCGGCGGTGCGGTAGCCGATCGCGTCGGCGGCGTAGATCCGCGCCGCCATGTCGGCCACCTTCCGCTGCACCATGCCGAACTCGATGATGGGCGTGCCGAACTGCTTGCGCTCCTTCGCGTAGCGGACGGCGACCTCGAGGCATTCCTTCGAAGCGCCGACCGAGCCGCAGCCGAGCTTGAAGCGCCCGACGTTCAGGATGTTGAACGCGATCTTGTGGCCGCGGCCGACCTCGCCGAGCAGGTTGCCGACCGGCACCCTCGCGTCTTCGAGGATCAGCTGACGGGTCGACGAGCCCTTGATGCCGAGCTTGTGCTCCTCCGGGCCCGTCGAGAGCCCCTGCGTCGTGCGCTCGATCAGCAGCGCCGAGAACTTTCCCTCGCTGCCGGGCTTGTCGACGATGCGCACGAAGACCGTGAACAGGTCGGCGAAGCCGGCGTTGGTGATGAACTGCTTCACGCCGTTCACGACGTAGTGATCGCCGTCCCGGACGGCCGTCGTCTTCGCGCCGAGCGCGTCGCTTCCCGATTGAGGCTCGGTCAGCGCGTAGGCGGCGAGCCATTCCCCGGTCGCGAGCTTCGGCAGGTAGCGCTGCTTCTGCTCCTCCGTGCCGTAGTAGACGAGTGGCAGCGTGCCGATTCCGGTGTGCGCGCCGTAGGAGATGCTGAACGATGCGTTCTTCGCGGCCTTCCCCGAGACCAGCATCGACGCCGCCCACGACAGCCCGAGCCCGCCGTAGGCTTCCGGAACGTCGACCATCAGCAGGCCGAGCTCGCCGGCGCGCTTCACCAGCGCCGGCATCACGCCTTCCTTCTGCGCCTCGATCTCCGCGAGGCGCGGCATCACCTCTTCGCCGACGAACGTCTCGGCGACGCGAGCATACTCGTGCTCTTCCTCGCCCAGGTCCGCGAGCACGAAGACCGGTCGTGTGCCGACCGGCTCGATCAGCCAGCTTCCACCGCGCGCTGCACCGTCCGACATGGGAAGACCCTCCGGGTGCGCGATCTTCTCGAACGCGAGGGGCTTCGTCCAGAGCGGCTCGGCGGCGCGAACCGCAATTCGCTCGTGGTCGTTACGAGGCGCGCGCGTGCTCGGCTGCGACGTCGAGGGTCTCCCAGGGCAACGCGTACTCGAAGATCCGCACGACCACGCTTCCGAACTGCCTCCAGAAGCTGCCGGTGTTGTACGTCTGGCCATACTTCGCGCAGATCTCTTTCACGCGCGGCGCCATCTCGGGGTACCGAGAGCCCGGGATGTCGGGAAACATGTGGTGCTCGATCTGGTGGCTCAGGTGTCCGGTCGCGATCTGAAAGACGCGACCGCCTTCGATGTTGGCCGAGCCGTTCAGCTGCCGCACGTACCACTGACCGCGGCTTTCGTTCTCGGTCTTCTCGACGCTGTAGACCTCGGCGCCACTCGGGAAGTGTCCGCAGAAGATGATCGCGAACGACCAGAGGTTGCGTCCGAGGTTCGCGAGAAAGTTGCCGAGGAGCACGCGCGGCGCGTTCCAGAGCGCGAGCATCGGGAAGAAGGCGTAGTCCTTGCCGATCTGCCAGCCGGCCTTCTTCAGGAACGGTCGAGCGCGGGCTCGAAGATCGGCGAGCGACTGCCTGCCGCTCACGACTTCTTCGAGGCGGAGGTCGTGCATGCCGACACCCCATTGAAACGCGAGCGCGAGTAGGAGCGCCGAGATCGGCTGCAGCAGATAGGCGGGATGCCAGCGTTGCTCGCGGCTGACGCGGAGCATGCCGTAGCCCACGTCGCGGTCCTTGCCGACGATGTTCGTGTAGGTGTGGTGCTCGAAGTTGTGTGAATGGCGCCAGTCGTCGCCGGTGCACGCGGTGTCCCATTCGTAGGTCCGCGAGTCGAGGGCGGGATCCTTCGTCCAGTCGTACTGGCCGTGCATCACGTTGTGGCCGATCTCCATGTTTTCGAGGATCTTCGCCGTGGTGAGCGCGGCGACGCCGAGCGCGAAGCTCGCCGGGCCGAGCCCGAAGTGAAGGAGGGCGCGACCCGCCGCTTCGGAGTACTGTGCGGTGCGGATCACGCGGCGGATGTGCGCGAGATCGCGCGTGCCGAGGTCTTCGACCACCTCGCGGCGAAGCTCCTCGATGTCCTTGCCGAAGGCCTCGGCTTCGATCGGGGTCAGTGCCTTGCTCCGATTCGTCATGTTCGGTCCTTTCTGGATTGGCGTCTCAGAAATCGAGCGTCACGTCCGACCGCGGATGCGAGACGCAGAGTTGGATGTCTTCGTCGGGCGCGCTGGCGATTGCTCCGGTCAGGCGATTCTGAACGGTGCCGCTCACCTTGCGACACTTGCAGGTCATGCAGATTCCCATGCGGCAGCCGGACGCGGGGCGTTCACCCGCGAGCTCGAGACCTTCCAGCAGGGTGCGGCCCGGGCTCGTCTCGACCTCGCGACCGGAGCGGGCGAGCGTGACTCGAGTCGGCGCGCCGTCCGCAACCGGAGCGCTCGGTGCCGCCATCACGAAGCGCTCTCGGCGCAGGCGATCGGAAATCTCGTGCTCTGCCCACGAGCGCTCGACGCGCTCCATGAGGGGAGGGGGGCCGCACAGAAACGTGTCGCGTTCCGCGAAATCGGGCACCCACTCGGAGATGCTCTTCTCGTCGAAGAATCCGAAGTGAGCGATCACCCGAAGACGTGGCCAGCGGAGCGCGAGCTTGGCGAGCTCGCCGCCGAACACGACGTCGCGCTCCGAGCGCGCGTAGTGCAGGAACACGAGATCGCCGACCGCTCCGCGCGCATCGAGGTCGCGGAGCATCGACATGACGGGCGTGATCCCGCTCCCGCCGGAGAGCAAGAGCAGCTTCGCGGGCGCCGGCTCGTCGAGCACGAAATCGCCGGTGGGCGCCGAGAGCACGATCACCTCGCCGGGGACGACGCGATCATGGAGCCAGTTCGAAACCCGGCCGCCCGGGGTGCGCTTCACCGTGATCGTCGGCCGCGAGACACCGGGCCTGGAGGAGATCGTGTAGCAGCGGCGTACGCGTACTCCGTGGATCTCGACCTCGATCGTGGTGAACTGGCCGGCGCGAACGTGCCGCCAGTGCCCATTCGGACGAAGCACGAACGTCTTCACGTCCGGAGTCTCGTCGAGCACCTCGACGACCTCGGCGCGGATCTCGTCGAGCGACCACACGGGGTCGATCTCGCGGAGCCAGAAGGCGGCATGGCGGTCGAGGAACAGGCGGCGGGCGGCGTTCGTCCCGGCGTGCCACCAGCGGGGAGTCGGTTGGTCTGCGATGGTTTCCATGGTTGCCTCGTGCGGTTGAGTTAACATCGATGTTAGGAGGTGTAAGGGAAGTTAACATGTATGTCAATTCATTCGCTCTCATAGGCATTAAACACCAATTAAAATCACTAGTTCTTTCATTATCTTCAGCTAAACGTTGCTAATACGACTGTTCTGAGCTACTCGAGATCCGTGAGCCGATCGTCCCGCCGCGCCTCGTCCCGCTTGCGCCGCAAACGACACGACTCCGTCGAGCCGAGCGGTTCGCTCGCGATCCGGATGCGCATCCTCGAGGGTGCCGCCGTCGCGTTCGGCAAGCGCGGATTCTTCGACACCAGCGTCGAAGACATCCTCGACGCCTCCGCGGTCTCGCGCCCGACGTTCTACAAGGTCTTCCGCAACAAAGACGAAGCGTTCGAGACGCTCGCCGAGACCACCTACCTCTCGCTCATCCAGGCGTTGAAGACCGCGGTCGGGAGCGTCGTGTCGCCGAGTGCGAAGCTCGAACGGGCGACCGACGCCTATCTCCGCTGGAGGCTATCGAGCGGCGCGTTCGGGCGCGCCCTCGACAACGAGTCGCGGCGACGAGGATCGAGCGCTGCCGCGCAACGGCGCGCGATGATGGCCGCCGCGACGGCGTTCTTCGAGGACGAAGTGCGAAAGGCGCAGCGAACCGGCCTCGATCCGCTCCTCTACGTCGGACTGATCGCGGCTCTCGAGAGCGTGGCGAACACTCTGCTCCGCGAGCCGAAGGTCGGCGAGGCCGAGATCGAGCGCCGCAAGAGGGTGATTCTGCGGATCCTGCAAGCGGCGCTGGCCGCGCCGGGCGAGGAAGTTCCGGCGCTCCCGCGATTGCCCGGCTCACCAGCAGAGAGCCCCGAGCCGATCTCTTGAGTCGCCGAAACGGGCTGATCGCAACCTCGTAGTCGTCGCTACGGCGACCCGGGTATCGCGTTGGCCCCCCGGGCGTACGCGAATCCAGCGCCCCGCGCGAGAGGATCCGCGCGGATTGCGGTCGACGCCAGGCGAACCACCTCACGTGACCTCACGTTTCGCTCGACCCGCACGTTAGCCGGGTGGACACGAGAGGCGGCTCGCTCGGCGAGATTGGACGACGAGCGATCGAACTTCGGGATCCACCCCGACGATCCAACGAGAGGAGCAAGACCATGACGATGATTCGCGAGGACGTGACCTTTTCCGTGGGCGGCAAGACCTGCGCCGCTTGGCTGTATCCCGCCGGGTGCGACGAGGGCCGGAGGCCGATCATCGTCATGGCGCACGGTGTGACCGGCACGCGCCGCGACGGGCTGTGGTCGTTCGCCGATCGCTTCGCGGCGGCAGGGATCAACGCGCTGCTCTTCGATCATCGCGGTTTCGGGGACAGCGAGGGCGAGAGGGATTACTTCGACCCGAAGATGCAGCTCGATGACTGGCGCGCGGCCCTCGCGTTCGCTCGTTCTCTTCCCAACGTCGACGCCGACAAGGTGGCGACGCTCGGGTCCTCTCTCGGTGGGGGCAACGCGCTCTGGGCCGCGGCGGACGACGGGCGGGTGGCCGCCTGCATCAGCCAGGTTCCCTTCGTGACCATGGGCCAGGCGCCGCACTCGAAGGAGATCCTCGAGCAGATGCTGGCCGTCGCCGCCAAGGGCGGGTACCTGCCGGCCGTCGGGCAACTCCACGAGCCGGCGATGATCAATCAGCCCGGGGGCGAGGTCGGCTGGCGTCGGGTCGTCGCGCTGGGCGACAAGTCACGCTGGCGCAATCGCATGTCGGCTTCCTGGTTGCTGAACGGATACGACCCGGGCCAGTACGCCGCCACGCTCCACTGCCCGTGGCTCGTCATCATCGCCGCGGACGATCGAATCGCGCGTCCCGCGCTAGCGATCGAAGCGGCACAGCGAGCGCCGAAGGGCGAGATTCGCATCTACCCGGACACCGATCATTTCGACATCTACGACGGACCGACTCACGAGGCGGTCGCCGCCGACGAGATCGAGTTCCTCCACCGCCACCTCCTCGGTCGACAGCTGCTGGGAGCGCCGAAGGCGAGCACGGTGCAAACCCGAGCTCACCTGCCGGCGAAATCCGGCCAACAGTCTTAGACCAGCTAAGAAACCGGACCGGCTCCCTCTCGCGTCTCGCCTCTCCGCGCGGCGCGTTCGCTCGACGTGAGGGGGAGCCGTCTTACCGCCTCGTGCGGGCGACCTTGGAGAAGTTCGGGATCCCCGAGCCGGCGTTACGCCGCAGAGCAGAGAATTTAACCGGCCCTTGATGACGACGCGGGTCGAGCGGTTCAACGTGGCGCCTCCGCATCTTCGAGGAGGAATACCCCATGCGTTCCGCCGTCGCGTTCGCCGTCGTGATGTGTCTCGCTTCCGTCGTCGGGAGATCCGAAGCCGCCGAAAAGCCGTTCCACGCGAGTTTCGCGGGTACGACCGTCAACAAGAGCGACTTCAGCTTCGACGGCGATCCCCAGGGATTCACGTTCTTCAACGTGCTCTCGGGAAAGAGCTCGCTCGGCGCGTTCGATGCGCAGCTCTTGGCGGAATTCCGTGGTGACGGCTTCTGTGCGCTTGCGGGCGGCGGCAACGGATTTCAGATCGCGGCCGCCGGGGAGTCGCTGGCGCTCACGATCGAGGCCACGGGAGACCAAGTCTTCCTGGCGCTCGACCCGAGCGTCACGAGCCTCGCGTGCGTCGACTTCTTGGCCACTGGAAACACCACCGGACAAACCACGTTGACCGTCCGCGGCGGGACGGGTCGCTTCGCCGGCGCGACCGGGACGATCGTCAAGACCTGGAAGACGATCCACCTCGCACCGGCGTCGAATACCGGCGGCGGCTCGTTCGGTAGCTTCACCGGCACGCTCGACGGCTCGATCGAGACCAAGTGAGCGCCTGAGCGAAAGCCGGATCCACGCTCGCAACCGGCGGCGTGGGCCTCGGCGCGAGCTGGCTACCGTGCTCTGGGTAGCGATCGGCGGTCGGCGTCGACGCCGCGGCGATAGTCGGCAGGCGTGACGCCGAGCTCGCGCCGGAACGCCCGGTGGAACGAGGCGACCGACGCATAGCCGAGCACGTCGGCGATCTCCGCGACCGAGCGCGTGCCGCGCTCGAGGTCGGCGACCGCGCGCTGCATGCGGAGCTTCGCGATGTAGCGCTGCGGCGACTGGTCGGCGAAGCGGCGAAAGCGCGCCTCGAATGCGGCGCGCGACAGCGCGGCGATGCGCGCCAGGGCATCGACGGTCCAGTGCCGGCCGGGATCTTCGTGCAGGCTTGCGATCGCCCGCGCGATGTCCGGATCGACGAGCCCGCGGCTCCAGACCGGATTGTCACCGGGGAACTCCTCGGCCAGAAAGCGGATCAGCTCGATCACGACGATCTCGGAAAGCCGCCGGACGACGGAGCTTGCGCCGGATTCGATCGATTGCGAGGCGAGCTCCGTCTCGGCCAGGTCGGCGAGATGGCGGATGCGCGCGCCGTGGACGTTTCCCTTCGGGATGAAGATGACGGTCGGCAGGAAGCGCACCAGCGGATCCACGTGGAACGGAACCCAGCCGACGAAGAGCCTCGTCCACCGTCGGCCCTCGGGCGGCGGTGGCGGGGCACCGCGTAGCGGAGCGAGCGGCAGGCTTCGCAGCTCGGAGGGGACCGCCGTCTCGACGGCGTCGCGTAGCGAGTGCGCGACGTTGTTCGTGACGCCGATGACGTCGCCGACGGAGATTCGAAACGGCGGCGCACCGCCGAGTCGCTCGAACCAGCAAGGCCCCGACCGCACCACGTAGAGGTAGTGGAGCTGCGACTCGTGGACGCGCGTCGCCCAGGGACCCTTCAGGTCGACCACGCCGTAGTCGACCTCATCCATTCGGAAATGAGGGAACGTCTCCACGGTGGTTCGGTGAAGCAAACGAGACACTCGGCCAACGACCCGACGAGACCTTCTGTTCCTACGAAGGTCTCGACCCGCTCCACATGTGGACGGAACTTGGAGGGCACCGACGATGGATGTCAAGCGCGAGTTGTCACAGGTGGAGGGGGGAACTACGATCCGCGCCGTCCGCACCAGATCAGAGAGGACCCACGATGGCTCACGCGCCCGCGCTGCCTCACGACCCGATCGAGCCGATCGCCGACGACGTCTTCATGGCGCGCGGCTGTGCTCAGATGAACGCGCTCCTTCGCATCTCGCGAAACATGGCGATCATCCGCCACCAGGGGGAGCTCACGGTCGTCAATCCGATCCGGCTCGACGCGGCAGAAGAGCAGAAGCTCTGCGCGCTCGGCGAGGTCAAACGAGTGCTCCGTCTCGGCGCGTTTCACGGAATCGACGACCCCTACTACGTCGACACGTTCCACGCCGAGATGTGGTCGCAGGCGGGCGGCACGAGTTATCGCGAGCCGCCGATCGACCGCGAGCTCGCCGAGGGCGTAGAGTTGCCGTTCCCCGGCGCGAAGCTAATCTTCTTCCAGGCGACGAAGCAGCCCGAGTGCATGCTGCTCCTCGACCGTGGCAAGGGCCTCTTGCTCACCTGCGACGGGATCCAGCACTACGGAGACTACCGCCACAACAACTTGCCGGCGCGCTTGCTGATGCCGTTCATCGGATTCCCCAAGCGCGCGGTCGTCGGCCCGTTTTGGCTGAAGCTGATGACGCCGGAAGGAAAATCGCTGCGCGGCGAGTTCGACCGCCTTCTGAAGCACGAGTTCGACGCACTCCTGAGCGCGCACGGAAGCTTCCTTCCGAGCGGAGCGCACGCCGCCGTCGCAGAGGCCGTGGCGCTCGCGAGCTTTCCCGGCGAAGCCGCCAAGTAAAGTCGCCGACGGAAAAGAAAATGGTCCCACGGGGAATCGAACCCCCGCGCGGACCACGCCGCCACGGAGTTCATTAGGTTTTCCCTGGCAGAAGTAGGCGAATCGCGAACGAAAGCGGAGGCGAAACCGGCAACGGTTGCCGGTCACGCCGTCGCTTGGGCGGGCTTCTCGTCCGCCGCGGCGGCCGTCGGCATCTCGAGCGACTTCACGCCGTCGAGGGAGACGGTCCCGTACGAGCGCTCGATCATGGCCACCGACGTGCCACAGTACTCGGCCACGGCTTTCGCGGAGAGGCCGCGGCGCAGCATTTCCGAGATGAACGTGTCGCGTGTCGAGTAGAAATCGCGGAGCCGGATGCCGAGCTTCGCAAGCACGGGGTAGAAGCTCTTCTTCGGCCACTCCTTCGAGTTGATCGGCTCGCCCCGCAGGTTCGTGAAGAGGTAGGCGTTCGGATCGAATACGAGGCCGCGCTTTTCGCGAACGTGTGCGCGGAGTGGTTCGAGCGCCTCCGGCAGGAGCTTGATGGTGCGTTTCGATCGCTTGGTCTTGGGCGCGTTCTCCTCGCCCTCGGTGCGGCTCTTCGTGATCGTGAGCGTACCCGCCTTCGCGTCGAAGTCGCGAAGTCGGAGCGCCGTCGATTCGCCCTGCCTCATCCCCGTCCACATCAACGTGTTCAGCCAGACGGACCAGCGCGGCTTTCGCTGCCTGAAGTAGGCGAGGGTGCCCGTTCGCTCTCCCGGCGTGAATGGATCGGGGTCAGGCGCGGGGCGCTTCTCCTCTGGCCACTCGAATCCCTCGAACGGATCTGCCTCCGGGAGCCGGTACGTTCGCCGCGCCCACTTCACGAAAGCGAGGAAGTGCCCGGAGACGACGTTCTTCGCCGTCTTCACTCTGATCGGCTCCTCGTCCACCTTGCCGGTTTCGCGGTTCTTCCGTCGGCGCCTTCGCGAGAGGACCACGGCCTTGAACCGCTCAACCTCTGCGGTCGTCACGTCTTTCAGCGGCACCGACTTCCAGAACGGAAGGATCACTCCGTCCAGGTAGAAGCGTGTCTTCGAGAGGAGGCTCTTGCGCGGCCGATCGGCCTCGAGCGCGGAGTACCAGTTCTCGATCGCCTCGCCGACCGAGAGTTCGGCGGCGTGTCGCTCTTCCTCGGGCACGAGGGAGAGCGGGGCGAATCCGAGCACGCCCTTGACCGCGAGATGCGGCGGGCGGCCGTTCTTCAGAGCCTCGGCGATCTCGCGGGCGCGGGCTTCCACGAGGGTCCGCCGTTCGCCACCTTCGCCGTCGTCCCTCTCCGCGAGCCCGACGTAGCCTCGCCGACCGCGCCAGTGGATGCGGAGCGCGAGATATCCGTGCTGGTTCGTGTAGACCCGAACGCCCACGATCGCCCTCGTCGTCGCGACTGTGCTCATAGCAAGACCCCCCGCCGGATGCGAATCGGGCTGGTCGCGGTCGACGGAGCAGTCGGCGGCGACTCGCCGAGGACCCGCGCGACGACGCGCGACCAGATCCACCGCGGTTGTCCGCCGCCCGGCGTCACGAACTCAATGCCCGAGCGGAAGAATCCCGACGCGACGCGCGCCCGCATCGTTCGCGGCGACCAGCGGAGCCGCACCGAGACTTCCAGCGTGGTGAGGAACTCGACGGGCAGCGCGGGCGCTGCGATGTCGGCGCGCTCGCTCACGCCCTCGGCTCCTCCCTTTTGCGCCGCACGTCATCTTGAGCGTCGTGTCGGAGTCTGCGCGCTAGTCGATCGAGGACAGCCAGCGTCCCTCGTCGGCGAGCCAGGTATAGTGCGAGCGCGACGACCTCGCGCTCTAGCGCGACGACGACGGTGCGCACGTCGCCGTGAGTGAGAACGGAGCCGTTGGACGTGTTCGGCCATGCGCCGAGGCTAGACGCGCTCCGCTGCCTCGCCGCCTTCCAGCGACACGAGGGCGAGCAGTAGATCTTCGAACGTCCGTTGCGGCCCGCAGCCGGCGGAGGAATTGCGCCGTGACAGAGTGCGCACGCTGTGCCCAGGGGCGCAGCGTCTTCAGTCGGGGGTTCGACGGCTTCAGCCGTCGCGCCGCGCGTGGGCGCCGGGCGCGGATCCGAGGTTTCTGCGAGTGACGGTAGAGGTGATGTCGGTGAAGTCGGTGATTCTCCACCTCCATTCCCAACGCCCCCCTGCGCATACGCGTCAGGCTTCGTGATGTGGAGTCGTTTTTGTTGCGGATCGAAAATCACCGACTTCACCGACTTCACCGGCGGCCCTCTCGCTCGACGAGGGCCTGCACAGCGGCCATCTGGTCGCGCCGGGAAAGGGAGGCGAGCGCGTAAACGGTGACGCGCTTGTTGCCGACCTTCCACTGTCCATCGCGCCGATCGGCGTCGTTGCGAACGGCGACGTACCCTGCCTCCTCGAATCTGTGCGGGATCAGCCTCGAGTTTCTTCGATCGCGGAGCCACGCGGAGAAGTCGTCCTCGGCCGCGGCGGCGACGATTGTGACGGTGACGGCATCAGGATTGCCCAGCTTCTCGATTGCGTCGGCCATCTCGCTGGCCTCGGGCGCACGACCGGCGTCGACGATCGACCAGAACGCGGGCGTTTTGGTCGGCGGTGCCTTCGCGTCGAACTTGGTGAGGTCACGCTCGGCGAGGAATGCGGCGACGTGCCGCAGCCCGCCGTCGCGGTACCAGTTCCAGAACGCGCTCCAGAAGTCCTCGTCGAACGAATCGCGCGTTAGATCCGACCACGCCACGAAGTGGCGGCGATCGTCGTTGGGAAGGTAAAGCCCGTTCGTCTTGTGATTCGTCGTAATCGCGATGCCGCAGATGTTTGGGACCGAGTGCTCGCGGAGATTCTTCTCGTCGCAGCGAAGGGCGTCAGGCGGTGCGGCCGTGTAGACCTTCATGTGGTCGTAGAAGGCGAGGCGATCCTTGTCGCCGAGATCGCGGGCCTCGTTCACGCGAAGCACGACCGACTTCACGAAGCCGTTGAAACGGCCGAGGAGCTGGATCGGCGAGACCTCGATGAAGTTCCACGGGCCGACGGCGTGCTTGAGCGGTTCGAGGATCGTATCCTTGCCGATCCCTTGCGCGCCGCCGAGGACAAGCGCGTGATTCAACTTCTCGTACGGACGCTGAACGCGATGGGCGAACCAGTCGAAGATGTGCTCGGCGGCGTCGGGGTAGATTCGACGGACAAGACCGATCCACTCGGTCGCTTTCAGAGCGTCGCCTCGTGCGATCACCGGCGGGAGGTAGAGGTTGAAAACCTGCCCGCCCGGGTGTGCTCGCCAGCCGCCTTGGGTGATGTAGAGATCGGTGATGATCTGCGGGAGGCCGGGCGCCCACGTCATCTGCTCGACGGCGCGCTTCCGGTCCAGCCACGTCGACGCCTTCGCCACGATCGTGCCGTCGACGTCGGTGAAGCTCCCGATCGCGGAGTCGACGGACGAAGCCAGCCAGAGTTCGCCCGTGGGTACGTAGATGTACTGGCGCTGCGGCAGGAAGGCGTAGAACTGCTCGACGGCAACGGTATCGGCCCTTCCGTTTCCGCGCTCGCCGTTCGTTCCGAGAGGCCGCTTCGCGCGCTCGAACGCCCCGCGTATCGTCTCTTTCCTCGCCGCCTCCATCTTCACGCCCCCATCAGCATCTCGTTCGCGTCGCGATCGTCGGACCCGTAGGCGACTCGCGCGTCGCGCCCTTCCTGGATCAGTCGCCTTGCGACGTCCTCTGCGCCACGCCGCTCGTGAGGCTTCGGATCAGCGAAGATCGTCACGCGGCGCACGCTCTCGGGCAGCACGACAGTCCTGAGCCCGGCGAGCGAGCCCGCCGCCCACGTCGGGAGGCCGAGCACCTGGCGGCACGCGAGGGCGTTCTCGATCCCCTCAGTGATGATGATCTCCGGGCCGGCGCCGAAGCGGATCGCGGTACCACTCGCCGTCCCGAGCATCATCTTCGCCGGGGCGACGTTCGCCTTGCCGCTCCCGTCGTGCGCTAGGAAGGTCCGATGGATGCCGACGATCTGGGCGCCGACGTTACGGAGTGGCGCGACGAGCGCGGGGAAGTGTTGGTCCGTCGGCTTGTGGAGCAGGCGCGCCGCAATGCGCAGCTCATCGGGGCCAGGGACGACCTTGATGAAGCGCGATCGGAGGTAGCTCTCGGCGATCGTGCCCGCGATCGGCGCGGCGTCCGTCCAGATCCTTCGCGCCAGCTCGACCCGCCGATGGAGGCCCTGATGGTCGTCTCGGGGTTCGAGGGGCGGGCGCCATTCCTCGTCGCTGTGACGGACGCCGCAACGACAAACGCCCGAGAGGTAGTGAAGGAAGAGGCCGGTTTTCGACTCGGGGTCAAGGCCGCCGGCGTGCTCCTCGCGAGAGCATCGGCAGTAGCGGGCGTCGTCGGATCTGAAACCGAAGCATCGGATGCCTTTACCCTTCGCATCATCCTGCCCCCCGCCGCAGACCGGGCACGGGTCCGTGCGGGTGTGACGGGTCACGAGACCGCTCCTCGTTCCGCGCAGCCGCGAGTTGGCCGTCTGGATAGAGGGCATCGTGAAGGAATCGCGCCTCACTGCTTCTCCTCTCCGTGGGGCGGCCGCACGAGTTGAAGCACGGGCGCGGGGCGGAGCAGTACGTCGGCCATCCTGCGCTGCCCGCAGCACGGCCAGAGACCCCGGCCACGCATCTCATGCAGGTACGCGATGATCGTCGGCCAGGCGTAGTAGATCCGCCGGGCACGGATCACGTGCTGGGGGCCTACGCCCGCGCGGCGGAGTCGACCCCACGGGATGCCGCTCGCGGTCTCCAGCAGATACTCGGCGACGTGCAGCTCGTCGAAGGGCACCTCGGGCGACATGTGCGAGAGGTACCGCGCGGTCCACGATGGGGTGGAGAGCACCCATCACGGCCGTAGTCGTCGGGGCGATCTACTTGATGATGAGGCGGACGGTGGTCGGCGAACGGTGGACGACCGGGGCGATTCGCTCGGCGATTGCTTCCTTGGTGAGCGGCGTCTTGCTCTTCGCTCGTATCTCGTCGGCCATCCGCTGCCACTCGGCGTGGTCGGCGCCGATCAACCTCGCTCTCGCTCGCCCACCCTCGCTCTTTCCCTTCATCGCGTTCGCCGCTGCGAGGAGCGGGCTCGCCCCGCCGAGCTTCCCGGCGCGGAGCGGGAGCCCTGGCCCGGTTGAGATTGCCGGCCGCGCGGCGAAAGGCACGTAGGGCCCGAGGAATGTCGGGATGGTCCCTCGGAACCCGTCAAGG